>Ga0157378_10000343_pt1 | contig 45846 bp, 36 predicted proteins | sample M65metaG_FD_115309 | JGI IMG/M metagenome (GOLD analysis project Ga0157378, IMG submission 115309) | Miscanthus rhizosphere microbial communities from Kellogg Biological Station, Michigan, USA - M6-5 metaG | ecosystem: Host-associated > Plants > Roots > Rhizosphere > Soil | place: USA: Michigan... | reverse complement strand
TGGGACGTGTGCCTGAGCACGTTCCTGTTGAGTCTTGCGCTGTGGCTGGCGATCCTGCTGCGAGAAAAGGCTGGGCTTCGCAACTGGATCTTCTATGGGCTGCTATGGGGGTTGATCGCGGTCACCAACACTGCGCTCGTCATCTTGTTACCCTTCATGCTGGCGTGGATTTGTTATCCCGCCCCGAGGAAGTCGGTGAAGCCTGTTGCGCTCTGCCTGGCTGCAATCCTGATCTCCATTACGCCATGGACAATCCGGAATTATCGAGTATTTCAGCGATTCGTCTTTATTCGCGACAACCTGCCGCTCGAATTGCACGAGGCGAATAACGAGTCCTCGGGTGCGTTGTGGACGCGCAGCGAGCATCCGGGAAACAGTCCCGAGGCGATGAAGCGGTTTCAGGAAGTCGGCGAGATTGGCTACATGGACGAGACCAGGCGCGAATTCTCTGAGTTTGTTCGCGCGCACCCGGGACAGTTCGCTTGGTTCACAATCGAGCGCGTGTTCTATTTCTGGGCGGCGCCGCGGCAAGCCACAAATGTCAACGGATACGATCTCTGGGTCGCACGGCACGTGCAGTTCCTGCTCGCAGCGCTGTTTGGGTTCCTAGGGATGGGACTCATGTTTGTACGCAAAAATCCTTATCGCTGGTTGCTGGCGCCATTTCTTCTCATCTACCCCCTTCCTTACTATTTGGTGAATCCGTTTCCGCGATACAAGCACCCGATTGAAACAGTGTTAATGATGCTAATTGTGTATCTGTTGTGTGAGAGCCGTGGGGTGAAGCTGGACTGGCGCCTGCGACGGGTTCAAGGTTAGGAAAGAAACCATCGAAGCTCTGGCGGCGACAGAATCATCCCCTTCAACCAATCAGGCCCCCCGGCGACACCTTTCTGCGCGACGAACGGCCACTCCCTGCGTGAAAGTGACGCCTCCGTGCCCGGGTTCGCAAAACGCTGGTGAGAGTTAGCGCAACCTGCCAGACTCTATTAAAGTAGATTATGCGATCGATTTTGCAGAGCCGAGGCTTGCGTCTCATCCTCGCCGCCAATGTGGTTTCCATGCTGGGCAGCGGCTTGAATGCCTCCGCGGTCGCCTGGCATATTCTGCGAATCACTCACTCGGAGATCGCCCTGGGTACGTTTGCGGTTCTGCAAACGCTGCCCGCCATCTTGTTGCTCCCCTTTTCCGGCGTCATCATCGATCGCGAGGACCGGCGTCGTCTGGTCATGATGCTGGACCTGGCGCGCGCGGGGATCATCCTTGCGGTTGCCGTCCTCGCCTTCCTGGACAGAGTGAAGGTGTGGGAACTGTACTTGATGAACATGCTGGTGGCGGCCGGCTTCTGGATGTTCTGGCCGACCATCAGCGCTCTCATTCAGGAACTCACGCCCGAAGACGAGTTCGTTCATGCCAACACCTTCCTCATGGCTGGGGTCCAGGGCGGCTGGTTAATCGCCGGAGCGATTGTCGGGTTTGTGTACAACAAAATCGGCCTCGGGGGCGTGTTGCTGATTGACGTCAGCACCTATCTGGTCTCCTTCCTGTGTTATCTGACGGTGCGCAAGGGGCGGCATGTGGTGCCACGTCCAGCGGAGTTGCAGGCCGAGATGGTTGCCCCGGAAAGTACGTTCGGGAAATTCCTTCGCGAGATGCGGGAGGGGTGGGAGTATCTTCGCGGACGACGAGAAATTGTCCTGCTCGGGGTAAGTTGGGCATTGTTCCTTTCCGCGATGATGACAGGCGTCGTGGTCACGCCTTCGTTGAGTGACAAGGTGTTTCACAAGGGGGCGGTCGGCTATGGCTGGCTGAACGGCGGCTGGGGTGTGGGCGCATTCGTGAGCGCCTTCTATGCGCCAGAATTTATCCGCAAGTTTGGAGCGAGACGTGCAATCGCAATTTCTCTCGGTGTCCTGGCAATCTGCATGATTTCGGCCCCCACCATGCCTTTCCTCGTGCTCGCGGTTCTGCTGTATGGATTGATGGGATCGGGGCGGGGAATCACTGGAATCGCGTTTGGCACAAGCCTGATGGAAGAAATCCCCAAGCACTACATGGGGCGGGTGCAGAACACGTTTTACGCGGCGGGAACTTTCTTGCAAGTGCTCTGGTCCTTTCTTGTGGGCGCCGTGGCAGAGAGGAACCTGATGGCTGGGTTCGCGGTTATCGGACTGGTATACACGCTGGGATTTGCAACCGCAGCCTGGCCGGTGCGGGCGCCATCGCCTGCTCAGGTTGAACATGCCGACTAGTTCCAGTTGCACATACATTCGCCGCTATAATGTTGGTCAAATCTCATTCGAGGATTGAACTCCATGCCATCCGCAAATGGACATAACAGCAACGGCCAGGGCGTAAACGGGAACAATGGCGCGAATCGTCCACGCGCCGAGTGGATTGCGCGCCGCAGGGCCGAGAACACGGACGGGAATTTCTCGCAGATGCACTACGCTCGGCGTGGCCTGATCACGGGAGAGATGGAATACGTCGCCCGCAAAGAAAAGCTTCTGCCGGAAATGGTGCGCGACGAGGTGGCGCGCGGGCGGATGATTATCCCCGCCAATCTCAACCATCCTGAATTGGAACCGATGTGCATCGGCGTGGCGTCGCTGTGCAAGATCAACGCAAACATCGGCAATAGTGCGGTGACCTCGGAGGTTTCCGAAGAGCTGAAGAAGCTGCATACCGCCGTGCACTACGGCGCCGACACAGTCATGGATCTCTCGACCGGGGGAGACATACACGACATTCGCGAGGCCATTTTGCGGCACTCACCCGTGCCCATTGGAACGGTTCCGATCTATGAGGCCATCTCGCGTGTTCGAAGGATCGAAGACCTCACCGCCAACCTGATGCTGGAAGTGATTGAAGAACAGGCAGCGCAGGGTGTGGATTACATGACCATACACGCGGGAGTTCTCATTCAGTATCTCCCCATGGTGGCAAAGCGCATCACTGGAATTGTGAGCCGCGGCGGTGCCATCCTGGCGCAGTGGATGGCCCACCATCACCAGCAGAATTTTCTCTACGAATGCTTTGAGGACATCTGCAAGATTTTCGCGAAGTACGATGTTTCGTTCTCACTGGGCGACGGTCTTCGCCCCGGCTGCATCGCAGATGCCAGCGACGAAGCTCAGTTCGCCGAATTGAGGACGCTCGGTGAATTGACGAAAAAGGCCTGGGAATACGACGTGCAGGTCATGATCGAAGGTCCCGGGCACGTGCCGCTCGACAAGATCAAGGAGCAAGTGGACAGAGAGAACGAGCTTTGCTACGAAGCCCCGTTTTACACTCTGGGACCGCTTGTAACCGACATCGCTCCGGGATACGACCACATCACATCGGCGATCGGTGCAGCAATGATTGGCTGGCATGGCGCGGCCATGCTTTGTTACGTCACCCCCAAAGAGCACTTAGGACTTCCTAACGACAAGGATGTGAAGGACGGAATTATTGCCTACAAGATTGCAGCCCACGCCGCCGACATCGCGCGCCACCGGCCAGGTGCTCAGGACCGAGACAATGCACTCAGCTTCGCGCGTTACAAGTTCGATTGGGAGAAACAGTTTGCCTTATCGCTCGATCCCGAGACGGCGCGCTCCATGCACGACGAGACTCTGCCGGATGACTACTACAAGGAAGCCGCATTCTGTTCGATGTGTGGACCGAAATTCTGTTCGATGAACTATTCGAACAAGGTGGACGAGTACAACCGGACAGTTCATGGCCTGGAGAAAAAGGACTATTCCGAGGTGGTCGAACGGCTGGTGACTTTGAAGTAGGTCAGCGTTTCGGTTTCCCGCCTACGCCATAGTAGACGTAAGTGTCGGCCGCCACGTAGTCCTCTTCAGCGCTCTTGTGGCGGGCCCGGTGCTTGCTTGCTGGGGAACTCGTAGCGGATGCGCTCTTTTGAACTTCTGAGGTCGCGGGTCTGGCGGCAGCGTCATTCGCTCGCCTGCCGGCAGACGCTGGACTTGGTTTCTGGGTGGTTGCTTCCCGGGAAAGAACCGGCTGCAGGGGCGGCTGGGTTGTCGGGGAAGGCGTTGCCGCATCCACCGTTTGCCGTGTTGGAGGCAGTAATTCCTTACCTGATCCGTAGTGGCGCAGGGCAGAGATAACTCCTAGGGCCAACAACGCCGAAAGTCCACCCATTGCCACCGAAGCCCACAACCGCGAATCACGCTGAAGACTATGTCGTACTCGCACCGCTGTGGCCTTCGCACTTCCCGCGAAAGAGGTAGAAGCAAGGAACCGCCAATTCGAGGCCGGTATGCGTATTCGGACTTGCAACGTGCGCGCCCGGTGCCAGATGCGGGTAGGGCCGCTCCCGTCGACCGCACGAAGGCTTTCGCGAACACCTTGAATGCCTGTGCGGTATTTGGTAACCGCCGCCCTAGAGGCGTCCACCCATCGTAGTCTCACCCCATCGAGTGCGGGTCCGGATCTCTGGCGGACAAGCTGCAGCCCCTGAGTCGCCTTGAGCACGCTCCTGTTCGCACTATCGTTGATGCGAGAGAAGACTTTGGCTCTGCGAACTCTCTCAAGCATCAGCGATAGGCTGGGCATCAGGCGGCGGTATCTCGAAACGAAATTCTTGAATCGCTCCGCTCGCACGGCGCGAAGCGGAGTCGATGGAGAAAGGGGAACCAATTCCAGCCTCGCTGGTTCTCGTTCCTGTTCATGGGCCGATTCGAGAGCCTTCGGAACCGCAGCGCCGACCAGCGGCTTGCGAAAGGGGAATGAAACTGCGGTGTCGACCCGTTGGGCACGGCGGGCAATTTCTGCTGCGTCTACCCGTGGCCACTTCGCGGGAGGAGAATGCTCTCCCCGGTCTGGAGCGGTTTGGTCGAGCTGAAAATGAGCCTCGACCGGCGCGGAAACACGCACGCGCATTTCGACCGGATCGGCTGGAGAAGGTTTGACTTCGTTCGGGGAGTTATCCCACATATCCGGCGGCAGCTCTGCGGAATCCTGGCCCTCCGTGGCCTGCCATATCAAGCCATGCGGGACCAGTGGTTCGTCGTCCTCTGGGAGCTTCCTGCGCCGCCAGAACATAGTAGGTACTTAGATGCCATATGGCAAGAGGCGTTTACTCCGACCTATGCATGGCTGCGGAATACCAGCTAGACGGCTACTGCCACCTCACGCTGCATCCGGTAGGCGTTTGCAACATACTGCAGTACCATTCGCTGAGTATTGAAGAATGAACCATTTAGCGCGATTGTGTAACGCATTACTTCCATGTACCGGTTCGGCCGTCCATAGAACATGGGGACGATATCCCGCTCGAGCTTGTCGTACAGATTGGCGATTTCGCTCGACGGGTCCTCGGCGATCTCGCTGCTGCCGATGGACCAACCCGTGACCCCCTCGATATGTCCTTCAGCCCACCAACCGTCGACCACGCTGAAGCTGGGGACTCCATTGAGTGCGGCCTTCATGCCGCTCGTTCCCGAAGCTTCCTGAGGGCGCATGGGATTGTTCAGCCAAAGGTCGACGCCTGAGGTGATCAGCCTGCCCCAGCGCATGTCGTAGTTCTCGACATAAACGGTCTTGATCACATCGGAAACTGAGCTCGCTCCGCTCATGACCCTGCGTATGAGGTTCTTGCCGCCTTCATCATGAGGATGGGCTTTCCCCCCATAAACGAGCTGGATCGGCCCTACCTCGCGCGCAATTTTCCGCAGGCGGTCGGCATCGTGAAACAACAGGTCCGCACGCTTGTACGTGCTGGCTCGGCGCGCGAAGCCAATCGTGAGCAGTTTCGGATCGAGCCGCACGCCGAAGGACTTTGCGATGGCCTCGAACAACTCGGACTTTGCTTCGCCATGGGCCTGGCGAATGCTAGGAAGGGGGATGCTGATGGCATAGCGGAGGTAGTTGTTATCGGTCCGCCACCCGGGGATAAACGAGTCAAACAGCTCGGCGAAAGCCGGGGAAGTCCAGGTGATTGCGTGCACGCCATTGGTGATCGCACTGATCTCGTAGGTCGGGAACATGCCGCGCGATACCTCTCCGTGACGCATGGCCACGCCGTTCACATATCCGGAGAAGCGGAGCGCCAGGTAGGTCATGTTCAAGGCATCGCCTTCCCATGCGTCGGCTTCGTCGAGAAGGGCGACGTGATCATGGGCGAGAACCTGGACGGCAAGGCTGCGCGGGAACTGGTCGTGCCCAGCAGGTACAGGCGTGTGCGTGGTAAAGATGCACATGTCGCGAACGCCATCGATATCCAGCTGCTTCAGGCGTCCGGCGAAACTCTGATCGAGCCGGCGCTCCAACAGACCCAGTGATAGCAGCGCCGAGTGGCCCTCGTTCATGTGGTAAGCCTCGAGCTGGCCGGAGTAGAGTTTCTCGAGAAGACGGAAGCCTCCGAATCCAAGCACAATCTCCTGCGCCAGCCGGTAGCGTTGGTCCCCGCCGTAGAGGCAATCGGTGAGAGCGCGATCGTATTCGGAATTCTCAGGCAGATCTGTATCCAGCAGATAGACAGGAACAACGTCGCCATTGACTCCCGTGATCGTGTACTTCCAGGCGCGGATAGCGACCGGGCGGCCCTCAACCTCTACGCTCACGCGGTGCTTGGTCTCCGTGAACTGCTGTTCGGGCGCCCACTCCTGGGGCTTTTCAAACTGATTGCCCAGGGCATCGAGAATCTGGCGGAAGTATCCCTTGCGGTAACAGAGAGTAACGGCACAGAGCGGGACACCAAGGTCGGCCGCGGAGCGGAGAGTATCTCCGGCAAGGATGCCCAAGCCGCCACTATAGGTGGGAATATCCGGCTCGAGGGCAATCTCCATCGAGAAGTACGCGACGCGGGGTGAGGTCTGTTTTTTCATTGTGAATGCATGCCCAGTGGAGTGTGATCCTGCAGGCGCCTTCCGAGGAACTACACTGCCGTAAGTATAACGTTTCGGTGCTTCCTTGCTGTGGAAAATCAGGGACGATGGGTCTCTAGCCGGCCCTCAACTTGCAAGGGACTCAGTTCTCCCTCTCAATAAGGAAGCGAGCGATGGTCTCTAGGGTCTCGGCACGTGAACCAAAACCTTTCAGGGCATCGCCAGCAGAGGTAAGCAATGCAGAAGCTCGCTTGCGAGACTCCTCCAGCCCAAACAGAGCCGGGAAAGTGGCCTTTTCGGACGCGAGGTCCTTCCCAGCCGTCTTGCCCAGCTGTTCGGAGGTCTGCGTGACGTCGAGGATGTCATCGACGATCTGAAATGCCAAGCCAATCGATTGCCCGTAGCAACGCAATTGTTTTACCTGGTCTTCGGAGCCGCCGGCATAGAGGCCGCCGCCCACGACGCTGGCCGCGATGAGGGCCGCGGTTTTTGAAAGGTGAATGTATTGCAGCATTTCCTGGTCTGGCGTCTTATGCTCAGACTCGAGGTCGACTACCTGGCCGCCGATCATTCCGTCGATAGTGCCTGTGCCACGGGCGATTTCCTCGATGATTCTTACCCGGAGTTCAGCCGCACATTGCACACGCGAGAGAATCTCGTATGCGCGGGTTTGCAGAGCATCACCCGCCAGAATGGCGATGGCTTCACCGAAGGCTTTGTGGCAAGTGGGGCGTCCGCGGCGCAAGTCATCATTGTCGAGCGCGGGAAGGTCATCGTGGATCAGAGAATAGGTGTGCAACAGTTCCAGAGCTGCACCGACTTCTTCGATTCCGCTGGGTAGAGAACCGGCAACCGCCCGGCCAGCTTCCATGCACAAGATAGGGCGTATGCGCTTGCCTCCGGCGAAAACGCTGTGCCGCATGGCTTGATGGATGGATGCGGGGCGCACGTCGGGCCCGGGCAGGAGGCGCTGCAAGGCCGCGTCCGTGATCTTTCGTCCTTCTTCCAGCGTTTCCTTGAGCACGGAGGTGAGTATAACAAGCCCCGTGCACCGATCCTGCCCCCAGCTTAGCTGGATCGGCTCCCCAGACTCCGCTGCCTACCGTGCCCCTGGTGCCCCCAGCATTTCAGGGAGCAAAGTCCCCGATCAACATCAATTTCATACTCCTTTAATACTCTCTCGCTACAGTTCCTGTTGAGATTCGAGGGGAGGGCCTGACTTATACTAAAGGGGCCGCCGGCGTCTTCTGGCGCCTGCGATGCCCGGCATTCTCCGCCAATCCCGTCATGGCTCGTGCTTCCGTTGACAATCCGGCGTATTACATCAACCGGGAACTCTCGTGGCTGCAGTTCAACCGGCGTGTGCTCGAGGAAGCCCAGGATGAGTCGAATCCGCTCCTGGAGCGGCTGAAATTCCTGTCCATTAGCGCCAGCAATCTGGATGAGTTCTTTGAGGTGCGAGTCGCCGTCTTGGTGCAGCAGATTGAAGATGGCTATACCGAGGCCGGGCCGGATGGGTTGACGCTGACCGAAGAGCGCGACGCGATTTCTGACGAAGTACACAATTTTGTTGCCGAGCAGTATCAGAGCTGGAACGAGCAGCTGAGGCCGCCGCTTTCGGAGAAGGGGATTCGCGTCCTCGGGCTGCATGAGCTCGATGAGAATGCCCGGGCATTCGTTGAGGAATACTGTGACCGCGAGCTCGACCTCTTGCTCACCCCTGTGACGGTCGATCCGGCGCACCCATTTCCCCGGGTGATCAACAAAGCTTTGTGCGTGGCCTTTCTGCTTCGCCGTCGCCGGCGTTCCTCGCTTACCTACACCGGGGTTGTAACCGTGCCGAGGTCTTTGCCGCGACTGGTCCGGCTGCCGTCGGAAGGCACGATTGACTTCATCTTTCTGCATGATCTAGTCGCGTTTCACGCCGGGCGTATGTACAACGGCTACGACATCGTCTCCTCCGCCGCATTTCGCGTGACGCGGAACAGTAACCTTTATCTGGCCGAAGAAGAGTCGCGAAGCTTGCTTGAGTCCGTACGTACGGAGCTGCACAATCGCCGCAAGGGGGATGCGGTACGGCTGGAGATTGAGGCCACTGCCGATCCGGAGATCGTTGAGCGCTTGCGCACCAATTTCGGGCTGGAACCCTGGCAGGTGTTCCATGCCGACGGCCCGGTTAATCTCCCGCGCTTGTTCAATATCTACGAGCAGACAGATCGTCCGGACTTGAAGTTCAAGCCCTTTGCCCCCCGCGAACTTCGGTTGACGGCGAAGTCTCAAGATCTGTTTGAAGAGCTGCGGCGGCATGATGTGCTGCTGCACCATCCCTATGATTCGTTCGACGCCGTCTTGTCGTTCATCGAGACAGCGGCGGAAGATCCCAACGTCTTGTCGATTAAGCAGACGCTCTACCGCACGGGTGAAAATTCAATGATCGTGCGCTCGCTGATTGATGCGGCCGCAAAGAACAAAGAAGTGACCGCGGTGGTCGAGCTTAAGGCGAGGTTCGATGAAGCTTCCAACATTCGCTGGGCGCGTGCTCTGGAAGATGCGGGAGTGCAGGTCTTTCACGGTTTGGTTGGGTTGAAGACGCATTGCAAGCTGTCGCTGCTGGTGCGCAAGGACCCGGACGGGGTATCGCGCCGGTATGCCCACCTTGGAACCGGGAACTACAATGCGACCACCGCGCGCTTCTACACCGATCTCAGCCTCATGACCGCCGATCCGGAAATCACGGGTGCGGTACACGATGTATTCAGCTTCTTGACTGCTTACGCTGAGCATTCCAGTTACGCGCCGCTCATGGTCTCGCCCGTGAATATCGCCGAGCACAGCTTGGATCTGATTGCGCGAGAAAGCGACCACGCCCGGCTGGGACGTCCCTCGCGCATCGTCGCCAAGATGAACGCCCTGCTCGACAAGAACATCATTGCGGCTCTGTATCGCGCGTCGCAGGCGGGAGTGGAAATCGACCTTTTGGTTCGGGGAATGTGTGCCTTGCGTCCGGGGGTACGCGGGATCAGCGACCGCATCCGGGTGCGTAGCATTGTCGGCCGGTTCCTCGAGCACAGCCGGATCTTCTACTTCGCCAATGGCGGTCAGGACGAAGTTTACCTGTCGAGCGCCGACTGGATGCCACGCAATCTATACGAGCGTGTCGAGGTCATGTTCCCGGTGAAGGACCCGATGCTGCGGAACCGTATCATGCACGAGATCCTCAGTGCCTATCTCGCGGACAGCATCAAAGCGCGTGTGCTACGAAAAGACGGCAGTTATGTGCGAGCCTGGCGGGCGGCCGGGAAGCACAAGCCCCCAGTGCCGGGGTTCAGCGCCCAGGACTTCCAGATTGCAGTGGCTGAAGGCAAGCAGACCATCGAAGCGATTCCGTCGATGCAAGAACCCAAGCCGCGGCGCAGGCTGGTACGAAGGGAACGTAAGCTCTCATGATCATCTACTTTGTTCGCCACGCCAGTGCCGGTGAGCATTTGAACAACCCCAAGAAGGACGAAAAGCGTCCGCTCGACCCGGATGGAATCGAGCAGTGTGGATTTATCGGGCGCGCGCTGGCTGCGCTGAATGTCCAACCCGATGTGATCATTTCGAGCCCATTGAAGCGAGCGACGCAAACTGCCTCCTTGGTGGGCAACGAGATCGGTTACGAGTCGAAACTGCAGCTGGAAGCGGCCCTGCGACCGGAGGGGTCGTTTGCAGACTTTCGGCGCATGCTGGACAAGTATGCCAAGCAAGAAGCCATCATGGTGGTGGGGCATAATCCGAGCATCACAGATTTCGTGGCCAAAATGATTGCGAAATCCGGATGCGAGGCGCTCATCGACTTCAAGAAGGGCGCGGTGGCCAGAGTGGAAACCGAGCGCCGCGCAGCCACCCTCCATTGGTTCATCACCCCTAAAATGGCGCGTGAGATTCAGGCAGCAGCGAGCACTGCGAAGTCGCATCCGAAAACTTCGCGGAAGTAGGCGCGCTCTTTTTCTACAGCCCACAATTCAAGATCGAGGCTCAACGGGGGCTTGGGAACAAGCACAAGCTCCACCGAAGTCGAGTGGATCCGTACGCGGAATCTCTTCAGGGCGCCACTCCGTCCAAGGTTGAGTGCCGAGGCTAGGCGCAGAATGAGGGAGGCTTTAGGGATGTTTTTCTGATCCGATGCTGCCAAGGGCTGCATAGGCCCGTCTCCAGGCGAAGGACGTGACTTACCGAGATATCGTGCGATGGCTGCGATGATGCGCCGCTGCTGCGGGGTGTAGCCCAGGATCTCCGAGTGGGAAATGATGTAGTAGGTATGGCGGCGTCGTCCGTTGCGGTTGACGTAGTCTCCCACCTCGCAAAGCATGGCTGCGGCGGAAATCCACTCGTTGTATTCGTAGGGCAGACGGTGAATGCGGCGCAAGCCCTTAACCAACTGCAGCGCCGTGTCCCGCACGCGCATGGCGTGGTTTGCGTCGACATGATAGTGCTCGAGTGCGGCGCGAATCGAGTCTTGTCGTTCGGATTCAATCTGCCGACCGGAACGGGTGGCGCGATCGAAATCCGCAGCCATCTGTGCCAGCAGGCCGTCACGAAGACCGAGAGGGGAGAAGCGGAATCCCCCGAGCTTGCAGCGGTCAAGCAGCTCTGAGAAAACCGCGGCTCCAGCAATGATGATTTCCGCGCGGCGCACGCCGATGCCATGAATCTTGCGGCGTTCATCCACCGTGAGACGCGTGAGCATTTTCGCGATCTTGCGCATCTGCAGGTGGGTGACGGTCATGTGCCGCTGGCTCCTGTTTCGGTACAGGGTATGACAAACCGTTGCCAGGGCTTCGGCTGTCCCAGAGGTAGCGATGACAACCTTGGGCCTTGCCTGCATGATGCGCGGAGCAATGCGTCCGACTTCACGGGCGATCAAACCTCGCAGTTGCCGTATTTCGGATTTGCGCGGGGGATCATGATGGACGAAATCATTGGTCAGGCGAACGGCACCGAGAGGCACACTGACGGTCTCTTCGATATGTCCTTTGCGGGAGATGGTCAGCTCGCAACTGCCACCGCCCAAGTCCATCATTAACGCCGGAGAGGAATTCACCCGCTGTGCCGAAGTCAGGCCGAGGTGGATCAAGCGCGCTTCTTCCAATCCCGAGATGATTTCGACGCTCCAGCCGGTCGCCGATCGCACCCACTCGAGAAAAGCACGGGAATTGCGGGCATCGCGCAGAGCGCTGGTGGCCACCACGCGAACCGAATCGGCGCCGTAGCGCTGGCAGTCGCGGTGAAAACGGCGGAGAACTTTCACGGTCAGGGCGATCGCTTCCGGGGAGAGAAAACCACTGCGGAAAACAGATTCCCCGAGGCGAGTGACTTCACGATCGTCATGAATTTCGACTAGGCGGTGAGCCGTCAGGCGTGAGATCTTCAGGCGAACGGAGTTTGATCCGATGTCAACCGCGGCGAAAGTCGGCATTCAGGAACAGTGTATCGGGAATCTCCCCGTTGGAGTGATACGACCCTCGCGCGATGGCATGGAAAACTTTAGAGACTTAGGCGACAGCGTTTTGTTCGAGCTCTCGTACTGGTGCGGGCGCCACATTACGAGGAGAAATGGGCTCGGAAGGTTTCCTGGCTTTGGACACTAGCGAAATCGCGGTGACCAGCGTGCTCGTGGCGCGCCGAAACTTGGCTCGGCTGATGTTTTGAAGCACAGATACCAACGCAGAATCGCTCACGCCGCCAAACAACTCCTCGGCTCGCTCTTTGAGCTTCATGATATCGTGCCATTCCCCAACCGCATCTTGCGCCTTCTTGAGTTCTTCGAGGAACTGCAAGGTTTCCGGCGATTTGGGCGCGAGCTCCGCGAGATAGCGGGCTTTCTTAGCCTCCACGCGGCAGGTGTGCAGCATCTTCTCGCTCAATGGAGTTGTGCCGGGATCGGGCAGACGTTGGTGCGCGAGCTTCAATAGATCGATTCCGCCGAGCTCAATTTCGCCTTGCACGCGACGCAAGCGCCTGCGGAGTTCAGCGGCGGTTTCGGCATTCATTGCCTTCTCGAGTTTCCGCTTGCGGCGTGATTGTTCCGAACCCAGCCACTCGAGCAGCTGAGCCCGATGGTTCTGGCGATCGGGAACTTTGAGTTCTTTCAGAAACGCGATCTGCACATCGAGGTCTCGAACCTTCCCGGCCTTCTTGCGCAACTTTGAAAGCAGCTTGAGCAGCTTTTTCTGGTTCCCGCTTTGTCGCGCCAGCTCGGCGACTAGCGCTTCAATCCGGCGGCTGTTGGTGCGGAACCGGTGGACATTGTCGATGCTTGCAGACTTGATCAGCTTCCCGATTTGCCGGCTCATGCGTTGGAATACGAGCTGCGATTGTTTTTCAAGCGGCGAAGCCGCCGAAGCATGAGTTCCGTTGGACATACGTTCGACTTTTGGCTGCTGCCCAGGAGTAAAGGCGGTGATTAACCAAGAAGCAGCCCAATTCTAACATTCGATTCATAATTGATCGAGAGTAGTTGTCCCTGAGCTCACACGGGATGGGTGCCCCTACTTAAAGTATTGCTTTAGGGGGTGGTGGCACTCGCATGAGCTGCAGGCCTATCCGCAAAGGAAAACTCGTCTAAAACGTTGAGATAGGGCTTGTCTGCGACCTCCACATAGGGGTAGACAAAGTAGTTCAGTGGTTCGCCGGCTTGGGGCGGATTGAGCCTCAAATCGCGTCCCATGGTGAACTGAATGCGCTCGGTGTCGTGGGCGCCGAAAAAATAATCCTTCTTCACAGGGTGCTTCCAGGCCTCAGAGATGTCGACGGGGACCCATCCAAGTTGAGGATCGAAGAAGTCGGCCCAGCAGTGATAGCCGGCAATCTCGGAGGAGTGCTTGTCGACGGGAAGGGGGAAGCCGATTTCAAATCGTGCCGGAATTCCTTGGGAACGTGCCATAGCGATGAAGAGTGAATGAAAGTCGGTGCAGTTGCCTTTCTTTGCATTGCAGGCGTAAAGCACATCGCCCTGTCCCCAGCCGCTGCCGGTCTTGTCATAACGCATATTGTCGAAGACATAGTCGTAAATGGCGCGGGCTTTCTCCCGCGGCAGTTCTCTACCGGCAGTGACCTTCTTTCCGAGCTCTGCGGGAATCCCGGTAATCGGAACCAGTTTGTCGGGAGCGAGGTATTGCTGGTATTGCTTGTTGCTCAGAGTGGCGTCTCGAAGGCGTGGCTGGCTGATCCCGATGGTGAGGCGCTCCCGGCGAACCACCTCGTAATCCACCGAGAAATGTACGTCGCCAGACTTCGACTTTGAAGTTTCACCGTAGTAGATTTCGTTTCCGAAACGCGACTCCTTGGTGCGCTTCAAAGGCAAGTCGCCCTTGGCGGAGGTCACTTTGACGTCCTGGAAATCGTCGGAATGCGCTGCGGGGAACCAGACGCGAATTCTCTGTCCTGGCGGCACGTTCTTCACCGTGAACGCATAGTGGAATGTGAAAGAACGGGACGATTGGGCTGAGAGGGCAGAAGGAATCAACAATAAAACAATCGAAAGGCAACGGAGTTTGCGCGGCATGGTTCTTCTCCTGGGAATGAGGCGTGAGGACACACACGGTGTTCAGGAGCGAACCTTCAGGTGAAGCCGCGTAAGCGCTGCGACATGCGGCCTATAGATTACTCTCGCGATGCAGAAGATTTCCACAGCCTCAAAAAGGGGAGTCGGGGCATGCGAGGTCCCCGCCGCCGCGCAGGAGTCTTGGTCGCACCCCAGGTTTGCGGGAACATTTTCCTGACGTTTCCGAATTCGCTTCTTCCATCCATAAGTCCGGTAAAATACTGCGATGCCCGCCGCCATTGAGTGCCGCGATCTGCGCAAAACTTACGACGGGAAAGTCGAGGCCGTCCGCGGATTGAGCCTTGCGATTGAGCCGGGAGAGTGTTTTGGTCTGCTCGGGCCGAATGGCGCAGGGAAGACAACAACCATCGAGATTCTCGAGGGGTTGTTAGAGCCAACCTCCGGAGAAGTCTCGATTCTGGGGCGCAGCTGGAAGGCCAATGCGCGGGAACTGCGCGAGTACATTGGCATCTCGTTGCAAGAAACGCGGCTTTCGGAAAAACTGAAGGTCCGTGAGACCATTGAGCTGTTTGCCAGCTTCTATACACAGCCGCGCAGCACAGAGGAAGTGCTCAGTGCGCTGCAGTTGAACGAGAAGTCGGACGCGCTGGTCGGGAACCTTTCAGGTGGTCAGAAACAGAGACTTGCGGTTGCGACGGCTCTAGTCGCATCGCCGAGAGTGTTGTTCCTCGACGAGCCCACTACAGGTCTAGATCCGCAGAGCCGACGCCAACTTTGGGACATCATCCGCTCCTTCCAGCACGATGGCGGTACGGTGCTGTTGACGACTCATTATATGGATGAGGCGGAACGACTATGTGACCGCCTGGTGATTGTTGATCACGGTCAGGTCATTGCCGAGGGTACGCCGACGGATCTGATTGAAAGACTCGGCGGACATCACGTCGTCGAGTTTGCATTGGCGGGAAATGGACACGGGGATACCTCGGCGTGGCAGTCTTTGCCCAGCGTCGATTCTGTGCGCAGCGAGGATGGCGTTATTCGCCTGAATGTGCGCGAGCCGCACCGCACAATCCCTGCGCTGCTGGAACGAGTGGATCAGCAGGCGGCACAATTGGAAAGGCTGAACACACGCCAAGCCAGCCTGGAAGATGTGTTCGTGAATTTGACCGGGAGACACTTACGAGACGAGTAGCGATTCCATGACGATAGCGCAGCAAACACCATCGCAGAACGAAATTCAGAAGCGCACGGCTCCGCCAAGGAACGGACGCTGGTCGGGATTCCGGCACCTGCTCGGGGCGCGCATGCTGGAGCTCGTCCGCGAAAAGGAGGTTGTGTTCTGGGTGTTTGTGTTTCCTTTGTTGCTCGCGCTCGGCTTGGGATTTGCCTTCCGCAACAAACCCGCAGATCGAACCACCATCGCAATTCTTGCCGGCCCGAATGCAGCTCACATTCAGGAGCTGATTCAACATTCGCCGCAGAAGAATGCGATCCGCTCAGAAATCGTGGACGATGTCCAAGCGGCGAAGGGCCTTCGCCTCGGCAAGTACGATCTGATCGTCGCCGCTATATCCGCCGACCAAGTCGAGTACCATTACGATCCCGCCCGGCCGGAGAGTGTTCAATCTCACGTTGAAGTGGACAGCGCGCTCGAGAGCGCAGCGGGCCGCAAAGATGTATTGGCTACCAGTGTGGTGGTTTCTTCCGAGCCCGGCTCACGTTACATCGACTTCCTTATCCCCGGCCTGCTCGGGATGAACCTGATGAACTCGGGTATGTGGGGAATCGGGTTCGCCTTGGTAGATATGCGTCAACGCAAGCTCCTGAAGCGCTTTGTGGCCACGCCGATGCGGCGCACGGATTTCCTGATGGCATTGGCCAGCAGCCGGTTGATCCTGATGGTGGTCGAGGTCGGCTTGCTGCTGGGTTTCGGAATCCTGATGTTCCACATGCGGGTGCTGGGATCGTTTTTCACCATCATTCTGATAGGAGCGCTTGGGGCGGTCTCGTTCGGAGGACTCGGCCTCCTTACTGCCAGTCGCGCGCAGAAGATCGAAAGCGTCAGTGGGTTGATCAACATTGTGATGATGCCGATGTGGATTCTGTCGGGGGTATTCTTTTCTTATGAACGCTTCCCCGCGACTGTGCAGACATTCATCAAGCTGCTGCCTCTGACCGCGCTGAATGACGCCTTGCGGGCGACCATCCTGGAAGGTTCAAGCCTTGTTTCCCAAACCGGACGCCTCTCGGTGCTGGTCCTTTGGGGTGGCCTGTCATTCATTCTGGCACTGCGCTGGTTCCGCTGGACCTAACCCAGGAACCATCTCTTTTCAAAGCCTCGCAAACCAACGCATGTACTTCCAAGTGCATCAGAGATGCTGACCCATGCTAGACTCGTCCGTGATTTGGCGTTAAAGCTTGGGGTTACGCCTAATCCATTGCAGCGCCAACTTTCCTTGCCCTGGTTGCCGGCGCTACAACGTCTCGCGCTTCAGGGTGGCCCGTTTTCTTCGCATGCTGAAATCGTCTCATGAAAGTCGCCGAACAATGCGAAGTTTGTGTCCCGTTCTTTGCGCGATTGCGTGAGGCGTCTGCCCGTCTGCTCATGCTCGACTATGACGGGACCCTCGCTCCATTCACACCCGACCGCATGCGAGCCTTCCCCTATCGGGATATCCCGGAACTGCTCTCGAAGATTATGGGGGCGGCGAACACGCGCGTGGTGCTGATCAGCGGACGTTCCGCGCGCGAGTTGCTGTTTCTGAGCGGAGTTCATCCCCAACCGGAGATCTGGGGAAGCCATGGGGCTGAACGATTATTTGCTGACGGCAGGTACGAAGTAGACGCGCCGGACGCTGAGCACCGCCTTGCCCTGCAGAGTGCACGTCGCGCGTTCATTTCCGACGGACTCGGTGAACGCATCGAGACAAAGCCCGGAGCCATTGCCATACATTGGCGCGGGTTGACGCCCTCGCAGCAGCGTGCCACCGAAGCAGAAGTTCGCCGTATCGGTGGGCCCTTGGTCGAGCAGCGCGGCTTGGAACTGCTGGCTTTTGATGGAGGATTGGAGCTTCGCGCCCCGGGGAAGAACAAAGGAGATGCGGTGCGCACGATTCTGGCCGAGGCTAGCAGAAATGTGGCAGCTGCGTATCTTGGGGACGACCGGACTGACGAAAATGCGTTTCATGCCATCAAAGGACGGGGTCTTGCAGTTTTGGTTCGGCCCGAGCGGCGTCCAACAATTGCCGATACCTGGCTCCGGCCCCCCGACGAACTCCTGCATTTCTTGCGAGAGTGGCTTCAAGCCTGCGGAGCAGAACGATGAAGTTGGAAGGAAGGCTCATCGTGGTTTCAAACCGTCTGCCGGTGGAAATCAAACACCGGGGCGGGGGTCCTCGTCTGTCCCGCAGCGCTGGTGGCTTGGCCACCGCGCTCGACAGCATCTGGCGCTTTACCCATGGCTCCTGGGTCGGGTGGGGAGGGGCCGCCGATTCACCCAAGGCGAATGAGTTATTGAAGAAGGCGGCCCGCGGCCGTACTTACGGCTTTAAACCGGTTCCACTCTCGCGCGAGGAAATCTCGAAGTTCTATTCCGGATTTGCCAACGAGATTATCTGGCCCTTGTTCCACGATATGCCTTCGCGCTGCAACTTCGACCCGGAATATTGGGAGGTCTATCAGCGCGTCAACCGACGTTTTGCTCAGGCCGCCGCAGAGGTGGCGAGCGAAAAAGACGTGATCTGGGCGCACGACTATCACCTGATGCTGATGGGGCGCTATCTGCGGGAGGCGGGAAAGGCCACTCCCGCTGGTTTCTTTCTGCATATTCCGTTTCCAGCGCCGGACATCTTCGAGAAACTGCCCTGGCGCAAGACCATTCTGAAGTCTTTGTTGCACTACGACACGCTCGGCTTCCAGACCGACCGCGATCGGTGGAACTTTGTGAGCTGCCTGGAGCGAATCGTTCCGGAAGCGCATGCGGTGCGAGAAGATCAGTTCAGCTCCGTCTTACTCGATGGCCGCCAAACCCGCGTGGGAACCTTCCCCATCAGCATTGCATTTGAGGAATTCGCGAATCACGCCGCCAGCCGCGACGTGGAAGAATTATCACGGCAATTCCGGTACGAACTTTCGAACAAGTTCCTTGTGCTGGGAGTGGATCGTCTCGACTACACCAAGGGAATTCCGGAACGGCTGCGAGCCTTTCGCATTCTGCTGCGACGGTATCCGGAACTTCGGCATCGGGTGACGTTGTTGCAGGTTGTCGTCCCCAGCCGCGAGGAGATCCCCAACTATAAAGACCTGCGGCGCGAGGTCGAACTGCTGGTGAGCCAGATTAACGGAGAGTTCACCGAAGGCGGATGGGTGCCGATCCACTACATGCACCGGAATCTTACCCGGAAGCAGTTGCTTACCTACTACCGAGCGGCGGATATCCTGCTGGTGACATCGCTCAAAGATGGAATGAATCTAGTAGCGAAAGAGTTTTGCGCTGCCCAGGTCGACGAATTGGGCGTGGTGGTAATCAGCGAATTCGCAGGTGCCAGTGCGGAATTGCAGCATGGGGCGCTTGTCGTTAATCCCAACGATCTCGCCGGTATCGCGGAGGCGGTCCACAAAGCCTGCGTCATGCCCGTCGAAGAGAAGCGTTCCCGCATGCGCTTGCTGCGCGACATAGTCCGCACTTACAGTGTGCAAAATTGGGCCGAGGCGTTCCTGACTGCAGCACTCGATGTCCGGTCACTAGCAGCAGCGGAGACACGCGAGGCCATTCCCTTGGCGACGCCCGAAACTCGCGAACAGAAGATCGCCTAAGCCTCTCCGGCCGGCACGGGTCCGAAATCCCGGTTGTCATGCGGAATCAAGGCGAGATCCCCCTGTAGCAAAGGGCAGCGAACTTCGAGATAAACAGTCCAAATCCGCTTGCGCCTGAGGTTAGCTACGGCTCTTCCTGGTGGGTTTGCCCGATGGGGAAGGGCGGGCTCTTTTTCGGTCTGCGTAAAGCGTTCCTCGACAGTGCCGTGCTCGGCAACAGCACTGGGCAGGGTCATCGGGGTCACCGTCGTAAAGGTTGTAGTCGTAGGAAAGTTCTTCTCCGGCAGCGATGTTGCGAACGGCGCGGATAAAGACCCGGCCATCGATTTCGTCAGCTTCACAATTTGGGCCGCACGAATGATTGATAAATGCGGCAATATTGTCGCCGTCAATCACGTGCTCACCGTCGGTCAAACCGAACAAATAGGTGCGCGGGGAGTGCTCGTAAATGGCATCGGCTTGGGCATTTGTCAGACGTGGCCCGGTGTACTCGATCACAATGTGCTTCGTCCTGATTGGGGTTGTGGTGTAAACACCATCGGCATGAATCTTGGATCGCCGGATAACCAGAGCCATAGGGAGAATGCTGCTCCAAAGCTATGGTCAATATATCAATGCTTCTTCAGGATGGCATATCCCTGGTAAGCAGAATCCACCCGAGTGCGGATCGAAGTGCCGCCTAGGTTGAATGCGGATCAGGTCCCCTCGGGAATGTTTCCACCGGTGGGGAGGCAGGCCGCACAGAACGAAGCAATGGAGCGGGAGACCGGGATTGAACCGGCGACATCCAGCTTGGGAAGCGATTTCACCAATTTCGCCACGACTGACGGCGCCCGTGCGTCAATTCAGTCTGGCGGGATTGAGGCCCGTACTTCGTTCGAGAAATCGGATTCTCTTCCCGCCGAATCGACGGCCGTGCACACGTAGTAGAAAGTGACTCCTGGATCGACGTTCATATCCCTGAAGTTGAGGTTTTGGGTCGAGCCGATCAGCCTGTAATAGCCGCCAGAAATTTCGGAGCGGTAAACGTTGTAGTGGGTAGCACTTCCGCTGGCGTTCCAGGCGAGACTAACAGAATGAGCAGATGCCATTTCTGGCTGCGAAACCGCACCACATCCTGCTAACAACAGAAGTGCAAGCAGGTTGCAGACCGCCGTCGAAACGACAAGACTAGTGGACGCTAAAGCCAGGCGAATCACCGGTGCTCATAACCCTGGCTCAGCTTCGATGCATCGTCAACGGCGCAAAGCCAGAGTCTGGAGAAATGCGAAACAAAACCCCAGGGGGGGCAAGTCACCGGGAACTGGTTTCCTTGCCCAGGGGTGAGCGAGCTTTTTACTGCTGGAAACAAAAGCTACCGCTCTGGAGGCATGCGCGAAACTGCCAAATGCTACAGTCGGAACCTATTGCCTTTAAGGAACCGCTCAGTTTGCGCCGAAGGTAATGTGTAGAACGCTGGCCTGTCACCATTTTCATGGAGCTCATTAGGTGACACCGCAAGAATTTCCCTTAACACTATCGCCGTCCAGAAGTTCAACGCGAAATGATCGCTCCCGTGATTTCGCCGTTCGCCTTCTTTGCAAGATGAACGCTTTTCTTTGGTCCAGGTGTGGTCATCAGCTTTTCCAAATCCGCCACCTCTCATTCTGCTCTACTTCCGAGCGCGACCTGGCATGATGTCGCTGCAGCAGGTACAACTCATATCCTGTGACGCTGCGCGCCAATCCGTGGAGATGCTCTCCAAAATCCGAATCCAGCCCAGCTTTGTGGGTGATTGTGGGGATGAGGGAAAAGGCTCGAAAGTTAAGTTGTTGAATTAATGGAGCGGGAGACCGGGATCGAACCGGCGACATCCAGCTTGGGAAGCTGGCGTTCTACCGCTGAACTACTCCCGCTCAATCAGAGCTAAGCCCATGATAGCACCAGAGTTCCGATATCTGTCCACACTCATTGCAGTGTTGCTTGGACCCGCACCGGGACCCGCAAAGCATCAGGTGCCAGGTGCTGGGCGTACCTCTCAACTGCCGCCCTCTTCGCCTTGCGATTGCTGTGTGAGTAGTACAGGGTCCTGTCCATTTTTGCGTGGCGCATTACCGCTTGTACTACCGCCGGATTTTCCTGCTCGTCCATCAGGAATGGGCGGGCTGACCTTACGGACAGTGCTCGTAATCCTCCTCAGACGTGCAGGTGATGGTAGGGCGCCTTGGGAATCGGTCGGAGGGCGTAGGGCGGTCTGGACATTTTCTGCCGCGTTGAAACCTTGTTCACAGATTTCCGGGACTATCGACTGATTGCTTTCACAACCAATATCCGCACACATGGCTGGGAGCACGCGCAGAAAGTCATGAAAATAGGCTAACGAAAATTCTCGGCCAGCATGAGAGCGCTATCAGATCCGTCAGATTGCGGATAAAGAAGCGTGCGGCCGTCCGGCGAAACCACGATATGGTTGCCCACTTGGCGCTGGACTGTAAGAAGTTTCCCGCTTCGACCCGTCGCGAAGTCGTAAAAGTAGATATCGCTAAACCCTAGTTTATCGGGAGTTCTAAAGAAGTAGATGCCGTTCTTCGCTAAAGCCCATTGGCCCTCGGTATGGATAGAATCGAGGACTTTCGTCTCCTCACTTCCATCCACTGCAGCTCTCCAGACACTCACGGCGTCGGGCCACCCCTTCATGTAATAAAGAAATTTGCCGTCTACTGATTCTTGTGGCGCGTCCCCGGAATTGCGCGTAATCTGGACTGCCTCCCCGCCGTTGGATGGCATCTTCCAGATCTCCTCTCGACCACTGCGGGTCGAGCTAAAGTAAATCCACTTTCCATCATGTGACCAATAAGGCCATTTGTCCTCTGCTGGGTTCGCCGTTAAGCGTCGTGGAACTCCCCCATTAGAGTTAATCGAATAAATGTCATCTTTTACTCCTTTCTGCACTCCTGTAAAAGCTATGTTCTGGCTGTCTGGGGACCAGTTCGGGCTATACGCCACCCACGATCGACCCAACGAAGTTAGTTGTGTGGCTTTGGTTCCATCACTGTCGCAGACCCAGATTTCATTGGCTCCCGAGCGCCACGACACAAACGCGATCCTCTGGCCATCGGGCGAATAAGCGGGAATTCCATCAAACTCTGTAGAAGCAATAAATTGGAACGGCACGTTTAGCTTTTCGCTTGTGCCCTTCAGGTCGACACGCCAAACGTTCAAGTCGAACTTTGAGACCGCGAACGCCAGACGATGCCCCAGCCTCGAAACCGCGGGCGCGAAGCCGTTATTGGCGTCAAGATTGATTCTTTGCGGAATCGCACCCTTCGACATCCTAAGTCGCCACATCCCAAGATTACCTATTGATCCGGCTGTAAGTACTAATTCCCTGCCATCTGGCAACCACGCTGCGCCCATATTCATCATGTGGCCGGTTTCGATTTTTTGCTCTGTGCCAATTGGCTTGTAGTCTTGTCCTAGGTGTAGGGACCAGAGTGTCACGTTATAGCCATCAGGAAAGACTCTTGAGAAAACGAGTGTCCGGCCATCTGGTGATATCGCCGGAGCTATGTCTCCGAGTACGTCAGACGGAGGCTCGGTCAAAGGTCTCTGCTCTCCTGTTTCGGCCGAATACAGGTGCAAGCCGCCGAAACGTTGCCCCGCTGAGGTGGGCCCGACGATCCACTTTGAGTCCGGAGTCCAAGATAGCAAGGAGCCATAGGGCAGCCCGTAGGGGTCGGAGAGGCTTATGTTGTATCCCCCTGGAAGCTGGGAGAGAGTTCGTTCCAATCCGCCGCGCTGCGGACTAAGCATGATCGCAGTCTTGTCCGGCGATATATCTCGCAAGAACGCGATCATGCTCCCATCGGGCGACCATGCGGGGCTGTAGTCCGAAGTCGAAGCACTGGTCAAACGATAAGGGGGTTCCACACCGATTTGTTTGACGTAAATATTCCAGTTGTCCTGTTTTTCTCCATTCCAAGCGAATGTCACTTGTGTTCCGTCTGGGGAAAAAGAAGGCCATGATTCGTTGCCGGGATAGCTGGTCAGCGGAACTGCGGATAACGTCACCTGTGGCGCTTCAGTCTTCGATCGAATCAGCCACACTGCAATGGCTGCGATCACTAGTGCTGCAGCTGCACTGAGGGCCCACCTGAGGCGATGACGAGGCTTGAGCCTAGACGCAACAGCGACTTCCAGCACTCCGGAATCAGAATTCTCTTGTAGTTCCTGCAGCGCAATCTTGACATCATCCATGTGCTGCCAGCGGCGATTAACATCCTTCTGCAGACAACGTGAAATGAGTCGGTCCATCTCTCTAGGAATCGTTGCCACGGATTGGCTGATTGGCCGTGGGTTGTCCTTCAGAATGGCTGCGAGAGTTGAACCTCTTGTGTCGCCGCGGAATGCATGTTCTCCCGTGATCATCTCGTATAACAACGACCCGAAACTAAAAATGTCGGAACGCGCATCTACTTTTTTGCCCTCCGCCTGCTCGGGAGACATATAGGCGACAGTGCCAAAGATTTTGCCCTCTTCCGTCTTGGGGCGAATCGTGTGTGTCGAGTCGTCCTGGCCGATTGCAGTTGGTTCGGTCAACTTTGCCAACCCGAAGTCCAAAACTTTGACCAGGCCGTGCTCACCGATCATTATGTTTCCGGGCTTGAGGTCCCGATGGACAATGCCTGCGGAATGCGCCCGAGCGAGGGCATCGGCAATCTGGACGGCGTACTCAAGAGCGTCGCTCAGCCGCATTCCGTGTCGCGGGATCAGCTGATCGAGCGTTTCTCCGCTGACGTACTCCATCGAAATAAACTCAACGTCCGCACTTTGGTCGATCGCGTAGATCGTGACGATGTTGGGATGGTTCAATGACGAAGCTGCTTTCGCTTCTTGGACAAAACGCTGCTTCCGTTCGGTGTCGGTGATCTTTTCTGGAGACAGGAGCTTTATCGCCACAAAACGACCAAGGCGAGTGTCGCGGGCCTTGTAGACGACACCCATTCCACCCTCACCAATCATTTCAAGGATGTGGTAATGCGAGATCGTCTTTCCGGCCAGCTGTGAAGGAAGTGCCACTGGCGAGAATAGTATGAGCTAGGGCAAGCGGAGTCAACGAGCATGGCCATCACGCCGTCTGATGGTAAGGTGCGGTCCGAATCGGTAGAACGGCGTGGGTGGTCTGAACATTTTCCTTCAATTCAAGACCTGGTTCACAATTTGCCGTCGCACCGATTGACAAACAGTTTCCATTTATACTACATTGTGAGCATGCAAAGTAGAAAAAATGATCAGCATGAGCCTTTGGGTGAATTCGAAACACTTGTTCTCATGGCCATAATGAGATTGGGTAATGATGCCTACGGGATGCGAATTCATCGAGAGATCGAGGAGCGGGCGACCCGGCGTTGTTCTTTCGGTGCCCTATACACCACTCTGGATCGCTTGGAGCAAAAGGGGTATGTTTCCTCGCGGGTCGGTGAAAAAACAGCAGAGCGCGGAGGTAGGGCGAAGAAATACATGCGAGTCACCGCGATTGGCTCGACTGCTGTTAAACAGGCGTACCGCGCAACTGTACAAATGGCTGAGGGACTAGAGCCTGTACTCGGCGGTACTCGATGACAATGCCTTCAGCTTGACACGAACAAGACCACACGGGATCGATTTCGCTGGCCTTTGGGCACGAGTATGGAAAGAAAGCCCACTCTTAACCAACGTGAGCAATGTCGATGAGACTGGCATATCACGACTTTTGCAGTACCCGCATCAGTACCCGCATTCAATGGTGCCCAACACGAACTATCAAAGACTTGGCAGTCCTACGGAGCCTGGTTAAGTTGTTGAAGGTATTGAATAGGGCAGATTTGGGAAGCTGGCGGTCTACCGCTCCTTCCACTCAATGGCTGTCTCCAGGATCGAAAAGCTCAGGGGAGGATGCTGCCGGGCGCGGTGTTGGAGAAGGGTGAGCGTCTCGAGGGGGTCAACGCTTGTACCTTGGTCCGCGCCCGGCGGTCTGCAAGTACCACCATTGTGACGACACAACTTACGTTGCAAACAAAAATCGTTGTCTTGTTACGAAAACGGAACGCCAGGGGAATCACAACTGTGAGTTCCCAACGGTGAACTTACCGTGAAGGTACTTCCAGTTTTCCCAAGGCTGCCCGTTGCTTCTCAAGAAGGGCCTCGATCCCGCTGCGCGCGAGCTGGATCATGGCATTCAGTTCCGAATCGTCGAAAACCTGATGCTCCGCGGTTGCTTGTACTTCGACGAATTTTCCGGCCGAGGTCATTACAAAGTTCATGTCCACGTCAGCGCGAGAGTCTTCTTCATAGCAAAGATCGAGCAAGGCCTGCGCCTCAACAATCCCGACGCTGACCGCGGCGACGGAATCGCGCAGGGGCAGGGAAGACAATGTTCCGGCCTGGACGAGTTTCTGCAGGGCCAGTTCTAAGGCGACGAAGGCGCCGGTGATGGAGGCCGTGCGGGTTCCGCCGTCAGCTTGAATCACATCGCAATCAAGCAGGATAGAGCGTTCGCCAAGCTTTTCCAGATCCATCACCGCCCGCAGGGAACGGCCGATCAGCCGCTGGATTTCGTGGGTACGGCCGCCAATCCTGCCGCGCGCGGATTCTCGTGCCGTGCGGGTCAATGTGGCGCGAGGCAGCATTCCATATTCAGCCGTTACCCATCCCTTCCCGCTATTCCGCAAGAAGGCTGGCACAGATTCTTCGATCGACGCGGTGCAGATGACTCGCGTATTTCCAACCTCGATGAGAACGGAGCCTTCTGCGGTCGAAACGTATTCCGGATGAAGGGTGACCGGACGAAGTTGGTCGGGTGCGCGATTATCGCAGCGATAGAACATGAACAGATTCTAGCAGCGGAGGCTTTCTGAAAACGGAAGAAGGCGGTGTTGGCGAGAGGACCACATCGCGGGCATCTTAAGCGGATCTGCGTCGGGCACTCAGGGTAAACAGCGCGTGCATGGCGCGGTCCAACTGCTCGCGCTCGCGGGAATTTTCCGCATCATCAAGTTGGTCGAGGCGTTGACGAATTGCCCGGCGGGCAGCTTCTATTTTGCCGTAGAGGCGGTTTGGATCGGATTCGGACAAGGCAGCCGTGTACAAAGCCTGCCAGTTTACATCGGACATACTGCCTCCTGGGGGAAAGAGGAAACGAAGGCGCGGATGGATTATAGCGCTGCCCGCACTGGAAATGCGCACAGAAGTTCACACGATAAAATTCTTAGTAAGGCACCTGGCACTCCCTTGCTCACACCAGCATTTCAGAGTAGAGTGCTGTGCACTCATGTCAAAGCAGCCCAGCAAGGACGCTGTCCGCCTGCTCCAATGGCGCGACCTGTATCGCGAAGCGGAACTGTATAAGGCTGCGGTTCGCCTTTATACCAAGCCGCTATTCCTCTGGCGTAAAGCACTCAATGTTTCTACCGATGGCAAAACCCTATACGACCTGGCTGCGCAGGGGTTGAAGGGTCTGGCCGCGATCCATGAGCAGCTACGAACGGCGCGCTTTCGCTTTCGCCCTGCGGTTGGGCTCAAGTACAACTTCAACGGTAAGCGCCGGACTCTGTACATTCCTCCTTGGGAAGAACGGGTGGTCGATCTGCTGATCTACCGACTGCTGAACCGCCGGCTGCATTCCTGGTTCTCACCTTCTTCTTACGCGTATCGCGACCACACCTTTGGTTTGGATTGCTGTCAGTCGAGGATCAGCGCAGTGCTCGGTTCCGCGCACTCGCCCCTCTACGTAATCAAGCGCGACATTTCCGACTACTTCGCATCGGTCAAGCACGAGATTCTCTTTGAGCAACTCGGGAAGCTGATCGCCAAAGACGATTTTTTGTTCGAGCTGATTTGTCAGCGTATTCGTTTCGACTACCAGGATGAAAGCGGATCGCATCGGGCCGAACAGGGTCTCCCGTTCGGATGCGCCAGTGCTTGCGTCTTCGCGAACGTGTACCTGACGGGGTTAGACCGCGAGGTGGAAAAGTTTCCCGAAGTGCATTATTTCCGGTACGCAGATGACATTCTGCTGCTGTCGCAGGATCGGGAATCAGCTCTGCTCGCCAAAGGAACACTGCAAGACGGGCTTGGGAACCTTCGGCTCGCGACCAAACCGAGTCATGAGGCGGATGTTCTGCTCACCCAGTTGCCCGCAACCTGGGATTTGCATTTCCAGCAAGCCAAGTCATTTCGTCACCTCGGATTGCAGTTCGAACACGGTGGCTCGGTATCACTATCCCGTGACAAGCGGCGGAAGATTCAGAACCTGTTCCGCTTTGCCTTCCGGCGTGCGCGCCGTCGCTGGAAGAAGCTTTCAAATCCACAGGAGCGCGCACGCACCCTGATAGCGATTGCATGCCAGGCCATCGAGCGGGGCGTTCGCAATGTGGCGATCCTCGATTACTACCTGAGACACGTCACCGACCGGGATCAGTTACGGCTGCTGGATCGCTGGCTCGGCGAGGAAATTCTGAGCCTCGTCTTCGGTGGTCATAAGAAGGGTCATTTTGCAAAGATCAGTTACCAGGAACTTAGGCGATATGGATTGCCGTCACTTGTGCATCGGCAGCGATTGATCCGGCATCGGAAGATCGAGAGTCCATTTTTTATTTGGCAACAAGCAAAGTCAGAAAGAGCGTTCAAGGGGACGGTTGCTAGTCGGAAGCCCGCTACCGGCGCGGCTGCCGATTTCTCTCTGCTCCCAGAAGCAGCGGTCCAGGAAAAGCCCGTGAGAGAGGGCGGCCGCCTGTACATGGGTGTGATGGAATACGATAGCCGCTAAAGCGGATCGTCGTTTGTGAAACCGTCCCCTTGAGCGTTCTACCTAGGCGGGACCAGAGATGGGATTACTGGATTTCTTGACCAGCCTGTTTGGCGGCGGGCAACGGATCGATTGTCCTCATTGCGGCACGGCGGGGGCCCGCAAGACGCGGGATGAAGTCATTCAATGCAAGAATCCGAGCTGTAAATTTTTCGACGTCAAACACCTCCCCCCGGTTCCGACTCGGGGCGGCTTCGTCCCCAAGCAACCCGTGTTCATTCGATACGTCAACTTCGCAGGACAGAAAAGAGATTTTTCGGCTGAGCGGGACTCGCTGGTCCGTAAGAAGAATCACATTGTGGCCGAAGTCGCGCCCACGGGAAGAAAAATCACGTTGTCACGCGAGCGGATTCAGAACCTCCACGAAGTGGAAGCATATATGCCGAAGCCGATAGATCGGACAGGCAGCCAACCAACCGGTCGTGAGCGTCAGATTCTCAACTATCATGCCAATCACGGCACGACCTCGCCGCGGTACGAACTGCTCCGTGCGAAGTATCCGAACTGGTGAAGGCCGTCGAGCGAGGATTGCGCAATGGCCGATCGAGTCCTCGAGGGATGGGTTGGGGCTATCCGGAACTGAGAGAGTCCCTCAGTCGTAATATTCCAGCCCCAAATGCGTGATCAATTCCTCTCCTTTTAAGTGACGCAGCGTATTCTTCAGCTTCATCAGCTGGATAAACAGATCATGCTCGGGGTAGAGGCCGGGAACCGTCATGGGAGATTTGAAGTAAAAGCTGAGCCATTCCTGGATGCCGATGCCCTGGAGTTCCGGAGTGCGCTTTGCCAAGTCGAGAAACAGCACGAGATCAAGCACGATCGGAGCGGCCAATATCGAGTCGCGGCAGAGGAAATCGACTTTGATCTGCATCGGGTAACCGAGCCACCCGAAGATGTCGATGTTGTCCCAACCTTCTTTGTTATCACCGCGCGGCGGGTAGTAATTAATGCGGACCTTGTGGGTGAACTTGCCATAGAGCTCGGGATATAGGTCTGGCTGCAGAATGTGCTCGAGAACCGAAAGCTTCGACTCTTCCTTGGTCTTGAAAGACCCGGGATCGTCGAGCACCTCGCCGTCGCGATTTCCAAGAATATTGGTCGAGAACCATCCCGCAAGTCCGAGCAGCCGTGCCTTGAATCCAGGAGCGAGGATGGTCTTCATGAGCGTCTGGCCTGTCTTGAAGTCTTTTCCGCAAATCGGTGCATCGTTCTTGCGGGATAGCTCAAGCATGACTGGAAGGTCAACCGTTAGGTTGGGAGCACCATTGGCGAACGGCACTCCTTCCATGAGGGAGGCATAGGCATAGATCATCGACGGGGCAACGGCCTCGTCGTTCTGCTGCATGGCCTTCTCGAAGGCTTTTACGGACTGGTGTGCCGCGGTGGGTCGTAGGAAAACCTCCGTCGAACCACACCACATGGTGACCAGCCTGGAAGCTCCTGACGTTTTCTTGAAATTCTGAATGTCGGCGCGAACCTGTTCGGCAAGATCCATCTTGTTCTTGCCCTTCTTCACGTGATGGCCATCGAGCTTTTTCACGTAGTTGCGGTCGAACACCGCGGACAGAGGCTTCACGGCGCTCAAGAATGGCTTGACTTGGTCGAGCAGCTCATTTTCGAGGACCCCAGCCTTCTTGGCGGCGGTGTACATGTCGTCGTCGAAGGGATCCCAGCCGGTGAAAACAAGATCATTCAGAGCCGCCAAGGAAACGAATTCCTTCACTTGCGGGAAGCGACCCTCGGTGCGGCGGCCAAGACGGATCGTTCCCATTTGAGTGAGTGATCCGATGGGGCTCGACAGGCCTTTGCGCACGGCTTCTACTCCGGCAACAAACGTTGTGGCGACTGCGCCCATGCCGGGAATCATTACCCCGAGCTTGCCCTTGGCGGGCAGGATTTTTGAGGGCTCGGTCTGGCTCCCCGCTGGCTTAGTCCGAGCGGACTGCTGGCTCTTGGCCATGGATGGCATCTTCCTTGTCTAAAAAGAGTTATTAAGGCAAACGGGTATGTTCTCGTATTGACGAATCTTTTGCAACCTACCGCCAGCGAAGAGGGAATCTGGAAAGGTGAGGGGTACATCCAATATGCTGGCTAACCCTACATAGGTAAAGGCGCGTCCAACTTTACAGGTCCTTGGCGGGACTCCGTCTAGCGGGGACTATAATCTGGGCAGCGGTACCCTTCGGGGTTGAATGGAGAGTTTATGAAATTACGAGCGATGGCTTTGACGGCAGCATTGCTGGCATTTGCCCTGACGCCATTTACCTATGGTGCTGATAAGGATAAGAGCCAGCAAACCACGCCGACTGCCGCCCCCCCTGCAGCCTCGGCGATCGAGCCTTCAGGCAAGGTGTCGCATGACGGGGGCAAGGACGATATCGATGCAATCGGAAATCGCAATGTCGGCTGCGCCAAAGGCATGGGCAACTGGTACAGCCTGGAAAAGCAGATTGCGCTCGGCAAGCAGATTTCGCAGCAGGTGGAAACACAATCCAAAGTGATTAGTGACCCGGTCGTTTCCGAGTACATCAATCGTCTCGGCCAAAACCTGGTTCGGAATTCCGATTCTCAGGTGCCGTTTACGATCAAGGTGATCGATTCCGACGACATCAATGCCTTTGCATTGCCCGGCGGATTTTTCTACGTGAACTCCGGGCTGATTCTCGCAGCCGACGAAGAGGCGGAACTGGCGGGAGTCATGGCGCACGAGATCGGGCACGTGGCGGCCTGCCATGCCGCGCGGGAACAGACTCGCGGAACGCTGATGCAGATGATGACGATTCCCCTGATCTTTGTGGGTGGCCCAATCGGTTATGCCGCGTATGAGGGCGCTGGGTTGGCGGTGCCGCTCACGTTCCTGAAGTTCTCACGCGGATTCGAAGCGGAAGCAGACTATCTCGGTGTTCAGTACATGTACAAAGCCGGATATGATCCAGCGGCGTTCATCTCCTTCTTTGAGAAGGTTCAGGTGCAGGAGAAGAGAAAGCCAGGCACCATATCAAAGGCTTTTTCTACGCACCCGCAGACTCCTGACCGAATCGAGAGATCACAGGATGAAATCTCGAAGATCCTGCCGGCAAAGGGGGAGTACCTGGTTTCCAGTTCGGAATTCGACGAAGTCAAAGCCCGCTTGGCGTTGATCGAGAACCGCCGTAAGCTGAACGACCAGAAGGACTCGAAAAAGCCGACGCTGCGGCGTGCCTCAACTACGGACAAGAACGGAAGTGATGACAAAACCACTGACGACGGCCGTCCAACCCTGAAGCGGCGTCCAGACGATCAAGGGCAGTAAGACACTCCTGAGATGAGTCAAAAGGCGGGACTTGGGTCCCGCCTTTTTTCTTGCGTGCTTCTAATAAGACTCCACCTCAGCGCACGCACTTGGATTTTGCAAGGATCATTGAGTTCGGGGATCAAATGGTTCGACAGCCAGCTTTAGGGCCAGGACCGAGGCCCAGGAGATCCTACGCGGCTTCCTTCGTCGCCAGCGATGCCACGGTCAGATGCTCCGCCTTGCCGTGGACGATCTTCATCTTCTTCCAGTCGTACGACATTTCCTTGCCGCAGTCGAGGCACACAACGTAGGTTCCCGTAGGAAAGGCAGTGCGGCTGCGCCCACCGTTCTTCACTGTGATGGGAAAACTGTAGCGATTATGCGCGCAACCGAACAGTACATCCAGAATCCGGGATAACATCCCTCTACCTCCACAGAAAGCCGTCGCCGAACCTGGGGTACGCTGTGTCGGCTTCTACTTACCTTAGATTCTACTTTCCTGAAAAGGGTTCGACTGAATGCCTCAGGTATCTGGCTGGAAAAGGCCGCCCGGTTCCGCTCTAGGCCTTTCCCTCGGAAGTCTTGTTTTTGTGGGACTTGCAGCGGGCTGCGATGGCCGACCGGAGCTTGGTTTCGAGGTTTTCGGGGAGTTCGTAGAGCTTGGAATCGCGATAGATCTCTATGGTCTTCTTGGTCGTATCGCAGACAACATAGCAGTTGTGGCACCAAGCCAGGTGCTCTTCGAGTTCGGATTTGGTGCCGGAGTCAATGACCCCGTCTAGATAGTCGGTGAGTTCGTGGAGAAATTCAGAGCACTTCACTGGTTACCATCTCCACTGAGGGGTTTTTGCGATCCATTGACTCGATCTCGTCTTTGAAAGAATTTGTTCAGGCGCTCCCGCAATTGCAGGCGAGCCCGAAGCAGTCTTGACTTTACCGCCGGAATGCTCAAACTGAGTGCCTCGGCAGTCTCTTCGGTCGAAAGCCCTTCTACGTCACGCAAAACGAAAACCGTGCGAAATGTCGCTGGAAGGCCGTGAATCGTGCGGTCCAAAATATCCCGAAGCTCTGCCTGCGTGTACTGCTGCTCCGGGTTCGGACTCCAGTCAGCGACCTCGCGTGGGACCGAGTCGTCCTCGGTCTTCACGTCCTCGTCGAGCGAGACCGTGCGCTCCGGACGACGACGCCGCAACTTCATTAAGGCCTCGTTCACCGCAATCCGTACCAGCCAGGTGTAGAACTTGGACTGCCCCTGGAACTGCTTCAGATTGGTATAGGCCTTAACGAACGCGTCCTGGACAACATCTTCGGCATCCTCGCGGTTCTGCGTAATGTGTTGCGCGATGCGGAAAACGTTGCGGTCGTAGCGGCGGACTAACTCTTCAAAAGCCGCGTCATCTCCGGCCTTTGCCGCTTCGACCAGAGCCAGTTCATCACTGACCGGCTCGCTCACCTTTGGTTGGATTGCTCCCATTAGACATTCGATGCAGGAATTTTCACAGCAAGTGGGTTTCCCTGGATCGAAGGGCTATTTTACCGGGGATGCAGGGATGGCGCCAGTGATCGGCTTTGCCCAGGCACTGGTGCCCCCAGCCGGGTGCCAGCCTGCCATTACAGCCACCACAATCAGCCTTTCCGGGGCTGGGCCAATCGCATGCGTGGGGTAGCAGGTAATCAGGGTGAGTTCGGGCTTGTCGGATGATTTCAGGACGGAAAGATCGTTGGCTGGAACAATCTTCCGAGTGGTGACCTTGTAGTGGAACCGATTTCCGTCACGTAGTACGTAGATGTCATCCCCCGGACGCAACTTGTGGACCTTGTGAAAGAAAGTGTCCCGGTGGCCGGCAATGACCGCGTTGCCGCGAATGCCGGGTTCGACCGAGTTCACCATGTGACCCGGTCCCAGCAGGAGGGAGTGCGCATCCACGCCCTCCAGCACAACATCCTCAAGCTTGATGCGAGGGATGGAGAGTTTGGTCAAGCTTTCCCGGGTGGCTAGCTCTTCGTTCCACTGCCGCAGAAGCGATCTCTGCTTCCAGTACATCCAGGAATACGTGCCCAGTACACCCGAACAGAGCACGCTTCCGCTCACGATTAACAGATATGCGATGATCTGGCGTTTGCTCGCCAGCAACTTACGTTTGATGGGGATTTCACTAGGCCACCAGGATCCAGCTTTCAGGATCAGTTGCGAGCGGCCCAGACGATGGCGTTTCTTACCAGAGGGCTTGGTCCCGAGGACCTGCATAAAAACTACCGGCGCGCAAAAAGGCCAGCAACAAGCGAACCTAAACCTATCAGACCGAGAAGTGGCAAAATCGTCGAAGTTTGGGGCAACTGGCCATTGGCTGTTGCCGGGTCGTTCGACGCCGAACCTTGGCTAGCTGGGTTCGAGTTTGAAGTTGCGGAACTCGAGGAATCGCGGCCGGCGGGGGCGCTCTGGGCGGAATCGCTCGGAGTTTCTTTCCGGTTGGCCGGGACGCTATTTGAGTTCTGATTGCTCGGCTGTGCGACCGCAGCCGACGACGCCGCATTGGGGGACGCTGCGCTAGCTGAATGGTCTTGCGCAAAACACGCAAGCGAGGCAGCAGCCAATGCGGCCGTGAGGAACACTCCTGCTCTGGTCATGCAAGCCTCCAAGCTTGGGGTTAATTCACAAGCTAAGCGGCTGATCCAGCAATAGCTATCCGGTGATCTCCCTAAGCCGAGCAGAAGCTTCAGGTAAGCCCCTTAGGTGTGTAGCTGACCTTCGATTTGCCCAAAAAGGACGGATTTCACGCAGGTGGACACCCGCCGGGAAGGGATTTTGACCGAGGCAGCGTTAGGAAACAGACCAGAGACCCCGTCCCGGCGAACAGCGCGGCTTCTCCAATGGCGCATTCACAACGTCGCTACCACCTCCACATCGCCCTGTTTTTCTAGCACTTGCACGCGCACGCTATCGAACTCGCGTTCGAAGACCAGATCAACCGAGGCCTCGCCCACCCGCAGGCCTCGGATCGAGAGGTGGGGGATTCCTTCAGGGAGTGCAGGCCGGGTGAACACCACCCGATTGTGCCCACCTTGTACACTGAGACCCAGACACGACTGAATCAGCAGGAACGGGGTCGCCGCCGCCCATGCCTGCGGGGCACAAGCAACGGGATAGAGGGTAGGCCCTTCCCCTTCGCGCCGGTCGAGCCCGCAGAAGAGTTCTGGCATACGATGAAGCTCCAAGTTGCTGCTGACGTCCATAAGTGCCAGAAGGATCTTGCCGGCAAGGTTCTTGAAGCCGTAGCGCGCCAGGCCGGCGGCGATCAAGGCGTTATCATGCGGCCAAACCGACCCGTTGTGATAGGACAGGGGATTGTAACGAGCCTCACCCGTTGCCAGGGTGCGTATCCCCCAGCCGCTGTAGAAATCTTCCGCAAACATGGTTTGCGCCAAGGCTTTCCCGCGCTCGTTGCGGGCAATACCAGAGAACAGGCAATGGCCGGCATTCGACGCCCGGACTTTGCAAGGACGCTTCTGCCCATCTAGCGCGAGCGCGTAAACGTCCAGTTCCTTGCACCAGAAACTGTCCTCAAAGTTATCCCGAAAATCGGAAGCTTGTCTTTCCAAGTGGGCGGCTGCCTGTTCGTCGCCCAGCATCATGCTCATCCGGGAGGCAGCAATCTTAGCTGCGTACACATATCCTTGCACTTCGCTCAGGGCGATCGGCGGCTCGGCGATCGTGCCGTCGGCGTGAAAAACGGAGTCGTTTGAGTCTTTCCATCCCTGTTGCACCAGGCCCTTGTTGCCGTGAGCTGCATACTCAACAAAGCCATCGCCGTCCATATCGCCGTAGCTATCCATCCAGTCGAGAGCGGCGCGGATGTTCGGCCAAATTTGCTGAATGAGAGCGCGATCGCCGGTGCGTTCGTAGTACGCGCCGGCGAGCATCACAAAAAGCGGGGTGGCATCTACTGTCCCGTAATACTTGGCGAAAGGAATTTCGTGAAGATTGGCCATTTCACCGTGGCGGAGTTCGTGCAAAATCTTCCCCGGCTCGGCTTCATTCTTGCGATCCACCTCGATCGCCTGCGTACTTGCAAGGTACTCGAGAACGCCCTTTGCAAGCTGGGGCTGAACCCACAGCATCTCCATCGCGGTGATGATTCCGTCCCGCCCAAACACGGTGCTGAACCAGGGAACTCCTGCATACGGATAGTGGGTCTCAGGGTTGCCGATGGTCATCATCTGGACGTCGGCGCTGGAGCGCCGAATCCAATCGTTGAAACGCGAGTTGGAACTCGTGATCTGCGGCAAAGTCCGGGTCAACATCTTCATTTCCGTTTCTGCCCGGCGGGCCGCCTGGGGATAGCTGTATTCCTTGGCGGGTCGATTTTCAGCTTCGCAGGTCATCTTGAAGGAAATGGTCCATTCGCCCTTCGGACTCAGTTCGAAGCGAAAGTTCATCTCCCCGCCACTGATGTCAGTTGGTGTCGGCTCGCAGTGAATGGCCGTTCGACGCGTGATCCGGTCCAGACCCTCGCAACCGAGGACCAGAGTATCCCGAGATACCTCGGGTTCTAGAATCCGGCCAATGCGTTCGCGGGTCATCCCGCGCACCTGGAAAATGTCAGCAAAATCGGCAGCAAAACAGACGTTGAGCGGCACCGAGAGAGGTTCCATGCCGTAATTGACGAACTTCAGGTCTTCGTAGAAGGAACTCCGCCATAGAAAACGGGATCGCAGCAGATGGAGGGTGCCACGGTGAATGACTACCTTGTCGCCCCGCGACACATCGAGGTTCGCCAAGTCGGCGCTGAATAAGAAATTGTTCGCCTCGATCATCGAACTCAGGAGCAGCGGGCGCTCTTTCCAGAGTCGAACGTGCATTTCAGAGAGGTGCCGCGTCCCGTTATAGAAGATTCCCTGTTCACCGAGACCCTGATGGCGAATGTCCCCTAGGCGATCGAAAACAGCAAACATTGCACCATATTTCAGGACGCGTGCCCGGTCTTCCGTGGGCGCCGCTTTGGTTTCTATGTAGTACTGCTGGGAGATGTTAACTTCATCCAATTCAGGGCTCCATTGGCGACCGTGAGCGGAGCTTTCTTGCGGGTCAGTATGCGCTCATAGATTCGCAGATAATCCTGGGTCATTCGACCAGCGGTGAAGCGCTGCTCGAAATACTTGCGGATCTTCTTGCGGTCGAGTTGATCCACATTCTTTACGGCTTCGACGGCGCTATCAAGCCCTGGTACGACGTAACCTGACACTCCGTCTTGCATCACTTCTGGTACCGAGCCAAAGGGGTAGGCTACAACCGGGGTGGCGCAGGCCATCGCTTCGATCATGACGATTCCAAAAGGCTCCGGCCAGCAAATCGGAAACAGCAGGGCAGCGGCTTCGCCAAGGAATTGATTTTTTTCCGGATAGCCGATCTCACCTAAGAACTCGATCTCGGAACAATCCAGCATGGGTTTGATGCAAGTATCGAAGTATTCCTGATCTGTCTTGTCAATCTTGGCAGCGATCTTTAGGGGCATGCCGGCCCGCTTCGAGATTTCGATGGCCTTGTCCAGTCCCTTTTCCGGGGAAGTCCTTCCCAAGAAGGCCAGATATTTTCCCGGCTTGGTGTACGGCTTGAAGGTGTCAGGTGGAAAGCCGTGGTACGCGTTCCCTTGCCAGCTGAGATGCGGCAGAGGGTCTCGCTGGGCGTTGGAGATCGAGATCACGGGCAGATGGGAATAGACCTCAAACAGAGGCCCGAGGTCCGGGGTATCGAGGCGCCCATGAAGGGTCGTCACGCTCAGGTACTTTTCCCGCGAACTGATCAAGAAATGCAAGTAGTCCGTATGAAAATGGATCAGGTCGAACTCGTCCTTCTCCTGCAGCACTTTTTCCAGCTGCACGATGTGGTGAGCCGACTGATTCACGTTGTCGCTTGAGAGGCGCAAGGATTCGGGACAGCAAGCAACCAGCCGAGCGGTGGTCATGGAATCCCCGCTGGCGAACAAGGTGACTTCATGCCCAAGTCGGACTAATTCTTCTGTGAGCCAGGAAACAACCCTCTCCGTACCTCCATAGGTCTTGGGGGGCACACTCTCGTAAAGCGGCGCAACCTGTGCAATTCTCATGAACTGTCCTTCGGTCGTGCTGATCTAACCTCGCCTTCCGCGGACCGAGCAGATCTATGGCTTCATCCTGCTGGCGCGGAATCGGCGTGCTGAGTGATCGAGTGGAGGCTCCCAGGAACGGACGCGAACTCCACGAAGTTGGGGCGCAACTGAAGCAACTACCTTAACATCAATAGTTTAGCGGGATTCCGGGGCATCCGCCATCGGGTCAATCCTGTAGCCGGAGCCTCGGCGATTCCCAAAAGTTTGCTAAGAGGACTGTGCCTGAACCCGTCGTCCTACCCAGGAAACTCAGCCCGCCAAACGGGCTCTGACCCTAGGGGAGCTTCAATTCCAAGGTTCCACGGCAGAGCTGGAACTTTGGATAGGTCAATGGAGATGAAGCCAGGGAATCCTGCCTCGGGCCCTACCAGACGCCCTTGTCGCTGCCCGTGAGCCGGTACGCCACGAGCGCTGATACGGCGAGCGGCGGCAGTAACGGCAGCCGTGACATCGCCCTGAAATCACCTTGCAGGCTGGCGTTCAGCAGCTGGGAGCCGTAGAGGCCTGCCGCGGGTCGCATCGGCACTCGCAGAAACTTGTTCTTGATTTGCACCGAGAGGTCTGGCGAGTATGCGCTCTCGATTACCCCCTGCGGCAGACTGACAATTCCGCCATACTGTTTGACATATTGAGCAACGATCACCAGGAAGGTGGCCACGCCCGGCCAGATCCCACCCACGTCGGCTCCGCGTCGCAATTCAGCGAAATCCACTTTGCCACTTTGCAGCAGCGCAGCCATATCGGCCATATCGCAAAGCCGAAAATAGAAATGACGATACATCCGTTGCAGCGTTGAAATCAGAATTCGCTCATCTGGTCCGGCAACAGGGAAGCTGCGGCCATTCACGGTCGCTTCCCCGCAGCGCTCCAGAACTCGTTGAGCCAATTGTTTTTGCTCGCCGGTCTGACCAAGGTACTGCACGTGAATCTCGACCAACTCCTTCAGTCCGGGGACTTCAAAATTCCATTTGCTGGCGAGGCGGTCGCCCCAGCTTCGGGGTTCGAGTTTCGCGTGTAACTTCTCTTGCATGACACCAACCACATGGTCTGCCGCGCCACTGGTGTAGAGGTCGAGATCAGACCCGAGGTCGGGCCAATGGTCGAGCGACTTGATTACGGTAACGGGACATCCTGAAAGTTGCAGCGCCTGGACGATTGCGTACAACCACTCAACCGCCTTGCCGATTCGCCGCTGCTCGGTTTCAATCGCATCCGCGCTCCACTCCAACAAACGCTTTTGCCGTTCTTGAGCCGCCAGCTGCTCAAGAACGCGCAAAGCGCGCACCGTTACGTGGTGCGTATCGGCTAGTTGCACCAGTTCGCGAAAACGCTCTTCGCTGAATCCGGCAACTTCCTCGAGTTTCCCCAATAGGTGGTTGAGATCGGCCCGCGGCTTTGAGTAGTCGCCGTCGTAGCCCTGGATTACGAGCGTAGAGAGCAGAGAAATATGCGCGTTATCAGTTCCCGAAGACTGAGTCATAAGAAGTTTTGGGCCGCCTCGGCGAGCAATGTTGTTCGATGTTGCCGAAGCAGAACGGGTTGGTCAGCGGGCCGCCGTCTCCGTAATCGGTCTTCTGCCGTTACAGTCCGACACTCCGGTCTCGATCTGCGTGCCTTCTTCGTAGTCGTTCCACGTCGCGATCAGGACGAACGGCATGGGGCGCTCGGGATCGTTGTGCTGATGGAAAAGTTTGAGCGTATCCTCGAAGGTCGCGCCGCAGCGGCGGTCCATGTGGCGATTCAAACTCCATGACGCTTTCGTGTCGTTAAAACCCGGCCACACGCCGCCCACAATGACCTTGTCACTGTGCTCTTTCATTTTCTTGTAAAACTTGTCCAAATACTCTTTGCCCCAATCGCGTCCGTTTGGGTCCCAGTGCTGGCCAGGGTGAACCCAGGCATAGAAGCCGTCAAAAGCATTCGCGTATCTCGGTGGTGGATCGTCCTTGTAAATCAGAATTGGAGGACGCTCCCACTGATCGACGGCGGCACGCACCCGGTTCCAATCCGTGTTGCCGCGCTTGGGGAAGATGAAGACAACCGGACGCCCATTCAAGGTAACGTAGGCTTCGCGCGCCGGCGCGTTCGGACCAATGTAGGCACGGTAGGCTTTTTCGAAAGCCTCGAGCGCATCCTCTGTGGCGTGGCCGTTATCTTCCTGCGTCTCGTCATACATCAGGCAAACGTGGAAACGTGCCTCGGCCGAGACCTGCTGCAACAGGGCGTAGCTGCGGTCCTCAAAAGGGCGGCGTTCGCCATACCAATCGACGGCGAAGGCGTAAATACCCATCTGCTTGGCCCGCTCGACCTGCTTTCGTAAGACGGCAGGATCTTGCGTCGAGTAGCCGACATTCATGTGGTCGGGAACGCCGAACCAGGGCTGATAATCGGCGAGAATGCGCGGTCCTTGCTGCATTCCACGCGTGGTTTGGGTCAGTGACTCGCGGACCGATCGGTTGCGGTTGCAGCCAACCATAACCAGCGCGAGCACACCAACGATCAACCCACCTGTGTACAGGTAACGCATGCGGAGTTCTGGGAAGTTTGGATGCGGCATATTGGGTGCGAGTGGCTACTTCTCTGGCTCTGTGGCTTGCATCTGCCGCACCATCCAGCGGTCAGCACCCGGGGTCATGAGCACGATGTACTCACCATTGACCGGTTCCTCATAAATGACCTTGTCCCCATCGAGCACCTGAAGGTCAAACTGCGCGTGATCACGAAGCTGCATGGCGTCGCCTGCAGGCGCGTAGAAGATGGCCTCGAGCTTGTGGCCTCGGTCTTGATAGCGCGTATGCATCCCCGATTTGGTTTGCGACTTCACGCGATCGCCGAGTTCCTGCTTGGCGAGTCCGGTGAAGTAGCCATCGAGCAGACCGGCGCGGTTCTCATTCAGGGCTTGCTCCATGGTTTGCCAGGCGAATGCGTAATCGCGGGGCACGCTCTTGCTAGTGAGATCCTCGATCTGCCTGGGGCCAATGTTGTCGGCGCTGAACTCCACATGAGGCACCTCCGTGTCGGCAGCGGCGCCAAGATGAAGCGCAGCAATTGCGCACACCACCAGGGCGAAGATCACGGTCAAAAGGGAATACCTAAGTGCGGCGCTCATGGAGCCAGTCCTCCGGCGACTGGTAATTCGTTGCCGGTTACGACCCCTGAGGCGACGGTGATGCGGGCATTGCCCTGGATCGGCATTTCGACCTTGGCTACACCCCGCTTAATGGGAACGTCAACCGTGGTTTTACCGGCAGCGTCAGATTTTGTGAAGCTCACCACCGTGCCGTCGGGAACAGGGTTGCCTGAGCAATCGCGCACCGGGTCGGTTTCAACTAAGAACCCTGTCTTGGCACGGCTCGCTTTGATGCGCAGATTGCAAGCCTCCGCCGCCACCTGCTGCACGACGCGAACCTCGTTGGCATTGCCGATTGCGGCGCCGATTCGTACCGGGCCTTCCTTTTTTGCAGAACTGATGCGGACCCAGGCGACACCATTTTCGGAGGCGCGCTTGGCGGAGACTTCCTTGCCATCTTTCGGCAGGATGCTGAACTTGACCTGCTCAGGCTTCAGGACGAAGTTGTGGAAGTTGTCGAACACGAAGGCAACCGTGCTGATGCCGTTCGCACTTCCAACCGGAACTCGTGATGGGTGAGCCAGCAAGCTCAGCTTGTTTGCAGCTGCGGAAACAACAAAGAAGTTGGCAGAACTGCAGCCGTCGGAAGCGCACAGCACGGCGATGTAGCGGCCGGCGCGTTCCAGTTGGTCGGAATCGACGGAGATTCCCGTTCCCGCCTGAACTTGCTTCTTGCTCGCGGTCACCGGTCCAATCAGATAGAAGGTGCCATCGCCCGAACCACTGCTCGGAATGGTGATAGAGGTTCCAGCAATTACCCGCGCTGGGGGATGAATTTCCCCCGCGTAAGCTGTTGCCGCAAGCCCAATAGCAACCAAGAGTGTGCCAAGATTTGTCATGACTGGGATTTCGTGTCGAAATGGTTCACAACAACCCGATAGGTTTGCACGTTTTTGGCGATGTCGGGAGGCAGGTCGACGGCAAAAGGCACAGGCATTTGCGGCAGCAGAGCCTGCGCTAGATATCCGTCAGACACCCAGATTACCTTGCCATTGCTGTCGTAAAAGGCGGAGATGACATGCGGGATATTTACAATCTGTCCGCTCTGATTTAGCAGTTGTCCGCTCAGGACTTTCTTACCCAGCGCATCGGTCTCCAACTTCTGCTGATTGACCTCGATGACGGGATCGGCACTCGCCGCAACCAGCAGCGCCTTGGTATCCATACGCACGCTCTTGATCTTCTCCATGCGCATGTTGGGAAAGTCAATTCGGTAGGGAGTAACCTGCCTTGGCAGGAGCACGTGCGAGATCTTGTCGAAGCTGCTTTCCTGGGCCAGTTCGGCTCCGCTCGGATCGAGCAGTGTGGCGCCAACGTTTACGTAAGCAGGAACGGAATCCTCGTTCACAACTTCGCCGACCAAAACCACGCTGTCAGGCCGCTGAATGGCATTCATCGAAACCACTCGCACTTGTGGGGAATCGACGTTCTGCACCCCCCAATCGTCGGTGGAACCGCGGGTGATCACGTCCCAGCGCAGATAGTTCACCGGAATCACCTGTGGAGGAAGCTTCGCTGCCGAGTTCACCGGCCAGAACACTTTCCATGTGTCACCGGTGCGCTGGACCTTCAGATCGCGAATGTCGTCGAGCGGACCGACGGCGGTCGAGTAGTGCAGCTTGGCGCGCACCCTGGCATCCTGCTCGTTGGTCTTGAGTCCCCACACGTCGAAACTTTCAAGTGCGGCGTAGGTCAGGAGGCTTGCGTTGCTGCCGCTAAACTCGCGAATAAAGGCATTCCTGTCGACATCGCTGCGGTTCGCCAGGCGCGCATAGGCGGCATCAAAGTCGTGCGACCTGATCTGCGAGAGCATTAAACGGACAGCCTGCTCGGGAGTGCTGGCCGATTGCAGTCCGTGCGCCTCGGCTCCGCCCGACTGGAACCATCCCATGATGATGAGGACCAGGGTGACCCCACCCAGCAAGATTGCAAGTACGCGCTTCATTAGCGTGCCTCCCGAACGAACGAGTCCTCAGGCGTGGGCGCAGGAAATGGAACTACAACCTCTTCGCTGCGCATGCGTGCCTTGTCGGGGATCAGGAAGGCAAACAGAATCGCCAGAATGCTGCTCGCCAGCGGTAGCGTCCCCCACAGTAAGCCTTCTAAAGCAGTGGGCATTGCGTCGGAAGGAATTGGCCTTGCCGGCGGAATGTCCTCCCGCGACCACACCGTGATGGCACCATTGTCATAGGTTTCTACCTGCTTCCATCCGGCAAAGCTCACCAGCGGTTCGTAGTAGGGATCGTGAATGAAAATGTATTTCAGCCCATAGTGCGAGGCATGCCGCAGCATCATCCTCAGGGCTTCCATGCCGGCGGTACCGAAATACTTCGCGCTGGTGAGCTGTGCGGTGCCGTAGTGGGTGAACTCAGGGAGCAAGCGGGCTGAGTTGTACTCGCCGTCGACACTGTTGGCACTGGTATAGGTCGAGACTTTGGGTAAGGAGTTCCCGAAGCCTAAGGTCAGGTATCGATAACGATCATGTCCATCCCGGTTGAGGAAATTGTCAACCGCATCGACGTTCAAGTCGGCATTGGCGGAGAAGGGGCTGATCGAAATCCAGGCCATAGGCAGCGTGAGCGTCACCAGTGCAGCCAGACCTAGGGCGAAGGCCGCCTTCCGGCTGTATCGGTCGATGAGGCGCGCGGCGATGTAGCCAACGATCGGCAGAGCCATCAGCACCGCCCACAGCGTGAAGCGCTCAAATGTCAGAATCTCGAAGGCGCGGCGAAAGACCAGCCGCGGGATTGGCGTCGTGCCACCCAGTCCGAAGATGAAGGTAATCCAGAAGCCCAGCAGCAGCGGCCGTAGGCGCTTCAATGCCGCCCCATACCAGAGAATGAAGGGCAAGGCGAGCACCAGCATTCCGTAGGGGACGAAGAAATAATTGGTGAGGAAGGTGATATTCATCAACAAGTTCGAGCGGCTGGCGTGCGGAATTGGCATTTGCTCGATCGGGTGTTTGATGATTGCGATCCAGTAAGGAAGCAGCACAATGCCCACGCCCAGGGCGGCGATGACCGCCATGATCATTCCGCGGATCACAACGGCTGCCCCTGACCTCTGACCGCGGTCGATTACCGCCAGCCAAAGCACCGGTATGGCAAATAGCACGGAACCAAAGATCAAGGTGACGTGGTGAACCGCAGCCGCCGCCAAGGTGAAAACCACACCCTTGACGAGAGCTCTGCCATCGGCAGAGCGCGACCAGTCATAGAAGTAAGGGAGGGCTAGCAGGTAGAGGGGAGCCGAGAGGGTCGTTGGCAATTGTCCAGCGGAATAAACCAGAAAGGCTACGGCGCCGGCGAATACGCTGAACAGCGAGGCATAGCTGGCGGCGCGCTCGTCCACCCAGATGAGGGCAAACTTGTACACGCTGACCGGAATGAGCAGTACCGCGGCCAGCTGCACCAGAAGGAAGGACATGTGCAGCCCGAAAACGAAGGACAGCAGCGCAATCCACTGGTGGGCAAGCGGCGGGTAGGTTGTCTGCGAAAAGCCGGCAAACCACTTCGGGTTCCACGGATCAAACCAGTGGTGAGCGTAGTGCGACCCGAAAAATATGTGGAAATTCGCGTCATAGGAATTGGTTAGCGGCAACTGCAGCGCAAGCAGAGGTCCATGAATCGCCAGTGCCACCAAAATGATGAAACGTAGTGGAATAGGACGTGAAAAGTAACTCGTTTCCACGGTGCGGTGCTCCTCCCCACAAATGAATTGTGAGCACCCGCTTGGATTCGAGTAGGGCTTCTAAGGTTTCCTAGGGGAGCACCAAGCTTTCAGCGGCGAGGTTTCCACAACTTACTGTAGGTGCATACACTTGCAGCTCCTAGAGGTGGGACTCAGAATCCAACCGCAGCAACTCGCAACGCATCTGAGCGAGGTCGGCTGGCATATTCGGGCAGCAGTAGGAATTCGCCGCCAACTATCGCACCATGGGCAAGAGAGCTATTTCCATCACGTTGGTCGTTGCCTTTGCATTTTCAGCAGTGACACTGCTGAAGGCGCAAACTTTCGAAATCAATCAGCCCTCGAAGCAGAATGCCAAAAAAGGGAAAAAGGCTCCAGCTGCCGCGCAGCCCCCATCGGACAACGCCAATGGTATCGGCTGGGGATCGGGCATCGAGACAGCGCGTGAGGCTCGGGCCGTCCAACAAGCGCTCTCACGCAACGACTACCGGTCAGCGATCGCTTCTGCGAACCGGGCCGCCAATTCGGCGCCCCAGAATGCACAACTGTGGTTCCTGCTCGGATATGCCGCCCGCTTAGGCGGGGACTTCAACCTTTCCCTGCAGGGATACCAAAAGGGCTTGCAGCGGCAGCCCACCTCCATTGCCGGCCTCTCCGGCATGGCCCAAACCTATGCGAAGATGGGCCGCTATAAGGAAGCGCAGGATCTGCTGAACAAGGTTCTGGCCGCAAATCCTAAGAGCGCGGGCGATCTGCAACTGGCGGGCGAGCTGGCCCTCAATACCGATGCCAATACCGCTTTGGATCTGCTGAAGCGTGCCGACGCGGTCAAGTCGGAGGCCCGCACTGAACTGTTGGTTGCCCGCGCATACCAGAAGCTCAACCAGCCTGACCAGTACAAGGCTTACCTGACGCGGGCGCAAAACCGGGCGCCCAACGATCCGAACGTTTTGCGCGCGGTCGCTTCGTTCTATCGCGATACGGGAAATTTGGATGAATCCATCGCGATTTTGCAGAAAGTAACCCGCAAGAACCCTGACGCCCTCGCTGAACTTGGGTACACATATGGTCTTGCAGGCAAGAAGGACGAGGCTGCGAGCGCTTATACCCAGGCGGCCAACCGCCTTCCGAAAGAACCCGGTTTGCAGCTGAGTGCCGCCCAGGCGCTTGTGAGTGCGGGCAAGTTTGAGCAGGCCTCGACATTTCTGGCTCGCGCCGAGTCGGCAGATCCGAGGAATTACCGGCTGCATGCAATCCGCGGCCAAATGTTCAGCCTGGAAGACCACAACGAAGAAGCCATCCGCGAATATCAGACCGCCATCGAGAACCTGCCCAACGCTGTGCCGGAAGGACCGCTATATCCAGTCTCGTTACATTTGAGCCTGGCAGAAATTCTGCGCCGCACGCAGCAGGATCGGGAAGCGGACCTGCAACTGAAGGCGGCCCAGACTGCGCTGAGCAGCGTGCCTGGAACCGATCAGCAGAACCGTCCGGAGTACCTGCGATTGCGAGCGCTGATCGAATCCGGCTTTAACGACACGGCTTCCGCCGAGCGCGACCTGAAAGAAGCAATGGGGCT
>Ga0157378_10000342_pt1 | contig 45875 bp, 38 predicted proteins | sample M65metaG_FD_115309 | JGI IMG/M metagenome (GOLD analysis project Ga0157378, IMG submission 115309) | Miscanthus rhizosphere microbial communities from Kellogg Biological Station, Michigan, USA - M6-5 metaG | ecosystem: Host-associated > Plants > Roots > Rhizosphere > Soil | place: USA: Michigan... | reverse complement strand
GATCCTGTCCAAAAAGCTAATGGTACGTGCCTGCATGTCGGCGCGCGTGTTTACTTTCCCATCCGGCGTAATCGTGTGAAAGTCATCAGTGCGCAAAGCCATGATTGCGGTCACGTCCTTTGCTTTAAACGCATCCATATTGCGAACGTACCAGTCCTCGATCGCCTTTCGCACCGGCTTGGATTTGTCTCGCTCTGTGGTCTTGGCGTTTTTGACTTTTACTTTAGTCTTGTCCTGCGAAACGTCTGATTGCGCATTTTGTGAACGCGAGGCGACAAGTGATAAGCAACTAAACGCCAGAGCAAAAACTAGTAGGATTGATCTCTTCATTGCCTCCTCCCAGCTTTGCCTCAAAAGTAATCGATCGAGCGAATACTTTTGAGGCAAAGCTACTCAGCCGATAAATTGGACCCTTCAGCTTTCACGACCTGTCGAGGCGCTGGTTCCAACGAAATTGTAGGGCGACAGATTTGGAGTGCGCCTGCATAGTGAAACGACGACGGCGCTTTGGATCGTTGGTCAATCCAAAGCGGTGTCGCCCGATAAATCGGGATTGCCACCGCACTCCAAATTGGCAATTCCCATCCGAGGCCGGTGCCCACGGCTATTGAATTTCACGCCTGCGACGTGAGATAAGACATACTGCGGCGAGTGAGTATGGTCGACTATTATCAGGTTCTCGGGGTCAAGCACACTGCCTCCACAAAAGAGATCAAGGCAGCATACAAGCGGCTCGCGCGGCTGCGGCATCCGGATCTCAACGGCGGCTCGGCCGAGGCCGCGCAGGCCTTCGTCCAACTCTCGCATGCCCGGAATATTTTGATTGACCCAAAGAGCCGCGCTGAGTATGACGCTCAGCGCCACGCCGCCGCTCCTGGCCCAGGTGCTTATGCTCCCGTCCTGAAACCAAAGGGCGAAAACGTTCTGCAACGCGCCCGGTCCGATGTGCGCATCCAGAAGAATCTCGAAAACTTCCTGACCACTGAACGCATAGCGGCACGCGCGCGGCGACAAGCTGTCTTTCCAATTGTGGCGTTCCTCTTCGCCGCGTTCTGTGTGGCGCTGATTCGGCCTCGGATCTGGCCTTACTCCGGCAGGAACGGGCGGGTGGTGATAATAACGCTGGTTAGTCTGGGCGTATGTCACACGGTGTGGAAGATTTGGACCGCCATTAAACTGCTTCCCGAGGATCAATCCGGCGCGAAGGGACTTTACCTGCCGCTGGTCGGCAAGGCCTTGAGCGGACGTCGGGCCGTCTTCTTAATTGGGCTCGCGGCGATCGTATGCGGACTGGTGGGCACTTTAGTTGGTATGTCTCTCAGTGATCTTTTGTCGATAGCCATGCCCAGGTTCTTTGATCAGTCGATTCGCCTGGATTTGCTGCTCTACCCCTGGGTCATGGTCCTGTTTCTCAACGCCTGCCATTCGGTCAGTCAAAGACTCGACATATAAATTGGTACGCAACCGCGAGACGCTCGAGATAATGGCGTTCGCAGCGAACGCGGGGGATTAGTGGGCCGGTCCCCGCAGGGGACAAATTCAATAGCCGGTGGCAGCGCCACCGGATCACGTCGCCACACGATCGACCCGTCCCCGCAGGGGACGAATTCTATTCGACCCTTTCAGGGTCGGGGATGGTTCGCAATTCCCATCCGTGGGCGTTGCCCACGGCTATTACATTTCACGCCTACAGCGTGAGGAGCCGTTCACATTAATCCTCGCATTCATGATCCTCGCGCTTCGCGGTATCATCCCTGCCAACTGGTGAATCGTAAATGGTAAATGGTGAATAGGAGGAGTCAGTGAACTCGACCCGTTCCAGCTACCTCAAATTACACCACCCGCGTCCGTAGTAGATGGACCATGAGAAAACAACCGGTCACACGAAGACAGTTTTTGGGAAGCGGTATTGCGGCGGCGGGAGCGATATCGATTGGCGGCGCGTTACCCGCGAACGCACGAGATTGGGAAGAGTATTCCGCGCGCTTTGACCGATCGATTAGCGATGGGTTGCCGGCGGGTCCACTGCGACCGGACGACGAGATTGCGTGGAAGGCGGTCGCGAAAAATTATGACGTCACAAACAAAATAACCAATCTTGAAAATGGCTATTGGGGAATCATGGCTAACCCGGTGCTGGCTGAATACAAGCAGCTCACCGAATTCATAAATAAGGAGAATACGACTTTTGCCCGGCCCCGGTGGTCCGAAACTTACCGCGGTGTGAGAGACACGGTGGCGGGCTTTCTGAATGTTAGCCCGAATGAAATTGCGTTAACCCGCGGCGCGACCGAGGCGCTGCAGGCACTGATTGGCGGGTATAACAACCTTACAGCGGGCGACACGGTTCTTTACGCGGACCTGGATTACTCGGAGATGAAGAACGCGATGCGTTGGCTCGAAGTTCGCCGAGGCGTCAAGGCCGTAAAGCTGACATTTCCTGAACCAACGATTGATCGGCCGCTGCTGGAAGCAGACATCCTTGGTTTTTACGAAAAAGCTCTATCAGCCAATCCGGGAACAAAGCTGCTGCTGTTGACGCACCTCAACAACTGGACTGGCTTGATCATTCCTGTTGCCAGGATCGCGAGGATGGCAAGAGATCGCGGCGTGGACGTGATACTCGACGCGGCCCACTCGGTCGGCCAAGTGGAGCTCAACCTGAAGGGACTCGGCTGCGATTTCATCGGCGTGAATCTGCACAAATGGGTGGGCGCACCAATCGGTTGCGGCGTCATCTATATCAAGAAGGACCGGATCAATGCGATCGACCCATACATGGGAAAACCGAGCGATACTGCGGACATTGACGGGCGCATCGATACCGGAACACTAAATTTTGCGGCCCACATGACCATCCCGGCCGCGATCGCTTTTCACAACAAAATCGGAACCGCAGCCAAAGAGGCGCGGCTTAGATACCTGAGAAACCTTTGGGTCGCACCTGCCCGAAAAATGAAACGGCTCACCGTTCTCACGCCGGACGACGAAGACATGGTCGCGGCGCTGACCTCATTCCGTCTTGATGGCGTGACTTCAACCAGTGCGAACGACTCGGTCGTCACGCATCTGGCCGAAAAATTCGGCGTGCTGACGGTTCGGCGCACGGGCCCAGCGGCCGGCGATTGTATTCGCGTGACCCCGTCTGTTTATACCTCGGCGGATGACGTCATGAAGCTGGTAAGCGCACTGCGTTCGATTACGGCTTCGCCAGGATCGATCGGAGTCTCGTGAATCGTAAATGGTAAATCGCGAATAGAAAGAACCGTCCCCGCAGGGGACGAATTTAATAGCCGGTGGCAACGCCACCGGATCGCGTCACCACATCATCCAGCGACCCTGAAAGGGTCGAATAATCTCCGCGGCCGTTTATTGTGTTCGACCCCTTCAGGGTCGAGGAAACATTTCATTATTCCGATCCGTGGGCGTTGCCCACGGCTATTGAATCTCACGCCTTCGGCGTGAAGAATACCTGCACGGCGAGGCGATTCTCTGTTCGGGGAAATACACCATGTCAGTCATGTAGCCGGGAAAGAATCCGCTGTGACCGCAGGATGTGCTGGCGAGGATGTCCCCGCAGGGGACAAATTCAATAGCCGGCGGCAGAAGTCAGACGTCGGACATCAGACATCAGACATCAGACAGTCGGATTAATGTTCGATCGCTTCAGGAAGTTCGATTTACAATTGCGCGCCGGGAGACACTGATTATGTGTATTGACTGTGATGAAGAGGGCATATCCAGGCGGACTTTTCTGACGGGCGCCACCACGGCTATTGCGAGTGCCGCGTTTGCCTTAAAGGCAGCAGGACAACAAGCGGCGCAAAAGGTCCTTAATGACCCGAGCATCATTCTCGACGACGTCAGTTTCAAGAGCGGTACCGATACCATCAAGGGATTTTTGGCGCGGCCCAAAAAAGCCGGAAGGTATCGAATGGTTTTGATTGCACATGGGAATCCTGGAGTACCTGAGGACATTAAATTTACCGCGGCAGAGTTGGCTAAAGCGGGCTACGTAAGTTTGGTCTATGACTGGGGCTCGCGCGAACCACCACCCGCCGACGCGCGCGAACGTGACAAATGGGTGGCTCGGATTACGAGCTATACATTTCAAAAAATCCAAATGCAGGATCTGCAAGCCGGTGTGAACTACCTGCGAGAACAATCCTTTACCAAGCGGGAACGGGTTGGGGTGGTAGGCTTTTGTGGAGGTGGGCGACTTGCGTTCCTCTTCTCAACTCAATCGACAGACGTGAAGGCGCTAATCTCTTTTTATGGGCCAGTGGTTTACCACATCAATAATCCGAAAGCCGATCCGGTGCCGAACGTTCTGGAGATAGTCGATCGAATCAAAGTTCCCGTGCAGGGGCATTACGGGTTGTTGGACCAGGTTGCTTTGACGGAAGACGCCAGGCTGTTTGAGAAAAAGATGCGAGCGCAGAAAACCCCAGTTGAAATGTACTATTACGAAGGGGCGGGACATTCATTTTGCAACTTCCTGCGTCCGCAAGGTTCAGACCCCGGCTTCGATTACAACCCTGAAGCTGCTGCCCTCGCGCACCAGCGAATGATTCAGTTTCTCAAGAAGCAGCTCTCATGAGCTGGTAAATAGTAAATCGTAAATCGTGAATAGACTAAAAGCCGTAAATCGTGAATAGGAAGAACGGCGGAAAGCAGACGTCGGATATCAGGCATCGGATATCAGACATCAGAGGTCAGGCGCGTCCCGCAGGGGACGAATCGTCCTTCACGGCTGCGGCGTGAAAACGAGATCAGAGATTGAGAGATTTCCTTCAGGACCCGAAATACCCTAACTCGCCGTAATCAAGATTCAGCAGTTGAAAAAACAAACTCAGATTTCGATGGGGCTTACAATTTCCACGATCTTCATAGAAAGGGAGCGGCAAGAAATTCATAATCACTTGCGCGCGGTCCGGATTGTTTCGAATCCAGTTATTGAGTTCGTTGGAAATGACTATCGCGTTCTTAAACGAATTTCTGCCGCAATCGCACCCCTGGGTGTCTCTTATTGGAACGAGGTGGTGAACCTCGGCGCGGCATTTGTCATTCGCCGCCGCAGTATCTGGATCGTGAAGAGGTCCTGAGCAAGTTGGCGTAAATCCCGCCACGCTGGTTGCCAGAATGTCTGATTGCAACATGTTGCCGTGTCCCGGCTTCGTCCGGTTCAACTGTAGGATCAGTTCTTTTTGCGCGTCCGAAAACTTCGCCCCGCGCTCTCCGTAATAGTAAATCTGACTGTTCTTACCGCGATATGCATCCGAACAATTGCTGTACGGACCGAGGACTGATGTATTGCAATACGTTTCCATCGCGTGGCCTTCTTCGGAAACATCGGTTTGCCTTGAGTCGAGTACACCTTTTACTCGAAAACGGCAGGCCCGGCTGGTTGGATGTACCTGATTAGCCGGATACGCCCCGAGGTATATGTTCTTGTAAGTTCCGCCTGCGCCTCTGACTCCGTTCAATTTATCGGCTTTCTGATTTTCAAGTGTGTATGCGGCGCACGCCGAGTTTGCATCGGGCCAGCGGCAAATCATGTTGAGAGAGTTGTCAAAGTCACAGTCTTCGGGAAAGTTCTTGTAGTGCCAGGCGTCCCAGTCCTGCTGAACAATCTCACCGGTTACATTATTAGTGAATGTCTGTTTCCCGGTGGAGTATCCGTAAGACCATACCTTACACGGCCGGGGTTGAGGGACCTGATCTTGAGAACCTTGCGAAATCCGATCTGAGGTCGTCCCTACGACTAATACAACCAGCACAGACACAAACGTTTTCAGCATCTGAATCCGATTACGCTTTGAAACGTTCATTGGCTTTCTCCTCCAGACGGTTTGAGCAAGAGTGATGCATACGCTATCTAGATCACTGCCAAAGTAATGTCAAGATTGTCCGAGGGAATACTTAAATTTTGCGAACGGGCTGAAGCCACGGTGTAATGAGAACGCCAAAGAGTCAACGTATGTGAAGCGGTATTTGAGCGGCCGATGCGCAACGAACGTACGTCCCGCAAGGCGACGAATTCAATAGCCGGTGGCGACGCCACCGGATTACATCGCCACACCAAATATCGACCCTGAAAGGGTCGAATTCATCACGCGGCACATGTTTCTTCGACCCCTTCAGGGTCGATGAATATTCCATGATTCCGATCCGTGGGCGTTGCCCACGGCTATTAAATTTCACGCCTCCGGCGTGAATACGTATCTTGAAAAATTTCCTGGACGCTTTGTCGAATTTCGTCCAGCCGTTCGACTATAGGGTGAAGGCAGGGCAAACGGCCCGCAATAAGAATTGATTCATTGAATCATTGATCCATTGAATCAATGAACCGATGAATAAATGTTTCAATCAACAAAGAGAATGGAGAAACCATGCCGCAATATTTAGTTGCTAACTACATGCCCGACGACTTCGACCCGTCTACCGTAACCGAAGCGATGATGGAAGAGATCCACGCGCTCAACCGCGAGATGATTGCTGCCGGCGTGAGGAAGTTCGCCTGCGGCATTGCCCCGCCCAACAACGCAAAGACGCTGCGAAAGCAGACCGACGGCAAGGTGTCGGTCACCGATGGGCCGTACACAGAAACCAAGGAGCACATGGGCGGATTTTGGATACTGGAATGCGCTGATATCGACGAGGCGCTGGCATGGGCGAAGAAGGGTGCCATTGCCTGTGATATTCCCGGCGAGGTGCGCGAGCTTCTTTTCTTCCCGGCTCCGGAACAATAATCCGGCGAAAGCAAGTAAATAATATGGCGGACGCGGCCCCGGGACGCCTTTACGCAAACCGCTGGTGGCAATCGAGTATCTGAATAATCGCTCAGGTCGGGAAGGGCGGTTTACCCCCGCTCTTCCTTTTCCTTGAGTAAGGCCGCGATAACCAAGGGCGGGGGCAAAGCCACCCTTCCCAACCTGAGAGGTAATCCCGGCTCCATATGTCTCATCGGAACTTTTTGGGCAAAGCGAGCGGCGCAATCGGTTCTTCAAATAGGGGCTGATTGCGCTAGACCCTCAACCCCGGCCCTTCTCCCAAAGGAAGAAGGGAGAAAGGAAACAATGAAATACATCTGTCTCGGCTACTACGACAAAAGCAAATTCGATGGCATGACTGAGAGCGAGCGAAACGCCATGTTCGACTCATGCTTTGCATACGACGAACATCTTCGCGCCAACGGGCACTGGGCCGGTGGCGAAGCACTCCAGCCTGCGGAAACCGCCCTGACGCTGTCCTGGAAGAACGGCAAAGTGGCAACGACAGATGGTCCCTATGCGGAAACCAAGGAACAACTTGGCGGCATTCTCGTCCTTGAGGCAAGGGACATGAATCATGCGGTACAACTCATCGGCCAGCATCCGGCGCTGACGTATGGCAACATTTTCGAGATACGTCCAGCGGCCGACATCAGCGAAATCCTGAAGACGAGCGAGCAGCGGCGGCGAAGGGAAACTTCGCGATGAGGACGCCCTCGACCAATACTTGATGGAAAAAAACGCCGAGACTCAGTTGGCGCGGATTGCCGCTCCCGATTCCATATCCTGGGACGCGTTTGATCGGATTCGCTCCGATCCTCGATCCAAAATGCTAATAACTAGAATTGGATTACCCACAAAATAACTGTAATATCCATCCCCGGAATACTTCTAACATAGGCGCTTTTCTAAAGACCCAACCCCGATTAGGTCGCCGAGTAACACCCACCCCCGATATTCCGAACGAGCGGTTCGTCTCGTTCGATGACTGCATCTCGTGCCGGCTTCGATTAGCCGTTCACGAATTCTGCGCTGGAGTCACAGGGAGGAACACGAAATGTTTGCGATTATCGGATGGATTGTTTTTGGATTAATCGCCGGTCTCATTGCCAAGGCGATCATGCCCGGCAGGGATCCGGGAGGCTGCATCATCACGATCCTGATCGGCATTGCCGGATCATTGATTGGTGGATTCATCGGTCGCGCGTTATTCGGTTACGGCGCCGCGGTTCACGGCGACAGCCGCGACCTAACGCAGCCAGGATTCTTAATGAGTCTGGTGCTGGCGGTTGTCGGCGCCATTATCCTTTTGGCGATCTATCGCCTCATCAAAGGGCGCAGCAGCTCCGTCTAGGAATGATCGATTAGGCGTGCCGCGCTTCCATCAATTCAATAAAACGATTGAAGTGATGCTCCGCGTCGTGCGGGCCGGGCGCTGCTTCGGGATGGTACTGAACCGAAATGATCGGGAGTGTCTTGTGGCGCATGCCTTCGACTGTAGCGTCGTTGAGATTGACGTGCGTCACTTCAACTTCGGGAGGAAGTGAATCCGCAAGCACGGCGAAGCCGTGATTATGAGAAGTAATCTCGACATGTCCGTCGCGAAAATCTTTCACGGGTTGATTGCCGCCGCGATGGCCGAACGTCAGCTTAAAAGTCTTGCCGCCGAAAGCGCGTCCCAACAGTTGATGGCCGAAACAGATGCCGAATGTTGGCGTGCCGGATTGGGCGACCAGTTTCACTTCCTCGACTTCTTTGTTCATCGAGGCGGGGTCGCCAGGTCCGTTCGAGAGAAAGACGCCGTCAGGTTTCATCGCAAAGACTTCACTTGCGGAAGTTCCTGATGGCACAACCGTGATGCGACACCCCTTCTGCGACAGCTCTCGCAGCGAATTCGTCTTTACACCAAAGTCATAACAGACGACGTGAAAGCGTTCGGTGCCTTCGGCCGGGAATTCGTATGGTTTGCCGGTCGTGACGACGCTCGCGAGTTCGCGATTTTCCATTGGCGGTGACTGCCGTGCTTTCTCGATCAAGCTGTTTGCATCGGCGTCTGTCGTCGAAATGCACGCGCGCATCGCTCCTTTGTCGCGAATGTGACGCACGAGCGCGCGTGTGTCGATGTGATCGAGCGCGACAATCTTCCAACGCTTCAGGTAGTCTTCGAGCGATTCTTCTGAGCGCCAGTTCGAAGCGACGCGCGCCGCTTCACGCACGACGAAGCCTTCGACCCACGGCCGCGACGACTCAGAGTCTTCTTTGTTGACGCCGTAATTCCCGATCAACGGATAGGTCATACAGACAATCTGTCCCGCGTAAGACGGATCCGTCAGCACTTCCTGGTAACCGGTCATCGAAGTGTTGAAGACCATCTCGCCGCAGGTTTCACCTTCAGCCGCCCACGAGCGTCCGCGAAAGACGCGGCCATCTTCCAAAGCAAGAATTGCTGTTCCTGATTTCATCTTTTCGAAGTTAGTAACCGACGGCCTCTGAGAGGGCGCGGGCGTCAGCAATGCTGTCTGACATCGTCATGAAAAACCAATAACCATTGCTCCAGACAACCATCGCCTGCAACTTACGTCCTACCATGCCCAATGCTTCCATCCGTTTGCCATTCGCCGTTTGGGTGCTGCTGATAATCGCCGTGTGCGATTTTGGATTGCGGCCTTCGCGCTCAAGCTGGTCCACGATCGATGATGCGGACTCTGGGCTCGAGAAACTATAGACGGACAAGATCGCAGTCTTGCCTTTGTCGGAACGGTAATCGCCGACGCCCGCGTCCTTCGCCTGATCAAGCAACTGAACGCCGAAGCCTGTCGCTGTCTTTCTCATCTCTTCCTTGGTCACGTGCTTGACGAGACTGAACTGGCCCAGTTGCTGCTTGATCAGATCATTCGCGTATAGGAGCGGCTGCGGCGTTGGCGTCGGGGCCGGCGTCGGCTGGTTGTTGTTTCCGGTAAAGCTGCAGAGCTTACACGCGAACAGCAGCATTGCGATCAGGGCAAGACTGGAGAGGGATTTCACGTTATGCGCTAGCCTCCAAGGTTGATGTTGAATCCGCTGAGACGGATGGTACTGACTATTTGGTAGCTTCCTGCCGCTTCTTGCCCTTCATGAACTGTTGGGCCTCGTGCAGCCAACGCTTCTCAGCGCGGTACTTGTACGCCGGCGCGGTTTTAACGGCATCGATGCAAGCCTGCATCGAGGTGGCAGCTTCCTGACTGTCGCCCAGCCCGGCGTGCGCCCGTCCCATCAAGTAGAGTCCCTGCGGATCGTTCTCGCGGCGATCCAGAAACTTCTCCAACGCCTCACGCCCATCCGCAAACTGTCCCGCGGCGATATAAGTCGCGCCAATCTCGCGCCAGATTTCGTTTTGTGCGTGGTATTGATCACGCTGCACGACCTGCTCGAAATGGGCGATGGCTTCGGCGAGGCGGTTTTGTGCGCGCGCGATGCGTCCGAGCTGATAATGCGCATCGACTTCGTCCGGATCGATTTCAATCGCACGTTGAAAGCGCTCGCGGGCCTGGTCGAGTTCGCCACGGTTCTGATGAATCAATCCCAGGTTGTAATGCGCTGACGAGTCGCGCGGATTGATCGTGGCGGCTTCGAGGTTCTGTTTGAAAGAGGCGCGCGCCCGTTGCGTGCTGACAATGCCACTGAAATAACCGCGCAGTAAAAAGAAAAGAATCAGCAGAAGGAATGGCGAGCCAATCACGCGGTGGAAAAGCAGAGCCCAGAGTGGCGAAAGCGCCAGCGCCGCGGCGTAGGTCAATAGAACTACGGTGATCGAACGCAGGAGCGACAGCCGAAAGACCTTGCGGACAGCTTCTAGTATGCCAATTGTGAAGAGAGCGATCTTCACTGTGCGAAACAGGCTACCCGCAACAAAAACCGGATCGCGCAACTGAACCTCGAGTTGCTGGCTGATCTCAGGCGGAAACCTGAATATCGATTTGATCTGCTCAGCCGACTGCATTGAGCTGGCCACGTAGGCGGCCTGCACACCGCTGAAGTGAAAGAAAATTGAGATTAGAATCGTGACCAGGTTTGCCGCGATGAGCGCATAAAAGATGACCGAAGCCAGCGAAGCAAATTCCTGTTGCAGTACAACCCCGAAGCTGCCGCGGCGATCGAACAAATTGGCGATCAGCGCGACTAAAGGGGTGAAGACGATCGCAAAAGGCAGTAGTGAAACCGCCGCCGCAAACAGATTTCCGGCAATAACGGAAGGCCGCGTAAGAAACGATTTGTCTCCCGCGAGCCATTGCACCGCGAACAAATACACAAGCTGCGAAAGGTACGCGCTGATGAACGCCGGGAGCAGACTGCTACGATCGCGCACTTCACGCATGCCGCGCAGCGGGGCGTAAAAAATCATCGAAATGAATCGCAGCCAGTCAGTCATCGCAGAAAATGCGAGCAAGATGCTCGCGACCCGCCGAACCACGGCGATGTCGGCGCTCCGATCTATTGGTCGTCTTCCGAACCATCTCCGTCGTGCCGAACGGCAGTTCCCGGAGGCACCGATGTGTTGTGCGTGTCGCGCGTGATCATGGTGGCGCTGTTTAGCGGCCAGTAACGAAACAGCGCTTTCCCGTAAATGTATTTCTTGGGCACCAGCCCCCAAATTCGCGAGTCACTCGAGTTGTCGCGATTGTCGCCCATGACAAAGTAGTAGCCCGGCTTCACGTAGGTCGGCGGACGACTCGCGTGCGACATATTCAGTTGCGGATCGAGATAAGTCTCGATCAGGTCTTTCCCGTTCACGCGCACATGGCCCTCGTGAACCTCAACGGTATCGCCGGGAAGGCCGATGACGCGCTTGATATAACTCTTCGAAGGATCTTCGGGAAACCAGAACACCACGATGTCGCTGCGATAAATGTGGGGCGCCCAGTTATAGTCATCGTAATAGATCAGCTTGTTGACAAAGATGCGCTCGCCGTCGTGCAGATACGGAAGCATCGAAGTGCCTTCAACTTTGACCGGCTGAATGATGAAGACCATCACCAGAGCCAGCACCATCAGCGCAAAAATCAGATCGCGAAACAGGAGGCGCGATTCCTGCCAGAAGTGCTTGCGCGCCGCCTCTTTCGGGCGATGCACTTCGATGTCGCGATCGTCGTTGATGTCGATGGTGCCGAATGGCGGAACTGAGGATTGCTTTCCAAACATAAAACGTAACGCAGGCTGCCAGCCTGCGACGACGACAAGCTGGCAGCTTGTCGGGCCAAAAACCGAGGTTAGCCGTCGCTTGCTTGTGTGTCAAACGTCACCTGTCGCCTGGCGGTTCCGGCCAAAGACCGCCAATAACTTGACAGCGATTGACGCTGCTTCTTATCATCCGACGCGTTCACTATTTAACTCCAAACAGTTAGAGCGCGTCGCCCGAAACCATGATCGGAGGTCAGAATCATGATCAAACTGGACATCATTAATCGTCTCGCCGATCAGACGGGAATCCCGAAGCTGAAGGCCGAGCAGGCGGTTGATGCGCTTTTCAATTCGATGAAGGACGCGTTGGCCCGGGGGGATCGCATCGAGTTGCGCGGCTTTGGGGTGTTTGTGGTGAAACCGCGCAAGCGCGGCATTGGACGTAATCCGCGGACTGGCGAAGAGGTCGCCATTCCGTCTGGTAAGACGATTCGTTTCAAGCCCGGCAAAGAATTGCAGGCGCACGAAGAAGGATTGGCGGATACGTGATTTGTCGCAAATGATATTTCGACCGAGCGCATGATTGTTTGGTGCGGATTTAGCAGCGCCGTCACGCGCCCGATGTTTATAGATTAGAGTAATAAATGAGACAACCCGCCTAAGTGAAGCGTCACTGAGGCGGGTTTCGATTTGCCTACTGGTGGCGATAAATATTCCGCGCGTAACGGCGCTGAAGTTACCGATATCCTTCACCAAAACGAATGGCTGATTCGAACAACGGTCAACATTTAGGTTTCTCGACGACGCTCGCAGCGCCAACACGTGCCTACCAAAAGCCGACGGCGAAGCAATGGGTGCTTCACACCGGCTTGTTTCTGCTCACCGTTGTGACAACCACATTGTGCGGAATCATCATGTCGTTGCCGGATGTCGGAACCGCATCTTCATCCGGCGCCGGCGGATTCGCGGGCTCGTTGTGGTTGATCCCCTGGTACTACGTGCAGGCGGTAATCGAGATTATTCGATTCGCGTTTGTGCACCCAGCCGTTCTCGCCCAGGGGCTGATTTTCTCGGGATCCTTGCTGGCGATTCTCGCTTCACACGAATCGGGTCACTACTTGTTCTGTCGCTACTACGGCGTCGATGCGACGCTGCCATTTTTCATTCCACAGCCGCCACTCTTGATTCCGGGAACCTTCGGCGCATTCATCAGAATGAAATCAGTGGTGCCATCGCGGCGCGCGCTCTTCGATATTGGGTTGGCAGGGCCACTCGCTGGTTTCGTTGTGATGATTCCGATCGCTTTTGCCGGAGTGCTAACGCTGAAGCACCAGAACATTCCTCCGGGCTCCTCCGGGGTAACCTTTAATGACCCGGTGCTGTTTCGCGCGATTGCTGCGGTGTTCAAAATTAGTCTCAATGACGGCGTGGCGAACTCTTTTTATCTGGCGGCGTGGTTCGGTGCGTTGGTCACGGCTTTGAATCTGATGCCGGTAGGCCAGCTCGATGGTGGTCACGGAACGTTTTCGGTCTTTGGCAAGAGCGCGCACCGGGTGATTGGTCAGGCCGCGTTTGCCATCATGGCGGTTATTTCAGTTCTCGGTTGGTTTTGGCACCACAGTCCAAGCGGCTTTGTTTACGTCGCGCTCCTTGCAATCATGCTGCGCGTGCGTCACCCGCAACCGCAACGGATGGAGCCGCTCGGCACGAAACGAATCATCGCTGCGGTGATTACTCTGCTAGTGTTCGTGCTTTGTTTTCTGCCGTTTCCAATAACGATTACGTAGGGAGCGGCTCTGCCGTCTGATGTGCGGAAGGGCTTGCCCTTCCGAGTTCTAGTTAGAAGAAAATCGAGGCTCCGCCTCGGGAAACTGAGGCATAGCCTCAGAAAAAGAAGAGCTTGATCGGAAAGGCAAAGCCTTTCCGCACATCGGGCGGCAAAGCCGCGAAGACTAGCGAAGTTCAGGAGGCCGCCGGAAGTAGTCCCTTTATCTCTCGCACAACTTTCTTCACATCATCCTGATCCGCGAGCGCAATCATGAAAAACTTGTAGCCCTGGTGGAAACAAATTACTCCATTCGCAAACAGCCACACGCCGTCGAGAAACGGATTGCCGCCGAGCAGCCAGCTCACCGGCGCACCGACTACCCCACCGGGTGAACCAATCTGCGCGAACATCGCCGCGCCCGCAGCGCAACTAAATGCGCCGAGCAGAGGCGCGCCGACATACTTCGCAGCCTTTCGCTGAAACTCAACGCGTTCGCGTTCGGCCTGGTCTAACTCACCGGCCGCGATCAATGCTTCCTGTTTCTTCAAGTACTCGTCGAACTTGTCATAGAGTTTCCGCAAGCCGATCACCGGCAGAGCCGAATGCGTCAGCCAGTGCGGATGGCCGCCGAGCAAAATCGCGTCGACGCCGGGGAATGCCGCGCCCGCGCGAATTCCGAGGATCAGTGAAAACGAAACCGCGGCCGCCTTGCCCGGATTTTCTTTGACCCAATCTTTCGCTTTCAGAATTCCCGCAGTCGCGGCGGCCGATGCTTTTGTCGCGCGCAGGCCCGTGCCGGCCATCTTTGTCGCAGTCGTGGCGTAGTTCACTGCATCGTCGAAAGCCTTACCCGCTGTTTTGCCGACAGGGCCGGTGTTGTCGCGAATAACTTTCCCAGCGTCGCTGGCTGCGTCGCGAATTGTGCGGCCGGCATCCTTCGCGTGACGCTTTGCTTCGTCAGCCGCTCGGCGAGCTGTGTCTCGGACTTTCGGATCGTCGGCGATGCGACCAGCCTCCGCGCGCAATTGCTCGGCGCCTTCGGCAACAGTCCTCGCCCCGCGGCGCGCCGCGTCGCCTGCCACGCGCGCGGTATCTTCGACGATGCCGCTCACGCCCAGCTTTTCATCAAGCTCCTGCGCCTTCCGCTTTGCGGCACGGTGCAGATCATCAAATTTGTCTTTGTAATCGGCCATGAGTGAACTCCCGAATATTCTACGCCTGTCCGCGTTGCGGTGTTCAATCAAAGATATTGCCTTTACATTTAGCGTCTTCCTTCTTAATTTTGCGGTGTGCCCAAGTGTCCGACGTGCGATAGACCAGTCGAATGGCGGGACAATCCCTGGCGTCCGTTTTGTTCTGAGCGCTGCAAGCTGATCGACTTTGGCCGTTGGACGGACGAAGAGTATCGTGTGCCCGGCCGGCGCGTGAACCCTGGTGAGATTCCTGAGCAACCCAACCCCAAAACAGCTGATGACGAAGACTAGAAGTGTGTTCCTGGTGGTGTGCGCGCTTGCGCTGGCGGCAAGCTATTCGTGCGGGTGGCGAACTGAGCAGCCCTCAACCGGCGCAAACGCTAACACTAACGTCGCTACGCTGGCAGGGTGGGAGCTGACGGACGGCACGCGCGCGCGCATATCTGATTTCAAAGGAAAAGTTGTGCTGCTCGATTTTTACGCGACCTGGTGCGAGCCCTGCCGCAGAGAAACGCCCCACCTTGTCGCCCTGCATCAGAAGTATCAATCGCAAGGTTTTCAGATCATCGGATTGAATGTAGGCGGCGAGGATGATTACGGGCAGGTTCCCGATTACAAGCAGTCTTTCGGGATTCAATACCCACTCGCAATTCCTGATGATGAACTGGTGGAGCAATTGCTCGGGGACAATGGGAACATTCCGCAGACGTTTGTAATCAATCGCCAGGGCCAACTGGTAAGCCACCTAGTCGGTTTCAGCGACGCGCGCGTGCCGGAACTCGATCGACTAATCACCTCGGCACTCCAGGGCCCACAGTGACGCACTTAGCATAGCGACCTGCGAAACTCTGTAGTATCCTCTCGCGACCCCGATATGATTCGAGAAAGACTGATCGACAAACGCGTCGGCGACAGCATGAAGTTTCGCTGGCGCAGCCACGAAATCTCGCGCATCGAAGGCCTCAGTGATGCCGTCTTCGCTTTCGCCGTGACGCTGTTGGTGGTCTCGCTGGAAGTGCCCAAAACTTTCGCGGAGTTGATGCATGCGATGCGAGGGTTTGGCGCATTCGCAGTCTGTTTCGCATTGCTCTTCGTCGTGTGGTTCAACCAATACAAATTCTTCCGGCGCTATGGTCTGCAGGATGCGCTCACGATAATCATTAACGCGGTGCTTCTCTTCGTCGTCCTGTTTTATGTCTACCCGTTGAAGTTCGTGTTCACGTTTTTGGTCGATCGGTTTACCGGCGGACATGGTGAAGTGCGGCTGCCGAACGGAACGGTCGAGAGCATGTTGGACAGCGCTGACCAAGTTGCCAGCCTGATGATTATTTTCGGCGTGGGTTACGTCGTGGTCTTCGCGGTTTTTGCGCTGCTTTACTGGCACGCATACCGCAAGCGCAACCAGCTCGATCTGAACGAGCTGGAGATCTTCGACACGCGCACAGACATTCGCGAGAGCCTGCTCAACGTTGGTATTGGGGTCGTGTCGATTAGTCTGGCGGCGTTTGGGGGCGGGAATTACGCCGGCTTGTCAGGAATAACTTACATGCTCACGCCGGTGGTGATGACGCTGCACGGCACACTCAACGGCCGCCGGCGTCGGAAGCTTGAAGCCGCGATCGTCCCGGCTCTTTAGCCCGTCCGGTTCTTCTTTCGAAAGTAGTAGCCACTCCGCGCGCGCACGACCAACTTCTTGTTCGTTTTCATAATGGGCGGCGTCAACTGGACTTTAACCCGGCGAAATTTCCCTTCTTCACTATTTTCCGGCGGCCGGTAGCCGAGCGTGTAACGCGTGCGGAGGCGCGTGAACATTTCGCCGAGCCGAGTGTCCACTTCGTTTCGATCAGCGCCGAGAACCTCTCCACCGGTCTCTTCGCAATACGGGTTGACGCCGTGAATCGCGCCGAAGCTGAGGATGTTGAAGACTTTGCCAAACGCGGCGCGCACAATTAATCCATAGACAACCGTTCCCGATTCCAGCAGATCGTTTATGACCTTATCTTTGCCAAAGTGTCCGCCGGCGGGCGCGATATTGTCCGTGATCACGATGATCGCGCGACGATTCGTGGGATTGCTCGCGTTATTCATCTGCTGCTCGGCCGCGTGCAGGGCTTCATTCAAAAATGTTCCGTGCCCCAAAAACGTGGTGCTTGCCTCGCTGATTTTTTCAGCGGCGACTTTTCGATCTTTAGTGAAGCCCTGGATCAGTTTTGGCTCATCGGCGAATGCCATCACGGCCACTTCATCTTCAGGTTTCAGTCGTTGCAACGCATCGTTCGCGCCCGCGCCCACTTGCTCGATGATCGGTGTGACGCTACGACTGATGTCGAGGAGGAGGAGAACAGACAAAGGCAACTGGTCCTGGCTGAAATAAGCGATCGGCTGCTTGACGTTCTCTTCATAGATTTCAAAATCCTCGCGACGCAGCCCGCCAAAAACTTTGCGCGTTTTCTTATCGATGACCTGCGCGTCAAACACCACCAAATCGGTATTGACCCTGATCACGTCATTTGGGTCGATGTCCTGTGCGTGCGCCGTTTGAAATGAAAGCAGCGAAAAGAGAATACAGATCGCAAAATACGAAGTCAGAACTTCTCGAATTCTTCGGAGCATCATTTGTTTCTACGCGGTGGAGAGTGTAAAGGTTTGGGCTAAGGGACGATTACCGTTACTGGTTGATTATCGCCGGAATTCAGTTTGATGTGCATCGCGCTGCTCGCACGTTGTCCGATAATTTCCCGAGTCGGAGGCCAAAAATCATCGGCTGCGGCAACAATCACGAGATATTCGCCGGGCCCGATCGCGAAGCTGAATATGCCGCGCGTGTCCGTTGTTCCTTCAACGATTTCGCTGCCAAACAGCCAACGCCCCTCGTCTACGGGAACAATCGCAACGCGCTTTGCAGGCCTCGGCTTTCCTTCCGTGTCGGTCAACTTCACGCTGCCTTTGGCCGGATTCTCAGCGATGACGATGTGGACATTCCGAATCGTTTGGCCTTCGGCAATGGTGAGAGGTTTCTGTCGTAGATCAATTCCATTAAATGTGATCGACTTCACGTAAGCTGTGGTAGTTGCATTACCGCCGGTATAGTTGGGAAGCGCATTCAAATAAATTCTTCCGCTGTGGAGTCCGTCGACGGTGAACTCGCTGCCGCTTGCAGTTGTTAAGTTGCCGTCACCTTCTGATGGTTCCCCTTCATATCGATAGGTGATTTGAAGGTACTGTGGATTTGTCTCATCGAGTTTTCCTGGCCACTCCACTGTGCCGGAAATCGAAGCACCCTCGGCTAGTGCAATCGGATCCACTAACACATCGCCGCCCGCGACCGTAATCTCCGCTTCGTTGCGCACGAACTTTCGCGTTGGCACGTTCTTGCGTTGTGGCACTTCATCCTCATCCGAAATCGTGCCCGAGTCCGACTCAGCCCCATTCGCCGGAAAGTTACCCGGAGGCTCGACCGTGAGCACGTAAGTTCCATCGGGAATGCCGTCCAACACCCAAGTGCCTTGAGCATCAGTGACTACCTGTTGAGAGTCTGAGCCGAACCATGCCGCCTGGTCGCGCATGCGTACGGAGAGCGTGGCCCCCGGCAACGGCACGCGATCCAGTTTGGCAATGACTGAGCCGCGCACGGTATGCGGCGTAGAATCTGCCAAAGTGATGTCGATATCGCTCAGCTCCGAACCTGCCGCGACTTCCAACTTAATCGCGTCATCGATCCGGTTCCCGCTGCTGTAGTAGGTGACCAGCAGCGCGTCACTGCTGAAAAGACCGCCAAAGAAATCATCATGACCGCGGCGACTGTTCGGCGACGTATTCGTTTCCGCAGCGCTGACGATGTATTCGCCGGGTGGAATTCCGGCAATGCGATATCGCCCGCGATCGTCTGTGCGCAATGACATCAAAGACGCCGCGGTAAATCCCGTCAAGATGCGCGTCGCTTTCTTGCCATTGCGGCGAATGATCGCGACTTGCGCATCGATGGCGGACTCGCCGTCTGAATACGTGATCTTGCCGGAGATGGCGCCACCGCGTTTGGCGTGGACAGTTGTATTGACGTTGCCACCGTCGACAATGACTTCAGTGCAGTATTCCCGAATCGCTTTCACATCAAAATTTTCGGCAGGTCCTTTATCCGTGGGACTCCTAAACGCCAAAGGCGAAACGATTCCGGGCAAATTCACCATTGCGAAATAGACACCGGTGGGAACCTCTTCAATCACAAACCGGCCATCGCGATCAGTGGCCGCTGATTTCTCAACACCGCGCGACAATGATGTCTGGATCAGAGTAATCTGAGCGCGTCTCACCGGCCGATCAGTGTCGTCAAACACTGCGCGCCCTTTGACCGTGAATGTGGGAATTTGTGGTTCTTTGGGTGTCGAGTTCGCAACTCGCGTTTGTGCGGTTCCTGAGATGGGAAGCAACGCGAGAAACAGGATGGCAGCGAGCCGCAAGCGCAACAAGCATGCTGGGAGCGCCATTTTGTAAGTCTCTGCGCGCATTATGCGGGCAATCAATTAAGGCTTCAATGGCTTGCCGCCGTTGTCCGCGCTCTTGATTGCGCCCGTCTGATCCATCCAATACGACAACTTTCCAGTTTGACCATGACGCACGGGTTGCGCCGCAACGGTGTAGCCTTTAGCGCCTGACCCAAGTGCCATCGAATACTGGTAGCCGCTGAGCTTTGGATCGATCACGTCGTTCGAAAACATACCTGCTTGCATCAATGCATTAAAGTCACCGTACATTCCGTTGTGCTGTGCACTGTAGATGCCTTCCCAGATAACCAGCCGCTTCAAAAAATCTTCCACATCAGCTTCGTGTCCCTCGATCAAAGCGTCGAGAAAATAACGGCGACCGGCTTTCTTGATTTCCGCGGCATCCGCTTCTGTGCCGAACAGAATGATCCAATCATTACCCGACTTTATGAGATTCAATGGTTGCGAAGTAACTTGCGGACTGGTTTCAGTGACTGGCACCTTCACAAACACGGTCGCGTTGTTGCCGCTGATTTGCTCGCCGGTGATTTCAACGTTGACGGGAATGGTAGCGGCCTTTTCTTCAAAGCCCGGACGGAGCAACTCCATCTCCTCCGCGTTGAGACCCTCAACGGCCGGCTTGTAACTGGTCAGCGAGAACGCGTCGCGATAACGATGCTCGCGCATTGCTTTGTAGAACTCGCGGACAACATCACTGGGTGTGCGTGGCGTCGGATTGTTCTGCGCGTTACACGCGAACGCTGCCAATGTCGTCAAACTAGCGCACACGCAAATCAGGGGAAGAAAGCGGTTGGGAAAGAATTTCATGAAAGGCCCTCGGAAGTACTTGTGAGGCGCGCCAGAATTCAGCGCGCCTCAGATAGTTTTACGACACTGTTTGATGTTTTAGCCAGTCTTCGCGGTGTCTTTCCCCCGCAGAATTAGTTCCCGACCGGCGAGATACAACAGCACGGTGATGATTAAGAACGGAATCAACGGCAACACATTCTCCCAGCCGCCGTGGAAAAACGGATTCCGGGTGGTGGCCCAATTACCAACCTTTTCGTTGAAGCCTGACAAGGCCGGCAAGCTGTTCAGAAAAGCGAAGATGATTCCCGCCAACGCGCCGCCGGCGATGTAACCCGAGGCCATCAACACGCCCGGACTCTTGTCGCCCTCCGCCACCAGCTGTTCCTCAGTAAGCTTGTGCTTCGAGAACTTCGTGCGCACATACTTGTCGACCAACAAGCGCACCATGCCGCCGATGAAGATTGGACTCGAGGAAGACAAAGGCAGATATACTCCGACCGCGAACGCAAGCGAAGGAATGCCTGACATCTCGAGCACGATTGCGATCATCACGCCGAGGAGGACCAGCGCCCACGGTAACTTGTGACTGAGAATGCCCTTGATGATGTAACTCATCAGCACCGCCTTAGGCGCGTCGAACTTCGTGACGGTCGTGTGGTCGGGCCGCTCTTTGTGCGTGCCGTTGATCGCCGGATCAGCAAGGTACACCGGCGTGCCACTGTCGTCGACCAGGTACTTCACCGAGTTACCACCTTCTTCGCCGGTCTTGTGATAAGCGCGGTAAGTCTTGTTGTCCTGCGTTCCCTGTGGCCCTTGCAGTGTCTCGGTTTTGAGAGTCGCCAGCGTCGCCGGATCGACTTTGAAGTTCGCCGCTTGAGCGACTTTCGGATCGGTCACGGGCACATAAACTGTGCCTGATTTGTTCAGTTCCAACAGAATCGGCCCCAGCATCACCGCCGACGCCAGCGCGCCCACCAGAATTGCTACCTGCTGATGCTTTGGCGTCGAACCCACGAGAAATCCGGTCTTCAAATCCTGCGAAGTCGTGCCGCCGTTTGAAGCCGCGATACAAACGATGCCGCCAATCGAAAGCGCCGTGACGTAATAGGGCGATCCCGTCCAGCCAACCACAAGAAAGATCAAGCAAGTCAGCAACAGCGTCGCGACCGTCATGCCTGAGATTGGGTTAGACGATGAACCGATTTCCCCCGTCAGTCGCGATGAAACTGTTACGAACAAGAATCCGAACGCGACAATCAGAATTGCGCCCAGAATGTTCCACTGCAAACCAAGTTGCGGGAAGATCACGATCAGCGCGAGCAGCACAAAGATCCCGCCCAGCACAAACTTCATCGACATGTCCTGATCGGTGCGCACCAGTCCGGCACGAGCCGCCTGGCCGCCACGCAAATCTGCGAGCCCGCCTTTCAAGCCGCTCCAAATCGTCGGCAGCGATCGACCCAAACTGATAATGCCACCCGCCGCGACTGCGCCCGCGCCAATGTAAAGCACGTACGCGCCGCGAATCTCGTTCGGGCCCATTGCGCTGATTGGTTCTCCGCCGGGCGGTAACGCGTTTGGAATTGCGCTGCCGAAAAACTTGATCGCTGGAATTAAAACTAGATAAGCCAGCACGCCGCCGGCGCACATGATCGAAGCGATGCGTGGGCCAATGATGTAGCCAACGCCGAGAAGCGCCGGATTAATTTCCGCCGCAATTGATCCGCCGTTGAAAGCGCCACCGAAAACTTTTTCGGGTGTGTCTTTCCACGACTTGAACGCGTCCATTGCAACTTTGTAAATGAAACCGATCCCAAGACCGGTGAAGATCGGCAATGCGCGCACTTCCGAGACCGGCGCGGTTGTATCGGTATGTGCCGCCGCCTTCGAAGCCTCGTCAGCGCCCGCCTTGAGGACTTCTGCACAAGCCGTGCCTTCTGGGTATTTCAGATAGCCATGCTGCGCCACGATCAGCGCGCGGCGTAGCGGAATCATCATCAGAATGCCGAGCAGGCCGCCGAGCACCGCCACCAGCATCACGCGCGTGAACTCGAGATCGAATCCGAGAATCATGATCGCCGGCATCGTCACACCGACACCGAAGGCGATCGATTCACCGGCCGAGCCCGCCGTCTGCACGATGTTGTTTTCGAGGATGTTTGCGTTGCGGAAGCCAATCTTCGACAGCGCGCGAAACAGCGTGATCGAAATCACCGCGACCGGAATCGAGGCGCTGACCGTCAAGCCCGTTTTCAAAACCAGGTACAGCGACGACGCGCCGAAGATCATGCCCAGCACTGTCCCCATGATGAGCGGCAGAATGGTCAGTTCCGGCAGCGTGACGCTAGCCGGAATGTACGGCCGAAAGTTCGTCAAATAGGGGTTATCAGGCTTGAATCCGACGCGATCGGGAAATTCTTGCGCGGCTGCGGCCTCACCCGGCGTGATAGCTTCACTCGACATCAGCTCGACCTCCGAACGAGTTGTAAAAGCAGGGAGAATTGCGGGAAAGACAGCTTACTCTACATGCGGCGGCGGGCAAAGAGCAAAGCGCATAGGGCGAAAAGCAAAGGGCCAAGCTCCGGAGCAAGGTTTCAGTTTGACCCTTGGCGGCTTACCTCTTTGCCCTTCTGCCTACTGCTTCGTCGTGTCCGCCCTGGGCGCGATGTAAACCTCGCGCGACTGGACTCGGTAAGCTTTCTCGTCAGTGACACCATCGCCGTCGACATCAACCTTGACGAGAATCTTGTGCGGCTTTCCATCGCGGACTTCGCCAGCGCTGAAGCCGAGGCTGTATTGATTGCGTAGCAGCGCATTGATCGAGCTGAGCACCGTCGGCAATTCGCCTTCAAAGGTTACCGGGAAGTAAGCGCCGCCGGTTTCCTTAGCGAAAGTCTTCATCGTGTTATCCGCCTGAAGAAAGGTCATGCGGTCGATCGGCACACCCATGATGTTGCTGCCATGTCCCGGGTCCATCATGTCGCCGTACTTCTTCAGGAACATTTGGGCCGTACCGATGATGTAAATCGGAATGCCGGAGTTCTGGACGATCTTGCGAACCTGGTCGTAGTTGATCTTGCTGAAAGTGTCGATGCCGGAAGCCACGAGCAAAACGGCTTTGCGTCGATCGTTCGGCACCGCGACCATTCCGGCGTATTCCGACGTGCGCGCTTTCGAATCTTCCAGCACCACTGAATCACCGCGCCCGCCGACAAGCGTAAGCTTCAAAGCGTCGTACAAATTTGTCTCGATGAACGCCGGCTGATTGTTCAGAAGCAGTTGAATGACTTGTTGCAGCCGCGTTGGATTATTGGTGAAGTCCGTTATCGGAGTCGGCCGCATGTCAAAAGCGATGACGGAAACGTAATCCTGTGGCGTGATAAATTGCGAAAGAAAGTACGCGGTCGGCCGGATCACTTCATAAGTTCCAGACTCTTGTCCGCCGCTGCCGTAGTAACCGAACACTGAACTGAGCTTGCTGTACTCAACAACCAGCGAGATTGTGATCGGCGCATCCGGGGTGGAAAAGTTGGTGATGTCGCGCTTCACACCATCGACATACACTTCGAAATTCTTCTTGGTGAGGCCGGTCGTAATCTGACCAGACTTTTTGTTGTAGACGACGGCGTCGACGTTGACGACGTTGGTGCTGACTTTGACTGTTTCAGTGTCCTTGCCGGCGATGTCGGTGGGCAGCGGCTCTGGTTGCTCCTCTTTCTCGTCGCTTTTTTCCTGTCCCGGCGTTGGGCGCTTGTTCTTCTTTTCGTCAGAAGTTGGCGGCACACGGCGCGCCTGTCCGAAGAGTGAGAACGTCTGAGCGCTGCCGACGAGCGCGACACACAACAAAAAAACCGATAATCGCTGCCACAAAGAACGCGTCATCTGGAGTCCTTTCAACGGTCAGGCCGCAGGTTCAGCTTGGGTGATCGGAATATAGGTTGCGCGCGCAAACCGGGTCAAGCTGGTTGGGTTATCGGCCGTGGCCTACGGTCTGTGATGCAGGAGAAAGCGGGGGCGTTTACCGCCGGCAGTGAAGAGGAAGGGGGCAAAGGTAAAAGGACAAGCGCTAATTGACGAGCGAGAGCGACAAGTCTAAATGTGGCGATAAGGCTAAGCCGAAAGACGCCGGATATTCAGCTAAATTGTCGTCAGCGCCTAATCCTTTCCCCTTTACCCCTACTCTTCTAATTCCCGCCGCCCGCTTCGGCTTCAATGACGACTTCGAACGTCCCCGAGTTGTCGCTCAGGTTTCCTTCGTTCACGCCCAGGAATAGGACGCCGTCGCGTTGCGCGACAAAGTCGCGGCTGCTGCCGATGAAGATGAACTCGTCGTTGTCGTCGCCAATCACGGCGATCAATCCGCCGGTTGGTTGAGTGCGCATCAACTTTTCGCGGTCCTGAACGCTCGGCAGTCCGTCCGCCGTCGAAGAACCTTTCGCCCCCAGGTTAACTCGGCCCGTGGCGCTGATTCGCAGGCGCTGTCCGCGCCTCACGACCAGGCCGCTGTTGGTCCAGCCGTTGGTGGAATTATCCGCGCGCACACGCACATTGACGTTGAAGAATTGCGGAGGATTGGGATTCGCCGAAGTGTTTGGATTAGACGTCTGGCTCGTCGGCGGATTAGACGGTCGCGTGGTATTTGTTCGCGTATTTGTGGGCGGCTGAGAAGGAGGCTCGTTGTTTCCCGTCGAAGTGTTGTTCGCTTCGTCCGCGGGCGCGCCGTCGAACTCGATTGACTCGACGTCTTCCATGTACACGGTGATGCGGCTCTTGCGGCCGCGTGCGCCGGCGCCGACCAGGATCGTGAACTGCTCGTTTTTGAAGCTAACGATTTGTCCGCGAATGACGCTGCCGTCCTTCAAGCGAATCGTGTCCGCGAGCACCGGCAACGCCGTGCTCAACGCGAGCGCAACGACCATCGGCAATCGAAACAAAAACTTTTTCATAGCGACCTCCAGAGACGTTCGTGGTTCAGGCTGTTAGCCTGTTCACTTCCACTTATTATTTTGTAGACCACCCTGCCAGCGTGTTCACTTCCGCTCATCTTTTTATAGAACAGGGTACCAGCCTGTTTGCTTATTTTTTCGGAGAACTGAACAGGCTGGCCGCCCGTTCTGAAACTCAGGAGAGAAGTCTTCTGCGATTGATGCTGGGAACGAGCGAAACGTTGTGCAGCGATACCTGGTGCAGCGAAACTATGTGGCGAGAAGCGTTGGGCACAGAAGCGACGGCCGCGGGAGAGAGTCAGCGAATACCCGGAGCAAGCAAACCGCTTTTGATGCACGCGCAAGTTTACCACAGCCTTGCGGCAGCGCTGCGATCAATCGGCGCTCCGATCCATCGATCACTCTTCCTCAAGCTTCGGTGCTTTGAGTTCGCCGGTCAGCAAGTCAGGGCGGAGGCGGGCCATGTCTTCGGGAGTGGTGCTGGCGGTGGGGCGGGCATCCTCTCCGATCGGATCGGGTTCAGGTGTAATGACGACTTCTTCGATCACTTCCGCAATCGTTTCGCTGCCGCGATGCTCGAGCCAGTGACGATACGTCACGGTCAGCACGGCAATCACTGGAATCGCGAGAAAGATTCCGGCGACGCCGGCAATCTCTGCGCCCGCGAGGATCGCGAAGATCACGGCGAGCGGATGCAGGTGAATGCCCGTGCCGATGATGCGCGGGTAGATCACATAGTCCTGCACGACGCGCAACACGCCCAGAAACAGCAGCACCATCAGCGCGGCACCCCAACCGGAATGCAGCAGACCGAGCAGCGCGGCGAGAATCGCGATCGACAACGGACCGACTAAAGGCACGAACTCGAAGACGGCGGCAATCAATCCGAGGACGAGCGGGCTGGGCAGACCGAGCGCCCAGAATCCAATCGTACAGAGGATGCCCACCAGTAAACAGGCAGTGAGCTGCGCGCGAATGTAAGCGGCAAGTGTGTTGTTGACGTCGGAAAAGAATTCATCGCCACGCCAGCGGATTCGTCCGCGCGGCAACATCGCCAACACGGAACGGCGAAAAGCATCGGCGTCTTTCAAAAAGAAAAAGCTGAGGATCGGAATCAAAATCAACCAGGGAACAAAAATGATCCAGCCGACCACTCGTTCGACTGCGGCAGTGACCAGATCACCGCCACGCCCGAGCAAGCTATCGACGTATTGAGCTGCGCCCTCAGGCATGCGCCGCTGACGAAAGTATTGATTGAGACTCTCGGTGCTGCTGCGAATCTTTTGAAAGTAAACGACCGCCTGTTGCCTGAATTCGGGAAACTGCGCGCTCAGTTGCGGAATTAGGAGATAGATTACCAAACCGATGCCGGTAAACAGAACGATGTAAACGATAACGATGGCGAGCCCGCGGGGAATGACCCGAACGCGTCCGCCGATGTTGATCGGCCTCTGGACCAAATCGACCAGCGGCGCAACTAGATAGGAAAAGAAAATCGAAAGGACGATCAGCAGCAGGACGCCGGTCAGACGATAGATAACCCAGAGCAGCGCGAAGAACGCGAGCAGGATCATCAGAATCCGCAGGATGGCGCGCGTCTGATACCACGACTGAACGGGCTCGACGGGAATTTGGATAGGGTTCTGCGCTGACATTCGAAGTGGCAAACGCGATCGCTAAAGCTCGTCTTCGTCTAACTCATAATCAGCCTCGTTCATCTTGATCATTGCTTCATGCCAGACGACTCCGCGCCACTCATCTGTTTCGCCCAGGAGTTGCAACGCGGCTTGCGGATGAGCGGGATTGCGTTCGATGCGCAACACCTCTGCGAAAACGCGCAGCTTTTCGCCTTCATCACCGAGTACGAGGAGATTGACAGTGCTGCCGACCGGAGGCAGTTCGCGTTGAAAATGGACCAGCGTGCCTTCGGGACCGACGTTTTCGGTTTCGCCTTCAGAAATTATGTGCGCGCCGTCAGGCGTGTCCCACTCGGCGCGAATGGGAAAGGTAGCGACGTAGCGTGGGCCGGAACGGTTCTCGGTGTAGACAACTTCGGGCATCGTCAACTCCTATGGGCAAGCAAGTTTCAACCGCCGCATGATACAGGGAAAAGGATTCAGGGGGTAGCCGTTTAGGGTGTGGGGTGCAGGGGCTAGGGTGTAGGGGTGATGGGTGAAAGGTAATAGTGACGAGTGTTGGTATTGGTTGACGATGGCGCGCATCGTGCGCGGCCAGCACCCAGAACCCGATGCCCGACACCCGATACCCGCTTTCAGCTACTCTTCTTCACCACGAAGCTTTTCCAAAACCGAGAAGTCTTCGAGCGTAGTTACGTCGCCAGCTACCGATCCACTGGTGGCAATCTCGCGCAGCAAGCGCCGCATGATTTTTCCCGATCGCGTTTTAGGCAGCGCGTCAGCGAATCGAAGATCGTCAGGGCGCGCCAGTGCTCCAATTTCTTTGGAGACATGCTGACGGAGTTCTTCTTTCAAAGGATCTGTCGGCGTGCGCCCGCCTTCGAGGGTAACGAACGCGACGATTGCCGAACCTTTCAGCTCATCCGGTTTCGCAACGACTGCTGCTTCGGCCACTGCCGCGTGCGAGACGAGCGCGCTTTCGATCTCGGCAGTTCCGAGGCGATGGCCGGCGACGTTAATCACGTCGTCGATGCGTCCCATGATCCAGAAGTAACCGTCTTTATCTTTGCGTGCGCCATCGCCGGCGAAATAGATGCCCGGGATTTGCGACCAGTACTGCTGCTGATAACGGTCATCGTCGCCATATATTGTGCGCAGCATCGACGGCCAGGGTTTCTTAATGACGAGGTAGCCGCCTTCGTTCGGGCCTACCGACTTTCCATCGCGCGTCATGATGTCAGCGTCGATGCCGGGAAACGGTTTTGTGCCTGAGCCGGGCTTCGTCGGTGTGGCGCCCGGCAGTGGCGTGATCATGATGGCGCCGGTTTCTGTCTGCCACCACGTGTCGACGATCGGGCAAAACTCTTTTCCAATGACGCGGTGATACCACATCCACGCTTCGGGATTGATGGGCTCGCCAACTGTGCCGAGCAGACGCAAGCTGGAAAGATCGTGCTTCAGCGGCCACTGCTCGCCCCATTTGACGAAGGCGCGAATCGCCGTGGGCGCGGTATAGAGCGTGTTCACCTTGTGCCGTTCGATAATGTCCCAGAAGCGATCCGGTTCGGGCCAGTTCGGGGCGCCTTCGTACATCAACGCCGTGGCGCCATTCGACAAAGGCCCGTACACAACGTAGCTGTGACCGGTGACCCAGCCGATGTCGGCCGTGCACCAGTAAATGTCTTCGTCTCTTAGATCGAAGATCCATTTGGTAGTGAGATGCGCCTGCAGAAGGTAACCACCGGTCGTGTGCAGAATGCCTTTCGGTTTTCCAGTCGTGCCCGACGTGTAAAGAATGAACAGTGGATGTTCGCTGTCGAGTTCTTCAGCGGGACAATTCGCGTCAACCGTCGGCATCAACGCGTGCCACCAATGATCGCGGCCCTCTTCCATATGAATCGCGCTGCCGGTGCGTTTGACGACGACACACGATTGCACGGAAGGAGTTTGCTTCAGTGCTTCGTCAACTGCCGGTTTCAATTTCACTTCGTGGCCGCGCCGCCATCCGCCGTCTGCGGTAACGACTGCTTTGCATTGCGCGTCATTGATGCGATCGATGAGAGCGTTGCTTGAGAAGCCGCCGAACACCACCGAATGTGTCGCGCCGATGCGCGCGCACGCGAGCATTGAGATTGCGAGCTCGGGAATGAGCGGCATGTAGAGCGCGACGCGATCGCCTTTTTCCACGCCCACCTTCTTGAGCACGTTCGCGAAGCGACACACTTCAGTATGCAATTGTTGATAGGTAAGCGTGCGTGTTTCGCCCGGTTCGCCTTCCCAAATCAACGCCGCTTTGTTGCGCCGTGCGGTAGTCAGATGTCGATCGAGACAGTTGTACGAAATATTGATCTTGCCGCCGACGAACCACTGCGCGTGTGGTGCTTCCCAGTGCAAAACCGCGTCCCATTTCTTGAACCAGTGCAGCTCGCTTTCTGCGAGACGCGCCCAAAATTTTTGCGGATCGGCGGCCGCTTCGGCGCGCAGCGCCTCGAGTTCCTCCATCGATTTGATTTGTGCGTTTGCGGCGAACTCGGGACGCGGTGGAAAGACGCGATCTTCGTGTTGAAGCGATTCGATGTTGGTTGCAGGCGACGACATGATGGCTGGGATATTACAACAGCAGAATCGGAAACGCAGGGGAGCGACGTTATCCAGCGATGAATGGATCGACAGCGACGGGCCCTACCAGCCTGTCGCGAAAAGATTATTCGCGCTACGCTCGCCGCAGTTTTGATACTGGTTGTAAGCTTTGGCAGCTCGTATTCTGATCTGCTCGTCAGTCTCTTTTTGCAGCCAGCCATCAATCGCGGCAGCCAGAATGTAAGCTTCAGGCGCCATTAGATTGGTCGTCCACAGTAAGGGCCTTGCGCCAGTCCGCCGAAGCAAATCAGCAAAGTAATTCTTGCTGGCACATGCGAGGATGATAGCGGCGCGTTCTTCGTTATCCCGTTTCCGGGGCGGCGCCGTCAGTTTGAAATCCATCAATCCGTCGTGACCCGCATAGGCGATCAAACCTGCGCTGCCATTAAGGTGGAGCGAATAAGTCTTACTGCCGACTGATCGCGACAGAGTCTCTCCGGGATAACCAGACGCCGCCTGCAGGAAAGTCTGAGTTGCCCTTTGGATCTCGCTGCCGCGATATGCGTCGGCAACCAGAAACACTTCGCGATCTCGGCGCTTGAACACGCATCGCTCGATGATGAATTGACCGTCGTCAGGGCCTGTCTCACAGTCGACGACCTCCCAATTCTTATGTTTACTGAAAAACGTTTTCACACCGAAGGCTGCTCCCCAATAAAGATTCCGCTGTGCGTCGTCGCCATTGCCGAGTGTGGCTGAGACGGGAACGATGCCCTGGTGAACGTTGTCGCACAAAGCGACGAACACATGGATAACTGTGACGGAGTTCTTTTCGGCTCGAGTATCTGGCGCTGGCGCGACCGTTTGTGGAGTAGTTGCGGCTGGGCTGTCGACACGTGCGCAGCCGCTCAGAAGCGCGGAGACTATTAACAGAATCGCAAAAGACTTCACGGTAATATCCGGAGGCAGATGGGAAGTTAGACGCGTGTCGGCCTTAATAGTTCCCGCTCAGTGAGTTAGTTCGGTGACTATCTCGCGAACCACCCCCCGCGCTTTTTCAACTTCATTCGGCGCAAACGAGATTGCTCCGACAACCGCGTGTCCGCCGCCGCCGTAGCGTTCGCAGATCGTCGCGATGTTGTGACGGCGCGGACGCGGCGCCCAGGGATTAGAGCCGACCGAGATTTTCGTGCGCTGCGGGGCACGCGTCAGAGCCACGGTATAGGTCGCTTCGGGGAACAGATAGTACGGAATGAATTTGTTGAAGCCTTCGAATCCTTCGTCCACCAGATCGAACTGTACAACGTCGTCCTGAAAAGTAGCTTTGCGCTGGATGGCCGCGAGGGTTTCGCGATGGAGTTTGAGAATCGGCGCGAACTGTTCCTGAATTCCATCGCTTGTCGCAACTTCGTTGAGTGAGTGCCGCGTCAGATCGCGGATGATTTGTTCGATGAATGATTCATCGGGAGTGCCTTCGATCACCTGCATCAGTTGCAGCGCCGGCTCTTTCAACTCAACACACTGTGCGGGCGATTCATAAAAGGCGCCGTCGATGATGTGCGCCCAGTGAACGAGGTCGCGCAGTGGCTCGGCGTTGAATCCGAACTTTTCACTCGCAACGTCGGCAATGAATTCGGTGCAGGATTTTCGCGACGCGTCGAGAAACTTTTTTCCCGACGTGTCCGCGCGAAAGTGTGCTTCATCTTCGGGGGTGAGGAATGCCGACTGATGATGATCGAACCACCACGTTAGCTTCTCAGAAGTCGAGTATTTGAAATCGACAATGGCGTTCTCATCGCCGTCGAACATGTCCCGGTCAAACAGCAGATTGTTGGGCCGGTGCAGCAAACCGCCATACGCAACCTCGGCGCTTGCATGAATTCTTTCCAGGTAAAAACGGGTGAAGGTCGCCGCCGAAGCAACGCCATCAAAACAGTGACCATGATAAAGGACGCGCAGTTTCATAAGGACAAAAAGCCGGACATCTTAGCAATTGGCTGTCAGCGAAGCCAGCCGGTACAGAACCGCGAGCGGTAGCGAGCGGGATCAAGATTCAACGTTTCCCAAAGTTGAGTCCTTATCCCGCTCGCTACCGCTCGCGGTTCTGTCTGTAATTTCTGTCGCCCGCTTCGCGGGCTCAATCTCTCTTTCTGTCTTCGTCCCAGCGCTGAAGCGCTGGGCTACTTTCATGCTGTCCGCTGCGCGGACGCCGATTGCGCCAAATCAACCGAGGCATTCGCACGTCGCCAACGAACAATTAGCGCGATCAAGGCAGCGATGCCGGCGACTAGTCCGATCAATTGGGAAGTCGATAGACCTGTCATGGTCGTCAGTCCGAGAACGTCGCCACGCGGATCGTCGCGCACAAATTCGATCAGGAAACGGACCGTCGCGTAAATGGCGACATAAGCGAGAATTACCTGGCCGCTGAATTTCTTTTTCTTGTGCAGCCACAGCAAAAAGAAAAAGACAATCAGAATCGTGAAGGATTCATAGAGTTGCGTCGGGTGCAGATGAACACCGGTGGGGACGCCGGTGATTTCGTGACCCGCTTCCGTAAACTGCACGCCCCACGGCAGAGTCGTCGGTTTTCCCCAACAGCATCCGGCCGAAAAACATCCCTGCCGGCCGAAAAAATTTCCGAGCGCGATGCCGGGCGCGCACGCGTCCGCAGTTTTCCACCACGGCAACTTCCAGCGCCGCATCAGGAAAAATCCGGCGAGAACCGCACCGATCAAGCCCCCATAGAACACCCCACCCGAGCGCAGGAAATCCAGTGAGAACAACAACTTCGGATTTGTGCGGTACTCAGGCTCGGTGAAAAGCATCAGGAGCTTTGAGCCGACCAGTGACGAAAGCAGCAGCCACAGACAAAGGTCGTAAATCTTTTCTTTTGGCAGACCGTCGCGGGCCGCTAATCGCACGGTTACGAAGATTGCGCACAGGAACGCGAGCGCGAGAAAAACTCCGTAGGTGTTCACGGGAAAACTGCCGATGCGAAAAAGGATGGGATACATCAGTCAGTGAGCAGTGACGGTGAGCAGTGCGCAGGTTTCATGAACTTTGCGTTGCGGTTTCTTTCGTTAGTTGCGCTCGCTTTTCTTTTCTGCTTCCGAAAATCAGATCGTACGCGAGCAACAAGGCGCCCAACGAGATGCTTGCATCGGCAACGTTGAAAGCCGGCCAATGATAGTTGCCGGCGTGCAACAAGATGAAATCGATCACAAAGCCGAGGCGCACCCTATCGGTCAGATTTCCTAAGATGCCCGCCAGCAACAGTGCGGATGCTCCCAGGATGCGGTCGTCGTTACGCGGCGTGCGAAAGAAATAAAAGAGCACAGCGACCGCGGCGATTGCCGCCAACACCACAAAGAACCAGCGGCCGAACGCGCCGTGTTCCTGCAACTGGCCGAACGCAATGCCCGGGTTCTCGGCATACACAAAATCGAGAACGCCGCGAATGACTGTGACATCCTGAAACCGGACGCGTCGCACGGCCCACGCCTTGCTCGTCTGATCGACGAGATAGATTCCGAGTGCGCAAATCAGGTAACCGATGCGCCATGCAATGCGAGATTTCAATTGACTTCAATCTCCTGCAAGGCGGTGACACATCGTTCACAAACAGTTGGATGACGCGAAGACTCGCCAACGCGGGTCGAGTAGTTCCAGCACCGTTTATTCAGCGAGCCGCGTAGCGGTGAAATACTTATAGAACCCGTCGTCATTTTATTCTGAGCTCCGGAGGAGCGAAATACTATGTCGCCCATAAATGGGCTAAGAAATAAGAAAGGCCCGGCCGTAACTATAAATATTTCGCGCCTAACGGCGCTTAAGCCGCCTGCTCGCTCAACTCGATTTCCTCCAACGCAGCAACGCAACGTTCACAGACGGTTGGATAATCCGATGATTCACCGATGCGCGTCGAGTAGTTCCAGCAGCGTTCGCACTTTTCGCCATGCGCGCGCGCGACGGTGACTTCAATTGCGGCGGCGTCCATCGCTGCATTCGGTTCAAGTAGCGTAACCTCTGACACAATGAAGATGTAACGCAAGTCTTCTGCGTGCTGCTTCAACTTATCGTACGCCTCGCTGCCCGCGGAGATTTCAACCCGTGCTTCGAGCGAGCTGCCGATAATCTTTGCGATGCGCGCCTCTTCCAACTTGCCCAGTACGGTATCCCGATAGCCGAACAGGTGCGCCCACGACGTGAGTAGATCGGAATTGTCCACGCCAGCAGCGCTCGGGATCAACGCGAGATGAACTGACGCAGCGCGCGGTTGGCGTTCGTCGGATGGCAGGTTTTCCCAGATTTCATCCGCCGTGAAAGCGAGAATCGTCGCCAGCAGGCGCGCGAGCGCGTCGGCAATTCGATACAGAACGGTCTGCGCCGAACGTCGCGCCTGATTTTTCGGTGCGAAGGTGTAGAGACGGTCTTTGATGATGTCGAAATAACGCGCTGAGAGCGTCACCGTGCAGAACTGGTGCAGCCGCTGATAGACGCCGTGAAAATCGTACGCCTCATAAGCTTCGCGGACATCGACGATCGCCGAATCGAGCTCCCCCAACGCCCAACGATCGATCTCCAGCATCTCGTGGTCGTCAACAGTGTCGCGAGCGGGATCGAATCCAGAGAGATTGCCGAGCGCGAATCGCGCGGTGTTGCGCACCTTGCGATAGCCATCACTGACGCGCTGAAGGATCTCGTCCGAGCAGCGTATGTCTTCCATATAATCTGAAGAGACACACCATAGCCGCAGGATTTCGGCGCCGAGTTTAGGAATGACTTCATCAGGCGAAACCGCGTTGCCGAGCGATTTGTGCATCGCTTTGCCTTGGGCATCAAGCGTCCATCCATGACAAAGCACGGTGTTGTAAGGCGCGCGATCATGCACCGCGAGTCCGACCATTAGCGATGAGTTGAACCAGCCGCGAAACTGATCGCCGCCTTCGATGTAGACATCGGCCGGCCAACGCAAATGGTCGCGCGCTTCGAGCGTCGCGATCGATGAAGATCCGCTGTCGAACCAGACGTCGAGGATGTCGGTCTCTTTCGTGAATTCGGTCGCGCCGCATTTTTCGCACTTGAAATCCTGCGGAAGCAATTCGCTCGCTTCGCGTTTGTACCAGGCGTCGGATGATTCCCTTTCGAAAATGTCAGCGACGTGCCGGATCACTTCAGCATCAGCAACGACGTGCTGACACTTCCCGCAATAGAATCCCGGAATCGGCACGCCCCAAACACGTTGGCGCGACACGCACCAATCAGGCCTGCCCTTGAGCATATTGCGCATGCGATCGCGACCCCACGCAGGAATCCATTGGACGCGATTGTCGACTTCGTTGAGTGCCATTTGCCGGAGGGACCGGTTTGCGCCCTCCCTCACGGTCGAGCTACTGTCCCGTTCACCATCGTCCGCGCCTTGGTCCATGGAGATGAACCACTGCGGCGTCGCGCGAAAGATCACAGGATTCTTGCAGCGCCAGCAGTGTGGATAGCGATGATCGTACTGTTCGGTGAAGAGCAGCACGCCACGCTCGCTCATGAACTCGACAATCTTTGGATTCGCTTCAAAGACCGTCATGCCGGCGAAGTGCTCGACGTCCGAAGCGAATCGACCCGCGTTATCGACCGGACAGTAGATTTCAAGGCCGTACTTCTTTCCGATCACAAAGTCGTCATGCCCATGCCCTGGCGCCGTGTGGACCAAGCCAGTGCCTGCTTTGCTGGTCGCGGATTTTTCGCGTCCATCGCTAACGTCGAGTTCGGTTTCCGCGTCAGCTTCGCCGCCTAGCGTCACGTGTTCGCCGACCATGAAAAGCGACGGCCGATCAATCCAGGGATGCTTCGCCTCAAGTCGATCGAGTTTCGATCCGGAAAAACGCGCCAACACTTTTGGATCAACCAGATTGCATTGTTTGGCGACAACGTCGAGTAATTCCGCCGCGACGATGTAAACCTCTGCATCGGTTTCAACGGCGACATAATCGAAATCCGGATGCACCGCGATGCCCAGGTTCGCCGGCAACGTCCATGGAGTCGTCGTCCAAATCAGGGCAAAGACTTTCTTTCCCGCGAGGGCCGGATCGATCTGCGCGGGATCGCTCTGCAAAGGAAACTTCACATAGACGGAAGGACTCGTGTGCTGGTGGTATTCGACCTCGGCCTCGGCGAGCGCGGTCTGATCGTGTATGCACCAGTAAACCGGACGCGCGCCTTTGTAGACGAAGCCGCGCTCGACGAAGCGCGCGAAGAGTCGCGCGGTCTCGGCCTCATAATGATCCGACATGGTGATATACGGATTTTCCCATTCACCAAGAATGCCGAGTCGCTGAAAATCCTTCGTCTGTCGCTTCAAAGCATTCGCGGCGAATTCGCGACACGCGCGGCGAATGCTCAACGCAGGCATGTCCTTCTTCTTCTCGCCAAGTTTTCGTTCGACATGCAGTTCGATCGGCAGGCCGTGACAGTCATAGCCAGGCACGTAAGGCGCGTCGTACCCCAGCATCGTGCGCGACTTAACGATGAAATCTTTCAGGATTTTGTTGAGCGCGGTGCCGAGATGAATGTCGGCGTTCGCGTACGGCGGACCGTCGTGCAGAATGAATTTTTCGGCGCCCGCGCGCGCCTCCCGAATCATCTGGTAGAGATTCATGTCAGCCCATTTTTTTAGGCGCGCGGGCTCAGTCTGCGGCAGATTAGCCTTCTGTCCAAAGTTTGTCTTCGGCAGATTGACCGTCTTTTTCAGGTCGAGTGTTGCTTCTTCAGTCGCCATAATTGCCAGGTTTCAAATGCGAAATAGTAACAGGACTATGTAGTCAGTACCACCCGCGTCAGCGGGTGGGTCGGGGACTCAAGTCGACCTTTAACCCATCCGCTCACGCGGATGGTACTGACCTCACGACTCTGCAAACAAAAACCCGAACCACGTTTAAGAGACGATGGTCCGGGCTTTTATAGCCTGCGATGTTTGTCGGGTCAGCCGATAAACATCTCCTCGTCTCCATAGCTGCGATCAATCGTGGTGGGCGAGGGCGCAACCAGGACTTCCAGTCCGCGACGAACGCCCGCGAGGATTGCTGCCAATTCTCGGGCCGGCTCGATCACTTTGCGTTGAATGAACTCAGTCGTCGTGGCGACACGATCGTGAGTCGTGTCGATAGCGCGGCTGACCAATTCAACTTTTTCCTTCGCCATTTCCGCAGTGTCATCGACCAGTACGGTCAGCCCGCGCACCTCTTCTTTGATGAGAGCTGCCGATTCGGACAAGTGCATGGTCGCAGTCGACAGATGACCTGACATCACGTTGACCTGCTCCGCAATCTGCCGTCCCTGCTCGGCAATCTTCTGGCCCTGCGCGCTCAACGCATTCGCGCGGACAATCAGCGGATCGAGTTTCTCTTCAACTCGATTCACCGTATTCACCGCGCGCTTCACGAACACCGCAATCGCGATCATCGCCGCCGCAATCACGAGGAAAGACACAGCGATAATCGCCGTGATGATTACCAGCCAGAAGAGCGGTTCGTTCGCGTTCATACGTTACATCGACTTCTCAGGCGTGTAAGTCGGCGCTGCTTCCGTGCGTCCCGACAACTCAGTCTTGCGCTTCTCGTCGACGTAGGCCTTCTTGCCGGCCTCGACTGCGGCCGAGATTGAACCAGCTTGCGACGAAACGGCGTCCTTTGTCTTGCTTACAACTTCGCCGGCCTTCGCGCTCGCAGTGTCATACAAATCGGACGCGCGCTCGCGCGTTGATTCGTAATACTCGCCGGCTGTTTCGCGCGCTGTGTCGTAAAGCTCGCCCGCCTTCTGCCGAGTCGCATCGTAGTATTCGCCGGCCTTTGTGCCGATCTGCTGGGCCGCTTCCTTCGAACGGTCGATACCCTTGCGCGTCGCGTCGGCGATGTCGCTGCGCAGTTCTTCGCCGGACTTCGGCGCGAACAACAAAGCCAACACTGCGCCGATGCCGGCGCCCACCAGAAAATAGGTTAGTTTTGTCGAAATACTATCACCGTAATCTCGATCGTCTCCCATAACAGTAATCCTTTCTGGAGAGGCGAATCCCTGCGGAAATCCGCCTGAAATTTCAATTTGTTCCGGATGATAACTGCTCCGGACTATAACAAAAGGCCGGAAGGCAGGCAAGGCAGTTACTAAACGCGTGTCTGCCGAAACTGCTAAGAAAGTGTTAAGATGCTTAATCGAGTGCGCGACTTTTAAACTTACGCAGTCCGAACCACGTGAAAAATATGGAAAAGCCGATCAGCGCCACATAAATCGCGAGGGCGGACATGTGTGGCATGTTCGGCGTCAGCGCGAGGCGAAAGCCCTCGTTGGCATAGACCAGCGGATTGATGAGCACCGCATATTGGAACCAGGGAATCACGTGCAGCGTCGCCCACGGATAATAGGCACAGCCGAAAAAGATCATGGGTGCGAGCAGCAGAGTAAACAGCAGAGAGATCTGCTGGGGCGGAACAATCGTGCCCATGACCATTCCGAAAGCCGCGAACAGCCAACTGCTCAAGAGCGCGACCAGAACGAAATGAATGCTGTCCATCCAGCTTAGATGGATCTGTACGCGCATCATCAACCACGCCAGCGGCATCACGACGATGCCGGCGATTACCGCCTGAACTACACCGACGATGATCTTTTCCAGGCCGACGCCGGTGATGCTGATCGGCGCGAGCAAGCGATCTTCGATCTCTTTGCTCCAGCCGAAGTCGATCACCAGCGGAAGCGACACCGCCTGCATGCTGGAGAGTGTCATGCTCAGTCCGAGAATTCCCGGCAAAAGCATGTCGGTGTAACCTTTCTGAATAATTCCCATGCGCGGCATCACGAATCCGAAGACGAAGGTGAACATCAAAGGGTTCAGCGCGACGCGCAGCAGGAACGAGACCAATTCACGGCGCGCGACGCGCAGGTCACGATGAAGGAGGGCGATAAAGGCGGTCATATCCGAAAGTGAATAATTTGCCACAGAGTCACAGAGACTCAGAGCAAAAGAAGCCGGCCCTGACTAAAAAGTTAATGCTTATAAATCTCCGTGTCTCGATGTCTCTGTGGCAACTCTTGTCAGTTACTCTCTCAAGCTTCGTCCGGTCAGGTGCAGAAACAGATTTTCGAGGCTTGGTTCCGCAACGTGAGCATCGGTAATCATTACGTTTTGGTCGGCAGCAAGGCGCATGGCGCTCGCCAGCAATCCCTCGGCGTGATCGGCATAGATGCGCACACGCTTTTCGTCCGGCTTTACTTCAATCACACCAGGCATCGATTGCAGTGACGTGACAAAGCCATCAGATATCGCGTCGCGAACTTGTAACTCGACGAGATATCCGCCCGGCACGCTCCGCTTCAACTGTGCCGGTGAATCCAGCGCCAGAACCTTTCCGTGGTCCACGATCGCGGCGCGTTTACAAAGCTGGTCGGCCTCTTCCATGTAGTGCGTCGTCAGCAGAATCGTCAGGCCTTTTTGATTCAGCTCATTGAGTAAGTCCCAGAGCATGCGACGCGATTGCGGATCGAGACCGGTAGTCGGTTCGTCGAGAAAAAGGATCGCTGGGTTGTGCATCAGCGCGCGCGCAATCTTCAGACGCTGAACCATGCCGCCAGAAAAACCGTTCACCTTTTCATCGGCGCGCCCATTCAACTCGAACCGTTTGAGCAGATCATCGGCATGTTGTTCACGCTCCTGTTTGGGAACACCAAAGTATTCGGCGTGAAAAAGCAGTATTTCTTTCGCGGTCAGACTGCGGTCGAGGTTGTTTACCTGGGGCACCACGCCGATGCGGCGTTTCACCGTCACCGGATCTTGTGCGACGTCGACGCCTTCGATCTTTGCAGCTCCTCCGGTCGGCACGACCCGAGTCGTGAGAATCCCGATCGTGGTTGTCTTGCCTGCGCCGTTCGGACCGAGCAAGCCAAAGAATTCGCCGCGCGCGACTTCGAATGAGATTCCGTCGAGCGCTTTGACCTCGACGCCCTTGCGCCCTTTTGGCCGATAAGTCTTCTGCAGGTCTTCGACGGCGATTACGGTTTCCATGGGGCGACTGCGGCTACATTCCAGGTTGAAAATGCGTGGCAATGTACCACCAAATCGAAACAGCCAAAACTATCGAGCCAACAAAAAGTGTGGCCACGACTCCTACGATCACGGCGACGAAAACCCAGTCGCTGGTGCGGCCGCGTCTGGCTTGCTCACCGGAGACGGTCGCGCGCTCGCGCAAGAGTTTCAGATTGCGGACGTTCGGTTTCCACCAAACCGCGAACAGATAGCCGAAGAAAGGGATTAGGCCCACAATGAAATAGATCGCAATGGTCAGGCCCATCCGCAATAGTGTGATCTTGGGAACGCGATAGCGAACCGCGGAAATCAGAATGTAGAGCGCGACAATCGTGGTGATGATGTCGCCGAATTCCGGAATCAGATCGATGATGGCGTTGAGGCCGAAGCGCCAGCCAAGCACGGGAATGCGAAACTGGTTGTCCATGATCTGCGTCAGGACTTCCAGCTCGCGTTCGATCTGAACTGTCGACGGCTTGAGGACGCGCTCGCGGGCGACTGCTTGCAGGTCTTCGCGCTTCATTTCGTACTTCGTGCTTCGTACTCTGTACGCGTACCCGGCACGGCAGGTTCACGTTGCCAAGCACAAAATACTAAGACCGAAGTACAAAGTGCAAAGTCCGTCTTATCTAATCCGCGTCATTTGTTGCCAAAAGAACTTGCCGACGCGCGAAAATACATTGCGGCCGTTTTTCGCGTCGCGCGTTGGCAGGCCGAGTTCCGCGGCCAATTTTGGATCAGGTGGAGCGATGTCTTCGTCGCCATGTTTGGCCAATAGCCAACGATCGAAAGTGCGACTGACGGATCGCCGCTCGGCTACCGATGCGGTGGCGGCAAACGCGCTGCGCAGATCATCGAGATCGGCAATCTCGAACTGGTTCACGTCGTAATAACTCTTCAGAGCCGTGAAAAACTTTCCATTGCCGAGGAGCTTCCGCAGCGCTTCAAACATCAACGCCCCTTTGCCGGTAACGATGGCCGAATATTGAAACGTGTTGCGGTAAGACTTTGCGGGCAGGTTCGCTTCCAAATCTTCGCCGCCAAAAGTGCGATAGAGTTTGTAGACACCGCGAAGCTGCTCATCCAAAACGATGTCGGCTTTTTGCTCGCCGTACATGTCGCGGTAATAAAGGAGCGCGGACCAGTTGGCCAATGATTCGTCCAGCACGGGTTCGCGGCCCGGATCGCTGCCCACCATTGTGCCCCACCATTGATGCGCGACGACGTGCGCAACGGTCCATTCCAAACTTTCCTCAACTGACGCGCGTTGCTCGCGAATGATATCTGGCATGCTACTGACCGCGGGCGAATCGAAATTCACATAGAAGGCGCTGGCGATTGCGGCGAACCCCGAGAACTCTGCATTGCTCAGCGTCGTGACTAGCGGCGCATCGATCAAACTGATCATACGCAACGGCAGCGGACCGAGATGGCGGATATAAACGGAAACTGCGTCGGCGGCCACATTCAGCGCGCGCTTTGCGGCAACTTCATGTTCACTGCGATAAATCGAGCGGATCGTTATGCCGCTGATGACGCGTTGCTCCGAAGTCATTCCTGAACCCGCGACCACGGCGAAATCGCGCAGATTCTCAGCAACAAAAGTCGAAATGGCTCGGCCTTGCTGCGTCGCAACCTGCTGCGACGCAACCGGTGTGAAGATTGAAATGGTCTGTGGCGCATCGAGGTTCACTTCGTAGTCGGCAACATCAGCGATGGTCGCGTCGCCGATGCCGGGATCGATTCTGCGCAACCACTCTTCGCCGTCGCGCGCCGCCAGTACCGGGTACCAGGCGCCGAGCAGCATCACGCCGCGGCACAAAAAATTGATGTCGCGCGAACGGCGCAACTCGCGAGCACCGCCAATTGCCGCGCTCACCTGCTGCATTACGTGCGCGACCAGACCGGTTTCGTCGGGATCGATTTCGGGTACCTCACCGCGAAACTTGATCAGTACTTCGGCGGACTTCTGCGGCGGCACGTCTTCGCGCAGGTTCACGCGCAGAATTGTGTTGCCGTCTTCGAGTGTGAAAGAAAGTGGCGCTTCGGTGTCAGCGCTTTTCACTTCGACTATCTCAAGTTGCGGCTCGTCAGCGTGCTTTGGCGCCACGTAGCCAGGAATGCGCGCGTTCGAGTACAGATGAAAAATCAACGTTCCGGTCGAGCGCTCGCCGCGATTCACCCAACGCACGCGTTCGCTGCCGGTGTATTTTCGATTGTTGAAATCGAGTGAAACATCGATTCGGTATTTAATGCGTTTTTCGGGAGGCGGCGGCTGGTGCGGTGGGCTCTGCGCGAATGAGTTCTTGCCGCAGAGCACAAAGAGGAACAGAACAGCAAAGAGCAAAGGGCAAAGAGCACCAAGGTCACCAAGCCGCGAAAACCTGTTCACGACGGGCCTTGGCTCTTGGCTCTTAGCTCTTTGCGTTCCTCGGTGTCCTCTGTGGTTCATTTACCTTTCGTTAGCGACAACTCTCACAATGTGATCGCCGCGCGCAATCTGATCGACAATTCCCATTCCACGAATGACGCGCCCAAACACTGTGTAGCCGCCATCGAGGTGCGGTTGCGGCGAATGAGTAACGAACCATTGTGAACCGCCCGTGTCTTTCCCCGACAGCGCCATGCCAACCGCCGCACGGTCATAAGGCGCTTCGTTGATCTCGCAGCGAATCGTGTAGCCCGGCCCGCCATTTTGATCGCCGCGCGGGTCGCCCGTTTGCACGACAAAATTCGGCACGACGCGCGGAACCGTCTGGCCGTTGAAGTAACCCTTCTTTGCAAGTTGGATGAAGTTGTCCACGTTCAGGGTCGCTTCACCCGGCAGAAACTCGATCGTGAAAGAGCCTTTTGTCGTCACCACCGTCGCGGTCGGTTTCTGGCCAATCCGCGCGATGGCGCGTCGATAATCAGCGTCGGTGTTGCGCGTCTGCACCGTGCCAATGCGATCGGAGAAGTCTCCGACGCCGTTTGCTTTCAAGAGGGCGACGGCGCGTCTCCTAATCAGATGATCTTTTGAATCGAGCCCTGTCTTGATCGCTTCATTGGCTTCTCTGTTTTTCTGCTTCGCCAAAGCGCTCAAGATCGCCAGAGCCGCATCGTTATCCGCGTCGTGCAGCGCGCGCGGCAGCGCGTCGATCAGCGCGCGCGTGTTCGCTCCACTCGACGGTTGATTCCCAAGCACTTCGGCGGCGGAAGCACGAATGATGACATCGGTCGCTATGAGCCGGTTTCTCGCAAGCCCGTCCACGTCATCCGGCTTATAGCTGTTGTAAGCCTCCAAGATGTCGGACATCGCAAAGTCAGGAGTCGTTGGACGAGTCAATAAATCTCGCAGCTCGGCTTGCGCGATTTTCAATGCAGAGTCCCCTGCGCTTCCTGTGGCGGCGCCGGTGATTACTTCACGGATCGACGCCAATCCTTGCGCTCGTCTGGATATTTGTCGCCAAGTTGCACCGCGCTTGAGCACTTCAGAGCGATACGGATCATTTTGAAAAATCCCGGGTACCATGCGCGCGAACGCGATTTCAACCTCAACAGCTTCACCATTGGTAAGTTGATGCATTCGCTTCACGAAATTCACAGCAGACTCGTCATACCTATTTGGCAGCAAGCGTCCGAGCGCCGCGACGATTTCGAGAAGTTCATTTCTTGGTTCGATCGAAAACTGCCGGCTGACCTTCGTAAGTTTCAGCAGATAATCGCCTCGCTCAAGTAAAGGCTGGACGGCTCGCGAGTCTTTTAAGCTTGCCAAAGCGCGGATGGCGCTGACACCAACGCGCGAATCCGCATCATGCAGCGCACGATCGAGCAACGCGTCGAATGCCTGCTTATCTTCTGTCGCGCCGAGCACACGCGCGGCGTTCGAACGGACAATCGGATCGCTATGCTTCACCAGCAAGTCTCGCGCTTTATCGTTGCCTTCCTTCAGTCGCAATCGCGCGAGCGTGTTCAGAGCATCCGCCACAATGCGCGGATCTGAGTAGTCCAAAAATTCAGCGACTAACTTTCCGACACCGTCAGGTTTCGCACGCAGCACCGCCGTGAGTCCGAGCAGAATTGTCAGTCGATCGGGCCGCGAACGGCGGTCGTTTTCGAATCTTAACGCGCCAACGATCGTCGCGCGGAGAATATCCAGCCGATCCTCATCGATCGCTTTTGTGGCGGCGTCCGGCGAAGGCTGCGGGCTGCTCGTCATTGCGGCGACAATCTTTCCTAACGCTTCGACCGCCCGCGCGCGCACATTTCCGTCTTCCTGGCCCTGTCTTTTGAGCATTTCGACCAACGCGTAAGCACCACCCGGCGACTCGATTTCGCCGAGCGCAAATGCCGTCATCTGGCGCACGTCGTTGTCTCGGTCGGTCAGCAGCATCTCAGCCAGAATCGGAACCGCGCCTTCATTGCCGATGCGACCGGCCGCCAACGCTGCTCGTTTCCGCACGTTCGCGTCGGAATCAGCAAGCAGCTTTTTGAGTGAATCATCCCAGCGCCGCTCATCTTCAGCACGAATGATTTGCAGCAGGATGGCCGGCGGAATCGCACTCGGGCGTGCATCGGCCCGTTTGCGCGAAGGCTGTCCCACGACGCTGAAACTGAGACAAGCGATTAAGATGACAAGCGACAGGATCTTCCGATCAGGGGTTTGCATCATGGGTTTCGGACGCGGGCACTGGCGTTTTTCTCGCGTCTGTGCGGCGATTGTACCGCGGCAAATGTGGACACGCCCATCTCGCTCGTGAAGTCACGGGCGGGGAGGCCCGCATCGCCCTAAAACAAAAAGGACGGACAATGGTTTGTCCGTCCTTTGAATTCAGAATCAGTAGCCAGGATTAGCTGGCTACGGCGATGGCTGCGACTTTTCCATCTTCATTCTTCTTCGCGGTGTCAGTTTTGATTTCAAGCTTAGTCGCCTCGATCACGTTATCTTTGCGGTCAACGTGAGCGGCTTTTTCAGACGCCGCTTTCTGCTGAATCATCTTGCAACTGCCTTCGAACACGCCGCCCTGCTCAATGACTAGTGACGGTGTCTGAATGTTACCGTTCACTTTGCCGGCGCGACCTAATTCGATGCGCTGAGTCGCGATGACGTCGCCGTTGACCGTGCCCTGAATTTGGGCGACGGCGACTTCGACGTTTGCATCAACTTGACCACCGGAGCCGACAATCAGCGTGCCCGTCGGCGAGCTGATACGGCCGGAGAAGTGACCATCGATGCGTAAAAGCGATTTAAATGACGCCTCGCCCGTAATGTTCGTGCCGCTGCCTACAAACCCACTGAGCGTGCCGTCCTTGATTTCGCGCGCGATCGTCTCGCTCTCGCTCAAGGCTCGCGGCGTGGCGGACGCCTCGACTGGCTTGAATTCGCCGCTTTGATACGACGAATAGTTTCGGGGTGAATAAGCATCGGCGCTTGGTGGTGGTGCCTGGGTCGGGCTCTTGTCTTCGTTTGGATTCTTTCCCATTCTGAGCATTTGAAACTAACCCTCCATATTCTCGACAGCGGAAGTCGCAGCAACCGCACTTGGCTACGACGAACAACTCGCGATGGTTAAACCTGGAAGCCGGCCGCAGTGACCGACGTTGTGGGGACGCCGCTCGCCGTCGAGCGGGGACAAAATAATAAACAAAGCATACCATGCTGTCCAGCAGAAGTTTCTTGTAATTCCAATGCGAGATTGGCCCAGCCCGTAAGGGTGTATCAAGTCAGCAGGTTCTCGAGAATTACAGTTTCGCTGAAGTTTTCCAGCAGAGGGAAGTAGGCGGCTTCCCGATCGAAAGCAGCACGGGGAACAAGCCCGACAATCTCCGCCCCCCCCACTTTCACATTAAGCCGCTCCGCCTCGTCTCGCACTGCGGCAAAGGCGCGCGCGATCGACGTTTGTTCATAGTTCGTGAGGTTCATCGACACTTGCACGATGCGCCGCGAGTGCAGCGCGAACCCCAACGCCTTTACGAACGGCAGCCCGCCATCGCGTTCGCGGACTACGCGCGCGATCCGCCGCGCGATCATGATGTCGTTGGTTTCCAGAGTGACGTTAAATGCTATCAGAAACGGTCGCGCGCCCACGGCAATAGCGCCAGCTGTCGGATGCAACCTGGGCTCACCAACGTCCGGCTTGCGATCCGGGTTTGTCGCCATCTCTTCGCGCAACTTTTCAAAACCTTTGCCGCGCACGTGCTCAAGCCGTTCGCGATCAGATCTCAGTGCCGCGCGTTCGTAAAAATAAACGGGAATGGAAAGCTCGTGCCAGATCCTGCGTCCCGCTTCGTGCGCCAACGCTACGCAGTCATCGATCGTTACCCCGCTGACCGGAACGAACGGCAGCACGTCAGTTGCCCCGATGCGCGGATGCTCGCCGCCGTGTTGACGCAAGTCGATCAACTCAACGGCTTTCGCGACAGCGCGCAAGGCGCCTTCCACGATCACATCCGGCGGCGAGACAAATGTGATCACCGAT
>Ga0157378_10000338_pt1 | contig 46094 bp, 42 predicted proteins | sample M65metaG_FD_115309 | JGI IMG/M metagenome (GOLD analysis project Ga0157378, IMG submission 115309) | Miscanthus rhizosphere microbial communities from Kellogg Biological Station, Michigan, USA - M6-5 metaG | ecosystem: Host-associated > Plants > Roots > Rhizosphere > Soil | place: USA: Michigan... | reverse complement strand
CACCATGCGGCTTCACGTTTCACGGGTAGCCCGTACGACCGCCGCGCGCGCCGCGGCGGTCTTTCTTTTGCTCGCCGGAATCGCCTGGCTGACGATGCAGGTGATGGTGCTGCGGATCGGGCGTGAGTTCGACGCCCGTTCGACCCTTCATCTGAGCCGCCAGGTGGAAAGCATCCGCCGCGATGTAGCGCGCACCGAGTCGCAGCTCGATGCCGCGGTCGATCGCGTCAGCGCGAAGCTGAATGCGAATCCCACCGCCAGCCGCGAGGCGATGTTCGCCATGGTGCGCGGCGAGGCGGCGGGCGCGCGCCAGGGCATCCGCATCATCGCCCCGAACGGCGACGCCATCGCCTGGTGGGGCGAAGACCTCCGCACGCCGGGCACAGCCAGCTACGAGTTCGACGCCACCAATCTCTACATCGTCCGTTCGCGCCCGCTGCCGAATCCGGCCGTGTCGGTGCAAGCCTTCGAGCGCATCCCCAACCAGCCGAAGTCGCCGGGCCTGTTCGATCTCGACGACGACGATTGGGTGAATGGGACGATGTTCCACGCCGGCATCCTCCGCCAGGCCCCCGGCTCCCGTCGCTTCATCGTGGCCCGCCGTCCCTCGGCAACACTCTGGATCGATGTCACCCCGCGCCCCAAAGCCGAGGTCATGGACGCCGCGCGGGCGATCGGCCACGACGTCGCGTCGGTGCTGCTGGCGATCGCAACGCTGGTGGTTTTGTGGGGAGCGGGGAGTGGGGTGTGGGGTGTGGGAACAGATTCTTGCCCGCAATCGCCAACCGATCTCCCACCCCCCACACCCCACTCCCCACACCCAGCCCTCACCATCCTCCTCATCCTGGCCGCGCGCGTCGCGCTTCTTCCTATGCGCGTCGATGAAGACCCCTGGCAGATCTTCCGCTTCGATCTCTTCGCCTCGCGCATGCTCGGGCCGTTCAGCCGGTCGCCGTTCGATCTGCTCGTCACGGCCGCGGCGATGTTGGCGATCGTCATGGCGCTGACGCGAACGAGGGTCAACTCGACAGTGATGCAGATCGTGCGCACGGTCGTGGCGGCGATCGCCGCGGCCGGGTACATGGCCCTGGTTCGCAATCTGGTCGACAACTCGCGCATCTCCACGGTTCCCGACCACATCCTTCCCGTCTCCGCCGCGCAGGGCGTCCTGCTGGCCGCGCTGCTGCTCTTCGGTTTCGCGCTGATGCAGCTGACTCGGCATGAGTCGACACTACGGGCCACGCTGCTCGGCATCGCCGTCATCCTGATTCCGGTCGTGGTCACGACGATGAAACTCGGCTACACGCCGAAGCGAGCCTTCCTCTGGATTGTGATCGGCGTATTGATCTCGCTGCTCCTGCACGCGCTGACAACCAACTTCACCCTGCGCACGATCGGGAGCGCCGCGCTGCTGGTGATGGTGGTCTACATGCCGCTGCACCTCTTCGAGCGATCGAGCGCGCGGCATTTCATCGCCGACACCTACGCGCCGCTGGTGGTCGGCGAGGCGGGCCAGCTGCGGACGATGATCGAAGACACGCTGCGCAACGAGTTCGCGCAGATGGAGCTGACTTCGATCCTGCCCGACGACTACCGGAAGATGAATCTCGAGGATCTCGCCTACGCGCTCTGGCTGCGCAGCGATCTCTCGAAATGGCGCGTGCCGGCGGTGATCTCGGTGCACGACATCTTCGACCATCCGCTCAGCCGCTTCGGCGTCGGCCTTCCGCAGTTCAGCGAGCGGCGGCGCGAGACCGGCGGCGAGGTGCTGCAGATGGGAAGCATCACGCAGGTGCTGCTGCATCACGACGTCGACCTGACCATCGGCGGGATTCCGGTGGCCGAGGGGAGCGTACACGTGGTCAATCCGGCGGACCCGGGCGCGACGACGTTCGCCGAGGTCTACCGCGACTTCTTCGAGCCGTCGTTCGACGACGTCACCGGCCTGCGCCCGCAACGCGAGATCGTGGTCTTCGACCGCGACGGCAACCCGCACGGAACGACCACGGTGCGGCTGCCGCAGAGTCCCGTGTCGTATTTCGCCACGCTCAAGCCGGGACACGGAATGTGGATCGAGCAGAACGAAGGGGCGGGATCGGCGGTCTACCTGCGCCGCACCGATGACGCGATTTACGCGTTTCCGCTGCAGGTGGCCACGCGCGGGCAACAGGTGCGTCGCGCCGGCGGCGTGGCCATCTGGGCCATCGCCTTCGTCCTGGCCGTAATCGTTACCCGTTCCCTCCCGGTCATCGCCTCGGTGATCCGCCGCGCGCCGCGGAACCTCGACTTCCGCACACGAACGTCGCTCTATCTGACCGCCGTAGTCATCCTTCCGTTGATCGTCTTCGTCCTCTTCGTCCGCGCCTATCTGGCCAACCGCCTCGAGGCCGAATATCTCGACCGAGGACACACCGCGCTGACGGCCGCCGAACGGGTGATCGAAGACTACCTCGCATCGACGACTTCGACGTCGCATCCAGAGCAGGTGCTCGACGACGACGTCCTCAGCTGGCTGGCGCGCGTGATCGGCCACGATCTCCATCTCTACAAAGACGACAAGCTGATCGCTTCGAGCCGCCGCGATCTTTTCGCCGCACGCGTCGAATCGCAGCGATTGCCGGGCGACGTCTATGCCGACATCGTCGTCGGCGGGAAGCAGCTGGCCATTCGCCGGTCGGGCGGAGCGCAGTTCATCGAGATCTATTCGCCGATCAATCTCGTGCGCGGCCAGAGCTACACCATGGGATTGCCGCTGATCGTGCAGGGGCGCCAGATCGAGGCGCAGGTGAACGATCTGGCCACGACCATCTACATGCTGCTGATCTTCATCGTGCTGGCGGCGATCTTCGTCGCGTACGTGGCCGCGCGCAGCGTGACCCGGCCGGTGCAGGCACTGGTCGGCGGCGCGCGGGCGGTGGCGCGCGGCAAGTTCGACATCGATCTCCCCGTCCCCTCCGACCCCGACCTCGGCCTCCTGGTCACGACGTTCCGCGACATGGCCCAGTCGATCCGACGGCAGCAGAACGATCTTCGCCAGGAGCGCGACCGGCTGCAGACGCTGCTGGAGAACATCAACGCCGCCGTGGTGGTGCTCGACGGCGCGATGCAAGTCTCGGCCACGAACGCCGCCGCGCGGAAGCTGTTCGGCGAGCAGATCGCGTTTCACGACGAGGTGCGCGAGTTCCTCGACTCGCACCGCCGCGGCCGCGCCGAGGCGAAGGAGATCGAGCTGATTGTGGATGACAACGGCAAGGACGGCAACGCCCGCACCTTCCGCGTTTCCGTGGTGCCGCTGCCCGGCAGCGATGAGGAGATGCTCATCGCAGAGGATGTGACCGAGATCCTGCGATCGAACCGGCTGGAAGCGTGGGGCGAGATGGCCAGGCAGGTCGCGCACGAGATCAAGAATCCGCTGACGCCGATCCAGCTGACGGCCGAACATCTTCGCGCTGTTGCCGAGAACAACGATCCCAATCTGGCGAAGATCGTGACCGCCGCGGTCGAGAACATCCTCCGCCAGGTGGTAACGCTGCGCGAGACGTCGAAGGAGTTCGGCGACTACGCCTCGCTACGCACGGTGCAGCGCAAGCCGCTGCCGCTGCGCAAACTGCTGGAGGAGATCGCTTCGAGCTACGCCGACAGCAACGAGCGCGGCATCGATTTCCGCGCCGAGATCAAACCGTCGACGCCGGAGTCGTTCTCCGGCGATGCCCGGCTTCTCCGCGGCGCCATCGCCAACCTGATCGAGAACGCCTTCCAGGCCGCGCCCGGCGGCAACGTCCGTCTGGCCAGCTACGGCGTCGATTCGAAGGTCGTCGTTTCGGTCGATGATGATGGTCCCGGCGTCGCGCCGGAAGTGCTGTCGAAGATTTTCGATCCCTACTTTTCCACCAAGTCGTCCGGTACCGGCCTCGGCCTTGCCATCACCCGCAAAGCGATCGAGGAGCACGGCGGCTCGGTGCACGCGGAGAATCTGAATCCCGGATTCCGGATCTCGATCGAGTTGCCTGTGCGGTAGCGCGGTCTCGCGGTTTTTCGGTTGCTGGGTTGCTGGGTTGCTGGACAAAAGAACAGAAACCTGAAACCTAGCAACTCAGCAACTCAGCAACTCAGCAACTCAGCGACCCCGAGACCGCGTAACCGCGAGACCCCAACCGCGTTCCGAATAAACTACCCCGCGCCAAAGTTACCAACTTGCCCCATGAAAAAGCTTCTGCTCGGCATCCTGACGCTCGCTTTCACCTTCGGCGCGACGCTTGCGCAGGGGGAGGGAGCGGCCGACGAGACGCGGATGACGCTGCGCGGGGAGCTGGTGCGGCTCATCAATCGCGATCGCGCACGCTACGGCCTCGCGCCCGTGCAGCTCGACGCGCAGGCCTCGGCGATCGCCGACAACTATTGCCGGCTGCAGATCCGCAACGGCACCACCGGGCACTTCACCACCGACGGTCAGGCGCCGTACATGCGCTATTCGTTCGGCGGCGGCAACGACGGCGTCAGCGAGAACGCGGCGGCATGGTCGGCGAACTATTCGTTCAACGACAGCGCGCTGTACGACATGATGCGCCGCTCCGAAGCGGCCATGATGGCCGAGGTTGCGCCGCATGATGGGCACCGGCGCACGATTCTCGATCCCGCCGCCACGCACGTCGGCATCGGGCTGGCGTGGGAGCGCGGCGAGCTGCGGATGACGCAGGAGTTCATCCGCCGCTATGTCGACTGGACCCGTCCCCTGCCGCGCCGCGTGTCGTCGGCGCAGCCGATCCTCTGCAGCGGCCGCGCGGTGCCCGGCTATGACACCGAGGCCATCACCGTTCATCACGAACCGCTGCCCATGCCGATGGCGGTGGTGACGGCGAACGCGATCCAGTCCTACAGCCTGCCGAACACGCGGCACGAGTACCTGCCGCGACTCAAGGGCAAATTCACGCGCCGCATCCCCGGCGGCATCGAAGAAATCAGCGAGCAATACAGCGACGGCCGCCGCGGCGATTTCCAGGTCTCCCCCGACGGCAAGTTTGCTTTCGCCATCCCGCTTTCGGACGGCCCCGGGATCTACACGGTGGTGGTGTGGGTCCGCCGCCACGGCTCGACTGGGGATGCGATACCGGCGAGTAACGTGTCGATCCGCGTGGATAACGTGCCGTCAGTCGCCATCAGCGGAACGAGATAGGAGAGCAGGCGTCCTCGCCTGCAACCGACGGGCGTCCTCGCCCGGCGGTGCGTGCTTGCGAGTGTCTCGCTACTTGCACGGAAACCCCCGCCGGGCGAGGACGCCCGTCGGTAGCAGACAGGGATGTCTGCTCTCCGTGGTCTGTCCGTATACTCGCCCGCCATGTGCGGCATCAACGCGGTCTTCGCGTATCGCGACTCGGCTCCACCCGTCGATCGCGATGAGGTCATCGCTACGCGCGAGTGCATGCACAGCCGCGGTCCCGATGCCGGCGACGCCTGGTTCTCGGACGATGGCCGCGTCGGGCTTGGGCATCGCCGCCTTGCCATCATCGATCTCTCGCCCGGCGGCGCGCAGACGAAGCATTTCGGATCGCTGACGCTCGTCTTCAACGGCGAGATCTACAACTACCGCGAGTTGCGCGCGCAGCTCGAAGCGCGCGGGCGGCGATTCACGTCGCAGTCCGATACCGAGGTGCTGCTTCAGTTGTACGACGAAAAGCAGGAGTCGATGCTCGGCGAGCTGCGTGGCATGTTCGCCTTTTCGTTGTGGGACGGCGCGCGGCGGCGAATGCTGCTGGCGCGCGATCCGTACGGCATCAAGCCGCTCTACTACGCCGACGACGGCGGAACGATTCGAATCGCATCGCAGGTGCAGGCGCTGGCGAACGGAAAGGTCTCGAAGCAGTTCGATCCCGCGGGCGCGGCCGGCTTCTTTCTCCGAGGGACCGTGCCGGAGCCGTTCACGATGTATCGCGCCATCCGTGCATTGCCCGCGGGTTCGTATGCATACGTTGATGCGAACGGCGTCTCGGAGCCGGTCCAATACTTTTCGATCGCCGCAACGCTTCGCGATGTCGTCGAAACAGGCGGCTCTTTCACCGAGGAGCAGCGCCGCGAGATCGTGCACGACGCTGTGCTCGAATCGGTGCGCTATCACATGGTGGCCGACGTCCCCGTCGGCGCATTCCTCTCCGCGGGCATCGACTCCACCGCCGTGGTCGCGCTCGCGCGGGAGAGCGGCGCCACCGACCTGCAGACGATGACGCTCCGTTTCGAGGAGTACCGCGGCCGCGTGAATGATGAAGCGCCGCTGGCTTCATTAGTAGCTCGTCAATATGGTGTCCGTCATTCGATCCAGGAGCTGTCGCTGTCGACGTTCCGCGCCGAGCTGCCGCGCATTTTCGCGGCGATGGATCAGCCAAGCGTCGATGGCCTGAACAGCTATTTCATTAGCAAGGCCGCCCACGACCTCGGCCTGAAAGTAGCGATGTCGGGCACAGGCGGCGACGAGCTGTTCGGCGGCTATACGTCGTTTCGAGACATACCCCGCTGGATGCCGGTAACGTCTGTTCTCGCGCGAGTCCCCGGCCTCGGCAGTTTTGTGCATCGCGTCAACGATGCGCTGGCCAGACGCAGCCGCCATATCAGCCCGAAGATGGGCGAGATCGTCCGCTACGGCTCGTCGTACGCCGGCGCGTATCTGGTCAAACGTGGCCGGTTCCTCGCCTCGGAACTCCCCGCCCTCCTCGGCGCCGAGATCGCCGCCGAGGGGCTGGCACGACTCGACTTGCTCCATCTCATCGAGCGTGTGGTCACTCCCGATCCCGGCAATGCCTTCGCCCGCGTCGCCGCGCTCGAATCATCGCTCTATCTACGCAACCAACTCCTGCGCGATATGGATTGGGCCTCGATGGCGCATTCGCTGGAAGTACGCGTGCCGCTGGTCGACGCCCATCTCCTGCGCAAGATCGCCCCAGTCCTGGTCACCCGACGCGAACGCGGCAAACAACTCCTTGCCGCCGCACCGCGTCCGGCATTACCCGCCGAGGTCGTCCAACGCCGCAAAACAGGCTTCACCCTGCCGATCAAGGAATGGCTCTCGCAGGAATCCGATGGCCGCGTCGAATTCGGCAAACGGAGTTGGGCGAGGAAGGTCTACGAGGTGATGTTCGCGGACGGGCGGGGGTGGTGGTGATCGTACTCGACTCGTGGTCACCGCGCCGTGCCCCAGCCGGCGAAGCCGGCGTGAGAACTTAGCCCCCGGTTTCAACTAGGGGTCTTCACGCACCCCCATTCTCGCGAGCGCGCTTTAGCGCGCGACAGAACGGATCTTGACCTCCGTCCACGATTCTGCCGCCCGCTTAAGCGGGCTCGAGGAAATGGGAACGGCCTGCAAACTTCCTCCCGGCGCGTCTGTCACGCCCTATTCATTCGCTCCAGGTTTCACCAGGAGAGGCAAGATCTTCGCCTCAAGCGCACTTCCGGTTGACATGATGAAATTGAATTCAGACTCAACGGCTTCGAGAATATTCGCTTGTACAGCGGCTATTGCGCAGACTGCAAGCATGATAGCAATCCACAGAACAGACAGCTGCCTCTGCGAATATGCGAACCATCCTAAAATGCAACTGTAAACGAAAGATTGTCGATACATCGAAATGTACGCGTACTCTCGATACACGTGATCGAGTCCAGCAGGATTCACAAGTTGAAACAGCCACAATAGCTGATCGACCTCGTGTTCGAGTTCGGCCTCTTTCGTGACCACTAGCCCGCCCCATTCCGGAAAAAACTTCGCATGCCATGCGCGAATTGCAGACTCGTTCGATGGATAAAACTGTTGATATTCAAATCTTTGCCGGAATCTCAGCCACCGATTGATCCATTTATGACGAGGAATCAGGAACACTCTGTTCGCTAGGGCTCCAGCAACGTATGCAATCAATAGATAGCCGGCCATCGCACCAAGCGCCAACATCCATGACATAGCTGGGTCGAGACTTTGGATCCAGACTTTGACTATGTCGCGCAAACCCGGCAATGAGATGGCTGCCAGCGCCAGGAAAAATGTGAGCGGAGCCGCCGTGCTCACGAAGTCGCGAGCAATATGACGGGAGCTGTAGTAATACTGAACTGGCCCGAACTGTCCCAAGCCAATATCTTGCCACAGTTCCTGCGATGTTTAACCGTGTCTGCCTTTTCGGCCCCCTACCGCCCCCTCATCTGCTCATTCGCCGCCAGAATCGCCGGCCCCATCGCGGATAGCGAATAGATCGACTGCACCGCTCCCTTCCCAATCGCCTCGCGCGGCATGCCGAAGACGGCGGAGGATGCTTCATCCTGCGCGAACGTCACGGCGCCGGCGGTGCGCATCTCGAAGAGGCCGGTAGCGCCGTCGTTGCCCATTCCGGTGAGGATTACGCCGATGGCGTTGGCGCCGGCGGATTGGGCTACGGATCGGAAGAGGACGTCGACGCTTGGTTTGTGGCGGGAGACCAGCGGGCCGTCGTTGAGGTGGACGCGGTATTCGGCGCCGTCGCGGCGGATGATTACGTGGCGGTTGCCGGGGGCGATCAACGCGCGGCCGTCGAGGATGCGGTCGCCTTCGGCGGCTTCTTTCACGGCGATGCGGCAGGTCTGATTGAGGCGTTGCGCAAACGCGGCGGTGAAGACCTCGGGCATGTGCTGGACGATGACGATGCCCGGCGCGTCGGCGGGCATCCCTTCGAGGATTTCGCGCAGGGCCTCGGTGCCGCCGGTCGATGCGCCGATGGCGACTAGCTTGCGCGTGGTGCGCGTCAGCGTCGGGCGCGCGGCGGGGAGGATCACATCGGGCGAATGGCGTTTCTCGATCGGCAGCGGCGCGCGGCGGCGCCGCGTTCGCGCGCTGGCCGCGGCGCGGATGACGTCGATGAACATCTCCGTCGAGTCGGTCAGGAAGTCGTGCAGCGCGATACGCGGCTTGGCCACGATCTCCACCGCGCCCTCCTCGAGCGCTTTCAGAGCCGTCTCCGTTCCCCGTCCGGCCAGGGCCGAGCAGATGACCACCGGCAGCGGGTCCTCGGACATGATCTTGCGCAGGAAGGTCAGGCCGTCCATGCGCGGCATCTCGATGTCGAGCAGCATCACGTCCGGCCGCGCCATGCGCATCTTCGACTGCGCGATCAGCGGGTCGGAGGCCACGCTCACTTCGATGTCGGGCGCGCGCCGGCAGATGGCGATCATGGCCTGGCGCATGACGGCCGAATCGTCGACGACGAGGAGACGCAGGGGACGTTTTTCCATGAGCTATCTGGACGCCGCGGCGCGCCGGTAGACCGTCGGTCCGGCGTGCTCCATTCCGTAAGAAGTTGGGGTCAGGCTTTCGGCGTGACCGAGAAAAAAAAGGCCTGACCCCGCGAGGTGACGCAGCAAACGCTGGATCACGGCCTCCTTCGACTCGCGGTTGAAGTAGATGAGGACGTTGCGGCAGAAGATGAGATCGAAGGTGCCGCGGATGCCGTAGTCGGCGTCGTTGAGGTTGATGTGGCGGAATTCGATCATCGACTTCAGCGCGGGATGCGCGCGCATGCGCCCTTCCTCGGAACGGACGCCGCGGAGCATGAAGGCTTTGCGCATGCGGTCGGGGATGTCGTGACTGCGCTCGATCGGCCAGACGCCTTCGCGTGCGGCGTCGAGGACGCGCGTCGACAGATCCGAGGCCAAAATTTCCACCGACCATCCCTCGGACGCGGGAAAGTGGGAGGCCAGCACCATCGCCAGGGTGTAGGGCTCTTCTCCCGTCGAGCAGGCGGCACTCCAGGCGCGGATCCGTTTCGGGATCCGGCCCGAGTCGCCGAGGGCGCGCCATTGCGGAAGCACCGACTCCTCGAGAAACTCGAACTGCTTCGGCTCGCGGAAGAAACGGGTCTCGTTCGTCGAGATGCAATCGAGCATCGACGTCCGCTCGTTCGCATTCGCTTCCACGTGCTGGTAGTACGCCGTGAAATCGCGGCATCCGAGGGCGCGCACGCGGCGCGTCAGGCGCCCACTGACGAGCGCCTTTTTCGCGTCGGAGAGATGAATCCCGGCCTCGCGATAGATCAGCTTCTGCAGCATGTGAAACTCGCGATCGGAGAGCGGGCGGATGGCGTTGGCGTCGTGCATGGCTAGGCGGCGGCTTCGGCAGCGGTGAGGATTTCGTCGGACGAGAAAATGCGGTCGATGTCGAGCAGCTGGACGAAGCGGGAGTCGCTGGCGCTGGCCATGCCGAGGAGATAGCCGGCGCGGATGCGGGGCCCGAACGACGGCGCGGGCTGGATCTGCTCGGCGGTGAAGTCGGCGACCTGGTGCACCGAATCGGCCATCACGCCCATGATCACGGCCTCATCGTCGACGCGCAGCTCGACGATGACGACGCAGGTCCGGCGGGTAACCTCGGTCGCCGGCAGGCCGAACTTGATGGCCAGATCGATCACCGGCACCACCGTTCCGCGCAGGTTGTGCACGCCGCGAATCCACGGCGGCGTGCCCGGAACGCGGGTGACGGCGCCGCACTCGATGATGTCGGTGACCTGCAGGATCGAGATCGCGTACTCCTCCCCCGCCAGGAAAAAGGTCAGGTATTGATCGTTCGCTTGCATCGTGAACTCCTAGAAATGCGTGTAGTCGACGAAGGCGGCGGGAGCAGCGGCGCGCGCGGCTTCGGCGGGAACGAAACGCGTGACGCGTGCGGGAGCGGCCGGCGCCGGCTTCACGCGTTGCGAGAAATCGCGGTCGCCGGTGGTCTTGAAGTAGGCGATGGTCTGCTGGAGCGCCTCGGCCTGGGACGACATCTCCTCCGCGGTCGATGCCAGCTCTTCCGACGCCGAGGCGTTGCGCTGCGTGACCTGATCGACGAGGGTCATGGCGCGGTTGATCTGCGTGACGCCGCCGGACTGCTCGATCGACGCGGCGGTGACTTCGCGCACGAGATCGGCGGTCTTGCGGATGGTCGGCACGAGCTCGGTGAGGAGCCGGCCGGAGCGCTGGGCGACGTCGACGCTGGAGGTGGCCAGTCCGCCGATGTCTTTCGCCGCGGTCTGGCTGCGCTCGGCGAGTTTGCGAACCTCGGTGGCGACGACGGCGAAGCCGCGGCCGTGATCGCCGGCACGCGCTGCCTCGATGGCGGCGTTGAGGGCGAGAAGGTTGGTCTGATACGCGATCTCTTCGATGATGGAGATCTTCTGGGCGATCTTGGTCATCGCCTCGGCCGATTGCTTCACGGCCTGCGCGCTTTCCTCGGCGTCGTTGGTTCCCTTGACGGCCATCGTCTCCATCTGGCCGCTGTTCTCGGCGTTCTGGGTGATGGAGGCGCTCATCTCCTGCAGGCTCGACGTCGTCTCTTCGACCGAGGAGGCCTGCTCGCTGGTGCCCTGCGAGAGCGACTGCGCGCTGGCGGAGATCTGTGACGAGGCGATGGTGAGCGCGGCGGCGCCGCTGCGGACTTCGCCGATGATCTCGGTGAGGCGCTCGATCATGTTGGACAGCGCCTGGCCGAGGGAATCGTTGGCGGAACGCGGCGTGACGCGAACGGAGAGATTGCCGGAAGCGAGACCGGCCGCGGCTTCGACCATGGCGTTGTTGGAGTCGATCATCTGTTTCATGGCGGTCATCAGCGCGCCGGTTTCATCCTTGCCGGTCGACTCGATAGCGATGTCGGTCTGACCCTCGGCAAGCCTCTCGGCGATGTTGACGACCTGAAGGATCGGCTTGGTGATACTGCGGGTGACGAAGACGGTCATGAGCGCCACGAGGATGATGCCGGCGGCGAAGACGATCCACATCACGCTGCGGGTGCGCGTCTCGGCGTCGACGACGACCTTCTCCTTGGCGTTCATCCGTTCGACGTTCTTGGCCGCAAACGATTCGAGCGTCGTATCCATGCGGTGGATGTCGTCTTTGAATGGCGCCATGGCCAGGTTCGCTTCGGCGGATGATTTGACCTTGTTGTCGGAAATGCGCTGCAGGATCGATTGAAAGCCGATGGTGTAGGTCGAGAGATCGGCGAGAAGGCCGCGCACGATCTCTTTGTCCTCGGGGAGCGTGGAGATTTTGTCGAGCGTATTGAGGTTCTCGACCAGATCGCTGTGCTCCTTGTTCCATTTGTCCGTGTAATCGGCCTCTTTTGTCTTGTCGCCGATATTGAGGAACAGGTCTTTTTCAAAACGCCGCAAACCGAGGCCGTTGGATTGTGCCTGTGAAGCCTGCTCCATCAGTTTCGCGTCGTGATGAAGGATTCCGTATGTGGTCTGCGCGGCCTGCGAGAGACCCCAGAAGCCGGCCATTGCAACGACGGCCACAAGAATGAGGGTAATTCCGAATGCCAATCCGAGTCTTTTTCCGATTTTCCAGTTGTTGAGCATGAGTTTTTCCTTTTCGATTTCTTACAGCTTGTAGTGGACCGTGAGATCAAAAGGCATGGAGATCGGCTGGCCATTGCTGCGGCCGGGCTCGAATTGCCAATGACGAAGCGCTTCGAGCGCCACAAAGGACAGCGTTGGTGCGGGGAGAGCGCGGACGATGCGCGGCAGCGTCGGCTGACCGTTCCTGTCGATGATGATCTGGACGACGAGATCGCCAGCGACTCCGAAACGCGAGGCTCCGAGAGGAAACTTGGGCAGCACCTGCTTGACAACCTTGGCCGGAATCACGCTTCCGCGAACCGGCATCTCGGCACTGGAGAACGGATGCCTCTTGAGAAATTCACCTGCCGCGCCGAATTCCGAGAGATCGGTCTTTGCGCCGGCCGGCGAGATTGCCTGGGCGATGTACCAGTACCAAAGGGCATCGTTGACATTGCCAAGACCGGCGCTGGCCAGCGCTTTGTGAGTCAGGGCGGTGGCGAACAAGTCGTCCTGAGTGCCGAGCTTCTGCACCATTTCGGAGACGACCCGATCGGCGATCTTGAGCGAGCCGTCGTAATCGCTCTTATGAAGCAGCGCCGCGCTCTGGCTGATGTCGCCGCGCCAGTTTTCCGCGGATGCGCCCGAGGCGGTGCCGAGTAGCAGCGTCACGGCAAGCACGCCTAATGCGAGTTTCGAGTGATTGAACATAGATTGGCTCCTGTTGTCAGTTTTCCAAGCGTTGTGACCGCCATCTATCGCAACGGCGAGACCACGGTGTGCGCCAGCTTCAAACTACCGCCAAAGTGTTTGGTGTGAATGAGTTAGGCGGAGTGGCGGTCATTGAGGCGGATGCGAATTTCGATTTTTCAAACATGCATTTCGAATCTTGGGGCAGGGGCATCAGGCTGCGGCGACGGCGACCAATGCTTCCTGCAGTTCGACCGGCGAGAGGATCCGGTCCGGGTTGAGGACGAGTGCGAGGCGGCCGTCGAGTCTGGCCATCCCCAGCAAGAAATCGACGCGAATGTTGCTGCCGAGGCCGGGCGCTGCTTCGATCTGCTCTTCGGCGAGATCGATGACCTCGGAGACGGAGTCGGCGATCACGCCGACGATGACGTCTTCATCATTGAGCGTGGTCTCGACGACGACGATGCACGTCGTCCGCGCCGGCGCGCTTTCGGGCTTGCCGAATTTCGCGCCGAGGTCGATGACCGGGAGAACCGCGCCGCGAAGATCGATCACGCCGCGTACATGGGCGGGCGTGGTGGGGACGTGCGTCACCGATTCGTATTCGATGATCTCGCGCACGCGCAGGATCGAGACCGCGTACTCCTCCGAGTGAATGAAGAAGGTGAGGTATTGACCGCCGTTCATGACCGGCCTCCGAATGGATGCTCGAAGCTGAGGTAGAGGAAGACCGACTTCGCTCCGCCCGGATTCGTGATCGGAAAGGCGATGCCGGGGACGATCTGCAGGTGGTTCGTCAAGTCGTACGACCAGCGAATGCCGGGGCTGATCGTGGTCGTCGACGCGTGGCCGGTTCGGTCCGAGGTGCGATTCCAGAGCGTTTCGAGGAGGACGTTGAAACGGTGATTGGCGAGCCAGACGAAGCTCTGGCCGGCCGTGATCGCGTGCTCGTGGTTTGACGGCGTGATCGTCGCGCCGAGGTTCCAGTGCGCGACGAGCGACGGCGTCAGCACCGTGCTGGCCGGCAGCATCACCTGGACGCCCGTTGCACCGCTGCCGAGGCCGCGGCGATCGTTGCCGGTCGGAAGGAGCAGCGTCAGTCGCGGCGAGACCGCCAGGCGCGCGTCGCTGTCGCCGATCCACTGATAGCGATAGTTGAGTGCGACGTCGCCGGCGCCACGTGCACCGTTGAGCTGCGCCATCGGCAGCGTGTAGCTGAGCTGATGGCGCAGGCTCGGAGCGGGCCATTCCTCGGTGAAGGTGTACGCCCAATCGCCGCCGCGCGTGGCACGGGCGAATGTCAGCGCGTGCTGCACGACGCCGGCGTCCTGGTTGTACGCCTCTTCGATGAGGAAACTGTTGTCCTGAATCGGCGCGTCATTCGTCTGTGCAGCCAACGAGGTTGCCAGCAGCAGCGTGGAGAGCAGCACGATGGTCCGCTTGCGCTTTTTCGATACCGGAAGCCCGAGGAGGCGCCGGAAGAAGTTGATGAGTCTGCGCATGATCAGAAGCTCCCGTAATCGGCGTAGTGATCGCGGCCGTTGCCGTTGCCGGGCTTGTGCAGCATCGCGGGAACAACTTTCGGCGCCGGGATGGCGACCGGCTTCGCGATCGGGATCTGCTCGTGACCGGTGCGGAAGAACTCGACCAGCGACTGCAGTCCGTCAGCCTGCGCCGCCATCTCCTCGGCGGTTGCCGCGAGCTCCTCGGACGCCGAGGCGTTGCGTTGCGTGACTTGATCGACCTGCGCCAGCGAACGATTGATCTGGGAGACGCCGGTGGCCTGCTCGCTCGAGGCGGCGGCCACTTCCTGCACCAGGCCGGCGGTCATGCGAATCGCAGGGACGAGCTCGGCCAGCAGGGTGCCGGAGCGGTCGGCGCCGAGGACGCTGTTCGAGGCAAGGGCGCCGATCTCGCGCGACGAGTTCTGGCTGCGCTCGGCCAGTTTGCGGACCTCGGTGGCGACGACGGCGAAGCCGCGTCCGTGCTCGCCGGCGCGCGCCGCTTCGATGGCGGCGTTCAAGGCGAGCAGGTTGGTTTGATACGCGATCTCCTCGATGATGGAGACCTTGTCTGCGATCGATTTCATCGCCGCCACCGTTTCGCGAACGGCGGCTCCGGTCTCCTCGGCATCCTTCGCGCCTTTCACGGCCATCGATTCGGTCTGCTTGCTGTTCTGCGCGTTCTGAGCGATCGAAGCGTTCATCTGTTCGAGGCTGCTGGTGGTTTCCTGGACCGCGGCGGCCTGCTGGGCGTTGCCGGCGGAGACGGACTGCGCGGTGGAGGAGAGCTGACCGGCGGCGGACGAAAGCGCGCCGGCGGCGGAGCGGACCTGGCTGATGACTTCGACCAGGCGCGCCACCATCTTGGAGAAGGCGATGCCGAAGGCGTCGGCGTCGGAGCGCGGCTTGACGTCGACGCTCAGGTCGCCGCCAGCCATCCGCTCGGCGGTGGCCACCATCGACTTGAGGTAGTCGTACATGGCGTTCATCGAGCGGCTCAATTCGCCGAGCTCGTCGCCGCGATCGTCGAATTCGAGTTCGCTGGAGACGTCGCCCTTGGCCGCGCGGCGGACCGAGGCGGCCATCGCCACGACCGGCTTGGCGATCGATCCGGAGATTGCCAGCGAGAGGATCACGCCGGCAACGATCAGCAGGCCGACCAGCACGTACGTGAGCGTGAGCACCGTGCGATAGCGGCTCTGCGCGGTGGTGAATGCCGTCGCGGCCAGCCGCTCGGTGGCCTGCTCCATCTGCTTGATGATCTCTTCCTGCTGGTGGCGGACGGGGAGGTACTGCTCTTCGTAGGTTTTCTTGGCCTGCTCGGTCTTGCCGTCGGAGATCAGCTGCATGACCTCGTCTTCGAGCTTGTTGACCGACTGCGAGTCCATTTCGGAGGCGCGCTGGATGAGATCGCGCACTTCGCCCTGCGGCGCGAGCTGCTGGATCTTGGTGACGTCCTTGAGGAACTCGTCGTCGGCGTCGTGTTTGCGCTGCAGCTCGTTCTTGTCGGTCGGATCGATGAGGTAGCCGCGGATGCCGTCGCTCATGGTCATCATGTCGAAGCGAAGCTTCAGACCCTGCTGGCGAATGGTGTCGGAGACGGTGACCACGTTTTCGAGCTGGCGGATGCTGGTGGTGAGCAGCTGCAGGACGGCGACGGAGACGCCGGCACCGAGGAGGACGACGGTGAAGAAGCCGGCCATCAGGCGGCGGCGGATATTGAAGTTCATGACTGACTCCCTGTTAGTGCGGCCGAGGTATCGGCGGCGCGTCGAACGATTTCCTGGACATCGAGGATCAGGGCCACGCGCCCGTTTCCGAGGATTGACGATCCGGCCACTCCCGGGACTTGCCGCAGAAAGCGGCCCATCGGTTTCATGACTACCTGGCTGCTGCCGAAAAGCTTGTCGACCACGATTCCGGCGCGGCCGTGCTCATGCTCGACCACCACGACGTTCTCGCGCTCGGTGGCGGCGGAGTCGAGTCCGAAGATGCCGCGGATGCGCAGGAAGGGGAGCGGCGCGCCGCGAAGATCGAGGACGCCGGTGGTGGCCGCGTCGTCCGGCATCTCCACACATTCGGTGATGGTGTCGATGGGGATGACGTAGGTTTCATCGCCGACGCCGACCGCGAAACCGTCGATGACGGCGACGGTGAGCGGCAGGCGGATCTCGATGGTGGTGCCGAGGCCCGGCTGCGAGTCGATGGTCAGCGTGCCGCGCAGCGATTCGACGTTGCGCCGCACCACGTCCATCCCCACGCCGCGTCCGGAGAGGTCGGTGACCTGGCTTGCTGTCGAAAAGCCCGGCCGCAGGGTCATGTTCCAGAGCTCCTGGCGCGTGAGCCGGTCGGGATCGATTCCGAGTGCGCGGGCGCGATCGGCGATGCCGGTTTCGTTCAGGCCGGCACCGTCGTCGGAGAGGAGGAACGTGATGCCGCCCGACTGATGAAGCGCGGTGATGCGGATGGTGCCGGTGGCGTTCTTGCCGCGGGCGGTGCGCGCCAGCGGATCCTCCAGGCCGTGGTCGATGGCGTTGCGGATCATGTGCGTGATCGGATCGCGCAGCTCCTCGATCACGGTGGTGTCGACTTCGACGTCTTCCCCTTCGAGAACGAGCATGGCCCGCTTGCCCTGCGAGGCGGCGAGGTCGCGAACGACGCGGTGGAAGTGCCGAAGCGAGGGACCGACCGGCACCAGGCGCACGTTCATGATCGCTTCCTGCAGATCGAAGCTGAGGCGGTCGAGCTCGCGGACGGCGTCGAGCGTCTTCTCGTCGCGCGTTTCTTCGACCAGCTGGCGGACGTTGCCGCGCACGGTGGCGATCTCGCCGGCCAAGTCGAGCATGCGATCGAGCTTGTCGATGCCGACGCGGAGTGTGCGCGCGGCACGGGCGGCGGGCATCGCCACCGGAAGCGCGGCATCGCGGCCAGTCTGATTGGCGACACCGGTTCCGGCCCAGGCGGCCAGAAGCATCAACAGCTCCTGCTGCGGTTCGGTCAGCGCGCCATTTCCGTTGACCGAACGGACGGCGATGTCGCGCAGGGCGTCGATCGCTTCCAGGAGCTGGCTGACGCCGGCGGCGTTGGCGTCGATGCGCCCTTCGCGCATCCCGTCCAGCAGCTCCTCCATGACGTGGGCAAACTGCGTGAGGTCGTCGAACTGCAGGCAGCCGGCGTTTCCCTTGAGCGTGTGCACGCCGCGGAAAATCTCCTGCAGCAGTGCATCGTCATCGGGGGTCTGTTCGAGACGGAGCAGAAGCTGCTCGATCTCGTCGAGGACGTCGTCGGTTTCGGCGACGAAGGCGTCGATGAGCTGCTGGCGATCGTTGTCGTCGAGGCTGAAGGTGGTCATCGGTCAGATTTCCTTGCTGTAGGCGCAGCCGTTGCCGGTGTGGAAGACGAGCTTCCGGCCGCGCTGGCCGCCGGTCTGTTCGGCGTTGATGGGGATGCCGTGTTTTTCCAGCATCTGGCGGGCGACGGCCACGTTCTGATCGCCGATGGACTGGCGCGTTCCGACGGCGCTGCCGATGATCGATGCGCCGCCGACGAGCTTGGCCACCAGCCGCGCTTTTTTCGCGCCGAGGGAGAGCATCTCGTCGATCAGCCGCTCGATGGCGATGTTGCCGTAGCGAAGATCGGAGTGGCCGCGCACCGGATCGCTCGGCAACAGGTAGTGATTGATGCCGGCGAGCGAAGCATCCGCATCCCAGAGGCAGACGGCCACGCACGAGCCGAGGATCGTGGAGACCATGAGCGGCTGGCCGGCGGTGAAGAGCTGGCCGGGATAGAGATAGACGGTACGCAGCGGTTCGGCGGCGGCCATCGCGGTCTCCTTCTCGATTGGATTGAGCGCCGTCATCACTGCACCGCCAGGGCCGTCGTTTCGTGGAGGTTGGCGCAGTAGAGGGCGGTGGAGGCGTGGATGGCCAGAAGCTCGAAGAGCTCGTGATCGACCGGCTGCAATCCCTGTTTGTGCTCGAGCAGGCGGAAGACCAGGATGGCGCCGGTGACGCGGTCGCCGATGCGCAGCGGCACGCAGGCGGTGAGCTTGTCTTCGCCGCCGGAGACGTGATCGTTGACGAAGACTTCGCCGCTGAGCAGCCGGCTTCCGATCGGACCGCTGCCGGCTTTGAAGCTCTTCAACTTCGTTTGTTCGACTCCGAACGCCGAGGCCAGGCGGAACTCGTGCGCGTTCTCGTGAAACTCGAAGATCGCCACTTCCTCGGAGCCGATGAGGTTGACCACGATCTCCTGGATGGTGGAGAGCACCGTTTCCCGCTCCACGCTGGCGTGCAGCTGGTACGAGGCGACGTAGAGATTGGAGAGGTTGCTGCTCTGGGTCTCGATCTGGTGGTACTTCTCGGCGTAGGTCTCGTTCTCGTGCTCGACGTCTTCGTAGCGCGCGCGCAGCCGTTCCAGCTCCAGCGTGGCGGCGTCGCAATCGTGGCGCGCTTTCTCCAGCTGCATGAGCGTTTCCAGCCGCGAGGCCTCGAATTTCTCCGCGGCGAGGCGCAGCTCTTCCTTCTGCTGCAGGACGACGCGCGCTTCGATGACTTCCAGCTCCAGGCGGCGTTTGTCGCTCTCCAGCGCAGTGGCCATGGCGCGCAGCTTTTCGTTTTCGCGAAGGAGTCCCTGCGTGTACTGCTGCAGTTCCTCGCGCACGACGGTGATGTAGGAGCGGTTCTTCTCCTCGGCGCTCACTGGCACGCTCCGTCGCCAAGGAAGTTGCGGACTTTGGCCAGCAGCTCGATGGAGTTGATCGGCTTGGTGACGTAGTCGGTGCAGCCGTTGGCCCAGCCGGCTTCGACGTTGGCCGCTTCGCCGCGGGTGGTGACCATGATGATGGGGATCGTTTTTGTCTCTTCGGCGCCGCGGATCAGGCGGCAGGCTTCGAAGCCGCCCATCTTCGGCATGATCACGTCGAGAAGGATCAGGTCGGGCTGGTGCTCCGCCGCCTTGCGCACGCCTTCCTCGCCATTCGAGGCGGTGACCAGTTCGTAGGGACCGTTTCTGAGAATGAATTTCTCCATCATGAGGATCGTGTTCGAGTCATCGACGAGAAGAATCTTTTTTCGGCTCATCAGCCTTGCTCCTGTCTCAAAGTTGTGAAGGGTTCGTTGTGGATGGTTGGTGCGCTCGCGGATTGCGGCGCGGAAGGTCTTGCGAAGTAGTAGCCCTGCACCAGGTCGATGCCGAGCGAGGTGACGGTCTCGAAGTCTTCGATGGTCTCGATGCCCTCGGCGACGACGCGTCCGCCGAGCCGCGAGGCCAGCAGCACGATCGATTCGATGGCGGCGCGTGAGGAGTCTTTGCGGGTGCAGTCGGTGATGAAGTAGCGGTCGATCTTGAAGAGATCCGGCCGGACTTCCACCAGCATGCGGTGGCTGGAGTAGCCGATGCCGATGTCGTCGAGTGCGACGCGCACGCCCATGGCCCGCAGCTCGTAGAGGGCATCGAAGAAGGCGCGCTCGTCCCAGAACTTCTGCTGTTCGACGATCTCCAGGATCAACCGCGAGACCGGCATGTCGTGCGCGCTGCACGTCTCGACCAGAAACTCGGTGAAGAGCGGATCGCGCTCGAGCGTCGAGGCGTGAACGTTGACCGAGATGGCCGGCGATCCCGGCACGCCCGCTCCCGCCGCGATCGCGCGGGCGATGCAGGCTTTGTCGACTTCGACCTCGCGCCCTTTCCGCCGCACGTACTCAAAGAGGACGTTGGCGGATTCGACGTTCGAGTCTTTCGGGCCGCGCGAGAGCGCCTCGAGGGCGAAGAGCATCGGCGCTTTTCCGACGATCTCGAAGATCGGCTGGAAGAGGATGGTCAGACCGCCCGGCCCGAGGATGTCGTGAAGCAGCGTACGGCGCTTCATGACGCCGCTCCCATCAGCCGGTGAACCGCTTTGGCGATGTCCGGCAGCGGCGTCGGCTTCGGCAGGAAAGCCTCGGCACCGAGAGCCCGCGCGCTGCGCTGAATCTCCGGCGCGGTGTGCGCAGTCAGGATGATCACGCGCGTGCCGCGGGAGTGATGCCGCACGAAGCGCAGGATCTCCAGCCCTTCGACGGCGTAGCTCCAGGAAAGGCGGAGGTCAGCGATGACGATGGCGTAGTGAGAGGTGGCGATCAGCGCTTCCGCTTCTTCCAGCTCACGAGCGCAATCGACATGAAAGCCTTCGCGTGTAAAAAACTTCTTGAGAGCCGAAAGGACGACCCGCTCGTCTTCCACGAGCAGCATCCGGGATGTCTGTGTTGTGTTTCCAGGCGTCATGGACGCCGGTTATCGCAACGGGAGGACCATGGAGTTGGCAGGGCTTGTTGTCAGGACAAGATGTTTTATTCGAACGAGTTAGGTGGGTGTAGCAGGTATTGGAATCGGAGCGGATTTCGAATTTTCAAACACGGATTTCGAATATTAGGGCAGGAAAGAAATAGGGTCGCAACGGAGCGCTGGCGTCGCGCCGGCTGGCTCGGCGTCGTCTCGACGCCGGTTCTCGCGCGAATCCAACGCTCGGCGGCGGGACGCCGCCGAGCCAGCCGGCGCGGACGCCAGCGCTCCACTACTCGCCCTTCGCACGCAGCGTGATCCGGTGCTTGCGCACCTTGTAGTACAGCGTGTTCCGCGTGATCCCCAGCCGCTTCGCGGCGCGGTCAACGTTGCCTTCTTCCTCTTTGAGCACGCGGGCGATGTGGCGTGACTCGACCTCGGTCAGCGTCAGGCGGGTGTCGTCCGAGGCGCCGTCGGCGGAGGGGTATTCGAAGCGGAGGTCGGTGCGGCGGATCTCGCCGCGGTCGCTGAGCAGGAGCGATCGTTCCAGCACGTTCTTCAGCTCGCGGATGTTGCCGGGCCAGGGGTACTCCTGCATCGCCCGGACGCCGCTTTCGGCGAGCGTCACTCCGGAACGTCCCAGTTCGTGGGCTACGCGGCCGAGGATGTCTTCGGCAAGTGCAGGGATGTCTTCCTGCCGTTCGCGCAGTGGCGGAAGACGCAACACGATCGTGCTGATGCGGAAGTAGAGATCTTCGCGGAAGCGACGGCTGCGCACGAGCACGTTCATGTCGTGATGCGTGGCCGCGATCAGGCGCACGTCGGCGAAGCGGTCCTTCACATCGCCGAGGCGGCGGAAGCGTTTCTCCTCGAGGACTTTCAGCAGCTTCGGCTGCACTTGCACATCGACGTCGCCGATCTCGTCGAGAAACAGCGAGCCGCGGTGCGCCAGATCGAAGAGTCCCTGCTTCGCCGCCACCGCGCCGGTGAAGGCGCCGCGCTCGTGGCCGAAGAGCTCCGATTCGAGAAAGTCTTTCGACAGGCCGGCGCAATTGAGATCGACGAACGGCTCCTGCCGCCGGCGTCCGTTGCGGTGCAGCCAGTTGGCGAGAATCCCTTTTCCGGTTCCGGTCTCGCCCTGGATCAGAATCGGGCGATCGGTCGAAACGATCTTGTTCACATCGGCTTCCAGCTGGCGAATCGCGCTGCTGGTGCCGGTGAAGGGATCGAGGACGTCGCGCGATTCTTTCTTGCGGTCGGCCTCATCCACCTGCCGGCTGCGCTGCGTGGCCAGCGTGCGATTCAGAATCACCAGCAGCGTCGGCAGCTCGACAGGCTTGGTGAGAAACTGCTCGGCCCCTTCCTTGATGGCGCTGACCGCGAGCTCGACGCTTGCGTGCGCCGTCAGCACGATCACGGCCACCGAGGCGTCGATCGTTTTGAGCTGCGGCAGGAGATCGAGCGCGGTGCAGTCGCGCAACTTGTAATCGAGGATGATGGCGTCGGGCCGCTCTTTGCGCGCCAGCGCCAGCGCGGAAAGCCTGTTGTCGGCATCCGAGACCTCGAACCCGTTCGTGGTGAGAAAGCGGCGAATGGCCATGCGGATGGCCGGCTCGTCATCGACGATCAGCACGCGATTGCGGGTCATCTCACTCATGGTCGATGGTCTTCAGCGACGACGTTCCGTTGTCCGCAAGCGGGAAGAGTACCCGGATCCGGCCTCCGCCCTCGGGGCGATTCGTGGCGAAGACTTTGCCGGAGTGCTCCTCCACGATGCGCTGGACGATGGAGAGGCCGAGCCCCGTGCCGCCTTCGCGCTGGGTGAAGAACGGCTCGAAGACGCGATCGAGGGCGCCCGGCGGGAAGCCCGGCCCTTCATCGTCGACGATGCACTCGACCCAATGCCGGCCGGCGTGTTCGACGACCGAACCGGTGACGCGCACCACTTCGCCTGGTTCGGAATGCTGGATGGCGTTGTCGATCAGGTTCTCGAATACCTGCCGCAGCCGCGAGCGATCCATCAACAGCGTCGGCATCGCGCGGGTCATCCCGTTCTGGATCTCGACCATCGCTCCCCGTGCGACCGCCCGCCGGCTCTCCACGGCCAGCGACACCACCTCGCGAATGTCGCCGCGCTCGATATGCAGTGCCGGCGGCTTCCCGTACTCGAGCAACTCCTGCATCAGGTGGATGAGCCGGTTCACTTCCTGCCGCAACGTGGCCGCGCATTCGACGTAGCCGGGCTGGCTCATCTCTTCGGCAAAGGCATCGAGCGTGGCGGAGATGCCGAACAGCGGGTTGCGCACTTCGTGGGCGACGCCGGCGACGAGCGTTCCCATGGCCGACATGGTCTCGCTCCGCCGCAGCGATTCCTGCAGCTCGACGATGCCGGTGATCTCCCACAACACAAGGATGAATCGCTCGTCGCCGTCGTTGGCAGTGGAGAAACGGGAGACGATGATGTCCCAAGTCCTGCCATCGGTGTCTCGCGTCTCCGCGGTGGTGCCGGTTCGCTCGCCGGCGATGTAGTTGATGAGCTGGGCCGCGGTCTGCCACGGCTCGCCGGCGCTGATCTCCTCGATCGTTTTTCCCGCGAGCTGCTCGCTGGTGAGCCGGCAGAGCTCGATCGCCGCGCGATTGACGCGAACGACGGCCCCGCTCCGTTCGGTGATCAGGATCGGCGTGGTGACGGTGTCGAAGGTCTCTTTCCATTCGGCCGCCGAGCGCTCGACCGCTTCCTGCAGTCTCTTCTGCTCGGCCTCGGCCTGCCGCCGCTCGGTGATGTCGACGCCCGTGGCGACCAGGAACTGCTGTCCGCCAACGTCCATGCGGCGGCCGCTGATGATGTAGTTCTTCACCTCGTCGCTGAGGACGAGGCGCACCTCGATCGCGGCCTGACCCACCGCGAACATCTCTTCGAGCTTCTGATTGACTCGCGCACGGTCATCGGGATGAACGAGCGAACGGTTGGCGCGCTCGAGCAGGAGTTGCTCTCCTCCAGCCAGGCGAAGCATCGTGTCGTTCCATCGAACGAACCGCCCCTCCCGGTCCTGAACGAAAAAGACGCCGCCAATGGTGTTGATGGCGGTGTTGGTGAATTCTTCCTGCTCTTTCAATTCTGCGTAGCGATGATCGAGCTGCCGGACCATGGTCTCGATGCAGGCACGAAGACTTTCCAGTTCGGTGAAGCCTGACGCCGGCGGCGGAGTACTGCCGGCGCCCTTGCTGACGGCGACGGCGTATTTCTCGATCCCGGTCAGTGGCCGCACCACGGCGCGCCAGAGAAGGAGATAGGTGCAAAGGACGAGCAGGACATCGACTCCCACGATCGTGCCGACGATGCGAATGAGCGTGTCGCGCAGATCCTTCTGCAGGCCCTTCGTCGTCACCAGCAGGCTGACGGTTCCAATCTGATTGCCGCCGAACTCGATCTGCCGCTCGGCGACCAGCATGTCTCCGGGAGCGGACTTCCCATCCCAGGGGACGATCTCCCCAAGGGAGTTGTGCGCACGGCCAAAGGTCTCATTGGCGGCGAAGACTCTGATTCCGTAGACCGATTTCGGCCGGGCCATCGCGGTAATCACCCGGTTGATCTGTGCGCGATCGATGTTCCAGACAGGGAGCGCCAGCGCGACCGAAAGCTCATCCGCCTGAACCACCGTGAGAGCTCGAAGCGCATCCCGCTGCCGTTTCGCGTCGGACCGGTAACTGATGATCGAGTACGTCCCCAGCAACGCCGTGGTCACCACGACAAGCGTGGTTGCAACCACCATGGCCAGTGACCGTCTGCGCCTTGCCATCTATTTGTACGTTTGCGGATCGAACCAGAGCCGCTTGTCGCTGAACGGAGTTTCCGGTCCGAGAAACGGATTGCCGATCCGGAAAATCCTTCGCTCCTTCAGGTGCAGTTGCTCGATCTTGTGCCGCTGGTATTTGTCGAAGATGCGGTCATACGTGCCGTCGGCGATCATCATCCGCATCCCCTCCTCGGCACGCGCGGCCAGGCGCCGCCCTTCGTCCGTCTTTGGGAACCAGAAGTACATCGGCAGAGGGTAGTAGAAGAGGATGCTGTCTTCGATGCGAAGCGCCGGCAGCGCTTTTTTGCGCTGCGCATACTCGTCGAGCACCTCGGTGGCCGCGCGCAAGAAGATGTCGAAGCGCTTGTGGACCAGCATCTCGAAAAGTCCGTCGTAGCTCGATCCCGTAACCACCTTGAAGCCGCCCGCCTTGAGGATGTCAACGTCGATCCAGTCGAGGCCGAGGCCGTAGGTGAACTTGCGGAGATCGTCGAGCGAACGGATTGCCGCAAACCGTTTCTGATCACCGGCACGAATCAGAAAGACGCAATACCCGCCGAGGTTCTTGTCGACCGGGATGCGGATCGGGATGAGGTTCTTCTCGAAATCGGGCTTAGTACTGAGGTACATCACCGTCAGCTTCCCGGTGGCGTTCTTCAACTCGAACGCCTGCCGGCTCTCGGTCATGAATCCCGAGGGAATCATTCGATATGGCCCCCACTTCGGCGTCGTCCTCTCCAGCGCCGTCCGCAAAATCTCCCAGTGATAGCGATAGCGAACGTCGAGCGACGATTCCGGCGCGTGGTAGATGTACGTCATCACCGCGCGCGATTCCGCCGCCGAGGCAATCAATAGAACGATGGCGAGAAACACCGGCCGCGGCGTTCCCATTGGCGTATTGGAACATTAAATCGGGCAAAGAGGCGCAGACGTTCCCACATCGTGGTGATGAAATCGCTTCTTTGCTAAACCTTGCGGAAGCACAGACAGGAGTGTCTGTGCCACATTTGTCCCTGCCACAGGGCAGAGACGCGCAAGAAGCCGGACCGATGTGGCACAGACACTCTTGTCTGTGCTGGTTAGCTTCGGAAAGTCCTCCCCACCTGCATTCGTTCTTCGATTTCTTGCGTATATAGCCTCAGATGAGCGCTGCGGCCCCACTCCTGTTTGCCGTTCCGGACGACACGCTGCAACGCGCGGCGGCCGGCGATCACGAGTCGTTCGGGGCTCTCATCCGCGAGCATCAGGACATGGTTTTCAGCATCGCCTGGAACTTCCTGCACGACCGCGACCGTGCCGAGGAGATCGCGCAAGAGGTCTTTCTGCAGCTGTACCGGACCCTCGGCGAGATTGAATCGTCCGCCCATCTCACCTTCTGGCTGCGCCGCGTCACCGCCAACCGTTGCATTGATGAATCGCGGCGCGGACGCTGGCGCATCGTCACGCTCGATGAGGCCTCGGAGGTCGTGCACGACGCCGAGGAGACCGATCCGTTTCTTGCGAGAAAGCTGACGCAGATGCTGCAGCGTCTGCCGGCGCAGCAACGGCTGGCCATCACCATGCGCTACCAGGAGGGACTCGAGCCCTCCGAGATCGGGGCGGTGCTCGACATGCCGCTCAACACCGTCAAGAGTCACCTCCGCCGCGGATTGGCCGCGCTTCGGGAATGGCTGGGAGTCACATCATGAATCTCGATCATGAGCTGCATCGAGTGCTGGAGCGGACGTCCGCGCCAGAGGGTTTCGCCGACCGCGTTCTGGCTCGTCTCGAACAGGGACAGCAACCAAGACGCCACTGGTTCTCCGCATCAAACCTGCGGCGCATCGCCGCCGCCGTAGTTCTCACCGCGGCGCTCGGAGGTCTGACCGCGCATCAGATCATCGAGCACCGCCGTACCGAAGGAGAGCGCGCCCGCCGCGAGCTCATGACCGCGCTGCACATCGCCAGCGCAAAGATGCGCGTCGCCCAACGCGCTGTCGCACATGACTAGGTTGCCGGGTTGCCAAGTTGCCAGGTTGCCGGGCTGGGTTGCTGGGTTGCTCAGTTACTCAGTGCTCCGCTCCGCCTGTCACTTAACAACTCAGCGACCCAAGCACTGGCAACTCGGCAACCTGGCAACTCGGCAACCTAGAAACCCAGCAACTTAGCAACCTAGCAACTCTGCATCCCAGAAAGGACCAACCATGACCCGCTATCTCGTCAACCTGCTGCTCGCCCTCATCGCCAGCGCCGCGATCCCCTTCACCGCCTCGGCGCAGGGGACCCGCATCAATCTCGATCTTCCCGACATGGCCGCGAAGGCCAGCGAAACCACCGACGTCACGCTCGACGGCGCCATGCTCCGCCTGGCCGGCAAGTTCCTCTCCAGCAAGGACGCCGATGAGCGCGCGGCAAAGGAGATGATCAACGGCCTCTCCGGCACCTACGTCCGCAGCTACGAGTTCGATCACGAAGGCGAATACGACAAGTCGCAGGCCGAAAGCATCCGCAGGCAGCTCGGGCCGTCGTGGAAGAAGATCGTGAAGGTGACCAGCCGCACGAAGGAAGACGTCGACATCTACGTCGACATGCGTGGCGACAACGTGACCGGCCTTCTGATCATCTCGGCAGAACCAAAGGAGTTCACCGTCGTAAACATCGTCGGACCCGTGGACATCGAGAAGCTGGCCGGCCTCGAGGGGCAGTTCGGCATCCCGCACATCTACCGCGACGCCAGGGAAAAGCACGGGAAGGACTCTCATCATGAATGATCGCCGCCGCCTGGTTCTCGTCGTCACTCTCCTGAGCGTTTTCGCCCTCGGCGCGATGCCGGCGAGAGCCGATTTCAATGACCTCGTCCGCGCGGTGGAGTCGCGCTACAACGTTCACCGCACCTGGATTCCGATGTTCGGCCTGGTCCGCTTCGCGTTGTGGGTGGCCCGTCCCGGCGGCGTGTCAGACGTCCAGCTGGCCACGTTCGAGAACGCTCATTTCGACGATGCCGAGGGGATGGCGGCGATCGTCCGCCGCCACGCTGGTGAGCCGATGCAGCAACTCGTGCAAAGCCATTCGCGGCGCGACGGCGAGACCACACTGATCTACGCCCACCCCCTCGGCGGAGACCGCGTCGCCCTCCTGGTCTTCGCCCGCGATCGCAGCGATACGACGCTGGTTCGGGTGGTGGTGTCGATGGACAAGTTCGCGCAGGCCGTGAACCACCCGAACGGCGTGATGGCGCATTTGAATATTGAAAGGGCGAGGTAAACGGAGCGCTGGCGTCCGCGCCGGCTGGCTCGGCGTCGTCTCGCCGCCGAGCCGTCAAAACTCCCGTCATCCGCCTGATAACCCCGGCGTCGAGACGACGCCGGGCCAGCCGGCGGGACGCCAGCGCTCCTTAGCCGCCATAATGCCGCGTGACCTTCCTCATCTATGGCGCGAACGGCTACACGGGCGAACTGATCGCTCGTGAAGCCGTTCGCCGCGGACTCCGTCCGATCCTCGGCGGGCGAAGCGCGGAGAAGATCGACAGCCTGGCGAAGGAGTTGGGGCTGGAAGCGCGGGCGTTTCCGCTCGACCATCCCAATCTCGATGACGTCGATGCCGTCCTCCACTGCGCCGGTCCTTTCGTCCACACCAGCGCGCCGATGGTGCGGGCCTGTCTCGATGCCGGCGCGCACTATCTCGACATCACCGGCGAGCTCACCGTCTTCGAAGCGATCATGGCCGTGAATGACGATGCCGTCCGCGCGGGCGTCACGCTCCTCCCCGGCGTCGGCTTCGACGTCGTCCCGACTGATTGCCTGGCGGCGATGCTCGCGGCACGACTTCCGGACGCGACCGAGCTGGAGCTTGCGTTCTACACACCGCGCGCGGAGCTGAGCCGCGGGACGTTGAAGACGATGATCGAGAACATCGACGAGGGCGGCGCCATCCGCCGCGACGGAAAGATCGTCCGCGTTCCGCCAGCCTATGACGCGAAGGAAATCGCGTTCTCGGTCGGCGTGCGCATGGCTATGACCATTCCGTGGGGCGACGTCTCCACCGCGTTTCACTCCACCGGCATCCCGAACATCCGCGTCTACACCGGAGCGTCGCCAAAATCAGTTGCCCGCATGCGCCGCATCCGATTCTTCCTGCCGATCCTCGGCATCAAGCCGGTCAAGCGGCTCCTGCAGGCGTTCGTCAATCGCCGCACCGGCCCCGGCGCCGAACAGCGTGCGAATGGCCGAACCTATTTGTGGGGCCGCGTGGCCAACGCCGCGAGCGAAGTGACAATGACGATGACTACGCCCGAGGGCTATGCCTTCACGGTGCTCAGCGCGCTGGCCGCCCTCGAGCGGCTGCTGGCCTCGCCGAAACGGCCTGGCAGCTTCACTCCGTCGAAATTCTTCGGCGCGGAATTCGTCCTGACGATCCCCGGTGTTGAACGGACGTGAGACGCAAACTCTTGCCGTACTACCTCGCCTTCATCACGCTGATCGTGATCTCATTCGCCTGGCAGATGCTGCACGGAATCTGTCCGGTACCCTGACCGGTACTATGAGCTTGTTAACGAGCTGCGAGCTTTCGAGCTTTGGCTGATGAAATGCAAGCGCATTGAGCCGGTGCGGAAGTGATGCTAAAATGCGCCACCCTCTCCCCAAGTCGGCTGTTGAACCTGCATCGATTCGTGACGGCGACGAAATCGCGTCAGAGCCTCACGTATCGATGACGGATCAGGAGAACGTTTCCGAGCGAGGGGGCAACATGCAGACAGCGTCACGGGAAACCCGCCGCCAGCCTTCCAAGTCAACCAGAGGCCTGACGTACGTTGACGACGCTCTGAGAAACGCCTACGCCGCGCTCCAAAAGAATGATCTGGAGACATTTCTTCGAATTCATTTGGAGAACAAAATCCGCCCACGCACTGATTCGCTGGTCGTGTACGCACGTCGTGCCCTATGGATGGGCGATCTCGAACACGGCCTGAAGGCTCTGGCAGCCGCAGGCAAAACCGCTACCCGTGAAGATCTGCTTGGATGCGCGGATGCTGCTTCCGACGCCGGAAACAAGGCTGTTGCCGCTCGTGCGCTCGTTTTAGCCGCCAAAGCCCACCGTTAGATTCCCTACTTGCCGCCGTCCGGGGAGATGGGCATACTGTCTGCGGTCAATCAACCTTCGTAATTCAGCAACAGATCCAGCGCGTCCGGGAGGTCGTGTCAATGCCTTTTCGCCTTATTCATGTCTCGGATCTTCACTTCGCAATCCCCGTCCCGAATACGACTCACCGGCATTCGTCAGATTATCTTCACGGACTGGCATCCGAACTGGAGGGGGAAACGATCGACCGCCTGATCGTTTCAGGAGACATTTCAAACCTCGGAGACACCGACAGCCTGAACGAGGCGCGAGCATTCCTGCTGGATACCATCGATGACAATGGCCGGCGCCTGGGCTTGAAACTCGGCACGATGGAGCGGGTTGTGGTGGTCCCCGGCAACCACGATGCATATCAATGCGCACATGATTCTTCCCTGACCCGGATGTGGCAACGGTCGAATGTTAATTTTCGAAACGTCTTCCCGGAAAGACCGATCGATCCACCATACGGCTCGGGATGGGATTGGATCGAGAAGGACGGAGAGGCACTCTTTATTGTCTACGCCGATTCCTGCTACATGGGTGACGCAAAGCCTGGACCCTTCGGGAATCTCTTCAAGCTGGCGCGGCGTGCCGCTCGAGGCGACATTTCCGAGAAACAGGCGGAACGTTTCCGGACTCTGCATACAGACGGCATGAGCGGCCTTCTGACCACTCCTGAGGGAGAGCCGATTTCAAAACGCCAATTCTCATCCGCGTTCAAGGTTCTGATCATGCATCATTACCTTTTTACGCCACCTGGAGTGCCCTGGAAGGCCGAGCTTTTCATGCGTCTTCGTCAGCGGCGAAAAGTGCTTCTTAGTCTCGCCCTCTCGGATTTTGACCTCGTACTTTGCGGTCACAGTCACATCGCCCATACATACCGGTCAACCTACCATCAGCACTTCGAGCGAAAGGGTCGAAAGCGATTTACATTGGACTACGCAAGAATGGTGATGGGAGTTCGCCTTTTTCCACGGGTATTCGGCGCTCGCTCCGATCGGTTCGCGCTCAGCAAATGGTCGAGCCTCGTAGTGAATCTTTTCGTCAGGAGCGCTTTCGAGAAAGATCCACGACGTTCGTTGAGTGATGCCGAAGAGCTGGTCGTAAGCCAGCTCACCGCCGCTGTCCGGTCGCCACAGGCGTTCCGGGAATCGATCAGAGACCTCATGGCAAGCGTCGTCGATTCCGGGGAGTTCCTCGTTAGGCCCTCCGATCTGGTCTTACTGCAAAGGCACATCGTGGCCGGCCTTTCCGACGAGACGAGAATCGCGCTCGCTGAGCAAAGCAAGACAATGCCCGCGATCCTTGGAAACTTCAAAGCCAGACCATTCGCGCAATTGATGAGCGGCTCCACAAGCAAATTTTCCGCGCCTGCCAGTCCGGAACGCTCTTTTGCGATCTACACCATCGATCGAAACGCCCACGGATGGCGCGTGGACGTCGAGAGACGCACATGGAACTCTCAATCAAAACGCTTCCAGGGTCCCGATCCGACTGGAAAAAAATCCGTTCCGATTATATTTGCCCGCAACCGCCGGCCATGAGGTTCTCCGGCCGGCGAATCTTCATCCGCGGAAGGCGACCGGTACTGCATGGAACGCAGAAAAACGTTCGCCGCGCCTGATGTCCGGCGTGAATTCGTGAGATAGCAGATAGCGAACGCCGTCGTCGTCGTTTGGGAAGGTGGCGATGTCAGGGCTCGCGAAACGACGTCGCACTTTGTTTTTCACGGCGCTCACGATGCGCCGCAAGGGGCGCGTCGGCGGACCAAGAATTCGCTTGTAGAGCGGCTTGGCTGCCGGCAATTCCAGAGCCGGTTCCCGCCAGCCGTGCGCTTTCAGGATGTCGCGCAACTTCGACCGCTCTTCCAGATCAGAGATGTACGAGAGGCTGCTGCCGAGGTGATTCAGATAGCGATCCTGATCGATGGGAGGGAAGCGGTCGCCGGCGACGCGGCGGACGAGGTTGTATTCATGAAACATCACGTTGTATCCGAGACTGAGCCCCGCGATGGGCGCGGCCTCGATCCACGGCCGGTCACCCCAGAGTTTGAGCCAGTCTGCCCATGCGCCCGATTGATGACCGCGAAAGTATGCCCATCCATTACTGAAGGTGTAGCCATACGTGATGATCAGCGCGCGGTCGTAGTGATGACGGACTTCATCGACGGCACAGACGCGGAAAAGAAACGCGGCATCGGGAGTGTCCGAGTCGCAGATGTTGCCGAATTTCGCCCGAACGCGAAGACGCTGTCCCAGCCGTAGATCGTCGTCATTTCGGGGTGCGGCCGCGATGGCTGCTGTCAGGAGGCGTATCGCTCCCGGCTTCCACAACCTTCGATCGTATTGAATGCCGGAGGCGCGGATCACCGGCGTCGCTACAAATCTTCTCCAGCTCGTCGCGATCCTCGGCGCGTTCGGAGTTGTCCGAAACGAGCAGCACGAAATCGCCGTCCTGGCTCAGGATCGAACGAATGTTGGCCGAGGCGAACGCCGGCCGGTTTCTCGTTGCGATCACCAGTCCGAGTTTCACGCCGCGACCTCCTCGGCTTCGATCGTCGCGAGGTGTTGGGAGTGCTGCGTTGGGATCAACGGGTGCTCGAGGGCGAACCGGATGGCCTCGTCATCGTTGTGAAAGGAAAAACCGCTACTCCGTCCGGAACGCAATCGTAGTTGTCGCAGGACTCTTCCCGCGAGATGACGGAGCTTCGTCGCCGTACTCGGCGGAGGAGCCAGTCTTGCGCGATCGCTCCAGCCGTACGACTGGAGAATCTGCTGCAGACTTTCGCGCTCGGCGGCATTCGTCTTGTGCCGGAGCGCTTCGCCGAGCGCGTGGAGGTAGCCGTCGAAGTCGATTGGCGGAAGGCGGTCTCCGGTCTGCTCACGAACGATTTCATATTCGTGAAAGAGCATGTTGTGTCCGAGGTTGATGCCGGGGATGGGAGCGCGCTCCAGCCATTTCCGCTCTCCCCAGAGTTTCTGATAGTCAGGAAAGTCGCCGCCCTCTCCGCGTAGGTACCCAAAGCCGGCGCTTCGCTGCGGGGCATAGCCGATGCCGATGGGGCGGTCGTAATGAAGATAGCGGTCATCGAGCGTGAGATAACGGCACAGGAACGGCGCGTCCCCGCTGGTCCCATTGCAGATGTTGCCGAATCGCTCGGCCATGCGGATCAGGATCGTTCGAGGGATGAGGCAGTTGGAGAGAATCGGCAACGCCTGTCCCATGTCGTTGATCCGCGCCGCCGCCACGAGGGCGGCCGTCCGTGCGGTCGTCACCGAATAAAGCTTCCCCGTCCATGGAGGTTGCCACAGCCGGCGCGGCGGCGGATCGATGGTGACGAAGTCGGCCGAGAACGTGACGAGCAGCTCCGGCCGGCGCGACGCGATCGCACGCAGCGCGCCCCACTCCCTCGGCTTCGACACTTTCCGGTCGTAGTGGAGCGTGATGTGCGTGGCCTGCGAGCGATCGAGAACCTGGTTCAGTGCCCAATCCCAATGCTCCGGCATGGAGAGCTCTACCGGCGGACGGAGATAGTGGACTTGCTTCTGGGCGAGACAAAAATCGCGAAGGCCTTCGGAGGAGGTGGAGTTGTCGGAAACGAAAATCTCGATCGGACAATCCTGGTCGAGAAGCGATCGGACGGCGGCGATGGCCAGATCGGCGCGGTTTCGGGTCGGAATCAGGGCGGCGATCGTCGCGGTCATTGGATCTTTATCGAATCCTTCTGAGCAGTCCGCCCCGAAACCCGGTCACGGCGCGATTGAGTGAGCTTTCGTTGAACGGAAGGACCGGTTCTTCCGCGGCAAATTCCGGATGGTCAGCGGCAAACGCGCGGACGCCGGCATTCGCATTGTCGATGGCCCAGTTCGAACCGGGCCGGTCCGGTGCGCCGAGCTCCATGAGATAGCCGTCCATGGCAATAATGAAGGAGCCGGGAGTCACGAATGCCGAGTAGGCGTCGAGCTCGGCGCGAACGTGCGCCGCGGTGTGGTTCGAATCGAGAATGACCAGGACGGTTTCGCCCGGTGCGACCAGCGCCCGGACCTTCTCGATCACGTTCGGATCCGTCGAGCTTCCCTCGATGAGCGTGATGAACGGTTTGAGAGGATGCGCTTCGATCGCGGCGCGGTTGTGCGGGCGGATCTCTACGTCGATTCCGATGACGCGGCCGCGCCCGAGAACCTTGCAGAGACTGGCGTAGAAGATCAGCGAGCCGCCATGGGCCACGCCGGTCTCGATGATGACGTCCGGCTGCACCCGGAAGACGATTTCCTGCAGGCGCAGCAGGTCGTCCGGGAATTGAATGACGGGACGTCCCATCCAGGTGAACGTGTACGGATACTTCATCCGCAAGGCGGTGGCGAGCCATTGGTCGGACGCCGCATCGAACGCCGCAACGTCGCCGTTCGCTTCGGCCGCCGATTCCGGCGGAACATGGCCGCCGGCCACAAGACGCGGAAGATCATCGAGGACTCGCGCCGGCGCAAAGCCGAACTCTTCCCGGACCCGGCCGCAGTCGATGCGAGCGAACCCGGTCGTCGGTGCTCCTGGAACGACGGAAACGGAGCAACCGGTAAGCGCGGCGATCGCTGCCGTCACCTCGCGATTCGTGATGTTTTCGCCGCCGCCGACGTTGTAAATCTGCTGACAGCCGCTGGTGGCGATGCGAACAAGAAGCGGAGCCAGGTCATCGACACTGATGTAGTCGCGCACCGATTCCAACGAGCTTCGCAGCGTGATCGAACCTTCGTTGAGCGCTTCCTGAATGATCGTCCCGAGAAACGATTCGCGCTGGACTCCGTAGACGTTCGAGATTCTCGCCACGCGTCCTCGCGCGCCGAGCGCGAGGACGACCGCTTCGCCCGTCGCCTTCGAGAGGGTGTAGATGTCCTCGAAATCCGCGGGGTTGAAGCGCAGCTCATCGGTCTCGCGGGCGACGCCGGTGCTTCCGCGATAAAGGCGAATCGAAGAGAGATAGAGAATCGAGTCAAACGTCGTGCCGCGGATCGTTTCGAGAAGCTTGCAGACGTGCGCTTCCACGGCATCGAGAGGGCGTTCGCGAAAATCGCCGGTGAGACCGATGCAGTAGATGACGTGGCCGAGGTCTTGCCCGGCCAGCCGCTCATGCCGCGCCGGCGCCTGGTGCTCGATCTTGTTTTCCTGCAGATAGCGAACGAGATGCGAGCCGATGAAGCCTGTTGATCCGAGAACCGTGATCACAGGCCGCCCACCGGATGATGGAGTTTCGGATCGCGGTGAAACAGCAGTTTCGGACTGACGTTCGGGATCACTCGGAACAACCCGTCATCGATCACGGCGGCGTCGCGGAAGGCGAAGAGATTGAACCCGTGCGGCGGACCCTCGAGATAGGCCGTCTCGATCGGAACCAGCTCGATGGGCCTTCCGGCGAGGTCGTAGTTCGATTGAAAGTCGCGAATGGCGTGGATGGTGTAGCCAAGCGCGGCGAGAAACCGCACGATCTCCGTGTTCTGAAGACCGCGTGACCAATCGACGTAGGAGCGATGCACTTCGAACACGATGTACGGCGCGTTGCGCGCGAGCTGCTCGCTGGCGCCGCGCAGGGCGTGAAGCTCGCCGCCTTCGAGATCGAGCATGATCAGGCCGATGCGAAGACCGAGTTGCGCGGCATAGGCATCGATCGTCGTCGCGGCGATGCCACTCTCCGATTCCATGGCGCCGGCAAGCGCATCGTGACCGACCAGACGAAGCGTGGCCGGCTGGCTCCAAAGCCCGAGGGCCTGCACGCGCACATTGTCCAGATGATTGAGTGCGGCATTGCGCTCGATCATCGCGGCTTGCGCGGCATCGGCCTCGAACGCGTGGCAGGTTCCGCGTCCGCGCATGGCGTTGGCGATCGGAATGGCCTGATCGCCGAAGTACGCTCCGCCGACAACGACGTCGGTGACCATTCCGGCCAGATGCAGGAGCAGTCTGGTCGTCTGCGGCTCCCAGACGTGGTCCGGTTTCCCGGGCCGGGACATGACGAAGTCACGAGCGATTTTCGACCGGTACGGAAACTCGAAGACGAGACCGTTGCTCAACTCTTTGCGGACGAACGGGAGCGATGCATGCAGCGCGTCGGCAACCGGCCCGGTAACGTCGTCGCGCACGGTCGTGAAGCGGTTTTGCGGCAGCCGCTCGAATTGCTGGAGGGCCGCGATGATCCGCGCGCGCGTCGCTTCATCTTCGCCAAGCCGGCGTAAGGATTCTTCTGTCATCGGTTCACGTAGGGCCAGTTCCGGTCCCGTTCGGACAGGCGAAGCGGCCGCATCGGCCAGTCGATCCGGAACGCGGGATCGTCCCATCGAACGCCTCCGCCCGCCTCGGGTTTGTAGCCGCCTGACAGCAGATAGCTGACTTCGGAGTCGTCCTGGAGCGTCATGTAGCCGTGCGCCAGTCCGGCGGGGATGAAGAGCATCTTGAAATTGTCGCGGGAAAGCTCGATCGCAAACCAACGTCCGGTCTGGAGATCGAGGGCGACGTCGTAAATCGCGCCGCGGCTGCATCGGACGATTTTTGCTTCGCCATGCGGCGCATGCTGGAAGTGCAGACCGCGCAGCGTTCCTCGCGTTTCGTTCCACGAGACCGCACCCTCCGCGATCTGCGGAAGCAGGCTGTGAACCTCCTCGGAATACGTATGCAGGAAGTACCCACGTTCATCGCGCGCCGGCTCGGCCTCAAGGACCAGCACTCCCGCCAGCGGTGTTTCCACGAGCTTCACGCCACCACCTCGGTCCGTGGGATGGCGACGACGAACCGCCCTCCCCAATCTCGCACGTGAGCCATCTGCGCGACGATTTCGTCCCGCAGGTTCCACGGAAGAATCAGGACGTAGTCGGGGCGCGTCTCGGCAATCTTCTCCGGCGCAAAGATCGGGATGCGCACGCCCGGCAGGTACAGACCCTGTTTGTGCGGACTGCGATCGACGGTGTAGGAAAGAAGATCGCTCCGCACGCCACAGTAGTTGAAGAGCGTGCTGGCCTTGGCCGGCGCGCCGTAACCGGCAACCTGCTTGCCCTCCTCGCGCGCATCGATGAGAAAGCGCAGCAGCGAGCGCCTGCAGCGTGCGATGCCCTCGCTGAATGCGCGATACGCGTCGAGCGACTCCAGGTCAAACTCCCGTTCCTTCGCCAGGACGCTTTCCACACGCGCGCTGACTTCGGCACCGCGGTGCTGCGCATACACACGAAGCGAGCCGCCATGCGCGGGGATCTCCTCCACGTCCGTCACGACCAGGCCATGCGCATCGAGAATCCTTTGCACGACCCGCAACGACAGATAGGACATGTGCTCGTGGTACATCGTGTCGAACTGCACGAATCGAATGATCTGCAGCAGATGCGGAAACTCGATCGTGATCGTGCCTGCGGGCGCGAGCGCCAGCCGGAGTCCTTCCACGAAGTCGTTGATCTCCGGAACGTGCGCGAGAACGTTGTTTGCGATCAGAAGATCGGCACGCCCGCCGATGTCCGCTCCGACCGCGGAGCCGAAAAATTCAGTCCGTGACTCGATCCCCTTCGCCCGGGCAACGGCGGCGACATTCGCGGCCGGTTCGATGCCCAGCGCCGGAATCCCGACGCCGACAAAATTCTGGAGCAGATAGCCGTCATTGCTCGCGATCTCGACCACCTGCGAATGCGTTCCGAGTCCAAGGCGAAGCCGGATGGCCTCGAAGTACTCGCGTCCCCATCGCACGCAATCGTCCGAGTACGACGAAAAATAGGGATAGTCGCTGAAGATCCGTTCCGGTTTTTCGGCCAGCGGCGTCTGCACCAGAAAGCAGCGATCGCAGACGAAGATGACGAGTGGATAGAACATTTCGGGAGCGCCGAGGCCATCGGGCGTCACCAGAGCGTTCGAAAGCGGCAACACACCGAGGTCGGCCACGACTTCGGTGAGGGGAGAAGTGCAGAAACGACAAACGATCATGCGGTGGCGCGCTCCATGAAATCTTCGATCTGAGAGTTTGTGAGATCACGCTCGCTTCGATACCAGTCGGTCGTCCAGGCGACGGCGGTGGGAATGTCGAGCAACGGCTTCCATTGAAGAACCTGCCGCGCCAGCGAGCTGTCCAGCGCCAGCGTCTGCGCCTCGTACGGATGAGGGCCTTGTATCACCTGTGACGACGCGCCATCTCCCCATCGCTTCGCCATTTCCGCGGCGAGCCAGCTCACGCTGCGCGCTTCGTGTTCGTCCGGTCCGAAGTTGAAGGCTCGCGGCAGATCGGCACGTTCGCATGCACATTCGGCGGCGAGAAGGTATCCGTGCAGCGCATCGAGAACGAATTGCCACGGCCGCGTCGCTTCCGGATTGCGGATGCACGTCTCTTTCCGCTCCCGGAAGGAACGGACCAGGTCGGGAACGAGCCGGTCGGTGGACCAGTCGCCTCCGCCGATGACGTTTCCCGCGCGCACGCTGACGATTCGCGGAGACGCCTCTTCCGAAAAAAAAGAGTCGCGGTACGCGGTGATGGCCATCTCCGCGCACGCCTTGCTGCTCGAGTAGGGATCGCTGCCGCCGAGAAGATCGCCCTCCCGGAATGCGCGCGTTTCGCCGGAATTGGCGTAGCACTTGTCGCTGGTGACGAGCACCGCCGCACGGACCGAAGGGGTGCTCCGGAGCGATTCGAGAACGTTGACGGTACCGATCACGTTGGTCGTGAACGTCGTCACCGGATCGTCGTACGACGTGCGGACGAGCGCCTGCGCCGCAAGGTGGACGATCACCTCCGGTTCCGCCGCGTGCATCGCGTCGCGCAGAGCGGAAAGATCGCGGACGTCGTTGTCGGGCAGCGAATAGCCGCTGACCTCCGCACCGAGAATGGTCAGCCACCGAGTCAGCCAGCGCCCTTTGAACCCTGTGTGGCCGGTGAGAAAGACCCGGCGGTTTCGCCAGAATTGCGGGTTCATGCCCACACTTTCCAGGGCGCACGCTCCGATGCCCAGAGCTCCTCGAGATGCGCCCGGTCGCGCATCGTGTCCATCGGATGAAAGAAGCCGGTGTGGCGGAACGCCGAGAGCTGGCCGCTGCCGGCCAGCGTCTCCATCGGTCCGCGTTCCCATGACGTCGCGTCGCCGTCGATAAGGTCGAACACTTCCGGCTCCAGGACGAAGAAGCCGCCGTTGATCCAGCTGCCGTCGCCGGGCGGTTTCTCGGTGAAGTCGCGGATTTTGTCTTCCTCGATGTCGATGACGCCGAATCGTCCCGGCGGCTGCACGGCGGTCAGCGTCGCGTGCGTCTTCTGCTGGCGATGAAAATCGATCAGCGCCGTGATGTCGACGTCCGCCAGGCCGTCGCCGTAGGTGAAGCAGAACGTCTCACCGCCGACATGCTCGCGAACGCGCCGCAGCCGTCCGCCCGTAGCGGTCTGGTCGCCCGTATCGACCAGCGTCACGCTCCACGGCTCCGAGCTGTTCTGGTGCACCTTCAGCTCGTTGTTGCGCAGGTTGATGGTGACGTCGGAGTTGTGGAGGAAGTAGTTGGCGAAGTACTCCTTGATCGTGTAGCCCTTGTACCCGAGACAGACCACGAAGTCGTTGATGCCGAAATGCGAGTAGAGCTTCATGATGTGCCAGAGGATGGGGCGGCCCCCGAGCTCCACCATCGGCTTCGGCCGGATGATGGTCTCTTCACTGAGTCGCATGCCGAGTCCGCCGGCGAGGATGACTGTTTTCAAGGCGCGCCATGATAGCGGACGGGCGCAGCGTCACAGACGACGCGCGCCTATCAGCGGGACAAGCCGCGGAGCGGCGTGATCTACGTAGCCCACGGCGTGAGCCGTGGGAATCCGGTGTCCAACGAATATCAAGCCGCGGAGCGGCGACATTTAGGAATCGCTCACATTCGAGATGTCGCCGCTCCGCGGCTTCATTCTGGGGGCTCGTTTTCCCACGGCTCACGCCGTGGGCTACGTAGATTCAGCCGCTCCGCGGCTGAGGTTGAGGGATCCCGTGCTGTCGTACGAAGTCGCTTGCCACATCTACACGGCGGTTGCCAGAAACTTCGGCTTCTGCCGCGCCTTCGACGCCTGCTCGAACGCGTAGGCGAACTTGATCAACGCCGGCTCGCTCCATGCTCCTCCGAAGAACGAGATGCCGACGGGAAGTCCGAAAACCAATCCGGCGGGCAGCGTGATGTGCGGGTAGCCCGCAACTGCGGATGCCGACGAATACCCGCCGGTGAAGTGGTCGCCGTTGACCAGGTCGGTGGCCCAGACCGGGCCGCCGGTCGGGGCGATGATCGCGTCCACCTTGTGTTTCGCTATCGTCGCGTCGATCCCCTCGGTGCGCGCGAGGCGATGATTCTTCGCCAGTGCATCGCGGTATTTCTTCTCCGACAGCGGACCGCGCTTCTGCGATTGCTCGAAGATCTCCTGACCGAAGAACGGCATCTCCTGCGCGCGATGCTCTTCGTTGAACTTGATCAGATCGGCCAGCGTGCGGGACTTCACCGATGACGGCGCGCCGGCGAGGTACTTGTTGATGTCGGCCTTGAACTCGTACTGCAGCACGTCGTTCTCCGTCGCATCGAACTTGCCGTTGGTCTTGATGTTGGCCGGATCGACGATCGTCGCGCCGAGTGACTTGATCAGATCGATAGCCTCCTTCATCAGCTTGTCGGTGGCGTCGTTGAAACCGAAATACTGCCGGGCCACGCCGATGCGCGCTCCTTTGAGACCGCCGGCATCGAGGAAGCGCGTGTAGTCGGTGTGTCCCTTCGTCCGGCTGGATACCGTGATCGGATCGCGCTCGTCGGAGCCGGTGAGAATGCCGAGGAGAATGGCGGCATCGCGAACGGAACGCGCCATCGGACCGGACGTGTCCTGGCTGTGCGCGATCGGGATGATCCCCGCGCGGCTGAGGAGGCCGAGGGTCGGTTTGATGCCGACCAGTCCCGACGCCGACGATGGGCAGACCACCGATCCGTCCGTCTCGGTCCCGATGCCGATCGCCGCCAGATTCGCCGCGATGGCCGATCCCGTTCCCGAGCTCGAGCCGCAGGCATTGCGATCGAGCACGTAGGGATTCTTCGTCAGTCCGCCGCGGCCGCTCCACCCGCTCGTCGAATGTGTCGAACGGAAGTTCGCCCACTCGCTGAGGTTCGTCTTGCCGAGGAGCACGGCGCCGGCCTCGCGAAGGCGGGAGACGACGAAGGCATCGCGCGTGGCGTGATTCTCCGCCAGCGCCAGCGATCCCGCGGACGTGGCCATGCGATCTGCCGTATCGATGTTGTCTTTGATCAGCACCGGAATCCCGTGCAGCGGCCCGCGCAGATGTCCCGCTTTCCGCTCGCGATCCATCGCATCCGCAATCGCCAGCGCCTCGGGATTCAGCTCGATGATGGAGTTGATCGACGGCCCGCGCTTGTCGATGGCGTCGATGCGCCCGAGGTAGCCCTCGGCGATGGAACGAGCGGTCCAGCGACCATTGGCCATCCCATCCTGCAGCTCGCCGATGGTGATCTCTTCGAGCTCCGGAGTCGTTGTCGCCGAGGTCTGCGCCACCGCCGTCAGCGGCTTTGCCAGCGCCAGCGCCGAACCGAGCGCCGCCAGCTCGAGGAAATGTCTGCGATTGACTCCGCCGCCGTTCTCATCTTGCATGACGGCAATGATACCGGGCTGCACCTTGCGAAAGCACAGACAAGAGTGTCTGTGCCACATTGACTCTGCCACAGGACGGAGATGCGCAAGGAGCAGGACCGATGTGGCACAGACACTCTTGTCTGTGCTGGTCTTTCTCTAACCCGGGGGCGGCGGCGCCATCTGCAACTTGAAGTTGATGGTGAGATTGAAGCGGACGTCGACCGGCTGGCCATTGAACGTAGCCGGTTTGAAGATCCACTGTTTCACCGCGTCGACCGCCGCGCGGTCGAGACCAAACGGCAGCGGCTTGAGGACGGTCACATCCTTCACGACGCCATCACGACCGATGGTCGCCTCGACGATGACGATGCCCATGATCCGCGCCTGGCGGGCTTCCTCGGTGTATTCGGGCTCGACTCTGTGCATGAGCACCGGCGCCTTCACGTCGCCGCCGACGCGATAGATGCCATCGGCCGCTTTCGTGACCGGCGTGTTCGACCGGGTCGACCAGGTGGCCTGGATCACCTCGATGCCCGCGTCGCCCCGATCGATCTCGACATTGGCCTCGAGCCGCGACCCCTCGGTGATGTGAATCCAGATGTTCAGGCCCGCCACATGGGATTCGTCGTCGGCCGTCCCACCTCGCTTCGCCGTCACTTGCGGCGTAGCCAGCACGGCACGAGTGATGACATCGGTGATCCTGACGTCGTACCGGACGTCATCGTTGCTCAGCGTCACGACGTCGATCGCAACGGAGTAGTGCGGCGATCGCGCCTCGTAGGAGGCCGCGCGCAACGTCACCGCCGAGGCAAGGAGAAGCACGAGGATGAAAAAGCGCCGCATGGCCGTACCTCCGGCGGCGATTGTACGCGCGCCGGCTACCGCGCGCCGTCGGGGCGCACGCGCAGGAAGAACGTGCAGGCCTTGCCGGTCTTCGATTCCACCCACACCGAGCCGGCGTGGGCCACGGCACGCCGCGGGCGTCGCCGAGCTGCTCGTGATTCCTGGAACTCGTCCAGCTCCGGCGCGTCTGATCTGCGGCTGGATGCTCTTCAGATCATCGCTCGCCACCTCGTCAAAATCGATGCCGACACACGGATCACTCTAACCATCAAGTCTTTCCAGCTGTACAACTTAGGTGTGAATACCGCGCGCCGCCACCTAGCCGCTTATTCAGTTCGCAGATGTGGAATCATCGTCAAGTCAATCGCGTTCGCATTGTTGACTTATAATGCAACACAGTGATACTTGAACTGCTTTGGAGGAGTGAAGGCTGGCCCGGCTTCACCATTTTCGGCATGCACGGAGTTTCGACTTTCATCCGCAGTGTTGCCAACGCAGATGACGCAGATGCGATTGACGCGATGTTTGAGTACGTGACCCAGCATGGTCCACCACGAATCAAGTCCAAGTGCCGTGCGCTCTCTGACAAGATTTTTGAATTGAAGCCTGGAGCTGTCCGGCTGCCGTTCTTCTACGATCCGAACCGTCGCGCTACGATCGTTATTACCCATGGATTCATGAAGCAGAGTCAGAAGACCCCGCGCCGGGAGAGAGAATCCGCCGAAAGACAATTTGCGATCTACCTCTCGGCCTATCGAAAAGGAGGCGTGCGATATGAAGAATAAGACAACGTGGTTGGAGAAGCGGGCAGGCGCCAAGATTGGCAAGGCCGGTTTCGAAACCCAACGGCTCCTGCTGCGGCTAACCGAGGCCTTCGCCTCACGGATGGAGCAGCGGAAGGTCCGACGTGCGGATCTTGCGAGGGAGCTTGGCGTCGACCGATCGATGATCACTCGTCTTCTGAATGGTGATCAGAACGTAACGATCAAGACGCTCGTGGCCATGGCGTCAGTCCTTGACTGTCGCCTAGACTTCGAACTTCAGGATCTACAAAGTGTGCGTTCAGTTGCTGGCTCCCAGCACATATCGCCAGTCGCGCCAATTCTTGAGTTTCTGAATCGGCCGCTACTCAAAGCATGTAGCAATCTTCCGAGGAATTCTCCCGATCGGCTCATTTCCTCCGATCCTATTACCTTTTCTAAAGGCGGAACGCCCAAGCGTGGCGAGCCCGCTGATATTTTCACTGGAGCAACAAACGCGACGCTCACTATCACTACGTCAGACGTGCCCGCATGTGACGCGAGCGCATGGATACCGAACAACCGGAAGGGTGAATGTGACACCAACGCTGCTTAACTTCATCGACTATCAACTCTCGCGTTTGCACGTGGAGCCGGAGCCTTCGTTCTCCCCCGGGGATCCGCAGCGGGCACAAATTCAGACGGCCTTTACCGTCGGTCGTGACCCAGAACAGAAACAGCGTTTCGAAGTGACGCTGTCCGCGAACATCTATAAGGGGAGCGCCGACGAAAATGCCGCGTATCTCGTTGAATTCACGATCGCAGGTCAGTTCTGGTCGAACGTATTACTCACACCACGAGGCGTTCCAGCACTCATCGTAATCAACGCCCTGTCGCTGCTGTATGGTGCTGCTCGCGGCATTGTCGGACAGGTTACGGCTGGCGGAGTTCACGACCGATTTGTCCTACCTTCTCTCGGTTTTGACGGTTTAGTCAGGCGAGGTGCCGATGATCCTGAATCAAACATCATCACTGACCAAGAGCACAACAACTTTGTGTCCGACGGTCTAGCTGCACCGGGCTCTCAGCACGACGATCTCATTCCAGAAAAGCACAGAGGCACCGACTCGTCAGCGATCGAGTTGGTAAGCCGGCTCCACGGAGTGCTCCTCAGCATTCAGTCCTTCGACAATATGGAGGTACGGCCGAGAATTCGCGATGACGCAAACCATACGCTCGCCGAGGAGTGCGTTATCGGGACCTACCTGCGGACCCTCGCGAACATTCGCACAATCGTATTGCTAAAGGATGCGGGTAACTTCCAGGCAATCGCTATGATTGCTCGCGCTCTGTTTGAACTCGCGGTCGACCTTCGACTCCAACGTCAAATTCCTGACGCTGCTGACAGGGTCATGGCCTTCGCTCAAGTCGAGAAGCTGCGCGCAGCCCGAAAAGAAGTAGAAATTGCTGCGAGCAGCGAGACTGAAATAAGCGAAGTGCACGAAAAATTCATTAACGACAACAGCGCGAAAATAGAGGCTCAGAGGCAAGCTTTTTGGCCGAACCAGAAACGACCGACCCACTGGTCCGGTATGAGTGTCAGGAGTCAAGCACATCTCTTGGGATCGCCCTTTGATGAAATGTACCGTTCGCACTATCAAGAACTAAGTTGGTACGCGCACGCTGGCTTGACTGGCGTCGCGAACCTGGAAGCCTCTGCGTTTCCGCTCATCTGTGGAAAGTCTTACGAGGTCGCTATCGAGTCTTACCGGGAAACGCTGCGAAGCGTAATTGAGCAGTTGAATCTGAGCGCGGTTGATGGTGACATCGAGAAGAAACTTGAACTTGCGAGGCTGTTGCCATTCACGAGTGGCCCCGAACAAGCAGCTCAACTCCACTTCGAGTTGTTGGGTAAGTGATCGAGATCGGATTACCGAAGATTAGCGCTATCGCTTAGCCGTCGCCCGCTACCGCGCGCCGTCGGGGCGCACGCGCAGGAAGAACGTGCAGGCCTTGCCGGTCTTCGACTCCACCCACACCGAGCCGGCGTGGGCCACGGCGAACTCGCGCACCTTGAAAAGGCTGCGTCCCGTGCGCTCGCCGGCTTGCGGATTCCAGGCGAAGCCGGGTTCGAAGATGGCCTGGCGCAGCGGCTCCGGAACGACCGGGCCGTTGTCCATCACGAAGAAAAGCAGTAGCGGCTTGCCTTTGTGCTCCATCCAGCGGACACCGATGACCACCTGGCCGCCGGGCGGAACGTAGTGCAGCGAGTTGTCCATCAGCACGCCGAGGGCGTCGCTGAGCTGCTCGTGATTCCTGAAACGCTCTTCCAGCTCCGGCACATCGACCTGCAGCTGAATACTCTTCAGATCGGCGAACGGACCGAAACGATTCGCCACCGAGTGAATGATGTCGACCACCCTCGGCGTCCGCGCCGCGGGCGCCGCCTCCTCGACCTCGGGAGCCATCTCCAGCGACGAGAGAATCTGATCGATGGTGCCGGCCCAATCTTCGAGCAGCGGATCGCTTTGCCGCGTGCGTGCCGAGGCCAGCACAGACTCGCGCAACGACCGCAGCGGCGTGAAAACAGTTTCCTTGACGAACGAGACGAACGACGCGTGCGAAGCACTCATCGTGTCGGCTTCGCGGAACATCAGCACCGCGCCCATGGCGCCGCCCGAGATCGGAACGAGCGTGAAGAGGATGTTGCGATTGCGGATGCGCAACGCCGTGGATGTGGGAACGGACAGCTCGCCGATGCGCGCGCCGCTCAGCGCTTCGATCTGTTTCACCGAGGAGAGATCGGACTGCGGGACGCCGAAGAGCTTCTTGGCCTCCTCGGTGATGAACTTCACCGCGCGGTCGGCGCCGAGAACGATCGCCGGCGCGCCGGCGGCCATGATCACGTTAGCGACGCTGGTGATGGCCGGCGATGCCGACTCCACCGGAAACGCCAGCAACGGCGCCTTCGGGAACGGCTCCGGCTCCGGTGCGGGCGCGGTAGCGGCCGCGGTGGCCGGACCGCCCGATCGGCGCGTGGCGGTGCTTTCGCCGACGGATTTCGAAGGTGCTGGCGTTGGAATCGGAGCGGGTTCAGGAGGCGGCGGAGCGACGCTCGCCTTCGCCTCGGCCTTCGGTTTTCTCGGCTTGTCGCACTTCTCGCAGAGGATTCCCTTGTTGATCGCCGCACCGCACATGAAGCACTTGGAAGCCATTGGACGAGCGATCTTACGCCCGCTTCT
>Ga0157378_10000336_pt1 | contig 46118 bp, 38 predicted proteins | sample M65metaG_FD_115309 | JGI IMG/M metagenome (GOLD analysis project Ga0157378, IMG submission 115309) | Miscanthus rhizosphere microbial communities from Kellogg Biological Station, Michigan, USA - M6-5 metaG | ecosystem: Host-associated > Plants > Roots > Rhizosphere > Soil | place: USA: Michigan... | reverse complement strand
TCGTGCCGCATGGAGGCGCGCTCGGGTAATCCGCGTTTCATGCTCATCAGGGTTTCCTCAGACTCGGGACAGGATTTCTTCGCTCAGCGAGTAGTACTCCATCGCGCCGCTCGATCGCGGGGCAAAGGTGAAAATCGATTCCTTGTACGCCGGACTCTCTTCCAGCCGGATCGACTTCGTGATGACGGTGTTAAACAGGCGCTCACCGAACACCTTGCCGATCTGGTCATGAATGTCGCGCGCCAGCGTGGTGCGCTTGTCGTGCATCGTGATCACGACGCCGAGGAGTTGGAGATTCGGATTCGGACGCGCCTTGATCTTCTCGATCGTCTCCAGCAGATCGTCGGTCCCTTCCAGCGCAAAGTACGACGACTGGATCGGCACCAGCACGTGCGTCGACGCCACCATGGCGTTGACCGTGATCATGCCCAGCGTCGGCGGCGTGTCGATGAAGATGTAGTCGTACTCGCTCGGCGCGTCCTTCATCTTGTCCTTGAGCCGGAACGGGCCGTCGAGCTCACCGATCAACTTCGACTCCAGCTTGGCCAGGGCGATCTTCGACGGCGCCACGAAGAGATTCGGCAACGGGGTCGGGACGATGACGTCGTTCAGAGGGAGCTCTTCGCTCACCAGCACATCGAACATCGACCGCGAGATCGATCGCGGATCGATGTAGCTCATGGTGCTGTTCGCCTGCGGATCGAGATCGATCAGCAGCGTTTTATGGCCCTTGTTTGCGACGGCGGCGGCGAGGTTGATAGTGGTGGTGGTCTTGCCGACCCCGCCTTTTTGGTTGGCGACGGTGATGATCATGTGGACCGGGCGATTGTAGCGTGGTTGTTTGGTTGCCGAGTTGCCAGGTTGCCGAGTTGCCCGGGGATTGGTTGCTGGGTTTCTGAGTTGCTTGGTTGCGAAGTGAGAGTCGGGTAGTCGCGGCCTCAGCAACCAAGCAACCAAGTAACCCAGCAACCATCACCGGCAACCTGGCAACTCGGCAACCGGGCAACCCAAAGCACCTACATCTTGTACTTTCCCAAATCTTCAGTATCCAGACTCTCGAACCACTTCTTCGTCTTCTCATCCGGATCGTAGTCGGAATCGGGAGTAATGGTTTGGGCCTGATCGAGCACTGATTGCGCGACGTAAATCGGCGCCTCGGTGCGCAGCGCCAAGGCGATGGCGTCGCTGGGGCGCGCGTCGAGCTCGAGCATCGTGTCGCCGCCGGCGCGGGTGACCATCATGCGAATCTGCGCGAAAAAGGTGGAGTCTTTCAGATCGTTGATGACGATGCGGGTCACGCGCGCGTCGAGCTGGGCGATGGCGGACTTCAGAAGATCGTGCGTCATCGGACGCGGCGTTTCCACGTTCTCCAGCTGCAGAGCGATGGCATTGGCCTCGAAGATGCCCACCCAGATCGGCAGGAAGAACTTCTCCTCCTCATCCTTCAACACGACGATCGGTGAATTGGAAACGGGGTCGAGCATCAGCCCCTTGATCGACATCGGTACGAGCTCATTCATGCGACGGCCTCCCCGCGCAGTGTGTGATGCTGCGCTTGCTCGATGCGGACGCCCAGCATACTCCCCGGGCGCGTCGAGAGATCACCGCTGAAGTTGACCACCCAGTTGTCGTCGGTACGTCCTGTGAGCATCATGGGATCGTGCTTGCTCGGTCCTTCGACGAGAACATCCAGAACGCGCCCGCGATAGGACGCGAGATGTTCGCGCTTGAACTGCTCGTGAAGATCGAACAGGCGATTGAGCCGTTCCGATGCGACGTCATCGTCCGGCGCTCCCAGTCTCAGCGCCGGCGTACCAGGCCGCGGCGAGTATTTGAACGCGAACAACGACCCGTAGCCGATTTCGGTGATCAGAGAAAGTGTCTGCTGGAAATCCTCCTCCGTCTCGCCGGGAAATCCAACGATGATATCGGTCGAGAAATCGATCTGAGGGATGGCCGCGCGAATCCGTCCGATCGTTTCGAGATACGCCTCGCGCGTGTACAGCCGTTTCATCCGCCGCAGAATCTTCGACGAGCCTGACTGCACCGGCAGGTGGAGATAGCGCGAGATGTTTTCGTGGTCGCGCATGGCCGCGATCATCGAGTCATTCACTTCGGCGGGATGGGACGTCATGAATCGTAGACGGGCCACGCGATCGATTTCTGCAACCGCCGAGAGCAGCGCGCCGAAATCGCGTCCGGTGATCGGGCATCGATACGCGTTCACCGTCTGTCCGAGGAGCTCAATCTCGACGCGCCCCGTCTCGACCGCAGCCCGCACCTCACGCAGCACATCGTCGAACGGACGCGACACCTCGCGGCCGCGCGTGGTCGGCACGATGCAGAACGTGCAGTTCTTGTTGCAGCCCTCGATGATCGTCACCTGCGCTTTGGTGGCCGAGGGACGGTCGACGGTCAGGTAGTCATAGTTGCGGTCGTCGGGGAAATCGATGGCCACCTTGCGATCGCCGGAAAGAATCTGATCGAGATGGCCGACATTGCCCGGCCCCATCACGAAATCGACCCACGGCGCGCGGTGGAGGATGGCCTCCCCTTCCTGTTGCGCCACGCAGCCGCAGACGCCGATGCGCAGATCCTCGCGCTCGCTCTTCATCCCGCGCAGCCGGCCGAGGTGCGAAAAAACCTTCTGCTCCGACTTGTCGCGGATCGAACAGGTATTGAGAAGGATGAGGTCCGCCTCCCCTTCGCTCTCCACGCGCCGGTAGCCGCGCAATTTCAAACTACCGCTGAGGCGCTGGCTGTCGAGATCGTTCATCTGACAGCCCCAGGTTTCGATGAAAAAGGTCTTGGTCATGGTGTGTGAAGGTCGTCAATCGTCTCACAAGACGAGAGTGCAAGCCGGAACACGGATCGTCTGATCTACAATCCGCCGCGATGACCACCACCGCGCCCGTCTGCGACGATCGCAGCCTCTCGCAGCTCGCCCTCGGCCTGACCGGTTCCGAGATCCTGAGAATCTCCGGCCAGATCCGAACCCTCTCCGAAGCCGGCCACGACATCTGCAACCTCACCGTCGGCGACTTCTCGCCGAAAGAGTTCCGCATCCCGAAAGTGCTCGAGGATCTGATCGCCGAGGCCTTTGCCAAAGGCGATACCAACTACCCGCCGTCGGATGGGACCAAAGAGCTGCGCCAGGCGGTTGTCCGCTACTACGAAGAGGTCCTCGGCCTGAAGTATTCGATCGAGTCGACGGTCATCGCCGGTGGCGCGCGGCCGATCATCTTCGCGGCCTACGCGGCGGTCGTCGATCCCGGCGACAAGGTGGTCTACCCGATCCCCTCCTGGAACAATAACCACTACGTCTACCTCATGCGCGGCGTCCCGGTCGAGATTCCGGTCGGACCGGACACGAACTTTCTGCCGACCGCCGACCTGCTGCGGCCGCACATTCGCGACGCGCGCCTCATCTGCATCTGCACGCCGCTCAATCCGACCGGCACGGTCATGGCGAAAGAGGAAGTGGAGCGCATTGCCCGGCTGGTGGTCGATGAAAACGAGCGCCGCGCCGCCGCCGGCGAGCGCGCTCTGCTGATCCTGTGGGATCAGGTCTACTGGATGCTGACCTTCGGCGCGTCGCGGCACTACAGCCCGCCGCAGCTCGTCCCCGAATCGACGCCGTACACAATCTTCGTCGACGGCATCTCCAAAGGATTCGCCGCGACCGGCCTGCGCGTTGGCTGGGTGGTGGCGCCGCCTCCGATCACCGCGAAGATGCGCGACATCCTCGGCCATGTCGGCGCCTGGGCGCCGCGCCCGGAGCAGATTGCCGTGGCGAAGTTCCTCGGCATGCGCGCCGCGATCGACGAGTTCCACGAAACGATGATCCGTGAACTGCAGCTGCGGCTCGATCTTCTCTACGACCGCATCGCCGCCATGGGCCGCGAAGGACTGCCGATCCGCGCCATCGCGCCGCAGGGAGCGATCTATCTCTCCGTGCAGGTCGATCTCATCGGCCGCGGCGGAATCACCACGAACGAACAGATCCGCAAGATCCTGCTCGACGAAGCCGGCTTCGCCGTCGTCCCCTTCCAGGCGTTTGGTCTGCCGCAGGAGACGGGCTGGTTCCGCCTCAGCGTCGGCGCTGTCTCGCCGGCGCAGATCGAAGCCGGCCTCGCACGCGTTCGCGACGTGCTGGCCCGTTACGCGTAGACTCTCGGCATTCATTCAGGAGGTTTTTATGTCCCCTATCCGGCGGCTCCTCCCGTTTCTCATCCTGATTACTGTCCCGCTCGCTGCCCAGACCACCGGCTCGATCAGCGGCCACGTGAGCGACTCCAACGGCGGCATCCTCCCCGGCGTCACGATCGAAGCAACGAGCCCTTCGCTGCAAGGGATGCGCATCGCCATCAGCGATGCCACCGGCATCTATCATCTGCCGCTGCTTCCGCCGGGAAGCTACTCGGTGGCGTTCACGCTCACCGGTTTCTCGCAGAAGAAGAACGCCAATGTGCCGGTCGCGCTGGGCAAGGAAACGACGCTCGACGCGACGCTCTCGCCGGCTGCGATGACCGAGAGCATCACGGTCGGAAGTTTCGCGCCGCCGATCGATACGACCTCGAACACGCTCGGCACGAGCCTGAACGCGATGCAGATCGAGACGCTGCCGACCGCGCGCAATTACTCCTCGGTGGCCCAGATCACCCCCGGCATCTCCACCGACGCCGTGCAGTCGGACGACAAACAGACGCCAACGATCACGGTCTACGGCTCCTCGGGCGCAGAGAACGCCTTCTACGTCGATGGCGTCAATACCACCAACTCCGAATACGGCTTCCAAGGCAAAGAGCTGAATTTCGAGTTCATCGAAGCGGTGGAGATCAAGACCGGCGGCTACGAGGCCGAGTACGGCCGCGCCACCGGCGGCATCATCAATGTGGTCACGAAGTCCGGCAGCAACACGCTGCACGGCGACGTTTTCGGCTACGACACCAGCGACTCGCTGCAGACCGACTCGAAGACAGTCGTCGGCAGCACGCCGTCCGGCTTCACAAAAAAGGATTACGGCGCCGACCTCGGCGGCTACATCCTCAAAGACAAGCTGTGGTTCTTTGGCGCCTACGATCAGGTCCGCAATACGCAGGGCAATCTGCTCGCGGCCGGTCCCGATGCCGGCAAGTCGGTTGATTCGCCGAGCCATCGCGACCTCGGGTCGGCCAAAGTCACTTACAGCCTCACACCCAGCCACACCTTCACCGGCACGTTCCTGCAGGACCCGCGCACCGACACCGGCGCCATCAACGACGCGAACCACACGCTGATCGGCGAGCCGTCCACATACCTCGGCAGCCAGGAGCTCGGCGGACGCGATTACGCGCTCCGCTACGACGGCGTCGTCGGCACGAGCTGGCTTTTCTCGGCACAAGACGCCCGGCACAAGGAGAAAAACTCGGTCGGTCCGGCCACGGCCGCCGGCGACACGATCGAATACATCGACGATCGCAACAGCCGCTTCCAGACCGGCGGCTTCGGACTCATCCAGGACAAATCGTTCGATCGCAAGTTCTACGGCGGCTCGGCAAGCCATTACCGCGGCAACCATCAGTTCAAGGCCGGGATCGAGCTCGAGGAGCAGACCGCGAACGTGATCAAACGGATGTCCGGCGGCCAGCAGGTGGAGATCTCCGCGAATCCCAACAATGCCGCCAAGCCGATCTATAGCCACTTCTATTGGACGACTCCCGACGCAACGGTGGCCAATGCTCCCGTCTCGCAGCTGAACGCATCGCCGGAGCACAAGAACACCACCGCCTATGTCCAGGACCGCTGGACATTGAAGGACCTGACGCTGAACATCGGCCTGCGCTGGGATCGACAGCGCATCATCGACTCCGCCGGCATCACGCAAATCGATCTCAAGAAGGACTATGCGCCACGGCTCGGATTTGTCTGGGATCCGAATGGAGACAATCACGGCAAAGTCCTCGGATCGTTCGGCCGCTACTACGAAGAGATTCCGATGGACCTGGTCATCCGCTCGTTCTCGTATGAGCGCCAGCCACGGTTCATCAATTACAGCCCGACCAGCACGATCCCCGACGCCAACGCCGAAGCCGACTCCAAGACAAATTCCGCCATCCTCGGCGGTTTCACCGAGCCCTCCGATCCCAATCTCAAAAACCAGTACCTGACCGAATACATCGTCGGTGGCGAGCGCGAAGTGATGCCGAACATTTCCGTCGGCATCAAGGGCATTTATCGCAGCTACGGGCGCGTGATCGAAGACTTCCTCTGCGCCGCCGACGGCACCTACTGCATCGGCAATCCCGGCGAAGGGATCATGAAGAAGGTCTTCACACTCGATTACTCACAACAGTTCGACGCGCCGAAGCCGAAACGAACGTACAAAGGAATTCAACTTGACGCCAACAAAGCCTTCAGCAACAACTGGCAGGCCATGGCGTCGTATATCTACTCCCGGCTCGAGGGAAATTACGACGGCGAATACGCGCCATTCACGAACATCGGCGCCGATCCGAATATCTCCGCCGCCTACGACTACTACGATTTCTTCACCAACGGCGCCGACCTGACGAAGATCACCAACAGCGGTCCCCTCTCAAACGACCGCCGCCACCAGTTCAAAGCCTCCGGCATCTACAACACGCCATGGAAACTGTCCGTCGGCGTCTCCGCCTACTGGCGCAGCGGCACACCGTTGACGCGCTACGGCTACTCCTCCGCCTACAAGCGCTACGAATTCTTCCTGACAAGCCGCGGCGCCGAGGGCCGCGCCCCAAGCAACTACGACGCCGACGTCCACCTCGCCTACCCCATCGCCTTCGGCGGATCGCACCTCAACATCCTCCTCGACGTCTTCAACATCCTCAACACGCAACGCGCCGTCCTCCTCGACCAGCGCTACAGCTTCCAGGAAGAGGACAACGGCCTGGCAAAGTCGGCCAATGCCACCTATCTTAAGCCGGTCGTTCGAACGCCGGCGACCTCGGCGCGGCTGGGTTTGCGATGGACGTTCTAATGATGTGGAGGTCTCTTGACAGGTAAACCGAGCCGTAGATAATTACGTGATCATCCCCGGTTGGCCCCGTGCGCGGGGTCGCCGGCCACCTCCGGGTTGCGACCTGGAGGTTTTTTTTTGCAATGAATCGAACGACCTTCATTATCGACGGCTTCAATCTGTACCACTCTGTCGAGGAGGACGCACACCAGCTCGGCTTTGGCTCACGGGGCACAAAGTGGCTGAATCTTCGTAACCTGTGTGCCTCATACCTTCATGTGATCGGCAGTAACGCGCAGCTTGAGAAGGTCTACTACTTTTCCGCTCTCGCCAGACATCTCGAAGCGACAAAGCCTGATGTGACACAACGTCATCAAGTGTACGTTCAGGCATTGGAGAGCACAGGTGTGATCGTCAAACTCAGCCGGTTCAAGGCGAAAGAAGTTCGATGCCCGAAGTGCGGATCACGCAACGTGCGGCATGAGGAGAAAGAGACAGACGTGGCGCTCGCCGCGAAGTTGCTCGAAGTATTCGCACGCGATGAGTGTGAAACGGTGGTCATCGTGACCGGCGACACGGATATCGCGCCCGCAGTGCGCACCGCCTCTGCGCTTTACCCGCTGAAACGAATTGCGTTCGCCTTCCCGTTTGCCAGGAAAAACAAGGAGTTGGCGCAGCTCGTCAGGACGTCATTTCAAATTCGCAAAGAGGCGTACGTCGCGCATCAGTTCGATAACGTTATTCAGCTTCCTGACCGCAGCATCTCGAAGCCAGCGACTTGGTAGCAGCGCTACACGAAGATTCTGATCTCCTTCAACTCCTTCAACTTGTCCCGAATCTCCGCCGCCTTCTCGAAATCAAGATTCTTTGCCGCATCCTTCATCTCGCGCGTCAGACGGGCGATGGCTTTGTCAAGATCCTCCCCTTCCGTCAGGTCGAGGCGTGCGCGGGAGGTTGGTCCGCCGGGGACTTCAAAGTAATCGAGGTTGGCCATCTTCATCAGATCGCTGTCAATGGCCTTGATGATCGACGCCGGCTCGATGTTGTTTTCCTCGTTGTATTTCTGCTGGATGGCGCGGCGGCGGTTGGTCTCGGCGATGGCGAACTTGATCGAGTCGGTCATCTTGTCGGCGTAGAGGATGGCTTCGCCGTTGAGGTTGCGGGCCACGCGGCCGATGGTCTGGATCAATGACGTCTGCGAGCGAAGGAAACCTTCCTTGTCGGCATCGAGGATGGCCACGCATGAGCACTCCGGGATATCCAGACCTTCGCGGAGCAGGTTGATGCCGACCAGCACGTCGTACGTGCCGACGCGGAAGTCGCGGATGATGGCGATGCGCTCGAGCGTCTCGACATCCGAGTGCAGGTAGTTGACCTTGATCCCCAGCTCCAGCAGGTAGCGCGTCAGATCCTCGGCCATCCGCTTGGTCAGGGTCGTAACCATCACGCGCTCGTTCTTCGCGAGGCGCTCCTTGATCACGCCGATCAGATCATCGACCTGCCCTTTTACCGGCTTGATGATGATCTGCGGATCGAGCAGGCCGGTGGGACGGATCACCTGTTCCGCGAACAGGCCGCCGGTCTTCTCCAACTCGAACGAACCGGGCGTAGCCGAGACGTAGACGATCTGATTCAGCTTTCCCTCGAACTCCGTGAACGACAGCGGCCGGTTGTCGATCGCGCTCGGCAGGCGGAATCCGTACTCCACCAGCGTCTCCTTCCGCGCGCGGTCGCCGCCCCACATCGCCCTGACTTGAGGAATGGTCTGGTGAGATTCGTCGACCACCAGCAGAAGATCCTTCGGGAAATAGTCGATCAGCGTCGGCGGCGGCTCGCCCGGCTGGCGACCCGAGAGATGCCGTGAATAGTTCTCGATGCCGTTGCAGTAGCCGAGCTCCGCGATCATCTCCAGATCGAACATCGTCCGCTGCGACAGGCGCTGCGCTTCGAGCAGACGATCATTCGCGCGCAGTTCGACCACCCGCTCGTCGAGCTCGGTGCGGATGTTCTCCATCGCCACCATCAGCCGGTCGCGCGGGGTGACGTAATGCGTGCGCGGATAAACGGCCAGCCGGTCGTATTCGCGTCCCGAGGTCCGGCCGGTGATCGGATCGATGCGGGTCATCTTGTCGATCTCGTCGCCGAAAAACTCGATGCGCACGGCGTCGTCCTCGTACGCCGGCCAGAGCTCGAGGACATCGCCGCGCACGCGGAACGTGCCGCGAGAAAGGTCGTAGGGCGTGCGCTCGTACTGCATTTCCGTCAGCCGGCGCAGGTACTGCGTCATCGGCTTGTCGACGCCGCGCTCGAAGAAGACCAGCATCGAGTGGTAGAGATCGGGATCGCCAATGCCGTAGATGCACGAGACCGACGAAACGATGATCACGTCGCGCCGCTCGAACAGCGCTTTCGTCGCCGCCAGCCGCAGCTTGTCGATCTCGTCGTTCTTGGTCATCTCCTTTTCGATGTAGAGATCGTTCTGCGGGATGTAGGCTTCGGGCTGGTAGTAGTCGTAGTACGAAACGAAGTACTCGACCTTGTTCTCGGGAAAGAAGTTCTTGAACTCCTGATAGAGCTGCGCCGCCAGCGTCTTGTTGTGGCTGAGCACCAGCGTCGGCCGGTTGATGTTCTCGATCACCTTGGCCACGGAGAACGTCTTGCCGGAACCGGTGACGCCGAGGAGAACCTGGTCGCGCGTACCGGCCCGGATGCTCTCCGTCAGCTGCCGGATCGCCTCGGGCTGATCTCCTTGCGGAGTGAATGGGGAGATGAGTTTGAAGTTCATGGATGGGTTACTGGGTTGCTAGGTTGCTGAGTTGCTCGGCAATTGACTTAGCAACCGAGCAACTCAGCAACCCAGTAACTCATTTCACGCTTCGATTCACATCCCGCATCGCCGCGATCAGCTTGTCGGCGTCGGCGTGATCGATTTTCTCATCGCCATCGACCTCGGTGACCAGCTTGAGGAACGATTGCGTTTTTTCGAGTTTCAGCTTTCCGGCGTTCGCCGATGCGCGCAGGGTCTTCATCTCCGCGATGAGCTCGGCTTTCTGGACCGGCGTCACGTCACGCTGAAGGTGGGCCATCATGTCGTCGTTGACCTTGCCGAAGAGCCAGTCGAGCACGGAGCCGGACTTCGGCGCCACCGCTCCGGCGGCGAAGAGCAGGATGACCAGCGCCACCGAGGCCCATCCGCAGCCGATCGGGACCCAGCGCGGAAAGAGTGGCCGCAAATCCTTCTCCGGAGCCGCGTAATAGTCGGCGGGACGACGGAACGGAAGAGGGTCAACGACGGGCGCGGGAGGCGGCGCGATGGGCTCGGGCTCAATGGGATTGAATTCGTCCATGTAGTTATAACGGCAGGAAAATGTATCATGCGCGCAGATCGTCGTCCGCGGCCCCAACTGAAGGAAGGAAGTAACGTATGGCTCCGTCGTTGTCCAACGTAGCGGTGTTGATTCTTGACGACAACCCGCTCGTCTTGAAGTTGGGAAGAGCGCTGCTCGAACGCGAAGGGTGTACCGTCCTCATCGCATCGAGCTGGATCGAGTTCAACCACGTCCTGGCAAGCAACTCGCCCGACATCATCTTTCTCGACGTGAACCTGCCCAGCATCAAGGGAAACCGCCTCAGCGAAGTGCTCAAATCGCAGTCGAGTAAGAAAGACATCCCCATCGTTCTGATCTCCGACCTGCCGGAGAAATCGCTTGAAGAGATGTTCCCCAGCTCCGGCGCCAACGCCTGGATGCGCAAGCCGCTCACGCGCGACAAGATGGTCGACATGATCAATCGCTACGTGAAATGACCGACGAAACGCGCATCCTTCGCACCGCAGGCATTCCCCTCGTCATCGCCGTGATCCTTCTCTTCGTTCTGCCGAAGATGTGCGTGAAGGTCGTTCAGGTGTCGAAGGAGCGCAAGGAGAAAGCCGAGCGCGCCGCCGGCGGACTGCAGATCGAGTCGACGCAGAAGCCGGTCACCTATCCCGCCGGCCTCGATCCCGATCGCGTGAAGTATCTGGTCGAGATCGATCACGACTTCTCCACGCCCTACACCGCGCGCATCAGCAAGACACCGGGCCTCCTCGGCGCAGCGCTCATCGAGCAGCAGCAGATCGTTCCCACCCTGCAGAAGCTGGGTTACGCCGAAGCCGGCGCCGACGGAACCCTGACGCTGACCCGCGACGGCCTCCTCCACCTCGATGGTTTCGTCGACGACGGTTCTTCCTGGACCTTTCCCGTCGCCACGCGCGAGTTCAACGCCGTCACCGCGATCGACGCGGATGGCGCAAACGCGCACGCCAAGTTCGCCTGGAAGTGGAAGCCGAACGCGATCGGCTCGGAGCTGATGCCGGCGCCGAAGCGCCACGAGGCCAAGGCCGAGCTCACCAACGTGGGCGGGCACTGGTCGCTGACGGGAATCGGGGAGCTGGATCGGAATCTGGAGTAGCGCGCAGCGCCGCGAAGCGAGCGTAGCGCCATCGGCTCGATGGCTGTACCGCCGCCGGCTCGGCGGCGATAGACGAAACCTGCCAGCGAGCCGCTGGCGGTACAGCCGTCGGGCCGACGGCGCTACGCTGGCTTCGCCTTAATTCGGCGGCTTCGCCGGCGCCGTGGTTGTTGCTGGCGCCGTGGTCGTCGCCGGTTTCGTCCCCTCATCCACATTCGGCGCGGGCGACTCCGCCCCCTCCCCTGACCGCGCCGATGCATCCTGCGCTGCCTGGGTCGGCTCGAGCTCCTTCGGCTGGTAGAACGGCTTCTGCAGATAGTAGGGAAGCTTGCTCACCGCCACCGTGGCGCCGCTGCAATCCTTGTCCGGCTCCTGGCCGGCGATGAAGGCTTCCATCACCACGCGCTCGCATGGTCCTTCGCCGCGGCGGCCTGTTTTCAGATCCATCGGACGCATCACGATGCCCGGCGGGATGTCGAACTCCGGCCGTGACGTGCGCAGCTTCAGCGTATCGATCTGCTTGACGATGTCGATCCAGATCGGCAGCGCCACCTCGGCGCCGGTCGCGCCGCCGCCGAGGGAACGGCTCGGATCGTCGTAACCAACCCAGACGCCGATGGTGAACTCCGGGGAAAAACCGAGGAACCAGGCATCCGTGTACGAATTCGTCGTTCCCGTTTTGCCCGCCAGCGGCGGCGGCAGCGTGTGTGCCTCGAAACCGGTGCCGCGATCGATCGTCCCGCGCATCACGTGCGCCAGCTCGAACGCAACTTCGGCCTTGGTCGCCTCCGACAACTCCGGGAACTGCTCCTCCAGCACGCGGTCAGTCTGATCGACGATCTTGCGTACCGAGCGCGGCTTCACGTAGACGCCCTGATTGGCGAACACGTTGTACGCGCCGACCATCTCGATCGGAGAAACGCCTGCCGCGCCCAACGCTGTCGAGGGGTAACGCGGAATGTCCGAGGTGATCCCGCAGCGCTTCGCGAAATCGACTACGTGATTCGCCCCCACCATCATCCAGGTCTTCACCGCCGGCACGTTGATCGACAGCTCCAGTGCTCGCTGGATGGTCACGATGCCGGCGTACTTGCCGTAGTAGTTCTTCGGCGAATAGATCTGATTGCCGACCGGAATGGCTACCGGCTCATCGAAGACGGTATCTGCCGGAGTCAATCCCTTCTCGAATGCCGCGCCATAAACGAACGGCTTGAACGACGATCCGGTCTGGCGCCGCGACTGGATGGCGCGATTGAACTTCGACATCTGGAAGTCGTAGCCGCCGACGAGCGCACGCACCTCGCCGGTCTTGACGTCGATGATGACCACCGCCCCCTGCACCTGCGGCAGCTGGTCGAGCATCCACTTCCGCGCGTGCGTCTTTGCATCTTCATCAACGCGGATGTAGACGATGTCGCCGGTCTTGAGAACGCCCTCCATGGTCTTGTGCTGCGTCCAGACGAAGGAAGTCGACGGCAGCATCATCGAATCCTTGCCGACGCGCGCGGTAACGCCGTTCTTGTCGACGGCCATGACTACGGCGGGATAGAGCTTGTCGAGGACGTACGGATCGTTCGACCAGCTCGGATCTTTGTACGCGGCCGGGTCGATCCCCTCGGCCACGAGATTCCGCGCCGGTTTACGGAATCCGCGCCGCCGGTCCCAGCGCCGCAGTCCGCGCTGCAACGCCGTCTCCGCCGCCTGCTGCATCGACAGGTCGAGCGTGGAGTAGACCTTGAGGCCCTTCTGGTAGAGGTTCTCGACCCCGAATTTCTCGCTCTTCTCGATGTACTGCCGAATCTCCTCGGCGAAGTACGCGCCGATGCGCGGCGCTTCCTCTTTGTACGTGCCCAGCACGATCGGCGCGTTGGCCGCCTGCTGGAACTGCTGCTTGTTGATGTAGTGCTCCTCGTACATCCGCCGCAGCACGTGGTTGCGCCGCGCCACCGCGTGGTCCATGTGCGTGATCGGGCTGTAATACATCGGCGCGCGAATTAGCCCGGCGATCATGGCCGCCTCGGGGACCGAGAGATCCTTCGCGTGCTTGCCGAAGTAGAGCCGCGAGGCCGCCTCGACGCCGTACGCTCCATGCCCGAGGTAAACCTGGTTCGCGTAGAGCTCGAAGATCTGGTCCTTGGTGAAATTCTTCTCGATGTCGACGGCCAGGAAGGCCTCATTGATCTTGCGCCGGAAATCCTTCGCCGGCGTAAGGAACACCTGCTTGGCCAGCTGCTGCGTCAGCGTCGACGCCCCTTCCACTTTCTTGCGGGCAATGATGTCTTTCAATGCCGCGCGAAAGATCGCTTTCGGATTGATCCCGCCGTGATGGTAGAAATCGGCATCCTCCGTGGCCACAACCGCCTGCACCAGCGCCGGCGACATGTCGCGCTTGGCGACGACGATCCGCTTCTGGATCGAGTACTCGGCGAAGCCGATACCATTCCGGTCGTAGATCCTCGTGATGATCGCCGGCTGGTAGTTCTCCAGCGACTTCACCAGCGGCACCCGAATCGCGTGCGCAAGAAGGAAACCGCCCGGAATGCCGAGGAGGATGGCGATGAGGAGAATGATCCACCGGGCCTTGCGAGGCTTTCGGACGGGTTCGTCAATCAGGGCATCGGACACGGGGCGGAGTGTAGCAGGGGGATGAGGCAGGGAGGAGAGGCAGGGACGAGGGACGAGGGACGGCAGAGTTACGCGGGGACGAGCGCAAACGAATCGCAACTTGTCCCTAATCCCTCGTCCCTGTCTCACCTCCCTGCCTAACTCCCCTCGTCCCTGTCACCCCCTCGTCCCTCATCCCTGCTTCTTCCCCCTCGTCCCTGCCTCACCCCTGCCGTTAGAATGCGCCGGATGTCCTCGCTCCCGAAGGCCCCGCCCGCGCCGGATTGGAGCCGTCTCGTTGCGGATTCGCTCAAACAGAACGGCGCCTGGTACACCTACCTCAAGCTCATCGAGGCGCGCGGCGCGTATCCCGACGATCTCTCCCTGCGCGGCTACACGGAGATTCTGCGAACCACGATCGTCCGCGATTTTCTGGCGCATCCGAAAGCGATGCAGGCCGTGCCCAAGCTGACGGCGGAGTTCCTCTCGAACTTCGACCGCTTCAACCTCACCGCCCAGGAGGGGTATCTCATTTCGCTCATCGACGGCCGGCTCGACCTGCAGAAGCTTCTGATTCTCAGTCCCTTCGATCCATTCACCACGCTGTTCAACCTGGCCAAGCTCCAGCACGAGCGCGCCATCACGGTGCCGCAATGAACGTGAACGATAACTTCACCATCGCCAAACACCTCAAGACCCCGATCGCGCTGATCAACGAGCACGGCGGCATCGAGTGGAAAAACGACGCCTTCGAGGCCACCTTCGGCACCGACGCCAAGGAGTGGCTGAAAGAGGCGGCGCGCGCGGTGGCCGGCGAGTCCGGCTGGCTGCAGGGATTCTTTCTCGATGCCGATGCCTATCGTTCTCTCGACGTCGACATCGAAGGCCGCACCTATCGCGTGGACAAGATCCTGCAGATCGAAGGCTACGCCACGCCGACCGTGGCACTCTGGTTCGAAGACGTGACGCGGCAGCGCGAGGCGGAGCAAGCCAAGTCCGACTTCACCGCCCAGATCGTCCACGACCTGCGCGGGCCGCTCTCCGGCATTCAGGGAACGCTGGAGTTCGTCCTTTCGCAGGACGGGCTGAAGCTCGATGCGATGAATGCCGATCTGCTCACCGAGGCCCAGCGCGAGTCGGAACGGATGATGAGCCTGATCAACGAGATCATGGACTTCTCCAAGATCCAGTCGGGCAGCTTCGCCGTGGAGCAGGAGCCGGTGCGCATCGCCGGCTTGTTGAAGCGCGCCGTGCGCAGCCTGCAGTCCGTGGCCGCGCGCGACGAGGTCTTCCTCCTCTCCGCGCATGGCCGCGACATCCCGCAGATCATCGGCAGCGTGGAAAAGCTGACGCAGGCGGTGATCAACCTGATCTCGAATTCGCTGAAGTTCACGCCGAAGAAGGGTCTGATCTCCGTCGGCGCCCAGATCGTCCGCAACGGCGAAGTACCGGAAGCGATCGTGATCACCGTGACCGACAGCGGCATGGGCATCAAGTCGTCCGAGCTGCAGCAGATCTGGGACAAGTACAAGCAGAGCGGCAACAAGTCCCTCCGCGGCGGCGGCGGCACCGGCCTCGGCCTCTACATCGTCAAGCAGGTCGTCGAAGCCCACGGCGGCGAAGTGACGGTGGCCTCGATTGAGGGAGTGGGAACGAGCATGGTGCTCAAGCTGCCGGTGAAGCGGGCGGCGTAAGATGAACGCATGCAGGCACTCGCCTACTGGAAAACCGTGACACACGATCGCGCTGATTTTCTCGACGACTTTCTCTCCATGCTCGTCGATAACGGCATTCGCTACTGCGTGATCGGCGGCCAAGGCGTGAACGCCTATGCCGAGCCGCTAGTCAGCCTGGATCTTGATGTCGCTGTTGCCGCGGAGGATCTCATCTTCATCGAGCGCCTCCTCGCCTCTCGTTTTCGCGTCGAGCACTTCGAGCACAGTCTCAACGTCAGCGCCTCGGATTCACAACTTCGCGTACAGATTCAGATGGACCCACGCTACTTCGCGTTCGTGCCGCGCGCGATGCCGCGCGAGGTCCTCGGTGTCACGCTGCAGGTCGCCGCAGTCGAGGATGTACTGCAAGGCAAGCTCTGGGCATTTCTCGACGAAACGCGCCGCGGGTCGAAGCGCCAGAAAGATCTCGCCGACATCGGCCGTCTCATCGAAGCGTACCCGCACCTTCGTGCGCGCGTTCCGCGCGAAGTGCTCGAACGGCTGATTTGAGCCTGAGCACTACAACAGCGCGTCGACTCCGTACGCGATCTCATCCTCGGTGATGTCGACAAACACCTCGCAACTGCCGATCGCGCGCGGGAAGACCATTACGCGCTGGCTGCCGGTGTTTTTCTTGTCGTGCTCCGTCGCGGCGAGAATCGCTTCGCGATCGATCCCCTCGGGGAGTGGCGTCGGGTTCCAGCCGCGGATGGCGTACTCGATTCTGGCGGCGACCTTGCGATCGATCAGTCCTCGCTGCACGGCGATGGCGTTCGCTCCGATCATGCCCCACGCAACAGCCTCGCCGTGGGTCAGATCGCGATAGTCAAGCGCGGCCTCGATGCCGTGGGCGATGGTGTGGCCGTAGTTGAGGAGGCGGCGGAGATCGGCTTCCTTTTCATCGGCAGAAACGATTTCTGCTTTGACGCGAATCGCTTTGCGCACGACCTCGTCGACATCAAAGTCCGGAGGTGATTCGAGCAATTCGAAGAGCGCGGCATCGCCGATCACGCCGCCTTTCAGCGCTTCGAAGAGGCCGCTGAGTACTTCGCGGCGCGGAAGTGAATCGAGTGTGGCCAGATCGGAGATCACAGAGCGCGGCGGAAAAAAGCTGCCGATCAGGTTCTTGCCCTTGGCGTGATTGACTGCCAGTTTGCCGCCGAGGGAACTGTCGACTTGGGCCAGAAGCGTGGTGGGAACGTGGACGAGGTCGATGCCTCTCAGAAAGATCGATGCTGCGAAACCGGCGGTGTCTCCAACCATGCCGCCGCCCACGACCACCGCCATCGAATCGCGCTTGGCGCCGCGCTCGAGGAGTTGGGTGACGACGTCGTTCGCCGTCTCCAGCGTCTTATGCGCCTCCCCTTCTTCGATGGCGATGACATCCGCATCGAGCGATGCCGCGATCTGCTCGCCGAAACGGTCGCGCAGGACGGTCGATGTGATGACGAAGATACGGCCGCGGTTCACGATGAGCGAACGGATATCGTCGAGGAGGTTGCGGCCGACGTAGACGGGATAGGTGGCGGACGCCTGGCGGATGGTGAGGAAGGGCTGCATGGGCGAGACTTACCGCACAGACAAGAGTGTCTGTGCCACATTGGATCCGTGCAATGTGGCACAGACACTCTTGTCTGTGCTGCCTGTGCCTAACGGATGCACGATCATTTCACCCGGATCCCCAACTCCTCCAACTGCTTCTCATCCACCGCCGCTGGCGCTTCGCTGAGCAGATCCTGCGCGCGGGCGGTCTTCGGGAAGGCGATCACTTCCCGCAGCGATTCGGCGCGGGCCATGAGCATGACCATGCGGTCGAAGCCGAGGGCCACGCCGCCGTGCGGGGGGGCTCCGTAGCGGAAAGCATCGAGGAGGAAGCCGAAACGGTCGCGGGCGTCGTCGTCGCTGATGCCGAGGGCGCGGAACATGCGCGACTGCAGTTCGGGCGTGTTGATACGGATCGACCCGCCGCCGAGCTCCAGGCCGTTCAGCACCACGTCGTACGCGCGCGCCAGCGTGGCGCCGGGATCGCTTTCGATCTTGTCGACGTCTTCAAGCCGCGGCGAGGTGAATGGGTGATGGCGGGCGAAGAAGCGGCCGCTCTCCTCGTCCCACTCGAAGAGCGGGAAGTCGACCACCCAGAGAAAATCCCAGCGATCGGCGGGGATGAGTCCCTGCTCCTTGCCGACACGAAGACGGAGCGAGCCGAGCACGTCCCACACACGCGTGGTCTTGCCGGCCACGATGAGGGCCATGTCGCCTTCATTTGCGTGCAGCGCGTCGCGCAACGAATCGAAGCCGGCGTCGTCGAGGAACTTCTTGATCGACGAGCCGCGCTGCGCATCGAACTTGATCCAGACAAGTCCCGAGGCGCCGAGCTTCTTGGCCTCTTCGGTGAGCTCATCGATGCGCTTGCGGGACAAGGATGCGCCGCCGGGAACGACGATGCCGCGCACGGTCTCGGCCTCGCGAAATGCGGCGAAGTCGATCGCCTTTGCGGCAGCGGTGATGTCGACGAGCTCCATCCCGAAACGTGTATCCGGACGATCGATGCCGAAGCGGTCCATCGCCTCCTGCCAGCCCATGCGCGGGAACGGCGTGGTGATCGGAATCCCCGCCAGCGGAAAGACCTCGGCGAACATTCCTTCGATCAGATTGAAGACGAACTCCTCGTCGATGAACGAGGCTTCGATGTCGACCTGCGTGAACTCCGGCTGGCGGTCGCGGCGCAGATCTTCGTCGCGGAAGCAGCGGGCGATCTGGTAGTAGCGATCGAGACCGCTGACCATCAGCAGCTGTTTGAAAATCTGCGGCGACTGCGGCAACGCATAGAACGTCCCCTTGTGCACGCGGCTGGGCACGAGGTAATCGCGCGCACCTTCCGGCGTCGATTTCGTGAGGATCGGCGTCTCGATCTCCAGAAACCCCTGCCGGTGCATGTAGTCGCGCACGCCGTGAGCGACGCGATCGCGCAGCACGAGGTTGCGCGTCAGCGCCGGGCGGCGCAGGTCGAGGTAGCGATACTTGAGGCGTAGTTCTTCCGCGGCGTCGACCTCGTCGTCGACCGGAAACGGCGGCGTTTCCGACCGGCTGAGCAGCTGGATGGAAGTCGCCACCACCTCAATGTCGCCCGTGGCCATCTTCGGGTTCTTCGTCCCCTCCGAACGCTCACGCACTTCCCCTTCGATGCGGACGACGTATTCGGAGCGCAGCTCCTTCGCCGCGGCGAGCAGCTCTTCGCTCGCGCCCTTCGAGCGATCGACAACCACCTGCACAATCCCGCTTCGATCGCGCACATCGATGAAAACAAGCTCGCCGAAGTCGCGCTGCTTCTGAACCCAGCCGGAGATGGTGACGGTACTGCCTGCCTGATCGATGCGAAGTGTGCCGGCGTAGCTTCGGGTCATGATGAGAGGTACTTCTCCTTGTACTCGATGTAATACCGCCACGATTGCTCCAGCCGCGCGATCTCGTCCATCCGCAAATCTCGTTTCACCTTCGCGGGGACACCAACAGCAAGCGTGCGCGGCGGGATCTCCATCCCCTCCCCGACCAGCGCGCCGGCGCCGATGAGCGCCAGCTCGCCTACGCGCGCTCCATCGAGGACGCGCGAGCCCATGCCGATGAGCGCGCCGCGTCCGATGACGCAGCCGTGCGCGATCACTCCATGCCCGATGGTGACCTCCTCGGCGATGTCGATCGGATGCGTGCCGTTGGTGACGTGCAGGACGCAGTTGTCCTGGATGTTCGTCCGCGGACCGATGCGGATCGAATGCACGTCGCCGCGCAGCACGGCGCCGTACCAGATCGAGCAATCGTCGCCGAGGTCGACGTCGCCGATCAGCGTGGCGTTCTCGGCGACGAAGACGCGCGCGCCGAGGCGCGGAGATTGGCCGTCGTAGGCTCTCGAAATCATGGCCGGCGACTTTAGCACGCTAGAATCTCCCCATGCCGCACGCCATCCCGTTCCGCAATCGCGCGCACGAAGTGTCGCGCATCGAGGCCTTCAGCGATGTCGTCTTCGGCTTCGCCATCTCGTTGCTGGTAGTCTCGCTCGAGGCGCCGAAGACGTACGAGCAGATGATGGAGATGCTGCGCGGCTTCCTGCCGTTCGCCATCTGCTTCTGGCTGTTCATCGACATCTGGTTCGAGCATCACCACTTCTTCAAGCGGTACGCGCTGCAGGACCAGCCGACGATGTTTCTGAACACGCTGCTGCTGTTCGTGATCCTCTTCTACGTTTACCCGTTGAAGTACATGTTCACGCTCTTCACCATGGGCATCCTCGGCCAGCACGTGGAGATCCCGCCCGGCGGGCAGACATTTCTCTTCACGATTTACGGGATCGGCGTCACGGCGGTGTTCTGGATCCTAGCGGCGCTCTACCACCACGCCTGGCGGCGGCACGACGATCTGCAGCTGAACGAAGTCGAGATCGTCGACACGCGCGAGAGCATCTGGGACAACTTCTACATGGGCATCTTCGGCGTGATCTCGATCGCCCTCGCTCATTCGCCGTGGCCGAAGTTCGCAGGCGTGGTCTACTTCCTCATCGCCATTCCGAAGACGCTCGTGCCGTGGATGATGGGAATCAAGCGGCGGAAGCGCGAGCAGGAGATGCTGGCGGCCGCGGAGCCGGCGTAGTCATCGCCAGAGACGCCACGTCGCCGCGGCCCATACGATCGCCCAAAGAATCGCCAGCGAGGCGACGCCGATCGTTGCGACGGTTGCTCCGAAGCGATCCGACGCAATGCCGGCGCCGAGGTACGACATGCTCATCGTCAGCGTCAGGAAGCCGTAGTCGGCGCCGAGGACCCGGCCGCGGATCCAATCGGGCGTCTCGCGTTGCAGGCCGTAGGTCGATGTCTGCCACTGCGCTCCGCCGCCGAGGTGCGCTGCGAAGACGGCGATGGCGCCAACCAGCAGCGAGTGCGAGAAGCCGAGACAGATGTAGCCGGCGCCGAACGTGAGAATGCTGACCGCGATGAGCCGGTACTGCACGTTGTCGCGGCGGGAGAGGGCGCGAACGAGAAACGGTCCGAGCAGCGCACCGAGGCCGCGCGCGGCGAAGAGCAGGCCGATGCCGAACGCGCCGGCGCGAAAGATTTCTTTGCCGAAGACGCTGAGCATGGCGATGACGCCCGCGCCGAGGCCGTAGCCGCCTTTCGACGTCAGCAGCGCCAGCACCCGCGGATGGCCGCGGGCGTAGCGGACCGTCTCGCGCATCGATTCGATCAGCGACGGGTGTTCGTGACCCACCGGCCGCTCCTCGGCGAATCGCGCGCGCATGCGCCAGAGAATTGCCGCCGAGGCCAGGAAGCTGATGGCGTCGACGACGAAGGAGGCGTCGCGGCCGAATCGCATCGTCACCGCGCCGCCGATGGCCGCGCCGACGGCGAGCATCGTTCCCCACGTCGATCCCATCAACACGTTCGCCGCGCTCAGCTCCTCGGGGGCAACGATGTTCGGAAGCGCGGCCTGCGAGGCCGGCTCGAAGTAAGCGGAACCGATGGAGATGGCGATCACACCGACGTACGCGAACGGCAGCAGCGCCGGAGTCCGCGCGAACAACGGCAGCAGGCAGGCGATCGTACGCAGCAGGTCGACCGTGATCATCAGCTTGCGACGATCGAGTTTGTCGACGGCGCGTCCGGCGATCGGCGTCACCAGAAAAATGGGCAGCGTCTGGCAGAGAAGCATCAGCGACGCCAGCGTGGCCGAGCCGGTGAGCTGCAGTACGAGATCGAGTAGCGCAACGGTGAGAAACCAGTCGCCGCCGAGCGAGATCAGCGATCCGAGGTAGAGCAACCGGAAGTCGCGGTTGTGCCGGAGGAGCCGCACGTACATGCGGCGCGAATGCTATCCCTCCTCGGGAATGGCGTGCTCCTCGGGGCCGGCGCGGTCGTAGGTCAGGAAGGAGTAGGGAAAGTCGTTCTTCGCATCCGCTTCGAAGTCTTCGCGGTCGGTCAGCCGCCATTCGTTGACGTCATCGAAATCGGGGAAGTAGGTGTCGCCGATGACGTCCGCATGAACCTGGGTGATGTACATCCGGTCCGCGCGGTGGATGGTCTGCCGGAAGATGTCTCCGCCCCCGAGGATGAATACCTCGTCCTCGGATGGCGGGATCGCGGCCAGCGCCGCTTCGATCGACGATACGACGACAACGTTCTCCTGCGGCGCGATCGGTTACCGGCTGATGATCACGTGCGGCCGTCCCGGCAGCGGCTTGCCGCCGATCTCGTCGAACGTCTTCCGCCCCATGATCACGTGATGCCCCATCGTCAGCGCCTTGAGGCGTTTCAGGTCATTCGAGAGGTGCCACGGCAGTTTGTTGTCGCGGCCAATCACGCCGTTCGCGGCAACCGCCGCGAGGAAGGAGATGCGCATGAGGTTGGGGATGATACAGCGGGGCAGAGCGTAGAGCAGGCGTCCGCGCCTGCTCCCGACGGGCGTCCTCGCCCGTCGGTGGTTTTTGTGAACGGAGCAGGATTGCCACGGAAACCACCGCCGGGCGAGGACGCCCGTCGGGAGCAGGCAGGGATGCCTGCTCTACACCGCGATCGGCGCCTTGATACTCGGATGCGGGTCGTAGTTCTCCAGCGTGAAATCGTCGAACTTGAAATCGAAGATCGATTTAACCTCCGGATTGAGCCTCATCCTCGGCAACGGCCGCGGATCGCGGGTCAGCTGTTCGCGGGCCTGATCGAGGTGATTGACGTAGAGGTGCGCGTCGCCGAGGGTGTGGATGAAATCGCCGGGGGCGAGATCGCACACCTGGGCCACCATCATCGTCAGCAGTGCGTACGACGCGATGTTGAAAGGGACGCCGAGGAAGACGTCGGCGCTGCGCTGGTACATCTGGCAGGAGAGCTTGCCGCCGGCGACGTAGAACTGGAAAAAGGCGTGGCACGGCGCGAGGGCCATGCGATCGAGATCGCCGACGTTCCAGGCGCTGACGATGTGGCGGCGGGAATCGGGATTGGTTTTTATCTGCTCGATGACGCCGCTGATCTGGTCGATGTGCCTTCCGTCGGCGGTGGGCCAGGAACGCCACTGGTAGCCGTAGACGGGGCCTAACTCACCATTCGCGTCGGCCCACTCGTCCCAGATCGTGACTTTGTTTTCGTTCAGGTAGCGGATGTTGGTATCGCCGCGGAGGAACCACAGCAGCTCGTGGATGATCGAGCGCAGGTGCACCTTCTTCGTCGTCAGCAGCGGAAAGCCGGCGCTGAGGTCGAAGCGGAGTTGATAGCCGAAAACGCTGAGGGTGCCGGTCCCGGTGCGATCCGACTTTGGCGCGCCGTGATCGAGGATGTTGTGAACGAGCTGAAGGTATTGCTGCATGGCTCATTTTAGCGCGCCTATAATCGCGCCCGCTCAAATGCTCCAGGCGATCGACCGCACCCTCCACATCGGCAACGTCTCCACAACCGATCTCGCCAACCGCTTCGGAACTCCGCTCTACATCTACGACGCGGAGATCATCCGGCGGCAGATCGCGCGCGTGCGAAAGGCGTTTGCCGCCCTCCCCTTTCGTCCGTTTTACGCGATGAAGGCCAACAGCGCGCTGGCAATTCTCGATCTCGTGGACGGCGCCGGCTTCGGCTGCGATGCCGTGTCGCCCGGGGAGATCTTCATCGCGCAAAAAGCCGGCTTCACGCCGGACAAGATCTGGTTCACCTGCTCGAACGTTTCTGACGACGACCTGCGCGCCATCGGCGACGAACGCATCGTGATCAACGTCAACTCCATGTCGGAGATCGACCGCATCCTGGCGCTCGATCTTCGGAATCCGATCGCGTTGCGCGTTAACACGGACATCGGCGCCGGGCATCATGTCGACGTCGTCACGGCAGGTGGCGGCGTGAAGTTTGGAATCGATCGCGCCGAGGTGGAAACGGCGCGGATGGTGGTCGAAGACAGCGGGCGTAAGGTGGTCGGGCTGCACGCGCACATCGGCTCAGGCATCGACAGTATCGTCCCGCTGATCGAGTCGGCGCGTCGGCTGCTCGATCTGTCGACGTCGTTTCCCAATCTGCAATGGCTGAACTTCGGCGGCGGGATTTCCGTGCCCTACGAACCGGGAGCGGCGGAGTTTCCGATCGACGACTATGGCGCGGAGCTGACGCGCGTCGCCGATCGCCTGCTGCGCGCGCGCGATCTCACCGCCATCCTCGAGCCGGGTCGCTATCTCGTTGCGGAATCGGGCACGCTGCTCTCACGTGTGACCTCGCGGCGGCTCAGCGGCGGCCAGTTCTGGATCGGCGTCGATACTGGCTTCAACCATCTGGTGCGTCCGTCGAAGTACGGCGCGTATCACCACTTCATCAATGCCACCAATTGTTTGCCGGCATCGCTTCGAGAAACGTTCGATATCAGCCAGATGCATGACGAGGTGGTCGTGGCCGGCAATCTCTGCGAATCGGGCGACGTCTTCACCCGCACGGAGAAAGGTGAGGTCATCACGCGGAAGCTCGACCGCACCAACGCCGGCGATCTGCTTGCGTTCTGCGACGCCGGCGCCTACGGCTTTTCGATGGCGTCGCTCTACAACGCGCGGCTGCTGCCCCCCGAGGTGATGGTCGATGGCGGAGAGGTGCGGCTGATCCGCGAGCGGCAGACGTTTGAGGAGATCGTGAAAGGAATGCGATGAGACGCGTGGTCAGTGGCCAGTGGTCAGTGGTCAGGAGGCCTATGTGGCACAGACACTCTTGTCTGTGCATCGTGCTGGCCGCGGCATTGTTCGCATCCGCCTGCGCCACCGCTCCCAAGCCCGCCATGCTCGATCTCAAAATCGTCAACGGCCGGATCATCGACGGCACCGGCGCGCCGTGGTACCGCGGCGATGTCGGCGTTCGCGGCGACACCATCGTCTCCATCGGCGATCTTTCGAACGTCGCCGCCACGACAACGATCGATGCTCACGACAACATCGTTTCCCCCGGCTTCATCGATCTCCTCGGCCAGTCCCAGGGCGCCGTCTTCGTCGATCCGCATCTCGAGGCCAAGGTGCGGCAGGGCGTGACCACCGAGGTCACCGGCGAGGGAAGCTCGCCCGGTCCGATCAGCCAGAAACAGATCGATGCCGCCAATCCGCGCAACCGGCCGAAGTGGCACACGCTCGGCGAGTGGTTCAGCCTCCTCGAAAAGAACGGCACCGCCATCAACTTCGCCCTCTTCGTCGGCGCCGACAACCCGCGGGAGATGGTGATCGGCGACATCAATCGCCAGCCGACCGCGGACGAGATGCGCGAGATGGAGCAGATCGTCGATCAGGCCATGCGCGACGGCGCCATCGGGCTGTCGACGTCGCTGATCTACCTGCCGGCAATGTTCTCAACGACAGAAGAGATCATCAATCTGGCAAAGGTGGCGTCAAAGTACGGCGGCGTCTACTACACCCACATGCGCGACGAGGGCAACGGCATCGACACGGCGCTCGATGAGACCTTCCGCATCGGCCGCGAGGCGAAGATCCCGGTCAACATCTGGCACCTCAAGACCGGCAGCGCGGCGAACTGGGGCCGGATGCCGTTCGTCATCGAGCGGATCAAGGCGGCGCGCGCCGAGGGGCTCGATGTGGCGGCGAATGTTTATCCGTACGTGGCGTCATCGACGGGGCTCTCCACGCTCGTTCCCGATTGGGCGCTCGAAGGCGGCTACGCGGAGTTGAAGAAGCGCCTGGCCGATCCGGCGCAGCGCGTGCGCATCGCCGAGGCGCTGCAGGCGCAGTTCAAGAAACGCGGCGCCAAAGGGATCTACATCACGCGCATCGGCAACCCCGACCTCGCGCAGTACGAGAAACATTTCGTCGAAGAGATCGCATCGATGATGAACGTCACGCCCGACGAGGCCATGATGCGGCTCTTCTCCGAGACCAACGGCTCACCGAACGTCATCTTCTTCTCCATGGATGAGACGGACGTGCAGACGGCGCTGAAGCAATCATTCGTCTCCATCGGCTCCGACTCCGGCTCTCCCCCGCCGGCGGCACGTGCGGCGGGCAGTGCGGTGCATCCGCGCGCGTACGGTACGTTCCCGCGCGTGATGGGCCACTACGTTCGCGACGAGCATCTCTTCACCATCGAAGAAGCAGTGCGCAAGGCCACGTCGCAGGCGGCGGACCGGACGAATCTCACCGATCGCGGCGTGCTGCGTCCGGGGATGAAGGCGGACATCCTGGTCTTCGATGACGCCAAGATCCGCGACGTCTCGACGTACGAAGATCCGCATCACTTCAGCGAAGGCGTACTCGATGTGATCGTCAACGGTGCGCCGGTGCTGCGAGATGGGGCGATGACGAATGCGTTGCCGGGTCGGGTTTTGCGCGGGCGTGGGTATCGGGCCGAGAAATAGAACCACAGAGACGCAGAGGGCACAGAGAAAACAGCTGTGGCACAATGCGCCGTCCGTCCCTCCATGCAAGACAACTCGACTGAGAAACTCGTCCGCGCCGTCGGCTTCTGGGGGCTGGTGGCGATGTGCATCAATGCCGTGGTCGGCAGCGGCGTGTTTCTGCTCCCCACCGAGTCGTACAAACTCCTCGGCCCATTCTCGCTGTGGGCGCCGCTGCTCTTCGCGCTGCCGGTGTTCATCCTCGTGCTCTGCTTCGCCGAGGCCGCCAGCCATTTCAGCGAGCCGGGCGGAGCGTATCTCTATGCGAAGACCGCGTTCGGCGACTTCATCGGATTCGAGACCGGCTGGATGAACTGGCTGGCGCGCGTGACGTCGCTGGCCGCGTTGTCGAACGGGTTCGTGGTTTCGCTGGCGCGCATCTTCCCGTCGCTCGGGACTCCCAGCGCGCGCATCGCCGTGATCCTGATCTCGATCGCCATCCTCACGGCCATTCACTACGTTGGCGTGAAGTACGGTGCCGCCTCGATCTACGTCTTCACCCTCGGCAAGCTGATTCCGCTGGTCGGCTTCATCGTGGTGGCGCTGATCGCCTGGAAGCACAATCCCATTCCGGCATCGATGCACCTCCCTGGCCCGGGAACCGACTGGAGCGGCGCGGCGCTGTTCATGCTCTTCGCCTATGCCGGCTTCGAGAACATGGGCGTGCCCGCCGGTGAGTTCCGCAATCCAAAGAAGGAGCTGCCACGCGCGCTGTTGGTGGGAACGCTTGCCATCGCCGCGATCTACGTGCTGGCCCAACTCGGGGCGATGTCAGCCCTCCCCGATCTCTCGAAGACCGCCACGCCGATCGCCGACGCCGCGGCCGCGCTCATTGGGTCCGTCGGCGCGATCATCGTGACCCTCGGCGCGCTGCTGTCGATGGCAGGGACAAACTCCGGCACCGTCCTCGAAGGTTCCCGCATGCTCTACGCCATCTCCCTCGGCCGCCCGCGCCTGCGCGCCGTCAGCTACGTCCACCCGACTTTCCGCACGCCGACGACGGCCATCCTGATCCACGTCCTCTTCGCCGCCATCCTCGCCTGCGCCGGCTCATTCGCAAAGCTGGCGATGCTCTCTGCCGTGGCTCGCCTGACGACGTATCTCTTCACCTGTGCCGCGGTCCCGTTCCTGCGCAAACTGAACGAAGGCTTCCGCACTCCCGGCCTGATCATCCCCATCCTCGGCACGCTGATCTCGCTGGCGCTCTTCCTGACGCTCAGCAAGTTCAACTTCCTGGCCGCCGGGATCGCCATCGCGGTGGGCGCGGTGATTTACGCGGTGTCACGCCCGGCCGCGGATATCGCAACGATGTAGCGCGCTCACTGCCCGAACGCGCACTTCTGATTCGGCGGCGGGACTCCGTTGACGTCGCTGACGAACTTCGTGAAGCACGGATCCTGATGGATCAGGATGTCCGCGGCATCTTTCAATCCCTTCAGCTGATCGGGCGTCAAGGCGTTGAAGCTGGTGCCGATGTTGTTGACGACGTCGCGAACGGATTTGTCAGTCAGCAACGGAAAACTGATCACGACCGGGTAGTACTTCGTAGGTTGCCCGAAACGGGCAGCAAAGAGATCGATCAGATCCTGGACGCTGTCCGATGAATAGTTGTCCATTGGCGTGCCGGAGATTCCGCCGATGACCGTCATCAGGCTCGGCTCCTTCGATGTTGCGTCGATCGAGATCGGACCCGACGCGCCCGCGTTGACCACGATGACCAGCAGTTTGTCGATCTTGTGGAACCCGATGAGCGGCTGGAGTGTGAAGCCACTGAGCTGATTCTCCGGCGGCCCCTGCGGTTGCACGAACGTGTCGCCAGAGAGCATGGCGTGGTACGGCCCGCGCAGGCCGATGTTGTCGGCGAGACCGCCGTCGAGGAGGTGGAGATAGGTGCGGGCAGGATCGAGATAGCCTTCCAGCTCGGTGATTTGCCGCGGGCGCTGTGGATTCGTGTAGATGTCGCCGCGCGCGGTAGCTGTCCACGACGGTTTCGTGTAATTCGATTTGCACTGCGGATCGTTCGCGTAGTTCTTCAGCACCATCGGTGGAAACGCCACCGGAAATGCGGAGGAAGCGGCCGCTGCGCGAGCAACGGGCAGCGTCGTCAGATCGGAACAGATCGGATCGAACTGATCCTGCGTCCACTGGAACTGCGCGCCCAACTCCAGTTCTGTGGCGTTGGCGATGATGAAGGGGCGATGCTCGTTCCTCTGTGCGTCCAGCAGATTTTGAAACGTGTTGTTCCCGAACAAGACCTTTTGATACAGCTCCGTGGCCAGATCGATCCGGTTGAAGTTTGGTGAGGCCAGGCGTATCCAGTTCGCCGGGTTGAAGAACACCGCGTGAATCAGGTCCGACTGCACCGGCTTGGTGAGGAATGCCGATTCGAAGTTATCCGGACCAGCGCTCAGAATCGCTTCTCCTCGGAGACCGTAGTCCATTGCCGCGAACGTTCCGCCGGAGACGGACGAAATCACCTTCACGTGTTTCAGCAGTGACGTCCCGTCGGCCAGCTTCGTTGCGGCGAGCTGCTGCAAAACCGCGTACCCGAGTCCGGCCGCGCGCGTGCCGCCGCCGGAGAACGTCAGGATGACGAAGAGGCGGTTGTCGTCTGTCGGTATCGTCGTGGTCGCCCAGCGATATCCCTCGCTGAGGTTCTGCGGCTTCACCAGCGGCGGGTTGTATGGGTACTGCGCGCAGGCGGCAGTGAGAAGGAGAGCGCAAAGCGTCAGTCGTCGCATATCACTTGAACTCGATTTTCATGGGGGTGAGGTAGCTGGTATTGATCACCGTTACCAGCTGCGAAAACGGCGTGGTGGGGGCTCCGCTCAGCGTGATCGTGTGAGTCCCGCGTTGGACGCCGATCGTGTCGTTGGTGTTGCCGCTGGCCAGCCCGTCGACGAGAACGATCCGCTGCTCACCGAACGTGACGTAGATGTATTCCATGTTCAAGGAGAGTCGCGAGCCCAGCCGTTCCCTACCCCTACCGGAACATCCACGTGCACACCGCCGCGGCCACCAGTGCGGCGACGGTGTCGCCGACCAGCGCCGACGGAATCGCGTGGCGCGTTCGTTTCACGCCGACGGCGCCGAAGTAGACGGCTAGGACGTAGAAGAGCGTCTCGCTGCTGCCGTAGAGCGTGGCGGCCATGCGGGAGAGCATCGAATCGGCGCCGTAGCGTTTGACGATGTCCGTCGTCAGCGCCAGCGAGCCGCTGCCGCTCAGCGTGCGCAGGACGGCCAGCGGGAAAAGCTCCGGCGGGAAAATCGTCCGGCTCAGGAGCGGGCGGAGGGCGTCGGTCAGCATGTCCATTGCCCCCGAGGCGCGGAACATGCCGATGGCGACGAGGATCCCGACCAGGAACGGGATGATGCGCACGGCCACCTGGAACCCTTCCTTCGCTCCTTCGATGAAGACGTCGTAGACCTTGATGCCGCGAATGAGGCCGACCAGCGGGATTCCGACGAGAAGGACCGGGATAGCCCAGAGCGAGATCGATTGGAGGATTATGCGGATCATTGGGCCACCTCGGCTGTCGGCTGTCGGGTGTCGGCTGTCGGCGGTCTTGTCGGGAAGAAGCGCTGAAGGAGCTTGGCGGTCGTCACTGCGGCGACGGCGCCGCAGAGGGTGGCGATGAGGGTCGTGGGGATGATCGACGTCGGCGCTTGCGAGCCGGCGGCGGCGAGGACGCCGATGATCGTCGTCGGGATGAACTGCACGCCGGCGGTGTTCAGGACCATGAAGGTCACCATCGGATTCGAGGCCGTTTCCTTGTCGGGATTCAGCGTCTGCAGCTCTTCCATCGCCTTGATGCTGAGCGGCGTGGCGGCGTTGCTGAGGCCGAGCATGTTGGCGGAGACGCTCATCACCATCGCCCCGATCGCCGGATGATCCGCCGGCACCTCGGGGAAAAGAATCCGGCTGATGGGCCGCAGGATGCGGCTGAGCATCGCAACCAGTCCGGCCTGCTCGGCCACGCGCATGATGCCGAGCCAGAGGGTCATGATGCCGACCAGGCCCAGCGAAATCTCGACCGCGGTCTTCGCGGAGTCGACCGAGGCCTTCGTCACGGCCGCGGCGTTGCCCGTGAAAATGGCCACGATGAGCGCAATCGCCATCAGGCCGAACCAGATGTAATTCAGCATGAGGCGGATTGTAGTCGGGGCCGCTTGCAACGGAGCGCTGGCGTCCGCGCCGGCTGGCTAGGCGCGCGTCCCGCCGCCTTCCGGCAAGACACCGACATCCTGCCAAGCGCCGCGGCGGCGAGGACGCACGCCGAGCCAGCCGGCGCGACGCCAGCGCTCCGTTACGGCTTATCGTGTCGCGCGGCGCCGTCCGATCATGCCGAAGGTTCGCGTGAAGACGCGGGCGACATTCGCGGCAGCCGGTTCGATGCGATCGTAGGCGATGGCCACACCTGTCGGCAGCGCCGCGACGGAAACGGAGCCGTTGGAGGGTTGATCCGCGACCAGCAGCGCGGGCTCTCCAGTCGGGAGCAGCGATTGCGGATCGACAGCAACGCCCGAAGTCCAGGTCGCGCCATCGATGGTTTGCTGCGTTGTGAACAGGAGCAGGCCGGCGCCGCTGGCGACGAGCTTCTGCGCGGTCAGGATCGATGGACGTGGAAGGATCTGGCGCGCGCCATCGGCGAAGCCTGAACTGCTGACGTTCGCACCGAAGATCGATCCGGCCCGCGTCCAGCTCACGGCGTAGCTTCCGGTCCAGGCGATGGACGGATGATCCGGAGTGTAGTTCGCCGTGTCGTCAAGTACGACCGGCGCGGAAGCGAGCGCGGTGCCGTCGGCCTTCATCCGCAGCGCCATCATGCGCGAGGGCTCACTCGCGCTGCTACACGGGTAGTAGTTACAGATGTTGTCGTTGAAGGCAATCAGGTAGTCGTGACCGTTGCTGGCGATCGCAAGCTGATAGGCGCGAGTGCTTGATGGGATCGTCTCGTACGATCGAAGCGGCACGCCGGCATTGGCGGCGATGGCTCGGGCGCGCAGGCAGCGATCGTTTGCGCAGGCAACGGTGTAGACCGCAAGCGCTCCTTCGCTGTTCGCGCCGAGGATGAGCTCCCATGCCGTCGCCAGCGGAACCGGTTCCGGATCGAGCCAGCCATTCGTTACAGAAAAACGGCGAAGGACGTAGGTGTCGCCGTTGTACGTCGTCGAAGTCGCGAAGGCGATCACGTACGTGTCGCCGGCCGCTGCGATCTTCGCCTTGATGGCGTGGCCGCTAGGGTCACTGGCCACTTCGATCGGAGCCGCCGCCGAGGACAGCCGAAGATAGAGATGACTCGATCCATCGGGTCCGAATTCGTTCCACAGGACCGCGTATCCGTTGGCCGAGGATGCCACCTGCGGCGTGGTCTGAAGGGACGCACTCGAGGAGAGATCGGTGTCGCTCGGGCTGACGACGGGATCGATGCTGGTGGAGACGCCGGCGCGGAAGGCATCGGTCACGATGACCGGCTGCGAGGTTACCTTTCCGATGACGGCGCCATAGCCCGAGCCGGTCCAGTCCAGGATCGGAACCGGCGCGGTCGAAACGCCTCCGGTCGCTGGTTCCATCACGCGCCACGTATGCGCGTTGCCATTTGCCTCGGATGTCGTCCAGACCACTTCGTAGTGGTCGCCGTCGCGCAGAACGGCCGGTTTGGCGGGGGGAACGAGCGACACCCGCGAGTCGATCGGATAGGTGACGAGACTTCGCTGCGAGGTCACGACACCGTTGCGGTCGAGATGCGCGAGGATGATGTCGCGCTCGATCACGCCGCGGCCGATCAGGAGATAGTCGTCATCACCACCGCCAAGAGCGAGCGTCGATCCGATGACGTTGAGGTCGACGCCGGTGTCGGCGGTGCAGAGGAGCTTGCCGTCGCGATCGACGCGATCGGCGAAGAGATGCCGGCCAGGGACGAGGTTCGTGTGCAGGATGAGGAACTCGTTTGTGCTTGCCCCGGCGACCGCCAGCGCGAGCGAACCAGGCATCGCCATCTGGACGTTGGCCATGACGATGTTGGCGTGGCTATCGACGACGGTGGCTCGATCGAGGCCGACGAATAGCATGCGGGCGTCGGGTCCCGATCCCATCGTCGCGCCGAGCTGCATGGCGTACATCGTCGTCGTCTTCCGATCGACAATCGCCCCCTCGGGAGTCACGAAGGTGAAGGTCTGGTCGCTGCCGTGCGAGGAGACCACCACGAACTCGCTGCCGTTCCAGATGACTCCCCCGCCGCCGGCGCCGGTGGCGATGAGAATGCCGCGCGGATCGAGCGAGACGCCCTTGGCGTCGATGCGGGAGCCGTAGACGTCGCTGGCGTAACGACGGCCATCGACCCAGACGACGAAGCCGATGCTTCCGTTCGAAGCGATGCCGAGCGTTTGCTGATTGCCGGCGGGCGCAGTGAAGACGAGCGGCGACACCGGCTGCTCGGGAGACGTTGGCGCGGGAAAGGTGGAGGCGAAAGCGACGTGGGCGAGAAACGCGAGGACGAGGGAAAGGGGACGCATGGGGCTCCTGTGACTGCGAACTGATACGGAGCACCTCGGGCCAGCGTTTGTCGAATGATCAGCGTGCAGAACGGCGGCGAACGGTGTTGCCGAAGACGCGGCTGAAAGCGCGATCGACATCGCCGCTGTCGGGGTCGACGCGGTCGTAGGCGATGACACGCCCGCGGAGCCCGCAGGCACGATCAACCGACCTTCGTCTCACGATCGGATCGGCAGGCGTTCGGCCCTTGACTCGACGGCGTAGTGGCCTCCGCAAGACCACTACGCCATTTTGGCCAACCTTTTATACGAATACCGACAGCCGACTGGCACTCAGCTCGGCTCTACGCGAAATTGTTTACTGGCACTCTCTCTGACCAATGGTCGGATATCCGACAACTTCGAACCCACGCTGTACAGCAGTTTGCGCTACATCTCCGGGACCGCCAGGGCAATTATTGTATACATCAAACGCCGCCCATTCGAGGTATGACCCAAGATGTTCCCAATCTGCGCACGACGGGACGTAGTAGGTCAATGCCCGAAGAAAGAGATCACCGGCAGCACCAGCACCCAGACCGACGGGATTATAGACGCTGCAGTTGCCGAGGCGCCCACACGACGGGTTCGGACCACCCTGAGACATCACGTAATAGGCAACATTCATGATGTTCGCGATATCGTGAAGGTCGGTGCCATTATCAGTACTGTAAAAATTGTTATTCAGATGATAATTGCCGAAGTCGTGTCCGTCGCTTCCATCATCACGGTTTCCCGAGAATGCGTACTGACCTGGGGTCGTCAACGCCATCTCTTCGCCTAAGTCCCAGTCTGACGACGTTTCCAGCCCGGTGCCCGCAGGCTCAGCGGCCTTCTCGACAATCTGCCCGATGACATCCGCAAACCCTTCGTGCAGCTCATGGCCAATCACGGTCTCGGTGGAAATGCCGGTGGAGTTCTGCACGAACTTGTGGCCCCACTCATGTGCAATCTGGTCGAGGGCCGCTGCTGAATTGTAAAGCGGTGAGGTCGCGGGCGTCCGAAAGATAAGAACGGCGTCTCCCGGGGGCGCCCAGGCAAATGGAACGGTGTTCATATAGTAGGTTGCGCAGGCGTCCATACATCCAGGATGAACATGAGTGGACTCGATCACGACATTCATGGTGAGTCCAAGGGCATTGCTATACCCACTCAAGACATTGTAGGTCTGCAACGTCCTGTAGAGAGCGTCGCCAGCAACAGTTCCCTTATATTGAGAATAATCGCCGTAGTGTGCCCATCCGCTGAACAAACTCGACTCTTGCAACGGAACGAGTGTGTAGGTCTGATCATCCGTATTGGGGATGCACGCGAGATTGTCGGTTTTGGGTACCTGTTGATAGATGTTAATGCTCTTGGCCGATGTGATCTCGTAATGAGCCTCGAACGGGAACACGCCCCGGGTGTACGCATTTGCTCCGCTGTAGCGTATCGTTGAACCCCGGATGGGCGTGCTCGTAGCACCTACCTGAGATGAGGCGGAAGGTCCGCAATTACTTCCCAGCGCTATCTCCGTTGCCGACAGTATTTGCTGGGTATCAGCATCGATGATCACTGAATAGGCATCCTCCGTGGAACTCTCCACGGTTACCCTGTAGGCGTACCGAAAGGTGTTTGTGCTTACCGGGATGAGTAGCAATGCGGCGTGCGAATCAAGATAGTTCCGCACGCCCGTCTCCAGAGACTCATACGGCTTGGCCTGGAATGGCGCGCCCGCTTTCCGCAGCTGGCCAATTGCACTTCGATGGGCGTCCGATGCGGCGATGCTGACACTGTTTGTAACACTGGCGTCTTCAAACTGCTGTCCACCTGCCATCAGGAACTTTCCGGTTTTGGAGTAGTGCAACCCGATTTCGGATCCGAATAGCTCCACGTCGCCAGAAGGACGGCGCAGGTACTGTCTGACGAAAACATGGCGTTGCCCTGCCGGATCTGTCAAGTCACGCACTGGCTTCCAGACGATCTCACCTGACGCGGTGAATTTGGGCAACGACACGGCCGTCAACCCAAGCTCGATTCCCCGGCCTGCAAGTTTAGCTACTGCCGAGTTTGCCGAGTAAGTGAATAAAGGTTGTCCAGAAGCCGGTCTCAGCGGTTGACCGACGGCTGAAACAGCCAGGCTCAGGCATAGAAGTAACGGCAGAATTGTGGAACGCATTGTGTCCCTCCTTTATGGGTGGCTCGAAGAACAAGGCAGACCAGCCCTCATTCCATCTCACCGGAAAACATCACGTATCAACCGCCGCGGCCGATACTAAAAACATCGGTGTGCTTGTCCCCGTGCACCCATCTGCGGGCGGTTGGGCACTGTTTCGCCGCTTTGGAACTTATCCTTGATCGCTGCACTGGCCGTGTTAGAACTAGCGGCAATGAATCGGAACCCGCTCGTACCCTCCGCTTTGCTTGCGACCGCGCTCTTCCTCACCGGATGCCGCAAGGAAATATCTCCGGCCGCAGCATTACCCCATCCCTCGATCCTCTTTGTGACACTCGATACGACGCGCAGTGACGCCATCGGTCCGGAGGCGGTGGGCGTGTCGACGCCGTCATTCAATGCGTTGGCCGCACGCGGTCGGCGTTATCGCTGGGCGTACGCCGCCGTGCCACAGACGTTGCCCTCGCACACGTCGATGCTGACCGGTCTCTACCCTGCCGGTCATGGAGTTCACGAAAACGCGCGCCACCTTGCCGACACACAGCCGTTGCTCGCGGAGCGGCTTCATGCGGCTGGATACCGCACTGCCGCCTTCGTCTCCGCGTTCGCGCTGGCGCGGCGTTTCGGGCTGGCGCGCGGTTTCGATACGTATGACGACGACCAGCCGGCCAGCGTGGCGGAGCGGACCGCGAAAGAGACGACGGATCGAGTGATTGCCTATCTGCGCCAGCCGGTCACGCAGCCGCTGTTTCTCTGGGTTCATTACTACGACCCGCACTATCCCTACACGCCGCCGGAGCCATTCCGCAGCCGTTACGCGGGACAGCCGTACTACGGCGAAGTCGCCTTCATGGACGAGCAGCTCGGACGCCTGGCCGCGGCGTTCGAGCAACAGGTCAAGGGACCGGTAGCGATCGTGCTCGTTGGCGATCACGGTGAAGGGCTCGGCGAGCACGGCGAACAGCAGCACGGCAACCTCCTTTATCAGGCCACGATGCATGTTCCGCTGGTCGTCGCCGGTCCCGGCGTTGCGCCGGGAATCGGCGATGCGCCGGTCAGCACGCGGCGCATCTTCCACACCATCCTCGACTGGGCTGGCATCGACAAGACCAACAGCCTTCTGCGTGGCGACACCGAGGTCGTGGTTGGGGAAGCGATGAAACCGTTCCTCGACTTCGGATGGCAGCCGCAGGTGATGGCGGTCGAGGGGACTCGCAAGGCCATCCTGGCGGGGAGGCTCGAGGTCTATGACGTCGCCTCCGATCCTGGAGAGAAACACGATCTCGCCGCCGGCGCCGATCTCTCGCGTGCCGCACGCACGGCGCTGCACGACTATCCCATCCCATCGACGGACGCGCAGCAGAGCGAGGCCAATCTCAGCGACGAAGAGCGCCGCAAGCTGGCGGCCCTCGGATACGTCAGCTCGGTGGCCAAACCGGTCGTTCGTGCCGACGCTCCCCGCCCCGCCGACATGGCGCCGATGTTCGCCCTGCTCGATGAAGCCGCGCAACTCTTCGTCGGCGAGCAGTACAAGCAGGCGATTCCGTTGCTCGAACAGATCCTGGTCAAGGATCCACACAATCTCGACGCCGCTCTTCGCCTGGCCACCGCCCACTCAGCCCTGGGGCACGAACAGGCTGCGCTGACGGCGTACCGCAGAGCCGAGGTGATCGCCCCGAATTCAGCGGATGTGCGCACGTACCTGGCGCTGCATTACGCGCGCACCGCGGAGTGGCCAACCGCTGTTCCGATGCTGGAGCGAATCGTGGCCGAGACGCCCGACAAGGTTCCCGCGCTGGATGCGCTGGCCGTCGTCCGCGAACGGCAGGGGCGTCTCGATGATGCCATCCGCCTGCGGCAGAAGATCTACACGCTCCGCTCCCCCACCGCTGCGGAGCTCACACGCCTCGGCGAGATGGAGATGGCCCTCGGCCAGACCACGCCGGCGATCGATTCGTTCGAAAAGGCACGTGCCGCCGGCGACGCAGCGTTCAGGCACGACACCGAGCTAGGCGTTCTCTATCTCGCGTCCCAGCGCTTCGAGGATGCGCGCACGGCGCTCGACCGCGTGCAACCGGGCGACCCTTCCTATCCGATGGCGCTCTTCAAGCGCGCGCAGGTAAGCGTGCTGCTGCATGAACCGGACAGCGCGACGCGCATTGCCGCCGCGCGGGAGCATGCGAATGCGGTGACTCGGCCGCTGATCGAACGCGAGCGCCTCTTTCGGTGAAACGAAAAAAGGCCCGGCGAAATCGCCGGGCCTTCCTTTCGATCGATGGATGAGATTTAGAACTGCACGCGCACGGCGACCTGATACCGGCGCGGGCTATAGAACGATTTCGCGAACGGCGCTTTCACGCCCCAATCCGCACGATTGAACGTTGCCGCCGTCGGCGCCACCTGCGCTTTCAACACGGCGTCGGAAATCGAATCGGGGATCGGTACCTGCTTCACGCTCTTATCGTTCGTGAAGCCGAGCGTGCCGATGCGGGTCTCATAGTTGTATCCCTCCTGGTTGTTCGTCACGTTGAAGACGTCCAGGGCCAGTTGCAGGTTCAATCCATGAAGAGGGATGTTCTGGGTGTAGTTGAGATCGAGGTCGTAGTACGCCGGTGAGCGACGCGTTCCAGCCGGCTCGACGTATCGATCCGTGTCGCTGGTATTGCCGCCCAGTATCCGGTACGGAAGATTGCTCTCGAGTTGATACGGCTGGCCCGACTGAAAGACTGCGAAGGCGCCGAGGGTGCCGTGCCACGGGAGGAGATACGTGCCGTGCATCTTCAGGACGTTGCGGCGGTCGCCGCGCAGGTTGCCGTACTTGAAGTTCCAGAGCTGGCGTCCCGGTCCGTCGCCGATGTTCGAGGAGCCGATGAAGACCGCGGCGTCGTTGGCGCTGTTGAACGTGGTGTTGTCCTGGTCGAAGTTGCCGTAGTAGTGGCTCCAGGTGTACGAGCCGTCGACGACCAGCTTGTCGCCGGCGCTGCGCCACTGCTGCTCCATGGTCGCTTCGTAGTACTTGGTGAAGGCGCCGTCGAGGTTGGCGATGACGTAGCTCGAACCGCTGCCGATGGCGCCGCGGATGCCCGAACCGCTCGCGACCGAGCCGAGGTTCGGGACAAACAAGTCTTGTGGACTTCCCGGAGGCGCCCCGAACGTGCGTGAGTTGTTGTTCGTGTCTTCGACGTAATGGTCGCCATGACGGTAGCGGCCATAGATACGTCCCGACCAGTGCTCGTTCATCTGCTTGGCGGTTCCGAGCATGAACTCCTTGATCTCGGGCGGCTTGATGCGATCCTGGAACCACTTGCCCGAAGATGACGCGTTCGGCTGGACGCCGATCAGCTTTCCGGTCGCGTCGAAGTACGCGTTAATCGTGGTGACGAGGTTGCGATCCCACGAGGCGGCGCGGGCGTCGGAGTTCGCCGGCGGGTTGTAGCGGGCCAGGCTGGCCCAAACCGTATCGGTGCCGTTGTAGGCCCAGGTCGCGCCGAGACGCGGCTGGATCATCTGATTCCATCCGTACTCATGCATCTTGTACTTGACGCCCGGCGCGGCGACGTAACCGGCAAGGTTGTCGGCCTTCTTCAGTCCCTGGCCGTAGTAGATGTCGTCGGTGTCGAGAACGCCGAGGTTGAACGTCCAGTTCTGCATGCGAATGGTGTCATTCAGCTCGATGCCCTGCGTGTGGTACTCGGAGTGGAGCGTGGGAACGGCTCCGGTGGTCTGCTGCGGGAAGCTGGCTACGAAGAACGCCGGCTGCCCTGCGCAGGCAGTGCCGGTCGGGCAGGTTCCTGACGCTCCGATGCCACCGGGGATGGTGATCGAGCCCCAGCCATTGGAGGTCTGGAAGCGGTCTTCGCTCTCGTTGTCGTGCAGATATCCGACGTGGAAATCGTGCGTGATCGCGTTGCCGAAGGTGTAGTTGTAGCCGACCTGTCCGGCTTTGCGGAAGAAGCTGTCGTCGTCTTCAGCGAACTGACCGAAGCCGACCGTGCCGCCGCCCGTGAGCTGGCCGGGCGTGCAGGTGGTGCTGCCCGCCGGGCATACGTAACCGTACTTGGTGATGAACGGCTGCACGAAGGCGTTGAAGGCGGTGTTGGTACCGCTCAGCGACGGAACGATCAGGCGTCCGATCGTACCGAGGTTCGCCAGATCGAGCTGGGTGCCGAGCGTAGTGGAAACCTGCGCATTCGAGGCGACGAAATCGGCCGCACCACCACCGGGATTCCGGTAGTCGGTGAACTTCGCGGTGGCGAAGCTCTTCGGATTGACGATCCACGATCCTTCGAGGGTACCGAGCTGCAGCTTCGTGTTGCTGCCGGTGCCGGTGGTCGCCGCCTGGGTCGAGCTGAACGTGCCCGATGTCTCGTCGGTCTTGGAGTCGCGATAGCTGCCGTTGAGCAGGATCGCCGCGGTCGGCGTGAAGGTCAGCTTGCCGAAGACTTCTTTCGTCTTGAGGCTGTACGACGGCAGCGCGCCGTAGAGATTGGCCTGCAGCGTCCGGGTGTAGTCGGGCTTGTAGTACGAGCCGTAGAAAAAGAGGCGGTCGCTGAGGATCGGGCCGCCGAGGTTGACCGTGCTCCAGGAACGATCCTGGGCGAAGGTCAGGTTCTGCGTCCCCACCTGGTCGGCGACGAAGCCGTGACGGAGGACCTGGTAACCCACCTCGCCGGAGAACTTGTTCGTGCCCGACTTGCTGACCGAGTCGATCTGGAAGCCGCCGGCGCGGTTGAAGTCGACCGCCTTGGCGCCGCCTTTGACGACGTTGACCTGGGCGATGTCATGCGTGTTCGGCTGGGCATTCAGAATGCCGAAGAGCGGCATGGTGATGTTGACGCCGTCGAAGAGATAGACGTTGTCCTGTCCGCTGGCGCCGGCGCTGGGACCGCGGAAGGTGTCCTGCGAGTACATGACGCCGGGGATGAGCTTCTGCAGGTCGCCGTAGTTCTGCTGGACCGGAAGGCGGTTGATGTCGGTCTGCGACAAGCCGCTCTGGATCTCGGTCGACTGCTTGTCGACCAGAGTGTTCGAGGCGGTGACGGTGATCGACTCCGAAACGCCGCTCACGCCTAGTTTGACATCCGCGGCGTTGTCCTGGCCGAGGATCGCGTCTGCCCTCTTGGTTGTGGACTGCATGCCGGAGAGCGAGAACGTCAGCGTGTACGTTCCCGGCTGCAACTGCGGAAGGCGATAGTCGCCGTTCCCGTCGGTGACCGTGACGCGCGGCTGCGGCAACACGTTCGACTTTGCTTCGACGGTAACGCCCGGCAGCGCGGAGCCGTCCGATGCCGTCACCCTTCCATGAAGTGCCCCCGTTTGCTGGGCGAGAACTGTGGTGGCCGCAAATACCACCAAGAGACAGCAGAACAGCCTGCGAAGTTGCATGGGTTCCCCTCCTGATTTTTCTTAGACCGGTTGGACCTGAAGTTCACAGATTCTACACCTGACCTTGACAAGTACAGGCCGTACAAAAATCAGGAAAGCGGCCAGTCCAGCTCCCCCAGAAAACGCTCGTCTTCGCGCCAGGAGCCGTGAACGGCGACATGGAGGTCGAGGAAGACCTTCGCACCGAGAATGGCCTCCAGCTCGACCCGCGCCTCGGTGCCGATCCGCTTGATCATGTCGCCGCGCTTGCCGATGATGATCGGCTTCTGCGTCTCGCGCTCGACCACGATCGTCGCGTAGATCTTGATGAGATTCTTCGCCTCGTCTTCCTCCCACCGATCGACGGCAACCGCCGTGGTGTACGGCAGTTCCTCCGAGGTGTGCGCCAGCAACTTCTCGCGAACGATCTCGGAAGCGAAGAACCGTTCCGGCTGCGTGGTGAAGTCCTCGGTCGGATAGATCGCCTCGCCAAGACCAACGCTCTCGAAGAATGAATTGACCAGTTGTTCGACGCCGTCGCCGGTCGATGCGGAGACCGGGACGATCTGATCGAAGAGTCCGGTGTCGTGGTACTGCTGGATCAACGGCAGCAGCTTGTTTTTCTTCAGCAGGTCGATCTTGTTGAGGATGGCGAAGCGTTTCGACTCCGGCTCGTTCTCTTTCTGCTGGCGCATCATCTCCAGCACGAATTCGTCGCCGTGCCCGAACGGCTGGCTGGCGTCGATCATGACCGCCACCACATCCGCCTCGGACACACTCGCCCGGACGTGCTCCATCATCCGCACGTTCATCTTGTGCAGCGGCCGATGGATGCCGGGCGTGTCGAGAAAAGCGATCTGTCCGCGGGGATCGTTGAGGATGCCGACGATGCGGTTGCGCGTGGTCTGCGGCTTGGCCGAGACGATCGAGACTTTGTGGCCGAGGATGCGATTGAGGATGGTCGACTTGCCGGCGTTCGGACGGCCGACCAGTGCCACCACGCCGAAGTGAGGTTTGCGTGCGGATTTCGATTCAGCCACGGGACTCCCTCTCCTCTTCATCTTCCCGCGTCCAATCCGGATCCTTGGAAACGCGAACGCGATAAATGCGCCGCCGGTCGGCGCGGTCGACGATGAACTGATAGCCGTTCTTCTTCACCACCGTTCCGGTCTTGGGGATGCGTCCGGTGGAGGTGAAGATCAGCCCGGCGATGGTCTCGTAGTCGTCGCCTTCGAGATCGGCATCGAGTAGCTCTTCGAGCGCGTCGACGCGCAGGAGGCCGCTGACCATGTACTCGCCGTCGCCCATGTCGACGATGGTCGCTTCCTCTTCCTCGTGTTCGTCAGCAATCTCGCCAACGATTTCTTCGACGACGTCTTCGATGGTGATGATGCCGGCCGTGCCGCCGTATTCGTCGACGACGACGGCGACCTGAATGTGCTCGCTCTGAAACTCGCGCAGGAGCTCGGAGACTTTCTTGGTCTCGCTGACGAAGTACGGCGCGCGCGCCAGATCGACGACCGGCCGGGTCTCCCCTTTCACCAGCGTCTCGAAGACCTCCTTGATGTGCACGATGCCGGTGATCTTGTCGACGCTCCCTTCGTAGATGGGGCTGCGCGAGTACTTCGATTCGCTGAAAAGCTGCGCCAGGTCGTTGAACGGTAGCGTGGCGTCGAAGGCCAGCACGTCGATGCGCGGCGTCATCAACTCGCGCGCCACGCGATCGCCGAAGTCGACCACCGACTGGATCATCTTCCCTTCGCTGCCCTCGAGAATCCCTTCCTCTTCGCCGACGTCGATGTAGGCCTGCACTTCCTCGTCGGTGACTTCTTCGTCCTCGTGCGCTTCCTCTTCTTCGCGGTCGAGCCGGTCGAAGACGCGCCGCAGCGGGAAAAGCACCGGCCAGAAGAGGATGTAGAAGAAGTGCGAGAACGGGATGAGCGCTTTGAGGACCATCTCGCCCATGTCCTCGGGGACAAAAGCGAGCACGAACTTCCAGAGGATGACCACGACCAGCCAGGCCAAGGCCGAGATGCCGCAGGCGAAGGCGGCCGATTCGCCGTCGAGGATCCGCACGGTGGCAACGAATGCACCGATGAGGGTGATCTGCAGGAGCGAGCCGCTAACGAGTTGCAGGTTGCGCGGGTCGAAGTGCAGCCAGCGGCTGCCGCGCTCCTCGGATTGATCGCCCGACCAGCGCCGCAGGGTCACAGGGCTGATGTTCTGGGCAAAGTAGCGGATGGCGTCGAAGGTCAGAAACAGCAGGCCGAAGATCGCGCTGAGGACGATCCAGGTGACGTGCGAGAGGCTACTACTTCCCATGAATTTGCGCGGATTCTATCAACTGAACACCAGCGCGATGAACGCGGCCAGCGCGGAGGCCCTCATCAGTCCCTCGGCACGGACGTACAACAGCTCGAAGATGACCCGCCGAGGATCATCGGCAGCGACGTCGAGCTCGATTCCGTTGCCGAAGGCGAGCAGCCGTCTGGTGCGGCTCAGGTCGAAAATGAGCGCCCACGCCAGCATGACGATGGACGCCCAGCGCACGATCAGCCACGGCGCGAAATCGAATCTCTCCCAGATCAGGACTTTGGCGCCGGCTCCTACGAGAATCATCAGCAGCGCCAGCAGCCGAAGCCGCGCGAAACGGCGCAGGATCTGGGCTTGGATGACGACGGCCTGAAACCGAGGGAGCGCCGCAAGAATCGCCGGAGATACCTGAAACGAAATGACCACCACGCCGCCGAGCCAGAGCGCCAGCCCGAGATGGTAGAGGGCGTTGAAGAAGAGGTAGATCCAGTTGGGCACGAAGCGCGGATAGTAACGTTTACAGGCCCGTCGCGCCGAAGAGGACGATAATTTCCGCATGCACGCCCTGGCCATCCTCCTCCTCACGACCGCGGTTTCGACGGCCCAGCCCACCCCGACCACCGCGCTCATCCTCCACAACGGCACGCGCTTCGAGATCGAGGGCCCGATCCGCGAGGAGCAGGGACGCATCATCTTCCGCACCTCCGGCTCGCTCTATTCGATCCCGCTCGGCGACGTCGATCTCGAGGCCACACGCGCGGCGGTGACGAAACCGGTCGTGGTGACCAGCGATGCCGACCGGAAGCTGAAGGTCTCCCCTGCCGAGCGCGACCGGCTGCTGCGCGAGCTGGAACAGAACCACGCAGGCAAACCGGCCGAGGAGCTGCAACTCGATCGGATCGCCGAGCCGCGCGAAGCGCCGGAGAAGGGCGATGAATGGTCGTGGCGCAATGCCGCGCGCGCCTACGAGGAGACCATCCGCCGCGCGAAGGAGGATCGGGATCTGCTTCGTGCCCGCGCCGAAACGCTGAAGCATCAGATCGAGCAGTTCGTCGCCCTCGGATACCGCGCCAATCAGTTCTCCTACCAATCGAGCGAACTGCAGGTCACGCTCGATCAGATGCCCGCCGCGGAGCTGGCGATCACCCGCGCGCAACGCGCCTTCGACCAGTTCCGCGAAGACGCGCGCAAACAGGGGATTCTGCCGGGGTGGCTGCGGTAACTGCGCGCTTCGCGCGCGTTGTCTGCGGCTTCGCCGCATTGTCGGTTGTCTGCGCGCCGCGCGTGGATGGTCGTCGAACGTAGGTCGGACAAAATGAACGCCGGACTACGTAGGTCGGACTCTCTAGTCCGACCTCTCGTGAATACCCCTCGTCACTAAAGTTTCAGACCCGGATCAGCCGGTCTGACTGAGAGTCCGACCTACGTCTTCCAAAACTCGTCCACGCGCGCCGCAGCGCGCAGACAACCGACAACGCGCGACAGCGCAGACAACGCGGCGCGAAGCGCCGCAATATACTCACGCCATGCCCGCGCATGACGCATCCGTCACCGAGATCGAGGAGTTGGCTCCGAGCGTCGTCCAGATCACGGTGGCGTTCGACGACGATTCGTTCGCGTTCGAGCCCGGCCAGTGGGTGAACTTCCGTTTCCCCGACGGTGTTTCGCGCGCCTACACGATCGCCTCGGCGGCGCAGCGAACGGATGCGGTGCAGCTCTGCGTGCGCGTCGGTCCCGGCCGCGGCGGCAAGGCGCTCACGCGGTTGGATGCCGGTGCGAAGGTGACCATCGAAGGTCCGTACGGCGATTTCGTTCTGCCGCCGAATGACGGCCGCAGGATCGTTTTCATGGCCGGCGACACAGGCATCGCACCGATCCGCAGCATGGTCCTGAGCATGCTGGCCGACGGCGACTCGCGGAAGATCTGCGTCCTCTACGAGCCCGACCGGCGGAACATTCTGTACGCGAACGATTTCGATCCGCTGGCGCGCGATGGCGCCATCGTCCACATGAGCGGCAAGATCGAGGTGCTGATCGCCCGCAACCGCGAGTCGATGAGCGCATCGACCCTGATGGCCGCCGGCTTCGATCCCTTCATCGACCGCGTCGTCGGCGCGCTCCACGAAAACGATCTCGATCCCAAGCGCCTGATCAGCGAGACGTTTGGGGCGATGCCGTGAGAACGGTTGCTGAGTTGCTAGGTTGCTGGGTTGCTGGGTTGCGCGGTCGCGGGGTTGCGCGGTCTCGCAGCGCTGCGCTCGACGATAAAACACCGCGAGACCCCGTAACCGCGCGACCGCGAAACCCAGCAACCCAGCAACTCAATAACCCACCAACTACCCCCACATCCCCGACTTCGCCAGCTTCTGGATCTTCTTCATGATCCGCTCTTTCTTGAAGCCGCGAAGGTAGTCGATGAAGAGGCCGCCGTTGAGGTGGTCGATCTCGTGGCATAGGGCGCGGGCCATGAGGCCTTCACCGCGGATCTCGCGCTGCTCGCCGTTGCGATCGGTGTAGCGGACTTTGACCTTCTCCGGCCGTGTGACCACTTCGACGAAGTCCGGAATGGAGAGGCAGCCCTCCTCCTCGGTAATCTCCCCTTCCGCTTCGACCATCTCGGGATTGATGAAGATGTGCAGCTGGCCCGGACGCTTGCCGACGGAGAGGTCGATCACCGCCAGGCGCTTGGAGACGCCGACCTGGTTCGCCGCCAGTCCGACGCCGGGCGCGGCATACATGGTGTCGACCATGTCGTCGATCAGCTTCTGCAGCGCTTCGTCGATCTCGGTGACCGGCTTGGTGGCATCGCGCAAAACGGGATCGCCATATTTGACGATGGGAAGAACGGCCAAGATTGTGCTCCTACCTGCGTTTCAGACTCTCGATCATCGCTTCGACCGTATGCTCCGCGCGGCGCTGGTAGAACTCGTTCAGCACTTTGCGGATGCCGGGATACGTCGCCAGGGCGTTATCGAGCTTTTCCTTGTCCAGGCGGAGCAGCTCGGTGCGCTGCGAGGCGGTGATCGTGGCGGTGCGAGGTTTGCCGGTCAACATGCTCACTTCGCCGAAAAAATCCCCTTCGCCGAGCCTGGCCAGATAGACCGTGGCTCCGCCGGCGCCGTTGGTGAAAACCTTCACTTCCCCGCTGGCGATGACGTACATCGATGACCCCGGCTGCCCCTCGCTGATGATGACGCTTCCCTCGTCGTGCGACTCCAGCTCCATCTCCCGCACCAGCGCGTCACGCTCTTCCTCGGTGAGCACTTCGAAGAGCGGTGACTTCGGCACGGGACGCGAAAAGAGCGGCTCGCTCTTCCCCGCTTCCGGCTCGCTCGGTTTCGCCGCCGCCAGCTGCACGCGCAGCTTGTCGGCCTTCTTGGCCACTGCGATCGACTGCACGGTGAGGCCGTTGTCGTCGTAGTACTTGGCGGTGTGCTCGTACTGCGCGATCGCCTCCTCGAACTCGCCCGATCCCGCCAGCGCATCGGCGTATTGCAGGCGGATGCGGGGATTGGACTGGTACTTGTCGAGGTCGCGCTTCAGGAGAGGAACGGCACGGGCATACTCCCTCCGCGCCAGCAGCGATGCTCCGCTTTCCGTTTCGTCAGCCATGGGA
>Ga0157378_10000335_pt1 | contig 46123 bp, 45 predicted proteins | sample M65metaG_FD_115309 | JGI IMG/M metagenome (GOLD analysis project Ga0157378, IMG submission 115309) | Miscanthus rhizosphere microbial communities from Kellogg Biological Station, Michigan, USA - M6-5 metaG | ecosystem: Host-associated > Plants > Roots > Rhizosphere > Soil | place: USA: Michigan... | reverse complement strand
TGCTGATTACGAATCAGCTGCTCTGCCAACTGAGCTACAACGGCGATCGGGATGCGGCCCTGAAGAACAGGGGGGCTGGCGATTCTATTCACGGTGGCGTCAGGTGTCGAGAGGATAGACTCCGCCGCGACTTGACGACGACGATTTCGCGCTCGGAACGGCTCGTGGCGGCGAGCATCGCGCTGGTGACGCTGGCCATGCGCGCGGTGGCCTTTTTCCACTACCGTTTCGACTCCGATGAGCCGCAGCATCTGCACGTGGTCTGGGGGTGGACGGCGGGGCTGCTGCAGTATCGCGATCTCTTCGACAACCACGCGCCTCTCTTCCACATGGCCATGTCGCCGCTCCTCCGGCTCCTCGGCGAGCGGTCGGACATCCTGCTGTACATGCGCGCGCCGATGGTCCTGCTCTGGATCATCATCAGCGTCGCCGCGTTCCTCCTCGCGCGGCGTCTTTACGACACGCGTGTGGCCATCTGGGCCACGCTGCTGCTGAACGTCTTTCCGACGTTCTTTCTGAAGTCGCTGGAGTTCCGGACCGACAACCTCTGGAACGCGTTCTGGATGCTGGCGGTGCTGATCCTGTTCGATGCCATGGCCGAGGAGCGGCGGGGACGCGCGCTGCAACTGTTGCTTGGCGGAATCCTGCTCGGCTGTGCGCTCTCGGTCTCGCTCAAGACCTCGCTGCTGCTTTTCTCGTTCGCCGCGGCGGGCGTGCTCACGTGGGCGGCGCGCGGTCGCGTGAGGGTTCGGTGGAACGACGTCGCCATCGTCCTCGCCGGGCTGGTGATCGTGCCTTCGCTCATCGTGGCCTACTTCGTGGCGCGCGGGGCGTGGGACAACTTCGTATACGGCGTCTTCCGCTTCAACGGCCTGGTCGCGCTCACCCGCTCGCCGTTCGTGGTGTGGGCTCCGCGCCTGTTCTATGTCCCGCTGATGATTGTCGTCACGCGCGTGGCGTGGCGATTCCGGGAACGAACGACGACCTGGCGGTTCTTCTTCGCCACCGCTACGGCGATCTTCTTCGCCACGCTCATCGGCTTCTGGATCCTGATCTCGCCGCGCGACTTTCTGCCGTTTCTGCCGTTCCTGGCGATCTTCTTCGTCGCGTTTCTGATGCGGCGCAATTGGTTCCTGCCGGCGATGGCAGCCGTCTCGATCGTCTGCCTCATCGGCGTCGGATACTACGCAGCGTGGCTGGCGAACCGGACGCGCGAGTTCATCACCATGGAGAATCAGCTGCTGCGGCTGACGCGGCCGGGCGAGCTGGTGATGGATTACAAGGGCGAGACCATCTACCGGCGCAGGCCGTACTACTTCATCCTCGAGTTCATCACCCGCAATGCCATCGCCCGAGGATTGGTGGCCGATACGGTACCCGAGGATATTGTGAGAACGGGTTGCCACTTTGCTCAGGCGGATGGCGAGCAGTGGCCCGATCGCGCTCGCGATTTCATGCGCGCGAATTTCGTCGACCTCGGCCGGCTCCGCGCCTCGGGGCAGTGGCTCGGGCCAAACGGTTCGTTCACGATCGCCGTACCGGGCGATTACGTGATCCTGACGAAGGAGGGGGAGCCGGCGGGCTTGCTCGACGGGACGCCGTACCGCGGAGCACGATCACTGGCCGCGGGGCCGCACACGTTCACGGCTGCGAAGGCGGAGGAGCGGGTGGCCTGCCTATGGGCGACGGCGTATGCGCGCGGGTTTTCACCCTTTCATTTGCAGGATCTCGATTTCTGATTTGGCCACCGCGGACGGTTGTAGCGGCCGCCTGCGCGGCCGCGATTCTCGAATCGCTACCTACCCCGCGCCGAGCGCGGGGCTAAGTTTGTATGGCGCGTCTTCGCGCGCGGAGGCGCGCACCACAATCCAGCCCCGCCGAGGCGGACGTCTTCGTTTGGACTCCGACGCTGAGGTGGATCGATATCGCCCGGCGATGCGATCGGCGGCACCGAAAGCGATAACCATCTCGGTCACATTCGGGGCGAGCGTGACGATGTGCGATTAGGTTGGCGGCCGCGGAGGCGGCCGCTACATGAGCTCGAGATCGTCGAACGAGATGCCGAGATCGGAGGACAGCTTTTCGAGCTCCGCCCGGAATGTCCGTTGATGATGGTGTTCTTCCTGCCGCATGACGTAGCGCTGGACAGAACGGATGCGATCCGGGCTGACCGAGAACGCGCCGAAACCACGTTGCCATCGGAACATCGGAATGCGCTTCCGCAGCCAGTCTCCTGAAGATTTCTTGAGCTGACCGATCACGTCGGAAAGCGCGCAAGCCGGGTTGAGACGGCCGACGAGGTGAACGTGGTCTTCGATGCCGCCAACATGGGCGTCGGCGAAACCGAGATTGCGAGCCGTGCCCGCCATGTAGGCGTGAAGTTCAGGGCGCGTGGCGGGATCGAGAAACGGACATCGACTCCACGTCGCAAAGACTACATGGATATAGACCAGTGAATATGTGTGCATGGTTCTTTGAACCATGCGAAAGTCCCGCGCTATCGTACCTCGGCGCGCGCGGTTTTGTAGCGGCCGCCTCCGCGGCCGCGATCCTCCGATCGCGACGTAACCCCGCGCCGAGCGCGGGGCTGGATTGTGAAGCGCGCCTTCGCGTGCGTGACGCGATCCGCGTTACCGTCCCCATCCGAGCGTCGATCGCTGCGCGCGGAGGCGCGCTCCGCAATTCAGCCCCGCGCTCGGCGCGGGGATCAGGTGTACAACCCGCCGCTCACGTTCAGCACCGTGCCGGTGATGTATCCCGCTTGTTCGGACGCGAGGAAGGCCACCGCGTAGGCAACATCGTCCGGAGTGCCGAGGCGGCGGAGGGCGATGCGGCCTTCCAGTGCCTGGCGGGCTTCGTCCGTCATGGCATCGGTCATGGCGGTGCGGATGAAGCCGGGGGCGATGGCGTTGACGGTGACGTTGCGCGAGCCGATTTCCAGCGCCAGCGATTTCGTGAAGCCGATCAGCGCGGCTTTCGAGGCGGCGTAGTTCACTTGGCCGGGATTGCCGGAGAGGCCGACGATCGAGGAGATATTGATGACGCGTCCCCAACGGGCGCGGATCATCTTCTTCACGACCTCCTGGGTGATGTGAAAGGCGGAGTCGAGGTTCGTTCGCAGCACATTCGTCCAGGCCTCGGCTTTCATGCGGATGAAGAGATCGTCGTCGGTGATGCCGGCGTTGTTGACCAGGATGTCGATCGCCTGCTGCTCGATGATGGCCTTGATGCGGTCGCGGACGTCGCCGCTGGTGATGTCGAGTTGGACGGCCGAGGCGTTGCCGCCGGCGCTGACGATCTCGGCGGCCACGCGCTCGACGTGCTCGAGATTTCGCGCCGCGCAGATCACCAGCGCGCCGGTGCCGCCGAGGCGGCGGGCGATCGCTTCGCCGATGCCGCGCGAGGCGCCGGTGACGAGCGCGGCGCGTCCGGTGAGGTCGATGTTCATTGCATGCTCTCCACGAATTTCTCGATCGACGGCACGTCGGAGACGTTGATCAATTCGACCGACGCATCGATCCGCTTGATGAGTCCCGCCAGGACGTTCCCGGGTCCGATCTCGACGAAGCGCCGCACGCCCATCGTCACCATCTTCTGCACCGACTCCACCCACCGCACGGGCGATGCCACCTGGCGCACGAGGGCGTTGCGGACGGCAGTGGCGGTGCCGATCGGCGAGGCGTCGACGTTGGAGACGAGCGACATCCAGAGATCCTTGAAGTGCGCGCTTTCGAGCAGCGGGCGCAATCTCTCCTCGGCTGGTTTCATGAGGTCGCAATGGAAGGGTGCGGAAACCGGCAGCGGCAACGCGCGACGAACGCCGTGTGCTTTAGCGACGACGATGGCGCGATCAATGGCCGCTTTCGTTCCGGCGATGACGATCTGCCCCGGCGCGTTGATGTTGGCGACGGCGAGAATCTCCCCCTCGGCCGCTTCCTCGCAAATGGCGCGCGCTTCTTCGACGGTCGGACCGATCAGCGCGGCCATGCCGCCAGTGCCGACGGGAACGGCTTCCTGCATGAAACGGCCGCGCATGCGCACGATCTGCGCGGCTTCCGCGGGCGTCAAGCCGCCGACGCTGACGATGGCGCTGTACTCGCCGAGGGAGTGACCGGCCACGACATCGCGCCGCGTGGCACCGCGCTCTTCGAGCACCGCGTGAATGGCCGACGAGACAGCGAGAATGGCAGGCTGTGTGTTCTCGGTGAGCTTGAGCTGATCGTCGGGACCTTCGAAGCAGAGCTGTGAGATGGAGAAGCCGAGCGCTGCATCGATGTCATCGAAAACGCGCCGCGCGGCGGGAAAGGCCGCGGCGACATCTTTCCCCATCCCGGTGTACTGGCTCCCCTGCCCCGGAAAAACGAATGCCGTGTTGTGCTCCATGGGGCCGGAATCATACATGGAGCGGAGCGGCTACAATCCCGCGCGAATGCCGATCGATGCGCGCGCAAAACTCGTCCGCCAACTGAAGGGTGCATATTCGGGCGAGCTGGCCGCGGGCTACGCGTACCGAGGGCATTGGAAAAGCGTGCGCGAAGGTCCCGATCGCACGCGCATCCAGCAGATCGAAGCGGAGGAATGGCATCACCGCGAGCTCGTCGGCGCGATGCTGCAACAGCTCGGCGGAAAAGCGAGCCGGACGCGCGAAGCGATCTTCTGGTGCATCGGCCGCGCGATCGGCGCGTTCTGCCGCGTCGGCGGCTGGTTCGCGCCGATGTATGGTGCCGGCCGTCTGGAGCGCGGCAACATCGTCGAGTACGAGGATGCGGCGATCTACGCCCGCGACTGCGGCCACGACGAGATGGTGGACTGCATCCTGACGATGGCCGAGGTGGAGTGGGAGCACGAGTACTTCTTCCGCAGCAAGGTGACGGACCACTGGATGCTGCGGATTTTCAAGGTGTGGCCCGCGCCGCCGGGGAAAGAGACGATCCGGGAGAGGTTTGCGCGCGCTACTTGAGCGGCATCAACTTCACTTCCAGCCGGTAATCCGCCCTCAGCTTCCGCATCGCCGCGTTGTGGATGTTGTCGCCGAGGTTCTGGAGCGGGAAGAGGAGCATGTCCAGCGTGGTGGCGTTCTGGTCGAGCTGGTGGTGCTCGACCTCGCGCAGCGGCAGGCCTTCCTTCAGGACCAGGCCGCGATCGAAGTGCATGTGCAGCGGGCGGTAGCCTTCGGCGGTGAGATCGATGAAGCAGCGCTCCGGGTAGCGGGGGACGTCGACGCGCAGCGGGGTCGTTCCCTGCTCGATTTTGCCGGCGCCGCAATCGAGGCTGACGTTCGCATGCGAGGGCGTGCTCCAGAGCTCGACGACGTTTGGCTCCGGGCGTTCGTTGACGGACGTCGATGCACAACCGGCGGCTGCGAGGATGAGGACGATGGCGGCACTTCTGCGCATGATCGTTACTCCGTTGCCAGCACGCTGCTGGCGTGCTCGCGTTTGTGAAGGTCGTTGACCTTGGTGCCGATTTTCTCGTCGATGTGATTGATGGCGAAGTTGCGGGCCACGCGGATGGCGTTCTTGATCGCCTTCGCGTTCGAGCGGCCGTGGCAGACGATGCAGCCGCCTTTGACGCCGAGGAGCGGCGCGCCGCCGTACTCTGAGTAGTCCATCCGTTTCTTCAATCCGTCGAAGGCGCTTCGGGCCAGGATGGCGCCGATCTTTCGCTTCCACGAGCGGGTCAATTCTTCCTTCAGCGTGGTCGAAACGAACTCGCCGAGGGCCTCGGAGGCTTTGAGGACGACATTGCCGATGAAACCGTCGCAGACGACGACGTCGGCATTGCCGTTGTAGACGTCGCGCCCCTCGGCGTTGCCGATGAAGTTGAGGCCCGTCTCTTTGAGGACGCGGAAGGTCTCCTTCGTCAGCTCGTTGCCTTTTCCTTCTTCCTCGCCGATCGAGAGCAGGCCGACGCGCGGGGCTTCCATACCGAACAGCATCTGCGCGTAGAAGTGGCCCATGACGGCAAACTCGCGGAGGTGGTTCGGCTTGGCGTCGACATTTGCGCCGACGTCGAGCAGGAGGGTGTGGCCTTTCAGACTGGGGACGACCGTGGCCAGCGCGGGACGGCTGACGCCTTCGATCATGCCCATGACCGCGCGCGCGGAGGTCCAGGTGGCGCCGGTGTTTCCCGCTGACACAAACGCCTGCGCGCGCCCCTCGGCGACGAGGTTGGCGCAGACGCGCACCGAGGAGTTGCGCTTGCGGCGCAACGGTGCCAGGGCGGTGTCTTCCATGGTCACGACTTCGCGCGCATCGAAGACGTCCATGTTGCGCGGAATCGGGCCCGTCGCGGCCGCGGTGAGCTCTCTCCGGACGACGTCCTCCTGGCCAACCAGGATGATCTCGACCGGAAATTCGGCCGCCGCCAGGAGGGCACCCTTCACCACTTCGGACGGCGCATGATCGCCGCCCATGGCGTCGAGTGCGATGCGGGCGACCTCAGTCATCGAAGGATCAGCTTAAAACGCGTCCTTGACGGCGATGACTTCACGTCCTTTGTAGAAGCCGCATTTCGGACAGACACGGTGCGGCATCTTGGCTTCATGGCACTGCGGGCACGTCGACAACGACTTCGCTTCGAGGAAGTCATGCGCGCGGCGCGTGCGCGTGCGGGTTCGGGAATGGCGCCGTTTTGGGTTAGGCATCTTGTTGCTCCTTCAAGAGTGGTCAGGTTTTTCAAAAGTGGTCAGTGGTCAGTGGTCAGTTTTTCTCTGGCCACTGACCACTGGCCACTCGCAACTTTACTGTTCGTTCTTCTTCGCCAACTCCGCCCGGATCCCCGCCAGCGCTCCCCAGCGGTCGTCCGCGACCGCCGTCGTGCAGTCGCATCCTTCGCCATTCCGGTTGGCGCCGCACTGCGGGCAGAGACCGAGACAGCTCTCCGTACACAGCGGCTTCATCGGAATGGCGAGCTGGATTTGCTCGGCCGCCAGATCGCGGAGGGGGATCGCCCGCTCCGTGTAGAACTCGATATCGAGCTCGTCCGGCGTGATCTCTACCTCAGCATTTTCGGCTAAACCCCCGGGACGAGGGCGGAATCTTAGGTGAAACTCGGATGAGGACGCAAACGGGAAGGGCTCGACACATCGCGCACAGAGAAAATCGGCGGAGAAGTTGGTCGTACCGTCCGCCAGGTACTCGGCGGGAAGGTCCCCGTTGCGCGCGTTGGCAACAAGCGCCGCCGGACCGATGGCCACGAGCTCGATCCGCCCCAGTTCCTCGGTGGTGAACTGGTACGTCCGCTCGTAGCTCTGCGGGCCATATTTGTCGATGTCGTCGAAGACGATCCGTTCTTTGTCCGGCATGGCGTTCGAGGCTCTAACTGCGCCCTCCCGGCTTCTATTTCGCCCCGATTCTTACCTTTAGCTCCTCTGCCGAACCGTCGTCGGAGGCCGCCGCTTCGAGCACGGTGGCCGCTTTCAGCGGCTCGATCCAGTGCCCGAGGTCGCGCGCGGAACGGTAAAAACGCCCGGCGGCGATGCGGAGACCGATGCTGTCGCCAAGCTGGCCGAGGATGGGGACGAGGCGCCGGGGATCGGCGCGGACCGCCCACTTGCCGGCCGGCCAGGAGCCCGGCTGGAACGCATCCTTTAGATATATGTCGATGGAATCGTCGAACGAGAGCAGGAGCGACCCGCCGTGCTCAGCCGTACGGATGTGGATGCCGAGGGATTCGCCCTGGCGCACTTTGTCGACGAACTCCTCGAAGGCGGGGCGGCGCACGGGATCGTCGGGAACGGCGATGACCCCCTTCGGCCGCGGCATGAATTTGTGGGTATCGACGTCATAGACGGTCAGCGTGCCGCCGTTCTGGACCAGCGAGGAGACCCGCGTGCCGAAGACGCGGTTCATGTCCTCGACCACCCGCGGCATGGTGGCGAAGGTGGCGGTGAGGATGGCGCCCTTCGCGAATTGGGCCGGCTGAGTCACCTGCATCGCCGGCGGTTCATCGGCATCGCGCGTCGCACGCGAAGTGAAGAGGATGTCGTCCGAGGTGACTGAGAGCGAGGTGACGGCAGGCCGTCCGATGGGCGGGAACGCGCCGCGCGAGCCGCGGCGCTGGACGACGAAGGCATCGCCGGGAGGAAGTTTCTCGGAGAGCGCAAGAATCGGCGCGAGCTCCTCGGCACTGATGGCAGGGCCAGGCGGCGCGGTGAGGATGAGCGTCTCGCCGATGTCGCCGCCGAACATCATGTAGGTGCGCACGATCGCGGCGCGGACGGGATCGAGGCGGACGAAGTAGCGGGTGGTGGCGGTGTCGCGCCAGGCCAGGAGGTCGGCGCCGCCGATCATCCACGGCGACGGCAACGAATGCGATCGCTCCCACTGCTCGACGGCTTCGCCGGTGACCGGGTTGACGCGCATCTTGGCGTCGAGGGAAGCCGCGGCCGGGATCAATGCGAACGATTCCGCCGACGCCGGCACCGCGGCGATGAGCGCCCGCTGCGCGCCGGTCAGCGGAAAGCGGACGCCCGGCGAGGCCTTCGGCGTGGTCGCCGCGAGGTAGATGGCGATCATCGCCACGAGCGCGGCGAGGATGCAGCCTGTGATGGTGAGCTTCTTCATAAATTGCGCTTCGCGCGTTGTCTGCGGCTTCGCCGCGTTGTCGGTTGTCTGCGCTCCGCGCGTCATCGGTTTCAGTTCGTTCGTGTTCTGCGAGATATCATCCTATCTCGGACGTTGAAAAGCCTCCGCCAACCTGACCAACTGACCACGCGCGAAGCGCAGACAACCGACAACGCGGCGAAGCCGCAGACAACGCGCGAAGCGCAGATATGATCACCATCCTTCACACTCTGAGCCAGGCTCTGCGCGAACGGATCGCGCGGGCGTTTCGCTCCGCCACGCGGCGCGAGAGGACGCTGCGCATCGGCGTCGACATCCGCCCGTTTTACGAGCCGCTGACCGGGATCGGCTGGTATCTCTACCACCTGCTGCACGAGCTGGCGAAGCACGAGGATGTGGAGCTCTACCTCTTCGGCGATGCCCGCGTGACCGACTTCGGGCCGACGCTCCACGCCGATCTGCCATCCAACGCGCGCCTCTGCTGGTTCGATCTTCGCGGACAAGGGTTGATCTCGGCCAAGTCTCGCGCGCTGACGGCGGCGGCGTACGTGGCCTGGATGAAGCTGATCGACGTCGATGTGATGTTCGGCGCCAACTACTTCCTCCCCCGCCTCCTCGGCGCCGTCGCAAGACGCCGCGTGGTCACGATCCACGACCTGACGTTCAAGCGCTTCCCCGAGCTGTTGCAGAAGGAGACGCTGGTGAACCTCGAGCACCAGATGCAGCGCGAGCTGGCGCACGCGGATGCGGTGATCTGCGTCTCCGAATCGACGAGACAGGATCTGCTGGAGTACTACGAGATCGATCCGTCGCGCGCGGTGACGATCCTTTCCGGCCTCACCGTTCCGAATTCCGACAACCAGCAAACCGCCAACCTGCCGGATAAATACATCCTCTTTGTCAGCACCATCGAGCCGCGCAAAAACCTGGAGGTGCTGCTCGACGCCTATGCGCGCCTGCGCGCGCGCGGCACGTACGACGGCGCGTTGGTGGTGGTCGGACGGGTCGGCTGGAAGTCGGAGTCGATCGTCAAGCGCCTGCGTACGCCGGGTGTTCATCACCTCGATTACCTTCCGGTCGCGCAGCTCGCCGGCGTGTATCGCAATGCGGAGCTGTTCGTCTTTCCATCGATCTACGAAGGGTTCGGCTTTCCGCTGCTCGAGGCGATGGCGTACGGCGTGCCGTCGGTCGCCGCGCGATCATCGTCACTCCCCGAGATCGGCGGCGATGCCGCGCTCTACTTCGATCCTCGCGATTCGCACGCGCTCGAAACGCAGATCGAGCGCGTGCTGAACGACGCGTCGTTGCGCAAGCAGCTCGCGGCGGCGGGCATCGCGCGGGCCGCGCAGTTTCGCTGGGATGTGGCGGCGGCGAAGACGCTCGACGTTCTGAGGCGCAGCGCCAGCCAAGCGTAGCGCCGTCAAGCGTAGCGCCGTCAAGCGTAGCGCTGTCGGCTCGACGGCTGTACCGCCGCCGGCTCGGCGGCAATAGAACGCAAACCGCCAGCGAGCCGCTGGCGGTACAGCCGTCGGGCCGACGGCGCTACGCTTGACGGCGCTACGAATCGCTTCGCTCCTTCCAGCTACACTGACTCGCGAACATGCAAGTCACCATCGACGGCCGCGCGCTGGTCGGGAACCGGACCGGGATCGGCGTTCACACCGCTGAGATCGCGCGACGGCTCGATGGTTCGCCGCTCATCGCATCGCACGCGGAGATCGCCGATCGATCGGGCCTCGATCGCTGCCGCTTCCGCGTCGATCCGATGCTCCTCGGCGTGGCCTGGCAGCAGTTCGTCCTGCCGCGCATCGCCGACGCCGGCGTGCTCTGGGCGCCGCACGGCACGCTCCCACTGGCGCTGCGCATCCCGTCGGTGGCCACACTGCACGATTTCAGCTCCCTGACGATGCCTCTCCGGCATCGGCTGAAAACGATGCTCTCGTTCAACCTCTTCATCGGCCGCAGCCTGCAGATGGCCACGCGCATCGCCGCGGTGTCGCGGGTCGTAGCCGAGGAGGCGGTGCGGTGGTTTGGAGTGAGCAGAGGAAGGATCGAGATCGTGCCGAATGGTGTCGACGACTTCTTCACGCCCGACGGCGATGAAGATGATTACGTTCTCTTCGTCGGCACGATCGAGCCGCGCAAGGGACTGGACGATCTCCTGGCGGTGTGGGATTCGCTGCCGGCGCCGCGGCCGCGACTCGTTCTTTGTGGCGATGCGGGATGGGGAAATGTGAAGCTGCCGCGCGACGCCGAGGTGACCGGGTACGTCGATCGAGCGCGGTTGCGCGAGCTGTACCGGCACGCGCGCGCGTTCGTCTACCCGTCGCGTTACGAAGGATTCGGCATTCCGCCGCTGGAGGCGATGGCGTGCGGCACGCCCGTCATCGCCACGCGAACTGGTGCGATTCCCGAATACGCGGAGGGGGCAGCGCTGCTCATCGATCCCGGCGATCGCGCCGCGCTGCGCGATGCGCTCGTTCGCGTTCTGCGCGAACCGTCCTTGCGGCGCGAACTGCGCGGACTCGGTCCGGAACGCGCGCGAATCTACACCTGGGATCGGAGCGCGGCGCTGATGACGCAGCTCCTCGCCGAGGCCGAACGATGAGAATCGGGATCGACGCCCGCAAGATCGCCGACTTCGGCATCGGCACCTACATCCGCGGACTGCTGCAGGCTCTCGATGGAGATTCGTACGTTGCCTTCGCGCCGGAACGGGTCGCGCATCTCCTTCCGCCGGGCGTGGAGCATGTGCCAATCGACGCGCCGCACTACTCCGTCCGCGAGATCGTGGTCCTCGGCAGGGCCGTCGATCGGGCGGGCATCGATCTCTTTCACGCGCCGCACTACGTCGTCCCCTTCACCCGCGTGCCGTTCGTGGTGACCGTTCACGATCTCATCCATCTTCGTCATCCGAATCCGCTGGCGCGGCTGTACGCGGGACAGATGATCGGCCGGGCCGTGCGCAGAAGCCGGCGCGTGCTGACGGTGAGCGAGGCGGTGAAGCGGGAGATCGTGGCCACCCTTGGCTGCGCGGAGGAACATGTCGTGGTGACGCCGAACGGCGCCGGCGCGCCGTTCACGGCGCAGGGCCGCGCGGCCGAGGGGCGCTACTTCCTCTACGTCGGCAACGACAAGCCTCACAAAAACGTCGACGTGCTCGTCGATGCGTTTTCACAGATCGAGGGCGCATCGCTCGTGCTCGCAGGCGCGCCGTTCGAGCGCTTCCGCGCGCGCCACGGCGTCATCGTCACGGGCTTCGTCGACGATGACGAGCTGGCCGCGCTTTACCGCGGCGCGTTGGCGCTGGTGATGCCGAGCCGCGAAGAAGGCTTCGGCCTTCCTGCGCTCGAAGCGATGGCGTGCGGATGCGCGGTGATCACATCGAATGCGCCCGCGCTCATCGAGATCACCGGCGATGCCGCACTGCATGCCAATCCGAACGTCGATGCATTGCGCGAGGCCATGCGGCGCATCGCATCGGACGACGCGCTGCGTGCGTCGCTCGCATCGCGCGGCGTCGAGCGCGCGAAAAACTTCACGTGGACGCGCTGCGCGGAGCTCACCAGCGGCGTGTATCGCGCGTCGATCACGCGCTGAAATCCGCGTTTTTCGTGGAACGAGCGTGGAACACTGGATGCCGAATTACGATTTTGATAAACAATTGCTTGACAATATGACTTAACGATCGCATATTAACGATCAAGTTAAAACGATGATCGCCACGAACTGGAAAAACAACCTCGAAGGTCCGGTGAATGTTGAAGGTCGTCGTCTCCCCATTCCTCGCCGCAATCCCCACGCGATCAGTTGGCCGGAGAAATCCGGCGTGTTTTGCCAAGTAGGCGCGACCGTGAGGTCCCGTACGGCATGAAAGGTGGTGAGCTTAATGGCCGCAAAGAAGGCAGCTAAGAAGGCAGCGAAGAAGCCCGCGAAGAAGGGCAAGAAATAAGCACCATTCATCGACTTTTGGGGAGTCGTACTCGAGGGGCCGCAAGGCCCCTCGTTTTTTTCGATAACCTTTTCGCCCACGCGCCGTTCTTCACATGCGGAGGACGAACCCCATGCGCAGAATCCCGTTCCTGACCGCCGCGGCGCTGCTCGTCGCGGGCGCGGCCTTTGCCAACGAAGAGGTCACTCACTCATTCGCCACTACCGCGGCCCGCGGACATGTGCGGCGCGTGGTCATCGACATCCCGACCGGTGAGGTACGGATTCGCAATGGGGCTGCCGATCGCATCGCTGTGCATGGCACCAGCCTCCGGCATTTCGAAGGCTACCGGCGGAGGGAGCGGGAGCAGCAGATTGCCGACGACATCTCCGCCGAGGTCGTCGTTCATGGCGATGAAGCGGTCGTGCGGCGGCACTTCGGTCCGAACGCGCAGAGCTGGAGCGCGAAAAGCCATCATTCCGCTGTCGAGATCACGGTCGAGATTCCGCCAGGCCTCGACGTGGAGATGTCGACCCGCTACGGCAGCGTCGACATCGATGGCGCCTTCGGCAACATCGATACCGATCTCCGCGCCGGCGAGGTTCACGTGCGAACGCCGCGTGCGAACGTCCGCGATCTGACGGCATCGGTCAGCATCGGCGAGGTACACACCTACTTCGGCAGCCACTACATCGAGAACGAAGGCGTCTTCCCGCACTCGGCGCGATTCCACAACGAGAGCGGCAAGGCGGATCTGAACATCCATTCGACGTTCGGAGAAGTGCACGTCACGTTGACGAATTGAAATGCGCACAGAACTGATTGCTAACCGCCGCGGAGCGGCCCAATCTACGTAGCCCACAGCGTGAGCTGTGGGAATGTGAATCGGCCCATGTTCAGCCGCGGAGCGGCGGCATATCGACGGTCGCTTTGAGATGTCGCCGCTCCGCGGCTAGATGCGGGTTGGATCTGGAAACCCACAGCTCACGCTGTGGGCTACATAGATCACGCCGCTCCGCGGCTGGCTACACCGCTAACGATTCTGTTCGCTGCGGATGAAGTCCTCGGCCTTTTCCCTCGTCGTGATCCTGCCTTCGAGCTCCGCTTCGAGCAGCGCGCGTTTGAGCACTCCGACGCGCGGACCCGGAGCGATGCCGGCGATCGAGGCGATCTCGTCGCCGGTGAGGAGCGGCTGCATGGCGAAATCGGGAAGAGCTACGGTGTCGCGACCGAGGGCATGAAGCATCGGCGCAAGCTGACCGGCCACGCGCTCGCCGGCATCGTAGAGGTCGAAGAGAGTCCGGCTATTGCGAAGACGTTGCAGGATCTGGATCTCGTGCATCAGCGCGTCGCTCAGCCGCCAGCGTTTGGCGAATGCATGAGCATCGCCGACCAGCAGCGACAGTGCGGCGGCGAGAGGGACATCGTCGAAGTGAAACGTCTCCGTGATTGCGCGGCCGAAGATCGGAACGTCGAGGCCTGTCTCGCGCAGTAGCGCCACTGCGCGGCGGAACGCATTCGCGGAGAAGATCACCGTCAGCTCGTAAGCCACCCGTTCGACGGAGACATCGGCAATGCGCGCAGCCCGAGAGCGGATCGCGGCCATCGTGGCCTCATCGACGGCGAAATCGAAGCGCACCGCCATGCGCACCGCTTTCAGCATCCGCAGCGGATCGTCATCGAAGTTGCTGGCGTCGACCATGCGCACCAGGCGGCGCTGCAGATCGCCGCGGCCATCGTGCGGATCGAGGAGTTCGCCGGAGCGAAGATCGACGGCCATGGCGTTGACGGTGAAATCGCGACGCGCCAGATCGGCGTCGATGTTGCCGTCGAGCAGCGCAGCGAAATCGTAGACGTGCGGGCCATCGACGACGCGATAAGCGCTGAGGTGTTCCTCGCGCCCGAGACGGATGACCTTGCGGCGAAGCACGCGCGCGCAGGCGAGAGGATCGAGACAGGCCACGTCCACGTCCGCGGGCGCCACGCCGAAGATCAGATCGCGTACGGCACCGCCGACGACGTAGGCATCGAGCGGGAGATCGCGCAGGCGGGGAAAGAGACGGAGGAGATCGTCGCGGAGCATCTGCAACGCCGATCAGGTTACCGGGTTGCCAGGTTGCCGAGTTGCCGACTCACGGCCTGAGGGCAACCCGGCAACTCGGCAACCTGGCAACCAACGGGTCATGACACGCTGTTCCTCAGCACCCCGATCCCTTCGATCTCCACCTCAACCCGATCGCCGGCGGCCAGCGGGCCGACGCCGGCGGGAGTGCCGGTGAGGATCACGTCGCCGGGTAGCAGCGTCATCACCGAGGTGATGAACTCGATGATTACGGCGCAGTTGAAGACCATGTCGTGCGTGTTGCCGTTCTGCTTCGTCTCGCCGTTCAGGCGGGTGCGCAGCGCGAGCGACGACGGATCGAGATCGGTCTCGATGCAGGGGCCGAGGGGACAGAAGGTGTCGAAGCTCTTGCCGCGGGTGAACTGGACATCCTTCTTTTGCAGATCGCGGGCGGTGACGTCGTTGGCGCAGGTGAAGCCGAGAACGACGCTTTGCCAGTCGTCGCGCGAAACGTTGCGCGCGGTCTTGCCGATGACGATGGCCAGCTCCCCTTCGAAATCGACGCGTTGCGATTGCGGCGGACGGACGATGGTGCCGTTCGGTGGCAGGACGGCCGAGGGCGGCTTGAGAAAGATAATCGGCTCGGAGGGCGCTTCGTTGCCGAGCTCCTTGGCGTGTTCGGCGTAATTGCGGCCGACAGCGACGATCTTCGACGGCGAAACCGGCGCCAGAAGCTCGGCATCGGCCATCGAAATCGAATCGCTGGTCGGTTCGCCGAGGTGCAGAACATCGCCCTCGTAGCGCACGATTCGGTCCCCGTCGGCGACACCGGCGGCCGGGCGGCCTGCGTGGAGGAAGCGATAGATTTTCACGGCGGCGAATTGTAATCGTAGAATTCGCGCCCATGGCACAAACGACGCTGTTCAGCAAAGCCGACATCGACAAACGAATCGCCGAGATGGGCGCGGAGATTACCCGCGACCTCGCCGGGAGCGATCTCATCGCCCTCTGCGTCCTCAAAGGGGCGATGTTCTTCTGCAGCGATCTGATGCGGCAGATCGGATTCGACGTCGCGCTCGACTTCATCCAGATCTCCTCGTACGGCAACCAGAAGACGTCGTCCGGCGTGGTGACGATCCTCAAGGAGCCGCAGTTGGACATGCGCGACAAGACGGTGCTGATCATCGAAGACATCATCGACAGCGGCCTGTCGATGAACGAGGTCTTCCGCTACATCAAGCTGGACAAGGGCGCCCGCGACGTGCGCACGGCCACGTTCCTCGACAAGCCGACGGCGCGCCGGGTTCCGTTCACGGCGGACTACGTCGGATTCTCCATCGATCCGAAGTTCGTCATCGGCTACGGGCTCGATTACGCGGAGAAGTACCGGAACATCCCGGAGATTCAGGTGCTGTCCGAAGAGTGAAGTGTGAAGAGTGAAGTGTGAAGAGTGAAGAGTGAAAGATTGCCGGGAGAGAGTTTTCACTCTTCACCCTTCACTCTTCACCCTTTCAAGTATCCCGTCATCAGCATGGCGATCATCGCCACGCCAAGCACGTATCGGTAGTAGATGAAGACGTGCGTGGTGTGCGTGCGCAGGTAGCGGATCAGGAACCAGATCGAGGCGTAGCCGGAGATGAAGGCCACGACGATGGCCACGATGATCGGCGTCCAGCCGAGCTGCCCGAGGACGTGACGCTCCTTGATCAACTCGAGCATGCCGGCGCCGCCGACGGCCGGAATCGATAGCAGGAATGAGTAGCGTGCCGCCGTCGGCCGGTCGATGCCTCGGAAGATGGCCGGCATGATGGTCGAGCCGCTGCGCGACGAGCCCGGGATCAGCGCCAGACATTGCCCGAGTCCGATGACGATGGAGTCCATCACGGTCATGTCATCGAAGCCCCGCAACTGACGTCTCTTCGCATACCCCTCGGCGATCTGCATCAGGATGGCGACGACGATGACCATGGTGGTGACGATCCACAGTCCGCGAAAGGTCGACTCAATGTGCTTCTTGAACAGCAGCCCGAGGACGACGATGGGGATCGTGCCGATGACTACCAGCCAGGCCTCGCGCGAATCGACGTCCGCCAGCGGCCGGCGCGTGATCAGCCCGCGGAAGAAGCCGCCGATGAGCCGGACGATGTCGCCGAAGAAGTAAATGATCGCCGCCAGCAGCGTCCCGAACTGGATCACCGCCGACACAGCCGCGCCGGGATCGCCCCATCCGAGAACCTGCGGAACGATGAGCAGATGCGCGGTCGAGCTGATGGGGATGAATTCGGTGAGGCCTTGCACGAGGCCGAGGATGATGGCTTCGGTGATGGTCATTCGTTGTGCTCCTGAGTAGTGGTCAGTGGCCAGTAGTCAGTGGCCAGAAAAACACTGACCACTGGCTACTGATCACTCGAAGAAATCACATCTCCCAGATCACCGGCAGAATCATCGGCCGGCGTCCCATTTCTTTGCGGAAGTAGCGTTTGAGCAGGGCGCGCATTTTCTCCTGCGCCAGGTCGTGGTTGAGGAGCTCGTCGGGCCTGCTCTCGTGGAGCATCTGCACGAGTTGTGCGCGCACCTCGGCGAGGATGTCCTGGCTCTCGTCGACGTGCAGCAATCCGCGCGTGATGATCTCCGGCTCGCGGCCGACGTTTCCGCTGGAGTCGATGGCGACGACGACGATGACGAAGCCGTCCTCGGCCAGATGCTGGCGATCGCGTACGACGATCGACGGCACCTCCTCCGCTTCGCTGTCGATGAAGACCTTGCCGTGCGCGACGCGATCTTCGAGAACACGGATCTCATCATTCTCGATTTGCGCCACCTGACCGTTGGTGATGACGACGCCGTGCGGCACGCCGACGCTCTTCGCTAAACGCGCGTGATGCACGAGATGGCGCAGCGTGCCGTGAATGGGGATGAAGAACTTCGGCCGGGTGACGTTGAGCATCAGCTTCAGCTCTTCCTCGCACGCGTGCCCCGACACATGCACGTCGGAGTTCTCCCAGTTCAGCACCTCGGCGCCGCGGCGATAGAGGTTGTCGATGACGTGCGCGACTCCCCGCTCGTTGCCCGGAATCGTGCGCGCGGAGAGGATGACCACGTCACCGCGCTGGACCTCGACCTGTTTGTGCTCGCCGATGGCCATGCGCGAAAGCGCGGACGACGGTTCGCCCTGCGTGCCGGTGGTTAGGATGACCACCTCGTGATCGGCGAAATCCGCCGGCTTCGCATTCGCACCCGGCCGTTGCTCGCGCGAGACGCGCAGATATCCGAGGCGCTCCGCAGTCTCGACGTTGTCGACAAGCGATCGGCCGATGAAAAACACCTTCCGCTTGTACTTGCGGGCGAGGTCGACGATCTGCTGCACACGATGAATGTGGGAGGCAAAGGTCGTGGCGATGATGCGACCGGTCGATTGCGCGAAGATGTTCGCCAGCGCGTTGCCGACCGATTTCTCCGACTTGCCGTGACCCGGCACCAGCGCATTCGTCGAATCGCTCATCAGTGCCAGCACGCCTTCTTCCCCATACGCGGCGAAACGCGCCAGATCGGTGCGCTTCCCATCGACCGGCGTGTGGTCGATCTTGAAGTCGCCGGTGTGGATCAGCGTCCCGACCGGCGTGCGAATGGCCAGGCCGAGGGCATCGACGATCGAGTGCGTGACCTGCATCGCTTCGACGCGAAACACGCCGGCGTCGATCACATCGCGCGGCATCATCGGCCGCAGATCGACGTCCTCGATGCCGAACTCCTCCAGCTTGTCGCGCACGAATCCGAGCGTGAGCGGCATCCCGTAAACCGGAACGCGCACCGTCTCGACAAGGAAAGGGACTGCTCCGATGTGGTCCTCATGCCCGTGCGTGAGAAAGACCGCCTTGATCCGCTCCGGACGCTCGAACAGATACGCCATATCCGGGACGATGACGTCGACGCCGAGCGTGGTCGCGTCGGGAAACATCATTCCGCAGTCGACGATGATGGCGTCGTCGCCATACTCGTAGACCATCAAATTCATCCCGATCTCGCCGAGGCCGCCGAGGGGGATGATTCTTAGGGTTGCCGGGTTGCCAGGTTGCCGAGTTGCCGGGTCACCGGGTTGCTGAGTTGCTTGGTTGCTTGGTTGCTCTGTCTCGAATTCGCTCATCAATCCCTCAGCAACTTAGCAACTCTGCAACCAAGCAACCAGCGATCACGGATAGATCCGATTCAGCATCCGCGGATACGGAATCGTCTCGCGGAGATGCGGTACTCCGCTGATCCACGCTACGCAGCGTTCGATTCCCATGCCGAAGCCGGAGTGTGGGAAGGTGCCGTATTTGCGGACGTCGAGGTACCACTGGAACTTCTCGACGGGGAGGTTGTGCTGCTTGATTCGTTCGAGCAGCAGGTCGTGATCGTGGATGCGCTGCGAGCCACCGATGATCTCGCCGTAGCCTTCGGGGGCGATCATGTCCAGGCCGAGGACGACCGAGGGATCGTTCGGATCGGGCTGCATGTAGAACGCTTTGATGTCAGTCGGATAGCGGCTGATCATCACCGGACGATCGAAGGAGTTGGCGATGACCGTCTCTTCATCGCCGCCGAGGTCGTCGCCGAACTTCGCTTCCATCCCCTTCGATGCAAGCAGATCGATGGCCTCGCGATAGGTGATGCGCGGGAAGGGGAGCTTCACGTTCTCGAGCTTCGACTGATCGCGTTCCAGCGTTTTCAACTCTTCCTGGCAGCGGGTCAGCGCGCGCGTGACGAGGTATTCGACGAACTCCTCGGCCAGCGACTGCAGCCCTTCGAACTCGAGGAACGCGACCTCGGGCTCGACCATCCAGAACTCCATGAGGTGCCGGCGCGTCTTCGATTTCTCCGCGCGGAAGGTCGGGCCGAAGCAGTAGACCTTGCCGAAGGCCGCGGCCGCGGGCTCGAGATAAAGCTGTCCCGACTGCGAGAGATAGGCTTTCTCGCCGAAGTAGTCTGTCTCGAACAGCGTCGAGGTTCCCTCGGCGGCGTTGGCGGTGAGGATGGGCGAATCGATGAGCACGAAATCGCGGTCGTAGAAGAAGTCGCGAATCCCCTTCTCCACTTCGTTGCGGATGCGCAGCACGGCATGCTGTTTCGACGACCGCAGCCAGAGATGGCGGTGGTTCATCAGAAAGTCGGTGCCGTGCTCCTTAGGCGAGATCGGATACTCGGCGGCGGTGCCGAGGATTTCGAAGGTCTCCACGCCAAGCTCCACGCCGCCCGGCGCACGCTCCTCGGCGCGAACGGTTCCGGTCACGCGAACGGACGACTCCTGCGTCGCCTCATCGGCAGCCTTCCACGTCTCTTCGCTGACCTCTTTTTTGAAGACGACGCACTGCAGGTAACCGCTGCCGTCGCGGATGATCGGAAACTGCAACTTCCCCGAGGTGCGCTTGTTGTAAAGCCATCCATCGATGGTGACTTTTTGTCCGACATGCTGCGGTAGTTCCTTGATCCGGATGGTCATAAGGGGCCGGGATTATATGCGGAGCGCGCGCTCTCCAGCCTGCGCCATAATCCGCGCCGCATGAAACGAATCGCGTTTGCACTTGCCGTCCTCGCCGCCACCTCCCTCCCCGCCGCTGTCCAGTCCCCTTCGCAATTCCTCGGCTTCGAGGTTGGGGCGGACCGCAAGCTGGCGGACTACCGGCAGATCGTTTCGTACTTCCGGGCGCTGGCGGCGGCATCGCCGCGGGTGCGTGTGGAAACGCTCGGAAAGACCACGCTCGGCGAAGACTTCATCATGGCGGTTGTCACCTCCGAGGCCAACATGCGGAATCTGGAGAAGATCCGCGAGACATCGAAGAAGCTTGCCGATCCCCGCGGCTTGAACGACGACCAGATCGCGCAGCTCACGCGCGACGGCAAAGCCATCGTCCTCGTCACCTGCAACATCCATTCGTCGGAGATCGCATCGAGTCAGATGGCGATGGAGTGGGCGCACGCGCTGGCCACCGCGAACGATGCAGAGACCAAACGCCGGCTCGATAACGTCGTTCTCCTGCTGGTCCCGTCGCTCAATCCCGACGGCGAGATCATGATCACCGACTACTACCGCAAGTTCCTCGGCACGCGTTACGAGGGCGGCCGGCTGCCGTGGCTCTATCACCACTACGTCGGCCACGACAACAATCGCGACTGGTTCATGCTCACGCAGCTGGAGACCAAAGCGCTGAGCCGCGCCGTTTACCACGAGTGGTATCCGCAGGTGTGGGTCGACGAGCACCAGATGGGGACCGACGGACCGCGCATGTTCATCCCGCCGTTTGCCGACCCGGTCGATCCCGACGTGCATCCGCTGATCTGGCGCGAGGCCAATCTCGTCGGCACCAACATGGCCTTCCGGCTGGAGCAGAAGGAGAAAGCCGGCCTCATCTACGGCTATTCGTTCGACGCCTACTGGCTCGGCGGAACGCGCAACACCGGCTGGTGGAAGAACATCACCGGATTGCTCCTCGAAACGGCGTCGGCGCGCATCGCTTCGCCGATCACGATCGATCCCAGCGAGCTGCACGGCGGATCGAAAGGACTGATCGAATACAAAGCCACCGTCAATCATCCGCATCCGTGGGCGGGCGGGACGTGGCGGATGCGCGACATCATGGACTACGAGCGCATCGCCTCGGACGCGCTGCTGGAGACAGCCGCCGATCGGCGCGAGGATTTGCTCCGCGACGTCGCCGTACGCGCCCGCGCGGCCGTGGCGTTCGGAGGAACGAACGCGTATCGCATCCCGCACGATCAGCACGACTGGCCGAGCGCGCAGTTCCTGGCGGCGCTGCTGCTGGAGCATGGCGTCGAGATTCAGCAGGCCGACAACGGCGACTACTGGATTCCGATGGCGCAGCCGTACGCGAAGTTCCTCGTGGAGATGCTCGAACCGCAGCGATATCCCGAGATCCGGCTGCAGGCGGGAAAAGAAATCCTGCGGCCGTACGACGTCGCGACGTGGACGCTGCCGCTGGCGATGGGTGTCACGGTCGAGAAGACCACGATGTCCGCGAAATACAAGCCGGTCACCGCCATCAAACCGGAGATGAAAGAAGCTCTGCGCAAGCACGCCGCCCAGCCGAAGCCGCGCATCGCCATCTACAACCCGTGGGGCGGCGCGCTCGACGAAGGTTGGACGCGCTGGCTGCTCGACACCTACGGCTTCACACCGAAGTCGCTCCATCCGCAGGAGGTGAAGGCCGGGCTGCAGAACCTCGACGTCTTCATCCTTCCCGACGTCGACAAGGAGGAGATCGCCACCGGCAAGCGCGCGGGCGGCGAAGGGACGATGAAGTACGTCGATGAGCTGCCGCCGGAGTACCGCGGCGCGCTGGAAAAGGAAGGCGCGCAGGCGCTGCGGACCTTCGTCGAAAACGGCGGGACGCTGCTGGCCTTCAACGCCGGCTGCGACTACGTCATCGACAATTTCAACATCCCCGTGCGCAACGTGCTGGCCAAGACCGCCGACTTCTCCGTTCCCGGCTCACTCGTCCGCGTCAAAGTTCGCAACGACCATCCCGTCACCGCGGGAATGCCCGAGGAGACGGCGATCTTCATCGATCGCCCGGTGGCATTCGAGACCACCGCGCCCGGCGGCGAGATGGAGCGCTGGGTGCTGATGACCTATCCCGACGACTCCCGCGACGTCCTCCTCTCCGGCTGGATCGCCGGCGAAGAAAAACTGACCCGCAAAGCCGCAGCGGTCGCCATGACCTTCGGCAAAGGCCGCATCGTCCTCCTCGGATTTCGCCCGCAGCATCGCGGGCAGACGCACGCGACCTTCCCGATGATCTTCAACGCGCTTTATTGGGGAAGGGAGTAGGAGCTCCAAAAAGATTCACGTATAGCGCCCGGTCGACAAACAGGGCGATCTGCTGGTGCGTCTCCCACCCTCCCGCTCCGCTGCGCGTCGATTGAGGACTCCAGACCAGATGAAGGTTTGCCCGGCTGGACTGGAGATGCCAGAACGCCTCGAAGGCGGGGTTGAGGACGTTAAGGCCCGCGGCGCCGCGGCCCGAGACCGCGCCGACGGTCAACATCGCGCGAAGGAGAAGCGGCCCGGCGGCCCAGGCCGGAAGGCGGCTGATGTACGCGATCTCGTTCTGCGAACGATTGCCGGCCGTGCCCGACCGCGTCGTTCTCGCGTAGAACACTTCACCCCAGATGTTATGGCGGCCGATGCGAAAGTAGGTGTCGGCATCGACTCCGAACGAGCGTTCGCGTCCGGAGCGGCGCTCCGTCACTTCTTGGGTGGCAAAGGACCTGACGACCGTATCCACCGGCTGCTGGCTTCCCGTGAGCCGAACGCGCAGCATGACGCGCGGTTCCGTGGCGCGGCCGGGAACGCTGTAGTAGAAGCCGAATTGCAGCGTCTCTTTGGACGTGGCAGGCGGCGCGAGCGGAGTCGCGTCCGGAGAGGGCGGCGTCGGAAAGTCGATCGGCGGCTGGCAACCGCACCGTGTCAACTCGACCTTGTCATCGTTGTTGAATATCTTGCTGTGTTTGTAATCGAATTGGAGCTGCCGCCAATAGAGACTGTTGGTAACGAGCAGAAACCCGCCTCCGTGCCTTAGCGGACGGTAGTCGTCCGTAAGGTTCGTCCCGCCGCCGAGAACCAGCCGGGAGATGAAGAGCGCGTCGCCATGCTGCCGCGGATCGACGGGATCGTCCGGATCGAAGATGGGGCGCTGCTGTGCGGACGCGAATGTTGCGAGGAAGAGAGCGAGAGCGGCAATTGCAAGGTGCTGGCGCATCACTTCACCAGGTCTATCGTGATGCTTGTCAAGCCTTTTTTGATCGCGGAGGCCAGTACCTCTTCGTCAGCGTTTGGCGGAATGACCGCCGACATCGACGATTGTCCTTTGGAGCGCTGCTCACGCAAGGCCGCGCGCATCTTTTCAACGTCCAGAGTTGGTCCTTTCTTCAGCCGCCGCGTAACGGATATGTCGTTAATGATCAATCCAGGCGCTGTTGGATCTGCTTCTTTTCTGTTGAGCTGCACACGAAGAATCTCGGCTGGCGGCAAGTCATCAGGAGATCCAATGATCGCCTGTCGCTTATCGGGATAAAGAGCCTCGTCAGGGAACCAGACACTGCGGACTTCGATGGGATATTCACTAAATGAGTAGAGCTCCATACACCCCGGCGTTTCCCTGCCGTCCGAGTTGTCGGGCACTTCGCGGGTATAACTGACTGGAATCCGGGGCTCTGCCGTCAACGTCATCTGCCGAGCCTCCGTTCTGAAGCGGTCGAATCTCAAATTCCCCAATTTGTTTTGCCTGTCTGCATCGGCATAGACACATGCCGTACGTGCACTACCGAGCCGAAGACTGAACCGCGAAAAGGCGGTATCAAATGTCAAGTCTTTCGCCGTCCAATGGCACGTGCCATCGGCGTCCGGCGTAGCCTTAAAGGCTCCGTTCTCTTTGCCATCCATCACCACCCAGACTTCCGATCCCGGCTTGCATGCGAAGCCGCCGATTTTAATATCGAGCGATCGGGCGGTAATGGACGTACGCCGGACAATGTTCGCGCGCCGCACCTGCGGTCGAGCATCTACCGCGTAAGCGAGGATGCAGACAAGGCAGACAGCAAATCGCATTCTCAACATGATGTTTTCTCCGGGATCGTGCCAGGAAGATTTGTCTCGATGAATTCCTGCAAGACACTTAGCGAAAGCTTTCGCCGCACAAAGTGGACAGGGGAGTCTTTGTCGTTCGATTCCTGCACCAAAACGGTCAAGAGCGCATATCCGGTTTGGTCCTGTGAAACGATCTCTTCTTTTGTATATCGATCAGGTTGCCCGATTTGCACGGACTCGCGGCAGCGCGCGCGAAGGCCATCAACGGTCAACGCAACCACTTTCGGCTCCCCGGGGTTGATAACCATGCTGGTATGGGTGATGTCATCACCAGTCGAGTGCAACCGGACGTCCTCGATCGGCAGCCCATAGAAGCTCAAGCGAAAGTCTCGTAAATAGGCCGGCCTTAACTTCGGCCCTTCCGCCGTGACATTCAGCTTGAGCGCGTTACCTGTCGCATCCGCGAAATGAAATGTCGTATGCGAATTTCCACCCCAGGCATATAAATACCCCCAGATGATCCCGGCGACCATGAGAACGTCTTTGAATGTCGAGAGGAATTTCACAAAACCTTCGTGGTAGGTTGCCACACGATCGGACCAACGCACTTGCGGGTGCTTTTCCCTGTGTGGCACTGCGGAACCGGCCTTACTCACAGTACCCTCCTCGTCTGACTCAACCACGCGCCGGCAATTCCCAGGAAGCCCACCAGGAACCCCAATCCCCAGCCCGACAGCACGGGGATCGATGGCGTGTAGAAGATCTGCGCACTGGCGCAGCCGGTTGCGTCCGTGATCTTGATACTGACGTAGATGTCCTCGCTGACTGTGGGGATGCCGGAGATGACTCCGGTAATGGGGTTCAGCGTAAGCCCGGCCGGGAGAACGCCCGACGCAATCGCGAATGTATACGGCGGCGTGCCGCCCGCTGGGGTGAGCGCCTGCGCGTACGGCACAAAAGCCACCGCCGGTGGCACGACGCTCGGCGACGCGACAATATCCGGGCAGAGTATCGGTGCCGCGCCGATGCACAACACGTATTGCAAGGTTCCGGAGCAGCCGTTGGTATCGATCGCCGTGACCGTGATGGGAAAACATCCGGTCTGCGTCGGAGTCCCGCAGAGAACACCGCTCGGCGAGAAGGTCATGCCGGCAGGCAGCAGCCCGCTGGACGAGAATGTCGCCGTTCCGAGGATGCCCGTGGCCGTGAACGCCTCACAGAATGGCATCCCGGAGGTGCCGGTGGTCGTGGACGGATTGATCACGGTGATCGTCTGACAACCGATGACCGGGTTGTACGGCGGGCTTGTTCCCGTGCAGTTGTTGCTGTCCGTTACTCTTACGACGATGTCCGGAATGGGCCCTCTCTGGTTCGTGATGCCGCACAGGAAGCCGTCAGGAGAGAGTGTCAGCCCGGGCGGTAACGTGCCCGAGGCGAGGGTGAACGTTGCGGTGCCGACTGCGCCGGCCTGCGTAAAGCGTTCGCAGAACGGCACGCCCGCGGTTCCGAACAGGTTCTTTGGATTCGTCACCGTGATGATCGGGCAGTCGATCGTCAATCGATAGACCTTCGAATCTTCGAAACAGCCGTCTGCGCCGGTGACCCTGACGGTAATCGGGAACGTCCCTCGCTGCGTCGGTGTGCCGTGTAGCGTGCCGTTCTTATCCAGCACCAATCCAGCCGGCAAGCTGCTCATGTCGGTGGTAAAGATCGCATTGGAGGTCGCATTGACCACAGCGCCCGTTTGCATGAACGTCTCACTGAACGACACACCGGCGATGCCGCGATCATTGGGCGGATTCGTGATCGCGATCGTGCCGCAGCCGCAGCCGACGGTCAGCGTGTACGTCGCGCCGACGCCCGCGCAGTGATTGGCATCCGTGGCACGCACAGTGATGGGAAACGTCCCGCACTGCGACGCCGCGCCGGACAGCGTTCCATTAGCCGCCAGCAGCAAACCGGCAGGCAGCGTTCCGCTTCCGAGCGTGAACGTGACGGGATCGGCGCCGCCGGTCTGCGTGAAGCGAACGTTGAACGGCGAGAGCACGCCCGCCGTGGTCGTGACAGGGTTGATGACCTCGATCGGCTTGCAACAGAGGGAGACGTTGTTGCCGGACAGGCTTACTCCGCCGTCGAGGACGAGTGCTCTTCCGGAAAGAGTGGCCCGGGCACCCAGCGTGATCCCTTTCGACGCCAGTACGTTGCCGATGAAGGCCGTGTCCTGACCAAGGACGGCCTGACCGCTGACCTGCCAGAAGGCGTTGCCCTCCCATCCGCCGTTGATCACCCGCACGGCCGACCCTGAAGCCGCCGTCAGTCCCGCGCCCATCTGAAAAATCCAGACGGCGTTCGGGTCGCCTTTGGCGTCGAGCGTCAGCGTTCCCTGCAGAGCGAATGGCAACGCCTGGCAATAGACGCCTGGCGCAAGACCGTCACCTTCCAACTGGTTGACACATGACCGGGTGCGAAGATCGTCATAGGCCGCGGCGCTATCGCGGAGAGGAGCGGTGATTCCACTGATCTTCGTGCCAAGGAGCACCTCACCAGGCGGAAAACCGGCGATCGAGTGTCCGCCAAGGTTTCCTGTAACGACGGTCGAACCCGAGCTCGTCACCGTCGAGGCGAGCACCGCGAAGCTTGCCGCGGTTCCGAGTGACGGCGGCCGTTGAGCCTGCGCCGGACGCGCGGCGCAGATCAAACCGGCCAGTCCGATGATCATCAGGCCCCTGGACGACATCCCAATACCTCTCTCGTTAATTAGGGAGTGACTGATTTCGCGATTCCCTAACCCCCTGAGTAGTGACGGAAGTGCCTGATGTGTTTCAAAGAGCGTCCGACAACGCCCTCCTTCGCCCCTGACAATCGAAAGCCGGCAACCGACGACGAAACGAGAAACCTCGCTCCCCGGCACACGTACGTCACATCCATGCGCACACTCGCCTCGCTCATCCTCCGCTTCACCGCCGCCACCGCCTCGGCCGATCTGTTCGGCGGCGACTGCTCCTACAGTGAAAAACGAAGCGTCGCTTCGCCGGCGGCGGGGGTTACCCGCATCGTCGTCATCGGGCGCGCCGGTACGCTTCACATCGGCGGGCGGCGCGCCGTCTCCCAGGTCAGCGCCAGCGGCACCGCCTGCTCATCCAGCCGCGACGGCTTGAACGAGACCAAGCTGGTCCTGAGCCGCAGCGGCTCGGAGTTGCGCATCGAAGCGGTCACGCCGGAGCACGAGTTCTTCGGCAGCAGCAGCGCTACGCTCGACTTCGACGTCGTCGTGCCGGACAGCATTCCGCTCGAGGTCGAAGATGGATCGGGCGACATGACGATTGAAAACGTCGGCCCGGCCGAGGTCACGGATGGGAGTGGGGACATGACCATCCGCAACGTCAGCGGCAACCTCTCGGTTCACGACGGATCGGGCGACATGAAACTGGAGAACATCGCCGGCGACGTCCGCATCACCGATGGCTCCGGCGAGATCGAAGTTCAGGGCGCCGGCAGCGTTGACGTCGGCAACGACGGCAGCGGCTCGGTCGGCATCCGCAACGTCAAGCGCGACGTCCACATCGGCAACAAAGGCTCCGGCAGCGTGGAGGTTTCGGACGTCGGCGGCAACTTTCGCGTCGGCAACAAGGGTGGTGGATCGGTGAGATGGGACCGCGTGCGGGGACAGGTCGACGTGCCGGAGAGGTTTCGGCGCTGAAGACGTGCCCGGTGCTCGGTTGTCGGTGGTCCGACGAGCACCGAAAACCGATCACTGACAACGTGTTATCGTCCCACCCATGCGGGGTTAGCTCAGCGGTAGAGCGTCTGCTTTACACGCAGAGGGTCACTGGTTCGAATCCGGTACCCCGCACCACACCGACACGTAGAGCAGGCGTCCCGCCTGCTACCGTCGGGCGTCCTCGCCCGGCGGGCGTTTTTCGATCAAGCTCACGAACCCTTCCCAGAAACCACCGTCGGGCGGGACGCCCGCCGGGAGCAGACAGGGACGTCTGCGCTCCATTCATGGCACCTATCGTGGATAGTGAACCTAAGGCTCGGTATGCGTTCCCTCTTCAGGCGCCGCAAGCGCGTTCTTCTGCTCGATGACGATCTCTCCATGCAACGGCTGGTGGCCCGCATCCTCGGCAGTCAGGGGTTTCGTGTCGACGTCTTCCTGACCGGCAATCAGGCCATCGGGGCGTTGAAACAGCAGCAATATGACGTCATCCTGCTCGACCTGATGATGCCGCATGAAGGAGGGATGACCGTGATCCGCCATCTCCGCGTGAACGATCCGAAGTCGCTCAAACGCTCCATCCTGCTGACGGCCTCGCCGGACTCGCTGATCGACGCCCTTTCCGGCGAGGTCGAGACCGTCGTGCAGAAGCCGTTCGAAGCGGCGCAGCTCATCGATGCCGTTCGGCGGATGAGCGAATCATGAGTCCGGTGTTCACCGTCATCGACGGCCGTTACGCCATCGTGCGCCTTCCTGCGGACGCGGCCATTCCGGCGTGGGCGCATGGGGCGCTCGTCTCCATCACGCGCACCCGGCACGAGCTCTCCATCGTCTGCAACGAAAGCAGCGTTCCCGACGTCGTGGCCGATCGCGGATGGCGCTGCCTCGAGCTGTCCGGTCCCCTGCCGCTCGATCAGACCGGCGTGGCCGCGGCGTTCACGCGCGTCCTGGCCGACGCCGGCATCGCCCTCTTCGTCATCTCCACCTACGACACCGATTACGTTCTCGTGCGCGATACGAAACTGACGCAGGCCTCGGACGCGTTGCGCGCGGCGGGATACACGGTCCGCTAAGCGCTACAATCACCGGCCCGATGGAACAATCGCTTGTTGCGCCCGAGCGCTTCGTCCTCCATCGCGCCGCCGAGTCTCCCGCGAACAGCTTCGCCGACGACGTCCGGCGCGGTCTCAACGCCACGCCGAAGTTTCTCCTCCCCCACTACTTCTACGACGCCCTCGGCTCGGCGCTTTTCTCGGCCATCTGCGAGCTGCCGGAGTATTACGTCACGCGCGCCGAGGAGGAGATTCTGACGTCGCACGCGCCGGAGATCGCCGCGGCCTTTGGACCGCGCGTGCGGCTGATCGAGCTGGGGAGCGGCAGCGCGCGCAAGACGCGGCATTTGATCGATGCCATCCTCAACCGGCAACCGGCTCTCGAATACGTTCCGATCGATGTCGATGCTGGCATTCTCGAATCGAGCAGCCACGACCTGTTGAACGACTATCCCGGCCTTTCGGTCGCCGCGATCTGCGGCGATTTCCGCGAACCCGCGTCGTTGCTCCACCCCTCCGATACGCGGACGATCGTGCTCTTCCTCGGCTCGAGCATCGGCAATCTCGATCCCAACTCCGCTGGCGCGATGCTGGCGAATCTCCGCACCGCTCTCAATCCCGGCGATGCCCTCTTCCTGGGCGCGGATCTTCGCAAGTCGACCTCGATTCTCGAACCTGCCTACGACGATCCCCTTGGCGTCACCGCCGCCTTCAACCGCAACCTGCTGGCCCGCATCAACCGCGAGCTCGGCGGAACGTTCGACATCGCCTCCTTCGCGCATCGCGCCTGGTACAACGAAGCCGAGGGGCGCATCGAAATGCACCTGGTCAGCACCCGGGCGCAGCGCGTTCTCATCGACGGATACGAGATCGCGTTCGAAGAGGGCGAATCGATCCACACGGAGAACTCGTACAAATACGACGACGACAGCCTCCAGGCGCTCGCCGGCGCCGGCGGATTCGATATCGAACGGCGCTGGAGCGACAGCAACGGGTACTTCGCGGATTTGTTGATGGTGGCGCGGTAGCTGTCATTCCGAGTGACGCGAGGAACCCCCAGCCGAACGATGTGTGGCACAGAGCTCCTATCTGTGCCACACGAGTCCCTAGTGCTCACTCATACCGCAGCGCCTGAATCGGATTCAGCGCTGCCGCTTTTCTCGCCGGGTAGTAGCCGAAGAAGACACCCACCGCGCCGGAGAAGCCGATGGCGATCAGCATCACGATCGGGGAGATCACCGTCTCCCATCCGGTGAAATGGCCGAGAACCTTGGCGCCAGTGACGCCAGCCGCGAGGCCGATCGCGCCGCCGAGGATGCCCATGACGATGCTCTCGACCAGGAACTGGGTGAGGACGTCGGAGCCGCGGGCGCCGATGGCCAGGCGGATGCCGATCTCGCGGGTTCTCTCCGTCACCGACACCAGCATGATGTTCATGATGCCGATGCCGCCGACGAGCAGTGAGATCGAGGCGATGGCGGCGAGGAGCAGCGTCATCACCCGCGTGGAGCTTTCGGCGGCCTGCGCCAGGTCGGTCTGATTGCGGACGGTGAAGTCGTCTTCATCGCCGCTCGACAGCCGGTGCGATTCGCGCACGAGGCCGCGGATCTCGTCCTGCGCGGCAGGGATCTCCTGCTCGGATCCGGCCGAGGCCACGATCTGCGGGATACGGTTCTTGCCGTTGAGACGCGTCGCCGCGGTCGTGTACGGCACGAAGATCACGTCGTCGGAATCGGTTCCGGCGGCGGTCTGCCCTTTCGTGGTCAGCACGCCGACGATCTTGAACGGCGCCTTGGCGATCTGGATGTCCTGACCGACCGGCTCGTTGTCGCCGAAGAGCTTCTGCGCAACGGTGTGGCCGATGACGGCGACCGCGCGCTGGCTGCGGACGTCGCCGGCACCGAAGAAGGCGCCGTCGGCGGTCTGCCAGTCGCGGATGGTCTGGTAGTCGGTATCGACGCCGTTGATCATCGTCCGCCAGTTTCCCGACTGGGCGACGACCTGCGACCTGCTCACCACCACCGGGGACACCGCGGTCACGTACTGCGCTTCGGCGCGGATCTTGGTCACGTCGTCGAGCGAGAGCGTCGGAAAGGCCTGCGCGCCCTGGCTCACGCCGGCGGTGTTGGCCGAGCCGGGCGTGATGACGATCATGTTCGTGCCGAGGTTGTTGATCTGCGAGCGGATGCGGGCGCGCGCGCCGGAGCCGATGGCCACCATCACGATGACCGCGGCCACGCCGATGATGATGCCGAGCATGGTCAACGTCGCCCGCATCTTGTTCTTCTTGATGGCTTGAAGGGCGAGCTTCACAAGCGTCCGGATCTTCATGCTGCACTCCTCTCTTCTTCTTCGAGATCGACGGCCGCGTTGCGGCGGTTTTTCACGATCTCGTCGCGCCGTACGTTGCCGTCACGGAATTCGACGATGCGCTTGGCATAAACGGCAATATCCGGTTCGTGCGTGACCAGGACGATGGTGATGCCCTGATCGTTGAGCGATTGAAACAGCGCCATCACTTCGACCGAGGTGTGCGAGTCGAGATTGCCGGTCGGCTCGTCGGCCAGAATGATGGCCGGCTCGGTGACCAGCGCGCGGGCGATGGCCACGCGCTGCTGCTGTCCGCCCGAGAGCTCGCTCGGCTCGTGATCGACGCGCTCTCCCAGCCCGACACTTTCCAGCGCGGCGATGGCCAGGGCGTGCGTGTCGCGTTTCCTGCCGCTGCGGTCGTAGAGCAACGGTAGCTGCACGTTGTCCACGGCGCTCGTGCGCGCCAGCAGATTGAAGCCCTGAAAGACGAAGCCGATCTTCTGGTTGCGGATCGCCGCGAGCTCGTTCTTGTCCAGCGTCTCCACGTGCACGCCGTCGAGGAGGTAGGAGCCCGAGGTCGGCGTGTCGAGGCAGCCGAGCACGTTCATCAGCGTCGACTTGCCCGACCCCGAGGTGCCCATCACGGCGATGAACTCCCCGCGGCGGACGGTCAGGTCGATTCCGCGCAACGCGTGCACGGAATTCGACCCGCTTTCGTACGTCTTGGTGACCTGACGTGTTTCGATGACGATGTCGCTCATCAGATGCCTCCCCGATTTCCGCCGCGCTGCTGCTGTCCGCCGCTCTGGCCGAACGGGCTGGATGACGAGCCGGTGGTTGCGGTTGCTGCGACCGCGGTTGTCGGCGATGCGATGCCGGCGACGACCTTGGTCCCTTCCTTGATGACCGAGTTGTTGCGCGTCTTGATCTCGGTGGTCGTTCCGTCGCTCACGCCGGTGGCCACGGTGGCCGAGGCGAGATCGCCGTTCTGGTCGAGGTAGTAGAGCGTGGCGATCGCCGGCCGCTGTCCGCCGCCTGCGCCGCCCCGCGCTGCTCTGCGCGCTGCACGATCGGCAGTAGACATGGTCGAGGTCGACACCGTTGTCGTCTTCGCCGGTGCCGCCGCTTTCTTCACGCCGAGGGACGCGAGCTGCTCATCGGTCGGCTTGAAGCGGAGCGCCGCATTCGAGACCTTGAGCACGTTCGTGGCCGACTGCGTCTGCAGATCGACCCGCGCGGTCATGCCCGGCAGCAGCTTGTTCTCGGCGTTGTCGGCGGCGATGACGACGGTGTAATTCACGACGTTGTCGGCCGTGGTCGACTGCAGACGAACTTGCTGCACCGTTCCCTTGAACTTCTGATTCGGCAGCGCCTGCACGCTGAACGATACCGGCTGCCCTTCCTTGATCTGGGCGATGTCGCTCTCGCCGACCTGCGCCAGGATCTGCATGTGCGCGAGGTCATTCGCGATCAGGAAAAGCTGCGGCGCGGAAAGGCTGGCGGCGACGGTCTGACCCTGTTGCACGTTGCGGTCGACCACGACACCGTCGATCGGAGCGTAGATGTTCGTGTAGGCCAGATTCTGCCGCGCCCGATCGAGCGCCACCTGCGCCTGCTTCACATCAGCCTGCGCCACCTGGAGCGATGACTGGCTCTGCTCGAACGCACTCTTGGCCAGCAATCCTTCGCTGGTCAGCTCGCGGTTGCGGTTGAAGTCGCGCTGCCCCTGGAGGAGCTGGGCGCGGACCTTGTCGAGGTTGGCCTGCGCGTCGACCACGGCCTGCTGGGCGAGCGTCGGATCGATGCGCGCCAGCAACTGGCCCTTCTTGACCTGATCGTTGTAGTCGACCAGCAGCTCGGCCACCTGTCCTGAGACCTGCGTGCCGACGCTTACGGTGGTCACCGCGCCGAGCGTTCCGGTGGCGGAGACCGACTGCTGCAGATTGCCGCGCTCGACCGTGACGAAGCGGAATGCCGTCGTCTGTTTGGCAAACGCATCGCGGTAAACAAACGCGCCGATGCCGGCCAGGATGGCGATGAGGATGACTGCGATGATCGATTTGCGTTTCATCATGACCTTCACTCCTTCGATGTGCTCGATAACGTGGTGCGAAGGAAGGCGCTTGCGGGGTTTTCGCGAAATGCACGGGGATGGCATGGAGTGCACGAGGGTGTATCGAACGAAGCCCTGTCATTCCGAGCGACGCGAGGAATGACAGGCCTTGACAATCCGCAATCTCCGACCCACACTGTCTACTGTGATAGTTCTGTAGTACAGTTACCAACACGGAGAACCGATGCTGTTTCGACCTAATCCATCCCTCGGCGTTCCCATCTATCTCCAGCTGATGGAGCAGGTGAAGCACGCCATCGAGACCGGCGCCCTGCGGCCGGGGGAACAGCTGCCCGGCATCCGGCCGCTGGCGGAGGAGCTCGTGATGAATCCCAATACCGTTGCCAAGGCCTACCGCGAGCTCGAGCACGAAGGAGTGATCGAGTTGCGCCACGGCGCGGGCGCGTTCGTCTCGGCGCAGGCGCGGCCGAAGAAACTGGCCGACGCCGTTCGCGATGCCCAGCCGGCCATCGCCGCGACCGTGAAACGCCTTCGCGCCCGCGGGCTGACCGACGAGGAGATCCGGCGGCTGTTCGAAGCGGAGTTGGGAGGTCATCATGCCTGAGTCATCCATCATCGAGACCAGGGACCTGCACAAGGTCTACGACGGCGTCGAAGCGCTGCGCGGCCTCGACCTCACCGTCCCACCCGGCTCCATCTACGGGTTCCTCGGCCGCAACGGCGCCGGCAAGACCACCACGATCAAGGTCCTCCTCGGCATGTCCCATCCGACCGGCGGAGAGGCGCGCGTGTTAGGACTTCCGGCCGGCAGCACCGAGGTCCGGCGCCGCACCGGATTCGTCAGCGAGGAGAAGGATCTCTACGACTTCATGACCGTCGCGGAGATGATCCGCTTCACGGCGCCGTTCTTTCCGCGCTGGCGCGCCGAGCTGGAGCAGCGCTATCTCCGCAAGTTCGAGTTGCCGGCGGATCGCAAGGTCAAGGCGCTCTCGCGCGGGACGCGCACGAAGCTGGCGTTGCTGCTGGCGCTCTGCCGCGGCGCGGAGCTTCTGATCCTCGACGAGCCGACCTCGGGGCTCGATCCGGCCATGGCCGAAGAGGTGCTGCAGGCGCTGGTGGCGCACGTGGCCAGCGAGGAGATGACCGTCTTCTTCTCCTCGCATCAGATCGCCGAGGTCGATCAGATCGCCGATCGCGTGGCCATCATCGATCGCGGAAAGACGGTGGTGACCGGCGCGCTCGACGATCTGCGCGAGAGGTATCAACGCGTGCAGATGGTCTTCGACGGTGAAGCGCCGCAGGCGCAGTTCCGCGCGCCGGGCGTCGTGCGCGTGCAGCGCAAAGGACGGATGCTCACGGTGATGACGAGCGGCGGCGCGGAGGCGATCGTCGACGAAGCGACCGCGCTGCATCCGGTGTCGGTCGACGTCATCCCCGTCACGCTGAAAGAAATCTTTCTCGAAACCGTGGCCGCGGAGGATTGAACATGCTCTGGTACAAATCGTGGCTCGAAACGCGGTGGCGCTTTCTGATCGGCCTGGTGCTGTTGATCTGCTCCGCGCTCTCCACCGTTTTCACCTACCCGCAGGTGATGAAGCTGCTGCCGATGGCGCAGCATCTGCCTGTCAATGTCAGTGGCGAGATCGGACGCCGCATCCGCGAGGCGGTTGAGCTGTCGCGCAGTTTTCAGGGCCACGTCTGGTCGAACTGGTTCCGCCAGAACCTGCCGCAGACGTGGACGCTGTTCGCGGTGCTGATCGGAACGGGCGGATTTCTCTCGCATTCGACCGGCGGCGGAACGCTCTTCACGCTCTCGATGCCTGTCTCGCGCAATCGCCTCCTCGGCGTTCGCTCGACGATGGGCTTGATCGAATTGTTCGCGCTCGCCTTCGTGCCGTCAATTTTCATTCCGCTGTTCTCGCCGGCGATCGGCCAGCATTACGGCGTCGGAAGCGTGCTCGTTTACAGCGCCTGTCTCTTCATCGCCGGCTCTGTTTTCTTCAGCCTGGCGGCGCTGCTTTCGACGATGTTCAGCGACATCTGGCGGCCGTTGCTGATCGCGCTTGCGATCGCCATCGGGCTCTCGATCGTCGAGCAGCTTTCGCAAATTTCATTCGGGATTTTTCACGTGATGCATGGGGAGAGCTACTTCCGCACCGGCGCGTTGCCGTGGGCGGGATTGCTGGCCAGCGCGGCTCTCTCCGTGGCGTTGCAGTACGCCGCCGCGACGAACATCACGCGGCGCGATTTCTGACAAAGGAGACGTCATGGTCCGTTCCATTCGTTTTTCGCTGCTCGCAGCATTCGTTCTCGTCGTCCCCACCCTGCGCGCGCAATCCGGCCATTGGGAAGGCGCGATCCAGGCACCCGGCAAGGATGTGAAAATCGTCATCGATCTGGCGATGAAAGACGGCAAGCTCGCCGGCACGTTCGGCAATCCCGAACAGAACGAGAGCGGCTTCCCGCTGTCGAATGTTTCGGCCCAGGGGACGTCGGTCAACTTCGAGATCAAGGCCACCAATGGCGGCGGCAAGTTTCAGGGAACGCTTTCGCCGGACGGTAAGTCGATGTCGGGCGACTTCATCACCGCGCACGGCATGTCCATCGGCTTCAGCCTGACGCGGACCGGCGAGCCGAAGATGGAAGCGCTTCTTCCGAGCCCGCCCATCGCCAAAAATCTGGAAGGCTCATGGACCGGAACGATCGACGCGAACGGCACGCCGCATCAGATCGGCCTGAAGATGGCCAATCATGCCGATGGCACATCCACCGGCAGCGTGATCACCGGTGAGGGAGTGGAAATCAACATCACGAAGATCACGAACAAAGACGCCAGCCTGACGCTCGAGGTGAAGAACGTCGGCGGCTCGTACGTCGGAACGTTGAACGCCGAGGGAACCGAATTGGCAGGCACCTGGACGCAGGGAAAGTTCTCCGCCCCGCTCACGTTCCATCGTCCGGCGAAATGAAAAGGCTGATCCTGATCGCGCTGCTTCTGCTGACGGGCACGGCCTCCGCGGCCGTGCTCGTCGACGTCAAAGATCCCGCGAAGGCGCTCGATCCTTCCGGTCATTGGGAAGGCGTCTTCCATTTGGAGCCCCGTGGTAGGGACTCGAAATTCGCAATGGATGTGATGAGGCTGGACGGCAGGCTCACGGGCTCGTTTGACACGCTACAAATTCCCTGGCCCATGCCGATGAACGTCACCGTACAAGGCAGGTCGATCGTCTTCGCGATTCACGACAGGTCCCCCGACGGAAGAAAGATCGAGGGAACGCTCTCCGCGGATGGAAATTCGATTTCGGGCGAGTTGAACAACGGGCGTGTGACTTTCGGTTTCACCCTGACGCGGACTGGAGTGGCCCGGGGCCCAGGACGATATCCGAGCCCTCCAATCCCAACGGCCATGGAAGGGATCTGGACCGGAACTTACGATTCGCATTGGGGCCCGCGCACGGTCCTCCTGAAAATAACCAATCACCGCGACGGCACCTCTACGGGGAGCGTCGTCGTCGCAGACAGCGCGGTGGAAGCTGACGTCACGCGCATCACAAACAAGGGGGCCAATCTGACTCTGGAGATCAAAGACGCCCAGGCCGGTTTTGTAGGGACGTTGAGTGCGGACGGGACGGAGCTGTCCGGCAAATGGACGCAGGAGAAAACCGTCGTGCTACTCACTTTCCGGCACGCCGCCGCAAAATGAAACACGCTGCTCTCTTCGCGTTACTGTTTCTGGCGATCACCGCCTCGGCCGCCGATCTGCGCGATGTCAAAGACCCCGCCAAGATCAAGGACGTCTTCCCGCGCACGGCGAAGCTTCGCGTCATCAACATCTGGGCGACGTGGTGCGTCCCGTGCGTGGCGGAGATGCCGGAGCTGCGCGCGATCCATGCAGCGTTCGGTGCCGAGGTCGCGTTCGCGGGCGTGTCGATGGACGACATGATCCCCGGCGCGAAGCGGGAGAGCGTGATCGCCTTTCTCGACCGCCAGACGATCACGTACGTGAATGTTTACTACAAAGGCAACGCCGACGATCTCTCCGGCTATTACCGTTTCCAGGGCGAGATTCCCGTCACCATCGCCTTCGATGCCGCCGGCCGCGAAGTGTGGCGGCATCAAGGGGCAATCAAGAGCGCCAGTACGATTTCTGAATTGCGAACGATCTTAAGGAGGCTTCCATGAAGAAACTGTTTGTCTCGATCCTGTTGCTGATTTCCGCGGCCGCCTGCATGAATGCCGATGAGCTGTCGATCGGCGCGACGGCACCGAAGTTTTCGCTGGTGAATGCCGTCGATGGCAAGACCGTCGCCTTCAAGCCGGGCGACGGCAAGGTGTCGGTCGTCGTCTTCACCTGCAACCAGTGCCCGTACGCGAAAGCGTTCGAGCCGCGCATCCTGGAGCTGGCCAAGCAGTACCAGGCCAAGGGCGTTGTGTTCTACGCCATCGATCCGAATGACGAGTCGCAGAATTCGATCGAGTCGCTGGCGGAGATGAAAGCGCGCGCGACGGAGCGCGGCTATTCGTTCCCGTACCTGAAGGATGGCGACAGCGCCATCGCCCACGCCTACGGCGCGCGGGTGACGCCGCACGTTTACGTGATCGACGGCGGAGGCGTGCTGCGCTACCGGGGGTATGTCGATGACAGCGCCAAGCCGGAGGAGCGCCGCACCACCGGGCTGGCCAATGCGCTCGATGACCTGCTCGCCGGCAAGGCGGTGGCGAACCAGAGCACGAGGGCGTTCGGCTGCACGATCAAGTGGAAGGCGTAGGAAGCCCCGAAGCGTAGCGCCGTCGGCTCGACGGCTGGACCGCCAGCGGCTCGCTGGCGGTTTTTCTATTGCCGCCGAGCCGGCGGCGGTACAGCCAGCGAGCCGCTGGCGCTACGCTTGACGCAGTAGACTCCCCAACGTGAACAACCAGCCCCTCCCCCCCGACCTCCTCCGCCGGATGAACGCGTACTGGCGCGCGGCCAACTACCTTTCAGTTGGCCAGATCTATCTGCTCGACAACCCGCTCCTCCGCGATCCCCTCACGCTCGCCCACACCAAGCCGCGGCTCCTCGGGCATTGGGGCACCACGCCGGGTCTCAACTTCATCTACGTGCATCTCAATCGCATCATCAACGCGCGCGATGTGAGCATGATCTACATCGCCGGGCCGGGTCATGGCGGGCCAGGATTGGTAGCGAACACGTATCTCGAAGGGACGTACAGCGAGTTCTATCCGCACATCTCGGCGGATGCTGAGGGGATGCAGAAGCTCTTCAAACAATTCTCGTTTCCGGGCGGGATTCCCAGCCATGTAGCTCCGGAGACTCCCGGATCGATTCACGAAGGCGGCGAGCTCGGATACTCGCTCGTTCACGCGTACGGCGCGGTCTTCGACAATCCCGATCTCATCGCCGCGTGCGTCATCGGCGACGGCGAGGCCGAGACCGGTCCGCTGGCGGCCAGCTGGCACTCGAACAAGTTCCTCAATCCGGTCAGGGACGGCACGGTGCTGCCGATCCTGCATCTGAATGGCTACAAGATCGCCAATCCCACCGTGCTGGCGCGCATCGGCAACGACGAGTTGCGCGACCTGATGACCGGCTACGGCTACAAGCCGCATTTTGTCGAAGGCGACGATCCGGAGACGATGCATCAATTGATGGCGGCAACGCTGGACACCGTCTTCGACGAGATTGCCGCGATCAAATCGAGCGGCTCGCCGGCTCGCCCCACCTGGCCGATGATCGTTCTGCGATCGCCGAAGGGATGGACCGGGCCGAAAACCGTCGACGGGCAGCCGACCGAAAACTCGTGGCGATCGCATCAGGTGCCGTTCGCCGACCTCGCCAAAAAACCGGAGCACGTAACGCTGCTCGGCCAGTGGCTGACCAGCTACAAACCGGAGGAGCTCTTCGACGAGAAGGGAACGTTCCGGGCCGAGCTGGCGGAGCTCGCGCCGAAGGGCGAGCGTCGTATGAGCGCAAATCCGCATGCAAACGGCGGGCTGCTGCTGCGCGCGCTGCGTATGCCCGATTTCCGCGACTACGCCATCGAGGTGACCAAGCCCGGAACGGAGATGGCCGAGGCGACGAAGATCACCGGCGGATTTCTGCGCGACATCATCAAAAAGAATCCCGACAACTTCCGCGTCGTCGGGCCGGACGAGACGGCCTCGAACCGGCTGAGCGCCATCTTCGACGCCACCGACCGCGTCTTCACCGGAACGATCCTCCCGACCGACGAACATGTCGCCGCAACCGGCCGGGTGATGGAGGTGCTCTCCGAGCACATGTGTCAGGGTTGGCTGGAAGGCTATCTGCTCACCGGCCGGCACGGATTCTTCTCCTGCTACGAGGCCTTCATCCACATCGTCGACTCGATGTTCAATCAGCACGCGAAGTGGCTGAAGACCACGCGCCACATTCCGTGGCGGCGTCCCATCGCCTCGCTCAACTACCTGCTCACCTCGCACGTCTGGCGGCAGGACCACAACGGTTTCAGCCACCAGGATCCCGGTTTCATCGACCACGTGGTCAACAAGAAGGCGGAAGTCGTGCGCGTTTATCTGCCGCCGGACGCGAATACGTTGCTGTCCGTGACCGACCACTGTCTGCGCAGCCGCAACTACGTGAATGTGATCATCGCCGGCAAGCAGCCGGCGCTGCAGTACCTGGACATGGACGCCGCGGTGAAGCACTGCACCGCCGGAATCGGGATGTGGGATTGGGCGAGCAACGACGGCAACTCCGAGCCCGATGTGGTGATGGCCTGCGCCGGCGACGTGCCGACGCTGGAGATTCTGGCCGCGGTCTCCATCCTGCGCCAACGCATTCCGGAGCTGAAGATCCGCGTGATCAACGTCGTCGATCTGATGACGCTGCAACCACCGAGCGAACATCCGCACGGTCTGCCGGACCGCGATTTCGATTCGCTGTTCACGACGAACAAGCCGGTGATCTTTGCTTACCACGGTTATCCGTGGCTCATTCACCGGCTGACCTATCGCCGCGCGAACCACGAGAATCTGCACGTGCGCGGCTACAAAGAGGAAGGGACGACCACCACGCCGTTCGATATGACGGTGCTGAACGATCTCGATCGCTTCCACCTGGTAATCGATGTGATCGATCGCGTGCCCGGGCTCTCGGCGCGATGCGCGCACGTGAAGCAGGACATGCGGGACAAGCTGGTGTCGCACCGGCAGTACGTTTGCGAGCATGGTGACGACATGGCGGAGGTCAAGGATTGGAAGTGGGAGGTTTGAAAGGCGAATGTTGAATGTTCAACATTCAACATTTGCCTTCTTCTATGAACGTCCTCTCTCTCAACCCCGGTAGCTCGTCTCTGAAGTACGGCTTCTTTCCCGCCGCCGGGCCGGCGGCGGTCCAGCCGGCGCGGCCGCCGGCGCTACGACTCGGGGAGATATTGAGCGCCGCACCTTTTGCGATCGATGCCGTTGGCGTTCGCGTCGTGCATGGCGGGTCGCGGTTCGAAAGCCCGGTCCTCGTCGATGACACCGTGCTGGACGCGATCCGCGATCTTGCCGAGCTGGCGCCGCTGCACAATCCGATCGCCGTCGGTGTGATCGAAGAGGTTCGCCGTACGTTAATCGGCGTGCCGATCGTGGCCGTTTTCGACACGGCCTTTCATCGAACGCTGCCGCCGGTTGCCTTCACCTACGCGGTACCGCCCGAGCTCGGCGTGCGGCGCTACGGGTTTCACGGGATCTCGTATTCGTTCGTTTCGAAGCGCCTCCGCACCCTCGACTCCGGCACGAAGCACATCGTCGCGCACCTCGGCAACGGCGCCAGCGTCTGCGCGATCCGCGACGGCCGCAGCATCGACACCAGCATGGGATTCACGCCGATGGAAGGGCTGGTGATGGGGACGCGCGGCGGCGATCTCGATCCCGGTGTCATCCTCTATTTGTTACGCAAGGGAACGAGCGAAGCCGATCTCGATGATCTCCTGAATCACCGTTCCGGCCTTCGCGGCGTGTCGGAAACGAGCGGCGACGTTCGCGAGCTCGAGCGCGCCGCCGCGGCGGGCGATGCCAGAGCCGAGCTGGCGCTCGATCTCTTCGCCTACCGCGCCGCCAAGTACATCGCTTCGTACTGTGCGGCGCTGGATGGCGTCGACGCCATCGCCTTCACCGCCGGCATCGGCGAGCACTCGGCATCGATGCGCAGCCGGATCTGCAATCGCCTGTCGTTTCTCGGAGTGTCACTCGATGAAACGGCGAACAGTGCCGCGTCGAAGGATGAGCGCCGCATCAGTTCGGGCAAAGTCGCCGTCTGGGTGATTCCGACGAATGAGGAGCTGGAGATTGCGCGAGACGCATTTGAAATTCTCAATCTGCGCTGACCGGCCGCACAGACAAGAGTGTCTGTGCCACATTGCTCTGCGCGACAGGGCAAACTCGAGCAAGTAGCCGGGGCCGATGTGGCACAGACACTCCTGTCTGTGCTCACGACGCGGCCGGCATCGTCACGCGCGCGACCTCATCGACCAGCTGGAACGGATCGATCGGCTTCAGGAGATAGGCCTCGAACGTGCGCCGCTCGTTCGCGTCCGGGGAGAATGCCGAGAGCGCCACGACCTTGAGGTTCGCGTCGCGTTTTCGCAGCGCTCGGGTGAAGGCGTAGCCGTCCATCACCGGCATGGCGATGTCTGTGATCACGAGGTCGGGGATGTGCTGATCGATTGCTTCGAGAGCCGCGGTCGACGAATCGAAGGCCTGCACCTTCGCTCCCGCCGCGCGGAGAACGGCGAGGAGCATCTTGCGCGATTCTTCTTCATCCTCGACCAGGACGATCTCGATGTCCCGCAGCCGGTCGCGGTGAAGGAAGGTATCGCCGAACGAAGTCCTGACCGCGCCCTCCGAGGTGCTGATGGCCCGTACCGGCAGCGTCACGGTAAAGGTCGTTCCCTTGCCGGGTCCTTCACTTTCCGCGGCCACCGTTCCACCATGCGCTTCGGTGATGTAGCGGACGATCGAGAGTCCGAGGCCGAGGCCGCCGTGAACACGCGTGCGAGGCGATTCCGCCTGGCGGAAGGGCTCGAAAATGTGCGGGAGAAAACCGAGATCGATTCCCTCGCCGTTGTCGGTGACGGAGATCTGAATGTGCGACGAAGTGCGCCGCGCCGACACCACCACCGCGCCGTTCTTCGGAGTGAACTTGACCGCGTTCGAGAGCAGGTTCCAGATCACCTGCTGCAGCCGGGTGGGATCGGCAATCATCTGTCCGAGGTTCGGGGAGAAGGACATGGTGATATCGATCTGTTTGGCTGCGGCGGTCGGACTGATCGCGTCCACCGAATCCTTGATCACCCGCCCCACATCGATCCTCTCGGGCGTCAACCGGAGCTTGCCGGAGACGATGCGCGAGACGTCGAGGATGTCGTCGATGAGCCGGGCCTGAAGCTGCGCGCCGCTGGCGATGGAGGCGATGGCCTCCTGGAACAGCGGATCGCCGGGAATCAGGGATGGCAGCATCTTCGACCAGCCGAGAATCGAGGTCATCGGCGTGCGCAGCTCGTGAGACAGCGTCATCAGGAACTCGTCCTTCGAGCGGTTGGCTTCCTGCGCCGCGCGATAGGAGTTCTCGGCATGACGGCGCTCTTCCTCCGCCTGCAACCGTGCCTCGCGCTGCTCGAGGAGCGCGCGCCGCGTCTCCTCGGCCTCTTTTCGGTCGGTGATGTCGCGCGTCACCTTGCCGAAGCCACGCAGTTCGCCATGCTCGTCGTAGACGGCGGTGATGACCACGTTCGCCCAGAAGCGGCTTCCATCTTTGCGCAGGCGCCACCCTTCGTCTTCGACGCTCCCCTTCTCGCGTGCGATGGCGAGCTCACGCGCAGGCTTCCCGTTCTGGATGTCTTCCGCGGAGTAAAAGGTGGAGAAATGGCGGCCGATGATTTCCGACGGTGCATAGCCTTTGATCCGCTGCGCGCCGGCGTTCCAGGTGGCCACGTTCCCCTCGGGATCGAGCATGAAGATCGCGTAATCGCGAACCGCGGACACGAGGAGTTGGAAAATCTCCGAGCTCTGACGGAGTTGTTCGTCCGGGAGGATCATCGGCGCCGCGCCTTCAACCGCTTCCCCTCGATCCTCCATCGAATGTCGAATATCCCTTTTCTTCCGCACTTTGCTACCAAGGTCAATCACTTAGTGCATGATTCGCGCCGATGATTCGGACCGTGACTGCCACCGAGTACGTGACGCCGCTGCGCGAGGGCGGTTCCCTGCCCGCGATCGTGAACGGAGATGACGACGGCACGTATGTGGTCAAGTTCCGCGGCGCGGGGCAGGGCGTGCGCGCGCTGGTGGCCGAGCTCGTCGCCGGTGAGATGGCGCGCGCGATCGGCCTTCCGGTTCCTGAGATCGTTTTCGTCCAGCTCGACGGCCGCATCGCCAAGACCGAGCCGGACGCGGAGATTCAGGAGCTGCTGGCCAAGAGCGAGGGTGTGAACGTCGGACTCGACTATCTCCCCGGCTCGATCACGTTCGATCCGCTCATCGGCGGGCCGATGCAGGGCAAAGCACGCCTGGCGTCGTCGATCGTCTGGTTCGATGCGCTGGTGACGAATGTCGACCGCACGCCGAAGAACACGAACCTGCTGCTGTGGCACCGCAATCTCTGGATGATCGATCACGGCGCCACGCTGATTTTTCATCACAACTGGAGCGATGACGTTCTGAAGCGCAGCCGCAAGCCGTTCACGCAGATCAAGCATCACGTTCTGCTGCGCTGGGCGACGGAGATCCGCGATGTCGATGCGGAGCTTGCCGGCAAGCTGACGCCCGAGGTCATCGATCGGATTCTCGACGAGATTCCGGATGACTGGCTCGGGGACGAGCCGATGTTCAGCGACGTCGCCGCGCACCGCGCCGCGTATCGCGACTATCTGCGTCATCGCCTGGAATCGCCGCGACACTGGATGGAGGATGCCGCTGATGCGCAAGCGCTATCCGTTTGATTACGCCATCGTGCGCGTCGTCCCGCGCGTCGACCGCGGCGAGTTCCTCAACGCCGGCGTGATCCTTTTCTCGTCGACCGCCGCTTTCCTCGACGCCCGAATCGGTTGCGATCATCACCGCCTGAAGACTCTGGCGCCGGATATCGACATCCCATTGGTCGACAGCTACCTCGATACGATCCCCAAAGTCTGCGCGGGCGGCCCCGAAGCGGGCTCGATCGGCGCGCTGCCGCAGCGCGCCCGCTTCCACTGGCTGGTGGCGCCGCGCAGCACGATCATCCAGACTTCGCCAGTGCATTCGGGAGTGAGCGGGGATCTCGATGCGGTGTTGGAGAGTTTGTTCGAGAAGCTGGTGAAGCCGCCGGCGTAACGGAGCGCTGGCGTCCCGCCGGCTGGCTCGGCGTCGTCTCGACGCCGAACGGGCTGACTTCGAACATTCGCTGATAACCACGCGGCGTCGAGACGACGCCGGGCCAGCCGGCGTGGACGCCAGCGCTCCTTTTAGAACATCGCGCTGAGGTCCCGAAAACTCACTGCTTTCTCGCCGAACGTGAACGTGCCTTTCTCCTTCATCTCCCTCGCTGCGCGAAGGAATGCACCGAGGGCGGCGCGGGAGAGGGCGCTGCCGATGCTGACGCGTTTGACGCCGAGGGATGAGAGATCGGCGAGGGTGAGCTGAACGCCCTGCAATGGCATCACGACATTCACGGGACGATCGACCGAACGGACCACGGCGGCGATGTCGTCGCGCGTGCGGAGGCCGGGCGCGTAGAGGACGTCGGCACCGGCTTCCTGATACGACTGGAGCCGTCGGATGGTGTCCGCGAGATCCGGCCTGCCGACCAGATAGTTCTCCGCACGCCCGGTCAGCGTGAAGGGAAACGGCAGCGCATGCGCAACTTCCGCGGCGGCGCGCATCCGTTCGACGGCGTGCTCGTGTTCGTAGATCGGATCGTCCGCGCGTGACGTCGAATCTTCGATCGAGCAGCCGGCCAGACCTGCTGCGGCAGCCTGGCGGATGGTCTCGGCCACCGTCTCCGGATCGTCGCCAAATCCATTCTCCAGATCGGCGCTGACCGGGAGCGGCGTGGCATCGACGATCGCTTTGACGTGCGCCATCATCTGCTCGCGGCCAACCGTGTTGTCGCGCTGACCGAGCGAAAACGCGTAGCCGGCGCTGGTCGTGGCCAGAGCCTCGAAGCCGAGGTAGCCGAGTAGGCGCGCGGTGCCGGCGTCGAACGGATTGGGGATGATGAACGCGCCGTCACGATGATGGAGCGCGCGAAACGCCGCCCCTTTTTCAGCCTGCGTGATGCTCATGATGTCGCTCCCGCCGGGATGCCGAACGTTCCGTCGACGACCTCGCAGAACGTCCGCTCTTCGCGAAGGATGAACCGTTTCGTCTGTGCCATGGCGAAATTCTCGCGCGATTCGGGGTCGGTCCGCAGACGATTTCGATACACCTCGTACGCGGCCAGGCTGTCGAAGGCGATCAAGCCCCAGGCAATGTCGTTCGTCCCTTCGTGCGGCAGGAAGTAGCCCACGAGATGGCCGCCGCATCGCGGGATGATGCGTCCCCAATTCTCGGCGTATTCGCGGAACGCCTCGCGCTGAAACGGATCGATCTGATAGCGGATGAAGCAGGTGATGGTCATGGGTCCTCCTCGATGTTGCAGCCGCAGTGTGGAGGGTGCCGGACGATGTTGCTTCGTTTTCGGTCGAAGTATCACCAAACTGCACAGACAAGAGTGTTCTATGAAAGCGATTGTCAAGGACGGTTCTCTTCCTTGCTGATTGTTTTTTCATCTTCTCCGTTGCAATCAGCCCGTTCCGACGCGAAGAGGACGATCGAGAGTGCT
>Ga0157378_10000334_pt1 | contig 46298 bp, 37 predicted proteins | sample M65metaG_FD_115309 | JGI IMG/M metagenome (GOLD analysis project Ga0157378, IMG submission 115309) | Miscanthus rhizosphere microbial communities from Kellogg Biological Station, Michigan, USA - M6-5 metaG | ecosystem: Host-associated > Plants > Roots > Rhizosphere > Soil | place: USA: Michigan... | reverse complement strand
GACCCGCCACTGCACGAACATTGTCCTGGCTCGCCCACGTCGCGAACCACGTGTCGTCTACTTCCTGGCCGACGGCCATCGTCGAAAGCACTATGCAACTGAATATGATGAATAGGGCTTGCAGCAAAGATCTCACGGTTGTCACAAGGGCGCTCCTCTTGGGTTTTCACACTAGTGATACGCACATTCTTGATTTTTGGCGCCATCAAGCCGCGGGTTGTGCAACACCGGATCCTGAGACACGTCATTTCGGCAACCCCAACCGGCACGCGCTACGGACTCTCACGACTGTGCACGCATTCAGCCTGAAATCGGCGAAACAATGTCGCCCGTCGTCGGAATTTCCAAGTGCTCCAGATCTGAGTCAGGCAGCTGGCGCTTACTGCGCCGCAGCAGATTCTTGCCGATACCGTGTGGGTGCGCGAACCGCGCTATTGGCTAGGCCCATAGGACGTAACGGCTGGTGGACCGATCGGCAGCGCCAGTGGCGGGATTTTCCTACGCTTATGCGTCGAACACCTCAGCTTCGCGTGGTGCGGAATGCTAGTCTGACTAGCTACTACCATTTGGTCTGACTGATGAATGTAAAAGATCTGAAAAGCTCGTGGTTGGCTCTTATCCATCCTAGCCAATTGCCGTGACTGGCCAAGAGAGCCACGTGGATTGCTGAAAACAGCGCCAGTGCAGTCACATGGGTATAGACTCCACCTTGTCCCAAGTCGAACGCCGCACACTGCACCCTAGGCTGGCCTCACAGCTGCTTACAGCGTAGCCACACTCTACTATTGGCCGAAGCTGTCCTTGAAACGATCAGCGTAACGATCCCCTCGTCTGGACGACCGACGATCAACTGATCCATCCTGGCATTGTAGGAATAAGAAAGTTTGGCATCCTCGTCCTTCACCAATCCGATGACGGTATCGTCGTCAGAGAAGATTCCGTACCCAGTGTGGTGATCGTTGTACCGAACAGCGACCGCGCCTGCGTGGGAAAAGCAGTCTATGCCTTGAATACACGGAGTGAATGTTTGGTTATAGAGAACATACGTGTTGCCCGAAAGAGCGGCCAAATCAGGGAAAGGACCGCCAACTTGTCCCCCTCCGATCATGGAATTTGCTGGTCCAACGACAGAGTTGTTGAGAGTAATGTTCCCCACAGCTGCGAGTCCCTGCGTTCCACTCGACCACGTTGCGGCGCCAGCATCCGGAATTGTTAGGATACGTCGATGAAGTCCCAATTTGGGCTACCGACAACGTAGTTGCCATTCGGCAAAGCAAGTACGGACGACGCCCTTGGGAATGATGGCTGACCAAGGTATGGGGCGGTTCCGACGAAATCATCTAGAGATGCGCCCACCAGCGAGTTGGGGTTGGTAATTGCACCGATCTGACCGGCGGTTCCGCTTCCCCAAGTGACAGCGCCTGCGTTCGTAACGAATGTGCCGAAAATGTTTGTCAAGTTACCGCTGATCGCTACGTAGTTTCCGTTTGTGAGCGGGACTATGCCTTCACTACCAGCCCTGTCGCCGTCGATTGTCCCTATTAGTGAGTTGGCTGCGCTGACGATTCCGAGGCCATCTCTCGGAATTCCTGTGGTGCCGTCTACCCACATTACTGCACCGACGATGTTGTGCCGCTGTTGGGGCTAGCAATCACATAGTTTCCATTCGTAAGAGCTACGACCCAGTCTCCGACGAAGTCGTCCTTCGACGAGCCATGTATCGCGTTGTCGGTACTGCCAGTAAGCGTCGACAGCAAATTTCCTGAGCGAGAGTACAACTGCACGGTACCTTTCGCAGCTCGGTTTAGAACGACGAAGTTTCCATTTGAAAGCGCCGCGACTTCTCCGCCGAAGCCAGCGGGGCCTAAAAGATCGGTTTTTTTTGCGGATGCCGAGACGAGGATCGACGCAAGGCAGAAGCCTATGACGAATCGAATTCCACTGAAGATGACCTAGTAACCTCGTAGCTGAGCCCTCGGTTCGTACTACGGCATCTCGGCCGAGCTAGCGCCACGCAACGGAATTCACGAGCTATCCGCTACCCGAACAATTTACCCAGCGTCACCGATCAAACCCATCGCAAAAACCTTCGTCGACCGCGGAGCAGTGCAGTTCATCAAACAAGCTCACGATGTTTTCTGCAGGCCTGCCGACGATCAGCTGGTTCGTTCTCGTACTGTAGTCAAACGTCATTTGCGTACCACCGAATGCAACGAGTCCGGTGACGCTAGGTGCCACGCCGGATACTGAATCCATATCTGACGGGACTGTCGGACCAGCTATGCCAAATCTGGCGCGTCCAACAGTGATCGCGCCAGCGTCCTTAATGCGAAGAAAATTCCCAGTTGCCGATAACGTTCGGGACATCGACGGATCCTCAACAGCGTCTGCCTGCCTTGGGTTAAACGAGAACGTCGAAACTGCGGCGCCAAGCTCCGCATACGGTGCAACATGCAATGCAGGAGTCGTTCGGAGAATCACGCTGCAAGCATGCCGCCACCGCGCAGGCACCGCTTGCTCAGGATTTCTCACCTCGACGAGGTGCAGAAGCAAAGGCTTAGCCAAGAAGAAGTCCGCGAACAACGCGACGACTAGACGACACTTTCTGACGGAAGATTCCCGCTGGCGTCTCAACTCGTAGGCGCCAGCCAGCGGCAATTGTCGTTTTTCAAGTGAAGACGCTACCACGGAAACCGCTCATGCAATCGTCATGGCATGCCTCTCTGCCGCAAACCACATTCTTTCTTTTAGCCACGTCGTTAGCGACTACCCTTGCCGCGCAGGTCTCTCAGGTGAACATCTCGGGACCACCAGGCACCAGCTTTGGGAGTAGTGTGGAAGTGCTTTCAAACGGGAATGTCGTCGTAGTCGCACCGGAAGGTGTAGGCGGCGTCTACTTGTACTCCGGCTCTGGAGCTTTGATCAGTACGCTTAGTGGCAGTACCCCGGGTGACTTCAGCGCGACTCGCATTGTGCTGCTCAGTAGTGGAGATTTTATCGTTGCGAGCCCGTTCTGGAACAATACGGGACTGGGTCACGCCGGTGCCGTCACTTGGGTTGATGGACGGAGTGGGAGAAGCGGTACGGTATCAGCGGGGAATTCGCTGGTGGGAACGCATGCCGAAGACCTGGTAGGAGAGATAGTCAAACCGTTGTCGAATGGCGGGTATGTAGTTGTGACCCCGCACTGGGATCTCGATGCGACAAACATCGACGCAGGTTCGACTACTTGGGTTCGCGCAGGTTCGGCTATCACCGGAACCATCTCCTCGACGAATTCGTTGATCGGTAGTAGCCGAAATGATGGGAGCGCCCTGGATGACAATTCGGTCGTCGAGCTGGCGAATCATAATGTCGTCGTTGCGAACACTTCCTGGAACAACGGAATGGGCGCCGTAACGTGGCTCGACGGAACGACTGGCCAGCCGGTCGGTGCGATATCGGCAGTCACCTCTCTGGTCGGCGGCAGCGACCAGGACGGCGCCGGAGCACAAATAGTGGCTCTAGACGACGGCAGTTACGTGGTGGACATGCCGTTCTGGGATGATCCGTTGGCCATACCAGTCACGAACGCGGGAGCAGTTACCTGGTGCAAAGGAATTTCGGGCGGCTGCAGGGGAAAGGTTACAAAGGCAAGCTCGTTGTACGGCGCTCTTGATGGCGCCGATATCGGCATTGGCGGTATCGTCCCGCTGGCAGGTGGACATTACATGGTGTTGAGCCCGGACGACGCCGGTCGCGTGGGCTCGTTCACCTGGTTGGCGGGAGGCGCGCCCTTCTCCGGATCACCTGCGAGCGCCCAGTCATTCTATGGCCAGTCTGGAGGAGATCAAGTTGGCAGCGGCGGATACACCATGCTTAGCGACCACAACGTCGTCATACAAAGTCCAAAGTGGCACACCGGTGGCAACAGCGCGGGTGCTGTCACTTGGATCAGGGCAGTTGACGGCGCGGGAGCAGGCGGCGAGAAGAGCGGCTTCATCACGGCAGCCAATTCGTTCGTAAGTAGCTTCGACAACGACCGTTTCGGGCAGCGGGTAGTTGCACTGACGAATGGAAATTACGTCGTAGCTTGCCAAAGCTGCGACTCCACATCCGGCATAGACGTGGGTGTTGCTGCGTTTGGAACGAATAGCACGGTAGGTGTCAGATCCGCCGCCAACTCAGTGTTTGGGGGTACAGTGAGTGATGCCGTTGGCACTGGTGTAGTCCCATTGACGAACGGGAACTATGTTGTTGTGAGTCCAAACTGGAACTTTGCAGGAAATACTCCGGGCGTAGGTGCCGTTACTTGGGTCGACGGCCTATCAGGTCGCCCGTCAGATGGTAATGGAATGGTAGGATTCACTAATTCCCTGGTTGGCAGGACGCAAGGTGACAACATTGGTTTGTTCGGAGTGACTGCCCTTTCCAATGGAAACTATGTGGTCCTCAGTCCAACATGGAGTGCGACTACAACACTCACAAATGCTGGCGCAGTAACTTGGGGGAGTGGCGCTTCAGGCATCTCCGGCGATATCTCGCCGTTGAATTCTTTCTTAGGAGATAAGAACGATCTTCTAGGGATCTATGCGCTGGCACTTCCCAACGGAAGCTACGTAGTGTCCAGTCCGTCTTGGGACGGAGACAAGGGCGCCGCGACGTTTGCGTTGGGCGATCGCCCATTGACCGAAACACTTACCAAAGCGAATTCGCTAGTCTCCGATTTCGGCGTCAACGCGGGCTCTGAAATTTCGCTTCTGCCTAGCGGAGACTATGTCGTACAGTCGCGAAACTTCTGCGCGGGACCGAACTGTGTCGTTACTGGCGCTGGCGCGATTACACTCGGGCGCGTAAAAGGTGGTGGCATTTCGGGCGTCATCGATGCAACTAACAGTGTCATCGGCACTATGCCAGGCGGTGGTGCACGCATGGTGTACCGCTACAACTGCAGGACTCGTCAGTTGATCGTGGGACGACCTGCCGAGGACCTTGTCACTTTTTTCAATGACCATCCGGACCAGTTGTTCACCGACGGATTCGAGAGTGACGGAGCTTGCAGGTGAATAGTCAAATCCCGGCAGCCCTGAGAACGCATATGACAACGCCCGTTTGGAGGTAACCCGACTTTGGCTGACTCAGTGATCAACTCGACCGTTGTACGCAACACGATCCCGTCTAAGGTCAACTAAACCTTTTGCAACGTCCTCAAATGGATGGGTCAACGCTCTAGGATCGTCTTAGAAACCGCTGCCGTGGGCTTTGAGCTTGGCAGGTACCTGCATCAATTCTGTCAGTTTCGTTCGTTCGCCACTCGTATCGATGTGTTCAATGTAGTATTCGATGCAGGGGTCAGCCGTTTCATCGACAAATTGGTAGTCCAATGTGTCGTTTGTTGTTCCTGCACCAAGGATCGGCAGTTTTGTTACCTTTGAGAACGGCCCTTCCTTGCGATCACTGCGGTAGACGTCGTACCCGAAGGTTTCCTCTTGGCTTGCCATTTTCCACTTGACGGTGTACGTCAAGCGAGTCGCGGCCGGTCGTGCGCTCTGATCGCCGCACCCATCGGTGAGACGTTCGCCAAGACAATAAGCGTTGGAAGAAATCAGTGAGATGGCAAGAGCCATTCTAAGTACCGACATGGTGAGCTCCGATTGCGAGTTAAGTTAGATGAATAAACGGCAAACAGCGTCGAAACAGGTCATCGCGCGACGTGGCTGACAAAGCGATCGCCATACGCGATCGCAAACTGATTCATGGCCTCGCGCCATTCCTTGGTAGCACGACTCCAGTCAACGGTTATGTTGCGCAGTGCTAGCCAGATCAATTTGGTGGCCGCATCGTCGCTGGGAAAGTGACCGCGGGTTTTGATGCTCTTGCGTAGTCGCGCATGCACACTTTCGATCGCGTTGGTGTATAGATCACACGCCAAACCCCAGGCGGGAATGCGCAAAAACGGAATGACGCGATCCCCGGCGCCAGGCTTCTGAGACGGTAGGGAAGCGCTATCCCACGGACTATGTTCGAACGCTTCCAGTGCCACCGCTGCGGGCGTCGGCGTTGATCGCGGTGTAGATCGGCCGCAGTGCCGCGGCTAGCGCCTTGCGGTCCTTCCAGCCGGCATAATCGAGACTGTTGCGAAGCAGATGCACGATGCAGGTCTGCAGGGTCGTCTCTGGAAACACCGAGCCGAGTGCCGTCGCCGATGCCCCTCAGCCCATCGGTCACCGCGATCAAGATGTCGTTCACCCGCGCGTCTTCAGGTCATTGAAGACCTTTAGCCATACCATGGCTCCCTCGGCGGTCTCGATCCACAGCCCAAGAATGTCGCGCGTACCGTCCGGCAAACCGCCAGAGCCAAGTAGATCGCCTTGTTGCGTACCACGTTGTCCTCGCGGATCTTCACCCGTAGGGCATCAAAAAATACTACCGGGTACATCGGCTCCAGTAGCCGCGACTGCCACACAGTGACTTCCTCCATCACTGCGTCGGTCGCTGTGCTAATGAACTGGGGCGACACCTTTACGCCGTACTGATCCGCCAGAAATCCTTGGATTTCGCGCACCGTCATTCCGCGTGCGTGCATCGTTACAATCTTGTCGTCGAATCCCGTGAAGCGACGCTTGTGCTTCGGGATCAACAATGGCTCGAAAACTGCCGTCCCGGTCTCGCGGCACTTCAATGCGGAGAGGTCCGTCGTCCGTCGGCAGCGTCTTGGAACCGGCATCGTTGGGCTGGTTCGATACTTCCGCCGGCTTCTCCGCGCCAGGCGGATAACCCAAGTGATGCGACAGCTCCGCGCTCAGCGCCCGTTCGATCAACGTCTTCTTGAACACGGCGGATGCCGTCGTCACCGCTTCCGTGGTCATCGGGCCCTTCACGAAATGATCAACCAGCTCCTCCAGAATCTATGGCGATGCTGGCTTTGCGGCGTTCGCCCTTGTCTTCTTGCTCGGCATACATGCTCCTGTTCGTCATGTTATGCGCCGCTCACAAAATTTTTTGACAGGCCTACTATCCGGCAAAAGGCTCTCTGAACTGCACGGCGCTCACCAGCGCAGAAATCATCTATTGTTTGTGGCAGCTACCAATTAGCAGCACGTGGGCAAGCCGACCGAACTCTTACTAGCCATCGTCGTTGCTAGTGGCCGCCACCTCTCCGTTTTCGCCAATGACGCCCGACACTCTCGATGTCGTTTGAAACTAGCGGCAACTCACTACAGCGAGCTCCTCCAACCGGCGACCAGGCGCGTTCATCGACACCTCAGTAGACAGGACACGCACCTCTCAATGTGAACCTTCCGAGCGAGGATTCTTCGCTAATGACCGAGAAGCTGGAAGCGACGGCGCGACCGACTCACCACTAGAGGACGTGAATTGGTTAAGACCCGCCGGACCAACGCAATTGGTGAAATCAAGACAGTAAATCAGGACGATAATGCTGCACAGCTAACACCAGTGCCTGCATCCCGCGATCGCAGTAGCTCGGGTTAATACCTAAATGCCCATAGCTAACGGTATTGTCGAGCATCCCCATGACTCTGCCAAGCCGAGAGCGGCAGGGCCACGCCGTCTTGTCATGTAGCTTGACGCGCAAGATCGATTGGTTCTTTTGGCGCAGGACCTTAACGCCTGCGATCGAAGCCCAAGGTATCGTTGCATCACTGTATCGCCGCGAGTAGAGCCCTTCTGCGTCTGCCCGAATGACCACGCTTTTGTCGTGGGCGCGCCGCAAGAACACACCGGATGCGGCCAGACACGCTGTGACAATTACCAAACCAGCCAGCGGGTAAGCGCCGTGTGCAGTTGTGCTTGCACTTGGGATAATCCCCGCAACGAGGAATCCGATGCTAGACAATGAGGCAGACAGGCCCGCAAGAATATAGTTCAGCCGTACAGGGTGGCGCGCTTCATAGAGCATTGCTGGTGTCCTAGCTGATGGAGAGGTACGGTCATTTCTGGCGCATCCGAACTCTCTTGTCTCGAATACTCGGAAACGAGGCTCGTGACTGTCGGATTCCCTGCGCCAGATGCCCCAAGATCGTGTCGTGCGTTCGCGGTCGGGGCCTTTCTTTAGATGATGCTCGACGCGGCCATCTGGATACGCGCAGACAATGTGATCGTGGCTACCAGAGACTGCACGCGTTATTCAGTTGCCAAACCCGTCCTTGAAGATGCTGATATCAATCAGCGTTACCCTATTTTCCTTTGGGCGTCCCACGATGAGCTGATCCATGGCCGCGTTGTACGACCAAACCAATACCGAGTTTGCGACCAAGCCGACAACGGTATCGATATCGGAGTGCATAGCGGCGACGGTCGGACTATTGCTGTATGCGACGGAAATCGCGCCGGTTTCGGCGATGCATCCCATCCCCGGCGGGCACGTTGCAAGGTGAGGTGAATACACCACGTAGTTGTCTTTAGAAATGGCGACGATATCTTGTTCTCCACCGGAGACCATCATGCCAATCTGGGCGTTGTCAGTGCCGATTAACGAGTTTGCAGTAGACAGCCGCCCCGACGAGCCAACGTTTCCGTTCCCGACGGTGACGGCGCCAACGGCAGGATGCATTGCGTCGAGACTCCATGCGGGGCTTCCTACGACATAGTGGCCATTGGCCAGCGCCAATACCGAATTCTGAAAACCGCTAAGAACCGAGGCCCCAATATGGTCGTCGGCGGCCGACCCAACGAAGGAGTTCTGAGCAGTGACCGACCCTACTGCGCCTGAAATGCCGCTTCCCCACGTGACAGCGCCCGCGCGATTGTTCCACTCGCCACTAACTACAATGTAGTTCCCATTTGCCAGAGCGACGGCGCCCTCACTTCCTACCGCATCTCCGTTCGTAGTACCGACCAAAGAATTGGCGCTGCTCACAGCCCGATTTCCGTCGTGCGGAATTCCCGTTGTTCCGTTTACCCAAGTCACGGCGCCGACGTTTGTGGAGCTTGACTGCCAATTCGGACTTCCTACGACGAAGTTCCCATTTGAAAGTGGCGTCACCCATATCCCGACGTGATCGCCAGATGTTTGACCGTAGACTGCATTGGTCGTGGACACCGGACCGACGACAGAGCCATCCGTGCCATCTCCCCAAATGGCCGCGCCGAATTGCGATGCGCACAGAGGGCAGCGGACAACATAGTTTCCGTTGCCGAGCGCGACAACGCCCGCCTGAAAATCAGACCCCCCCAAGCCTCCCAAATTCTCGCCAGGAGATGGGGCCACCAAAGAATTCGTTAGCGATACGCTCACCCCATGCGTAATATCGGCGCCCGTAGTGTCATGTCCTAAAGCGCTGATCCAGGTTGCCGCCCCGGTGTGTTGATTCCAGCCCGGAGAATAGACCACTGCATTTCCGTTCGTCAGTACGGTGTGGTAGCTGCCAATCTCATCTAAGCTACTCGTCCCGACCAGGGAATTCGATGACCTAATTTCGCTATTGGTACTTCTTCCGCCAATCACCCACGTTATAGCGCCGACATTCTTGAGCGCGCCGTTGTTCCATAAGGGACTGGCGATAAGATAGTTGCCGCCCGCCAACGCTGCGACACCATTTTGACCATTGTCAAGGCCGACATAGTCTCCCCCGGTGCTGGCGGACTGCGACGCGACACCGATCCATGAGTTGTATTGTGAAACAGAACCAACTGCTGCCCGGCCACCTTGGCACCATGTAACGGCTCCTTTTCCTCCACCCCAAAACGGCGATGACACCGTGTAATTTCCATCGGTTAGCGCGGTGATTCTGGCATGTGAACTGTTAGGAATTGCCCCGACGAAATCCTTGTCAACCCCCACAAGCGATGTTCTTGAGGAGATTGGCCCCGACGCTGGCCTCCTGCTGCCATTGATCCAGGTCACTGCACCGGCATCTGTCGTGCCCAGGTGATCGATATCGTCCCACATGCTGAATACGACGATGACGTCCCCGCTCGGCAGTTCTACGATGCTGTCTTGGTCAACGAACTTTGCATCGAAAGCGGAACTCCCCACAAGCGAATTGCCTGTGGAAACGGCACCAACCATTGGGATGTCGCCTGGCCCCCACGTGATGGCTCCAGCCATTTCGATGGGACTTGGGCCGCCCATGTCACGATGCCAGTTTGGACTCACTATGATGTAGTTGCCGCCAGCGAGTGCCTTCACATATTGTCCGACCTGGTCGCCGGAATGCAGGCCTACCAGAGAGTTGGCAGCAGAGATTACAGCGGCCCCTCCGGGAAAGCCTGTATTGCCATTGACCCACGTGACCGAACCAGCCCCGCTCACCGCTCCACCATTGTTCCAGCTACTCGATGCGACGAGAAAGTTACCTTGCTTGAGCACGACTATCTGCACGGCAGACAGGTCGCCGTCCGTTGTGCCTTTCAGCGAGCTGATAATCATGCCGGATGGCGAGAGCAGATACGCCGCACCGACGCCTGTTTTGTCGACAACCACAAAGTTGCCGTTTGGGAGCGCCTGCACCATGTCGCCGAAGGTCGCGCTGCCGCTCGGACCAAGGATGTCCGACTTCGCATGCAGTTCCGCGGTCGTCAACGTCATGCACGCTGCCGTGAACACCCACGTCAAGATTCTTGCGAAGCCACCGGAGACATCACGTCGCATTTTTTTCTCGCTTGGAGGAATGTTAGCGATGCATCGCACACGCCCATATCAAGGCGATACATCGATAACATAGACAACGACGTTTGTAGGAGTTTGGCGCCACGTTGTAACAGACTCTTTCTCTGTACTGGGCTGCTAGAGGCATTGCCAAGGCGACAGCATTGTGGGTCGCTTGTCGGTCAAGCTGACGACGATCAGATAATCGGCGGCGACTTCGAGAATAGCGGCGCTTGTCAGTGACGCGAACCAATCGAAGCATATACCGTCAAGGACAACCGGGTTACCCACTTTGGGCGTCGATCTACGGCCGTATGTCGAAACACTGCGTGCGCGCATCATTCAGAACGTCTTGGTCCGGGTTACTAGAACCGAGGATGAGCTGTTGCTTTGAGTGTTGCGGTGAATGCTCGAGCGTTCGCGGTCCCGAGCGTGCCAGTTGACATGCCCGTCACATTGACGGTCAAAAAAAGGAGCCAAACGCGCATCGGCCAGTGGCGCTCACCAGCCTCGATTCACGTAATACTTTAGCAAGCACGATCGGCAGTACATGCCTTGTGCGAGCTCATCGTGCACGTGACCAGGCCGATGGCTCCGCGATGCGTGCCGCAGGGACGTTCGCCGATCGACTGGAAATTGGAAGAGGGCTTCAAGCTACTGCTCGACTCAGTTTTTTGCGCCAGAAACTGCGCTCACTTTTTTTACTCATCTCGGGAAAAATGCTATGTCCGCCGTACCCACTCAAGTAAGTTCCTCTCGTTATGCGAGGTGTATCGAAGCTTCCAAGCGCATCCGCTGGGATATCGACCGCGACGTCATTCGCGGACGGTCCTTCGATTTCCAGAAGAAGTTTCTGCCTGATAGCCTCTCGCTCGTCGACAAACTAACTTTTCTGACCAAGGATGAGCGCCGCCTGCTCTCCCAGATTCAGGGCCGCTCGTACGCGAATATCTTCGGTTTGGTCGAACGATACATCGGTGCGAAAATTCTCGAACTCAGTCGCAACTACTGGCTTGGGGATCAGACCGCGCTGGAAGCTCTGGTCCGCTTCACCGACGAGGAGCTGAAACACCAAGAGCTCTTCCGCCGGATCGAGGAGATGATCGCGTCTGGTATGCCGCCGGGCTATAGCTTTGCGCCGCAGCCCAATGACGTCGCGTCCGTGGTGTTGGGGAAATCAACGTGGTCGGTCCTTGCACTTACGTGCCTCATCGAGCTTTTCACGCAAGCACACTACCGCGCGAGCATCGAGCCGGATCCGGATCTGTCACCGCTCTTCAAGGACGTCTTCCTATTCCATTGGAAAGAGGAATCGCAGCACGCCATTCTTGATGAGATGGAGTGGGTTAAGGAAAATGCTAGGATCACACCGCAACAAAGAGACTTGGCCGTAGACGATCTGATCGCCCTCGTGGGCGCGGTAGACGGCATTCTTCAGGCGCAGGCTGCCGCCGATACAAAGTACTTCTTGCACATCTGCGGAAGATCATTGAACGAGTCGGACGCAAAAGCAGTAGGTGCTGATGTTCTCGCCGCCTACCGCTTGCAATACATCGTATCCGGCGTAAAGATCCAGCATTTCACCGATCTGCTCTCGGGGATGCTCACAGAGGCCCAGAGCCAACGCATCGGAAAGGCGCTAGCTCCGCTGCTGTAAGTTTGATTGGCTCGATTGGTGGCGCCGATTGCAGCGATTGAACCGCTGCGATCGGCACTACTTCACGGTAACGAGCGCCACCACAGAAATAGCCGACGGGGCATAGAAGCGATAGCGTACGCACCGGCGCAGAGCAGCAGTATTTGCCAAGTGATAGCCGAAAGCGTAAGGACCAGATCCAAGATCGTTGACTCCGACCACCACGCTGCGGTACATATTTTCCCTACGAAAGAGGGAATGGATGTCAGCAGTGCTGTTACGGCGAACCCTCCAATGCGCAAGAGCATCAACGTCAGGAACAGCGCTGCAATCAGTGCGTACGCCACCAGGGTGAGCGATGCGTCATTCGGAAATAATTTGCGGCGGTGAAGCGCATTCCGAATGATAAGGCGCAGCAGCAAACTGGAGCGCGTTCGAAGGTCATAGATTCTCAAGGCGTCCGCGGCCACCCAATAACCATCCAGCCGCAGAAAGGGATTGAGGTTCCATAACACTGATGCTGCGGTTGCGCCCGCAGCCGTCAGACACACTATGTCGTGATGGCCCAAATAGTAGCTGAGCATCAAGGCGCTTAAAAGCAGGCCCTGCATATAAACCCCCGCGCAATTCACCAGTATTCGTGCGTTGCGTGGGTACCGCCACAATTCAGATAGATCGGAGTACGCGACCGGAACCGCAAAATACCATCCCACGCCAATACTGACTCGTCTCGTCCCTATGCGATAGCCCGATGCGGCGTGTCCGAGTTCATGCAGGAGAACCCCGAATGTAGCAATCGAGGCGACAGCGAGAACTTGCGAGGCAGCGAGTTTTGGCCATGTCTCGGTGTGGCGCATTGCGATGAGCAACGACATCCATCCGACGAGGATCGCCACGAGACCGCCAAGAACGACGGGGGCCGCAAAGATATATTGCAATCCTCGGCACACCCAATTTACGACGCGCGGTGAGAATATTTCAAAGGCAATGTTGACGTAAGAGGGCTTCTTGGGCTGGTCGTTGGCAAACACCTGCTCGCCAGGAAGAACCAAAACTCGCTTCTGGATGCACGTCCGAATCAAGTACTGTTCGAGCGCAACGATATGCTCCGCATGCAATCCGGCTATCGCAAGCTCCTCGCTGCACATCTTCCAAGAACGGGGGGTCGAAAAGCGTTTCAGAAGACGAAACACCGGCGGCGTAGCCAATATGCGCTGCGTGCGCCCATGCCGGTCATCTAGTTCGAGCACATATGTCCCATTGCCATCCTCGAAGCAACGAATTGCAGGATTCAGGATTAATGGCTTGGCCAGATCATCGATCGTATCACTCTGCTCCCCTAGGGTCATCTCGTAGTCCTGGTAGAAGGTGGCGGCGCGCCGAAGCGCGCCGCCGTCCGGAGTCAGTTTTGCTGACAGGGATTCTGAGGGGTGCAATCGCTACCGCCACCACCGCCACCACCGCCACCACCGTCATCGCCTCCGCAGCAGCTGAACTCAATACGCTGTTCGAGTTCGACCAGTGCGAATTCTTCGATCATATTCTTCATACATACCTCCTGAGTTGGCGCAGGTCACCCCTGCGTGGAACTCCCCTCCGATGGAGAGGAATACAAATCACTGCATGTCAGGTGCCACATCGATTAGCCCCAATGAATGCAGTTGTTCGACGATATTTGTGGTTTCATTTATGGGCGCACGCCGCTGGAGCAAGGTGAGCAACGTTCGCACTTCCTGTGGCGTTTTCGTAAGCAGGTGATAGATGTCGCCGCACCAAGAAGGCAGTTTGTAAGCCCGTTGCCTTTCGATGTGCAGCCAATAGATTCCGTCTGGGCAGGAGTAGTACACGACATTCTTCGGGTCGATTCTGGCCTTCGCCGAGCTCGTTGGCACAAACGTGGGACGATCGCTTTGTTGCGAGGAATTGTCCGCCGAAATCCATCGGTGCAAGCAGAAGGCAAACTCCCAGTCTTGCGGCGAAGCGGATACGGCCTTGCCTAACGTCGTGTAGCACTCCTGCATGATGCGCACGATCTCGTGCTCGCGTGCGGCACCCTTGGGTGAGCTCCGCGGAACGATGACTGGCAGCATCGTGCCGCCTTTTCCGCTGCGCTCCGCGAGCATGGGCACCACGGGCAGAGAGAGCGACGTCGCGAGCCGCCCAATTCCCGACTTTACCCGCATCTTCAAGCCAAGAAAGTCGACCTCTACGGCGCTCTCTTCGACCATGTGACCATCCGGCCCCATATTTCCGTCGACATATATCACGCCAATGCGGCCTGCTTTCAGCCCGCCAAGCAATCTTCTTCCGACATCGCGACGTTCGACCTCAAGCATCATCGCCGCAGTTTTGGATGCCTCCGGGCCGTTGCGAAAAATTGCCGTGGCGTCGAAATAGGCGTGCTTTGCAATAGGTGCCACGAAGGGAATGCCTAGCGTAGCCAGGTCCGACAGCACATGTCGGTGCTCGCCGAAATGAAACACCGCGAGCAGCAAGCTACCGTACATTTCACGAAGGCTTTGGAGCTGATCGAGATTCCACGATGTCAGCTTTGGCTCCAAGGGCTTCGCGCCCGATGACGTTCGGAAAAACGATTCTACGTGTGAAAGATGCTGGCTGAATTCGTATATTCTTTGCCGGCGCAGCAACATTGCTTCGCTCGCAAGCCGATCAATTTCCGCAATCGGCTTCGTATCGCGGAATAGCTTTAGAAGGTTTATGTAGTAGTAGATGAACTCATTCGCATCTTGCTGTGACGTCGGTCCGGTGGTTTTGTCGCCATGCTGCTGTGTGATCTGCACAGTACCCGCCGTCGATTAATGCCTCTCTCGGACTAGACGTACGTTTCAGGCGGCAAGCGCCATCTTCGGCGGGCAAGTACTCTGGCTGTCGAGCGCCCTCGCGTCGACAATCAAGGCCGGCGTCCAACTTTAGGCCGGACAGTGGTCTCATCCACGGCGCTACGGTGCGTGTCTCGGTCTCACCCTCGGCTGACCGCAGCTTTCGGCGCCGTATCGAATTGGTTTGCGTATATCTGTTTTAGAGCAAACAGCATGTGGAGCCATCATGCAACTAGAAGGCTATTGGAGATCACTCGCGAGGTCGATCGGCCAGGCTGTGGGCGGATTGACGCTCTGCGCGTCTGCTTACGGAAGTCAAGTCGATATCGTTGGACCATCGGGAAGTGTAGCTTTCGGGTCCGGTGTGGTCTCCCTCAGCAACGGCAATTTCGTGGTCATCGACTCTCAAGGCGTCGGTGCTGCGTACCTCTACACTAAAACGGGAGCGCTGATCAGCACCCTTCGGGGTTCTACCGTGGGCGACTTCACGAGTGCGCAAGTTTTTCGGCTCAACAACAGCAATTTTTTGCTGGCAACACCCTATTGGGACAATGGATCCGCGCAAGATGCCGGCGCGGTCACATGGGTTGATGGAAAAACAGGCCTTACGGACGTCGTCTCGGAAGCAGTGTCGCTTGTTGGGAGCACTACCGGCGACAATGTAGGTATTGAGGTGCACACCCTGAAGAACGGCAACTACGCCATCCTCAGCGCGTACTGGCACGGCATCGTTAATGGTCAGCCGTTGCCCGATGTGGGTGCGGTAACATGGGCGCCGGGCGACAAAGCCACGCTAGGAACCGTTTCATCGAAAAATTCGCTGGTAGGCAGCTCCCAGGGCGACGGCGGGGTGACCGAGACCATCACCGAACTGAGTAACGGCAACATAGTTGTCGCGAATCCAAATTGGGATGCCGACAAGACAGCCAACGTCGGCGCAGTAACGTGGATCGACGGTTCCTCGGGTCTGTCCGGACCGATATCTACTAGCAACTCCCTCGTCGGAACAAGTGCCGACGACGCCGTGGGCAATCAGATCACCGCTCTGTCGGACGGCAACTACGTTGTATCGTCGCTGTTCTGGCATAACCGCGGCAATGCGAGTGCCGGCGCGGCGACGTGGTGCTCCGGAATGGGGCCGACCAGTGACGTCGTCAGTGAAACCAACTCGCTAGTGGGATCCAATGTCGGTGACGTTGTCGGCGGCATCGTCGCTCCTTTACAGAACGGCAATTACTTGGTCTTGAGCCCGCATTGGATGAATCCAACTGCTGGAGCGAGTCTGGCCGGTGCTGTCACGTGGGCTCAAGGTGGAGCACTTTTCGCAGCAACAGTGAGTGAGTCCAACTCATTGGTGGGCACTTCTGCAAACGATCAAGTAGGTACTTTGTTCACGAAACTTACGAACGGCGGCGTGGTCATTGGAAGTCCTACCTGGCACAACGGCCAGTCCGACGTGGGTGCGGCGACATGGACAGATGGTTCAACGAAGGTTTTTGGCGCTATCTCGCCGTCGAATTCTATGATCGGCAACAGTGCGGGCGATCAGTTCGGAGCGAATATCGTTGCGTTAGCGAACGGCAACTATGTCGTCGCGTGCCCAAATTGCGATTTGGCTGGAAACCGCGATGTTGGTGCCGTAGCGTGGGGAAATGGCGCTATGGGCTCCTACGGAAAGGTTTCAGTATTGAATTCCGTACACGGCGGAAGCCCGGACGATCATGCCGGTAGGCAGATTCTGCCCTTGGTCAACGGAAACTATGTGATCCAGAGCCCAGATTGGGACCGGGCTGTGTTTAGTTTGATCGATGTCGGCGCTTCGACGTTGGTCGACGGGAATACGGGCAAGAGCCTTATAGGCAATGCTACATACATCGATATCGTAAATTCACTGGTTGGCGCTTCCGCGAACGACAAAGTGGGAACTGGAGTCTTGGGCCTGCCGAGCGGCGACTACGTCGTGCTCAGCCCTCACTGGACCAATGCGGCGACAGGCGCTTCTTCTGCTGGAGCGGTCACAAAAATTAACGGCAGTCAGGGGCTAGCGACGACCGTTACCCAACTGAACTCGTTAGTTGGCGCGGCGCAGGATGACCAAGTGGGCTTCACGGCCGTCGCCCTTGCGAACGGGAGTTATGTGATCGGCAGCAAGTACTGGCAGAGCGCGGGAATTGCCGAGGCTGGCGCAGCAACGTGGAACGGCGGATCAACTGGTCATATCGGTGGAATAAGCGCCTCGAATTCGCTTCTTTCGCCGATCACAATGGGGAATCATGTCGGGGATCGCTTGTATGCACTGCCGAATGGTGACTACGTTATTCAATCAAAGGACTGGGACAATTGTACTGGTCCAGCACCTTGCATCGTAGATGCGGGTGCAATAACGATAGGCGATGGACGCGTCGGCCTCTCCGGACTGATCAGTTCAACCAATAGCGTATTGGGGACTGCGCCGGGTGGCGGAGGCACGATGGTGTGGGACTACAGCCGGCGAACAGGGCAGCTCATCATTGGACAGCCCAATAGTAATATGGTCAGCATATTTGGCGAAGACGACAGCATTTTCGCCGATGGGTTTGGTGACTAATGTAGGCCATCTACCCGTATCGGTCTGGTCACAAATGGCCTATTTGCAGAGGCAATCGCGGCGCTGTTGAGAAACATGTATTGGTGAAGGCTGCTCACTTGATTTACACAGTAGAGTTCTAGAGCGTTAGCTTAGATCTCTGTACATTTACTGTGAAACGGCGGGGATCTGCCGCGTCCCCTTCTCTTTGTTCTTGCTTTACACAACGTTGCGCTTCATCGCCTGGGGTGCCGACGAGCGTTTCAGCATATGCTCCACATTCAAACTGTTGCTGGTCGCAGCGATTCTGCACGTGGCGGAAGCAGGACGCGTCTCGCTGGCAACCGTCCTGCATTACACGCAAGCCGACATGGCACCGCACGCAGCACCTCGGCGAAGGCCGCATGAGTATCGCCGGACTTGCAGAAGCCGCGCAGACGACCGGCGACAACGTCGCCGCCAACCTGCCGATCCGCCACCTCGGAGGGCCGGCGAAGGTCACCGCCTTGATTCGCGCAACGGTGACAAGACACCTCGCGTGGATCGCTACGAAACCGTTTTGAACGTGGTTTCCGCGGGCGAACCGCGTGATAGCACGACGCCGCGCGCCACGGCGAGCACCGCGGCCCACGTGATGAGCGGAAAGTATTTGTCTAGCGACGACCGAGCGCGGTTGCGCGCCTGGATGATCGCCACGGAAATCGGCAAATTTCGCCTGCGGGCCGGTCTGCCGGAAGGTTTGATCGCTGGGACAATACCTGCACTGCTGCGGCAGCAAATATGCCGAACAACCACAACGACGTTGCCGTGATCTGGCCGCTCAATCGCGCACGCATCGTGATCGGTGCCTACCTCGGCGCCAGTTGTCACTCGAATCGAAATGCCCCGAGGATGACGATGTTCTCGCTCACGTGCGGCGTGTTGTCGCCCAGTGAATTGGTGAGGCATGGCGACGGGCGCGCGTACCAAGGCGGTTCCCTCAAGTAACGACCTGACTCCACGTTACTGAAACCCGTCGGCAAAAATGCTATCGGTGCAGGTGAACACCTGCGCCGGGTCGATCAGCACATGAAACTGCTCGCCCAGGGAAACGCCGCTGTAGCCAAAGATGTACCACTTATTGCCCACACCGTAGTAGACATCGAAATTGCCTCTTACGACGGGAATAAAGCTGAACCCCCGCGTCACCTGCGGCCGTGCACATGGCGTGTTGTCGAGCAGCGGATGGTCTAGGCGCACCGCGCCCCCAGGGAACAAATTTGCGCTCGTTGCCGTGACGCGGAATGCGTTCGGGCTGGGCTCCTGCGCATACACGTTGAAGCCAACCGGTTGCGGCATCGTCGCGCCGTCGATGTTGGCGATGTGCCATCTTGCATCGACGTCGTAGTAGACGCCGATAGGATGCGGGTTGTAGAGCGCCGAGCCTCCCGCAGTCCAGTTCTGCGTGACCAGCACGATGCGGTCGGGCAAGCTATCGACGCTGCCGTTGCTTAGAGTCGTGACGAGGCCTCCCGTGTTCGAAGCGCTGCTGGTATGAATGAAGGACCCGCCGCCGCTTGCCGGCACGAACACATCGAAATGCGCACCCGGTGGCATTAGGGTGGCGTCCTGATTGAACAACCACCAATATGGCGCCGGGTAGTACGCGCCAAAAGGATGGTCGTAGTCGACACCACCGAACAACCCGACGTTGTAGTTCGGCGTCGCGATCAATGCTCTGCCGGAATTCGAATTCAAGGCCGCGTTATCGATGACGCTGCTATTGCCAAGAATCGTATTGCTGCGTGCGACTTGCGTGAAATTGGCGTCGCCGGATTCGTAGGCGCCAATGTCCGCTCTCGTCCCCTTGAATCGGCGCAAGCCATCGGCATCGGTCGTCGGCAATCCGTTGAGCAACAGACCGAAGCCGAGAGTGACGCCATCGGCCGCATCGATCGCCGGCGAATCCGCGCGCAGGCGCGGTTGTGTATCGAGCACCAGACTGGCGGGCGCAGTCGACGTATGCGAGCCATAACTGACGCTGGCGGCCGTTGAGTTAATCAGGTTGTAGTCATTCGTGCGCGCACCCGGAACGCTGGGGTCCAGTGCAAGCCCGTTGTAAGCGACAAGGATATTGTTCTTGAAGGTGCCGGCGATGCTCGCTCCCGCGCCGCCACCGGACCACTGACTCGCCATGATGCCGTAGTAGCAACGCGACACAGTGTTGTTGATCGCCTGCGCGTCGATACTACCGTTGTTGGCGACGAAGCCGATGCCGCTGCCGCCGGTTCCGGCGCTGCTCGCATCGGCGCAGATGGCGACATTGTTGTAGACGCGCGCGACGACACTGCTCGCAGTATTGCTGAACAGGCCTTCGGAGATGAAGATACCTGAGCGAAAGAAGCCGCCGCGCACCTCGTTGCCGTGGAGCTTGAAGGTGCCGCCGCCTGCTGCAACGCTGCTGGCGTGCACGTCGACGAAGATACCTGCTCCCCTCACACCTGTGGCCGACGTGCTGGTCACATGGTTGTAGTACGCGTTTGCATTGAGCGTAGCGCCGCCGCTGTTGAGCTGGATCAAGCCCCTATCGATCGAGCGAGGCACGCCGCTCAAGCGATTGCCGTACAGCGTCGCATTGATCGTGCCGGCGCTGGCGTCCACCTCGATATAGTTGGCCACGTCACTGCTGACGCGCGCAAGTGTCAAGTCGCGCAGATCATAGTTCGCGGTCCCGGCGCCGTTGTAGTTCGCGAATACGTAGCCATCGTTGAAACTCAGGCGGCTGATACTGACTTGTAAATCGCCGGCGATGGCGGAGCTCGTAATGCTCAGCCAATGATTGGTACCAAAGGCAGGTGCATACCCGTCCGCGGCGGTCAGCGTGAGGCTGCGGTCGTACAGGCTGAGGTCTTCGGCGATCGGGGTGGACGTTGCGATCTCGATGCGATCGCCATCGGTCGCGCCATTGACACAGGCTTGCAGCGTGCCGGCGCACGGAGCGACACCGGGCCACGTGCGCGTGGTGGCGGACACCCCTATCGGCAGCAACGCGGATGCAAAAACGAACAGTCGGAATAAACGCTTCGACATAATTCACCTTCCTGACGCGAGTAGCGTGCGGACGTGCGCACAATCTAGACATGATTCGCAGCCGGATTTCGCCGCGAATGCTTTGCAACTAGCGGGAAATTTCGGGTGCCGTGATCCGAGGTGCTTTTTTCGCACAAACGGGTAACGCATGACCCGCAAAGTTCCACGGCTATCGACGGAGCCTGGGCAACCCGCATTTGGCGGCGGAACGCCTGCACTTGTCGGCTGAAGGTTTGCACGGCCGCATCCTGGCGCTGGAAAATCCGCTCGGAACCACCCTGCACGGAAAGCGCACGGACGCCGCAGCAATGTGAAGCTTGCGGTATCCAGCCGCCGGTTCCTGCCCAAGGCGGTGAGCTTTATCGACCAAGCGCATGAACTCACGCGGTTGCCGGCGGGCTTCGATCACGACAAGCAGTATCCAGTATCCGTGACAGCATTCCTCATACGATTCCTGGTGTCATCGAATAGTTGCACGTACGCAAGAACGCCATGGATCAGCCTTCGCACATTTTTTCCAATCTATTTCCACGTTATCGCCCACAATCGCACACCTCATCGTTGCATCGTGCAACTTTGCCGATACGGTGAGTTGGAGCACATTCTGCTAACGCTGGTAGCTCATCGGCTAGAACGTCTGATGTCCGTTTCCCAGACTGCTGTTTTGCAGCACGCCCCGTTTTCACGGTGTGGTGGGTTGCTTCGACATCGACATTGACGATATTTGAACCCGTCACGATGATATCGTCGACGGCTCGATCTTCGGGGTCGCTTGCGTCCATGGCATATGCGGCCATCGTAACGCAAACTGCGAGAACTGAAAGGAGCAACCGATATCCATACAAGCGATTATTCACGCCACATTTCATTACGTTCTCCAAAAAACATATTCGTGTGCATAGCCGCTGGATCGGCCTAGACGGCCTGCTGAACAATACGATTTATTAATACGCGAATTCGCGCTATAGAGCGCCGACAAATTGTTCTACATTTTGCGGTGAACAGCACTAGCCGGATTTTTTTTGCCTGTCATCCGAGATCCGCAGAAATGCGTAGAGCTTGGCGTTTAGAAGTCGCGGAGAAGTTGGCGCCCGTGCCCGCGGCCGGCCTCGCACGTCAACAGCGAGCTTTCGATTTGCTGGGTAATACCACGCCCAATAGGGCATCATGTCGAGCCCATTTTCCAGGTAGTCGCCGTGATAGTCCGCGTACCTGAATGAGCCATCGCCATTAGAGATGGCGACTGGAATCGTGGTGTGCCAAGTCGCTCCCAGCGCGACGATGTCATCCAGACCGTCGCAATCGACGTCGCTCGCTACGACCTGAGCAGCTGTGTCTTGTGTACCCGAGGCAAACGCCGGATTCGGAAAAACCCTCACCTCGAAACTGCCATCGCCTCCGGACACCGCCACCGGTGTCGACGTCCACCCTAGCCCGCCTATCAAGGCAACGTCTGAAATATTCCGGTTCTCCGGCGTCCGGCGCACGAAATGCCCAGCCACTGCACGCACATCCGGCTGGGTCGCCCACTGTGCGAACCACGTGTCTTCCGCCAGCACTGGCGTCCCGAACAAGACTAGGGCTACGCCCACTATTCGTCGGATGGCACTCCTCGTGTACCACATGACTGCACTCCTCCTGCGCTATGCAAGAGAAGTACGGGGATTGACGCTGAACGGCGCCAATGCTCAGGTGAATCGTGCACGGCTGCCGGAGTACCCAACCTACAATCGAAGCAATTCGCCGAAATGCCGCCGATCGCGGTTCCTTCCGGCGACAACGTCATACTGACATCATCGAACCACGCGTTCCCCGTCGCGAGCGCCATCTCCGCAGAACAAATGAGTCGTCAATTTCCCCATCTCCGGTAAAGACTGCGAAGGCTCTACATCTCATTGCCAATATTCCGAAGGCGCTGATGGCCAAGAAAATACGTACACCTTTATAGACTTGAAACCAGGATGATGGCGCAATGTTTTTGAGCGGTGTGCCCGAGACAAACGAGATCCGTAGCTACATCGATTCCGCGAGGGCGGAGTGTGGCTTCGTGATGAACCTAACTCGCTTGTGGGCATGGAGAGTGGACTTCGCACAGGCGTTCGCGAAAATGAGGGTCGGTTTGATGAGCGGTTCTACGCTTGAACAGCGAGAGTTTGCTCTGCTTGTCTGCGTTACTGCTACAAGCTTGGGAGATTCGTATTGCGCACTCGCCTGGGGAGCGCGTTTGGCTTCCGCCACAGACCCGGAGACCGCTGCATCAATCCTACGCGACGAAACTCCGGCGTCACTCACAGTGAGGGAAGCTGCTTTAGCCGAATGGGCGCGGAAGGTAGTTACTGAACCTAATTCTACGAACGAAGCCGACGTAGAACGGCTGCGAAGAGCGGGCATGAGTGATAAGGAGATTTTTGAGGCGACCGCATTCGTGGCATTGCGCTTGGCCTTTTCCACTATCAACGATGCGTTGGGAACATTGCCGGATTTGCAACTGACCGAGATCGCGCCCCCCGCTGTACGAGCGGCTGTGGATTTCGGTCGTCCAGTCGCACCTCGGCGCAGTTCTTGACCGATTGGGCAGCGTCATGAAATACGACAATATCCTCCAGACCGTAGGATGTACGCCCACGGTCAGGGTTTCACGTATAGCCCCGAGCCATGTGGAACTCTACGTGAAGCTCGAGGCTTTCAACCCGATGGGTTCCGTGAAAGACCGCATGGCATCTGCGATTATCGAAGAGGCCGAAGCTTCTGGCGCACTCAAGCCGGGCCAGACAGTCGTGGAAGCAACCAGCGGCAATACCGGCATTGGGCTGGCGATGGTATGCGCGAGCAAGGGTTATCCGCTGGTAATCGTTATGGCAGAGAACTTCAGCGTTGAGCGCAGACGACTGATGCGATTCCTAGGCGCTAAAGTTGTGCTTACTCCTGCCTGGCAAAAAGGCAGTGGCATGCTCGCCAAGGCACGCGAACTAGCTGACACTCACGGCTGGTTTCAGCCGCGCCAATTCGACAACGAGGTAAACGCTCGGATTCATGAGCGCACAACGGGCCCTGAAATCATTGCCGACTTCGCCAATGAACCACTCACGCACTGGGTCACCGGTACGGGCACTGGCGGCACCTTGCTCGGCGTGGGTCGAGTTCTTCGGCGCGTTTCGGCGGCGACGCGAATCGTAGTTTGCGAGCCGGATAATTCCCCTGTGCTGCGTAGCGGAATGCCCATGCCATCTTCAGCTGCGATAAGCGGCGCCGCTGCAAGTCATCCGCACTTTCGGCCGCATGTAATGCAGGGGTGGTCGCCAGATTTTATTCCTGGACTAGTTCAAAAAGCGCGCGATGAGAATCTAATTGACGAGATTCAACCAATTCCTGGGGGGCTAGCATTCGAAACAGCTGCTGATCTTGCGCGCAAAGAAGGTATTCTCGCCGGAATAACCGGAGGCGCCACAGTGGCTGGAGCGCTGCTACTCGCAGAACGGTTGCCAGCGGGCAGTCGGATTCTCGCCATGCTGCCGGATACCGGTGAGCGCTACCTCAGCACCCCATTGTTTGCTGACATCGCAGCAGACATGGACCAAGAAGAGTCTAGCATCTCTCGCAGTTCGCCTGGCTGGCGCTTTGATATTGCGCCGCGGCCAGCTGTGCCCGTCGAAATTCCGACCCCCACGTCCTTCGGAAAGGAAACGGTAGAAAGCATTATCAGCGACAAGAACGATCCGGTGGTCATGTTTGCTCTCGAATGGTGCGAGTTTTGTTGGGCTGTACGGCGGCTCTTCAAACGTATCGGCGTGACGTACCGCAGCATCGACCTAGACACGACAACGTGGCAGCAAGAAAATCGGGGCGGACAGGTGAGAACTGCGTTGCACGCTAAGATTGGGCAGTCAACGATTCCGCAAGTGTTTGTAGGAGGCGAGTGGATCGGCGGATGTACCGAAACATTTTCTTCGTGGCGTTCCGGCAAATTGCAACAACTGCTAGCGCAAGCCCACGTGAAATTCGATGGGAACGCAGTGACGGATCCATTGATCTTTCTGCCAAGCTGGATTCAGAACTCCCCTACGACCGCTCGCTGAGTTGGTTCAACGCGCTCTATGAAGGCTCGTTGGCATCATTGTTGAAGTCAGCCAGCTAAATTGCCACCAAGGTCGGGTGATAGAGCAGCCTCAGGACCTCCGTTGCCTCGCCGTGCGATCTGGGCATGCGCTCGTCGGCCTTGTGCAAGTGAGCCTCAGGTGCGAGCGGCAAAATCGACAAGCAGGAGCAACGGCTCGTCTCGTTACGCGCTCAGCCGACACCCGCCCATGAGTGGATTACCTGGGTCGAATCTGATAGCGAAACATGCCAACGTCCTTGGGGATGAGCTATCCAGAGGGCAGCTCATCCTGTTTCGGCCGTTGCCAGGTTGACGTCTTATTTTCGCCGCCCGGCTCCTGAGACTGACGACTCACTCAGCCCCAAGAGCGTACCGGAACCCGGCTCGCTTCGAGCTCTGCTCTGCCGATCTCTCGCACGGTCTTCCGCTTGACGGCGATATTGGTCCTCAGTAATGGCGATCTCTTTTTGTTGCACCATCGTCCCCGCCGACCGTTCTTGCAGAACAGGACGACTGAGCTCGGTCACGGCAAGTCTTGTCTCCGGAAGAATTCGAATGTCACGCACGCCACTTTCCCATAACACGACCTGCCCCCTCGCTATTCGTTCAGCAATTTCATACCTCAAATCGTTGCGCTCAACCAGAAGTTCCAAGATGCGCCCCGCTAACCCTTCGATTCCATGTTCATTGACACGTTCGAGTTCCATTTTCTTTCTCTATGTGAATGCCGAATCTACGGGTCAACGCAATGCCTGTTGTCCAACGCTCCTCTACGCCATCAGCCCTGGCGTCTAGTGGACACGAATGTGCTGTGCGGTTCCGAGATTCGACAGTGCCCCCTCTCTTGCGAAACGTAGATTGACCCCGAACGGCGCCGCGCCACTGCATGTGCGGATAGAGATTCAGCCAGTCGACCAGGATGGAGCGAGCAATTGCGGCTTTGGTCCCAATGGTTCAGTTGCGCATCGACCGAGATACGCAGTCAAGATTAGTCCCGATACGCGTAAGGTGAGGTTGGGCGTATTGACGTGGCGCCGCTTCAGCGACGCCCCTAATTCTTTCCACCAATTGAATGCTCGTGAACAAGTGCATCAGGTCCACTCCCCCGAGGGGTTTCTGTGTGCCTGGCAAGAGAATATAGCCGCCGCACCGTAGCGAGCGTAGCTGGTGTGTGCGATATTCGCTTCTAACGCTGCGCTACGCGGGCTTTGAGAGGCGCTTCGCCCAAAGGACAGACCGCTACTTCAAAGACTAGCCAAGTTCTCGGCTGGGGTGGCAACAATAGTTGATCCGTGCTTCGGTAGCCGAATTACATGGCAGGATCATCGCCTGCGCGCATTCCGAAAACTGTGTCGGATGCTTGTCGTGATTGCACTAACCGCCTTGCAAGCCATGCGGCTGAGCCTCTTGGAAGCACATCGGAACGGAGTCAGAGTGCCTCCTTTTGAAAGTGGCACTCACCAGCTATCCGTGCCACTTTTCAATCCGCGGCGTAACGCGACAAGCGTCGACCGGCTGCGGGTCATCGCGATCCGATTGTGCCTCAAAGCATTCGTTCAATGTCGAGCAATAGCACACGCTCATCACCATGCTGCCAAAGCGCGCCCGATCGAGCTTGCTCCAACCGTCCGCAATGTCTTCGGAAAACGGCAATTGCAGGTATGTGAGCGTCTCTCCGGGTCGCAGCACGCGGCCGACAACCGGACTTGTCATCAGCGATGCCTTGGAAAGCCCGCAGCAACGCTCCAGCAGTGCGAGCCCGGAGGCCACTTTTTGATGCTCGTATTCGAGTGAGAACTCCTTGATGCGCGCCGGTCCATTGCCCGCGTTGACCAGAGACAAGGCAATGATTCGTTTCTGGCCGTCGTCGCTGGTGTTGCCGCTGCCGAACGAGACATAGGGCCATACACTGGCGGCGAGTAAGCGTTCTTGCGTGCGATTGCCTAGCACTGAAATCGCCACGGACGCGAGTGACACAAGCACGGCGAAGACTTCGGCACCGCTGAATCGTTGGGTTCTCATGCACGCTCCGATGCGAAGTGTGAGCAAAAGGTTGCAATGCAAACAGCTGCAGAAAAAACGTAGCACGAAGGAAGGAACCGAGGAGGCAGGATTCATCGTTTCGAACCAACAATTCATGGCCACAAATTCTTCTTGAGTGCCCTGACGATCGTTACCGCGAAACGTCTGGTAACGGCGGCGCGGCGGATGCGCTTGCCGAACCGAAGGTCGGGGAAGCTGGCGTTGACAGCATGGTCTCTTGAGCAAATTTTCTGCCCCCCCCTGATCCGAAATTTCGACTTCGTGATCCGTGTGTTCGGAAACCTTGTCACTCGATCGGCTATGCCGCTCTTTCGGATGTGGCGCTGCGGGAGACCGGTGATCCATGCTCACAGAGTCGAATTGGATTGTTCGTACAATCCGGAGCGAACCCTGTCGCTTTTTGTCGCCAAACTTCGTTGGTCTCTGTATGTAGGCGTGTCAAATTGGAGAGACGCGACGGCGAAGACGAACACAGAGCAAGTGCGCAGGGAGCGGATCGCGGCGCAGGAGAGCAGCCGGGTGAGCCGACGGGGATGGTGTGGTCAGGGCGTGAACTGAACCTCGCTGGATTTGTTGGCAGTCGCAATTGCGCGAGCAATGAGAGATGGCTCGATCAATTAACGAGATATGAGCGATGCGTAGACCGGACGTGCGGCAGATGGGACTGTTTTCGTAAATATGCCGGTGGAAAATCGCGTTCGGAAGGATCATCCTATCGGGAAGCTGTGCGTGCTATCTCAGATCTTCCGCTCCGCACTCGCGGTGTTTGCTGTCGCTTGTCGATCGGCTGTCGCCGATGTCGTGGGTTACAGCGAGGCATACGACACGCTATTCAAAGTGAACCTGACGCAGCTGAGTGCGCAAGTCGTCGGTCCTGCCACGCCATCTGGAAGCTTACGCTATCCGATCATTGATGGCCTGACCTTTAGCCCCAGTGGGGAGCTTTATGCGGTCGCAGATGGCGGAGTAAACACGCTGCTTCGGATTAGCGCAACGACAGGACACGCAACGCCTGTTGGTATAGTGAACCTCGGCACGAAAGCGGAGGATGACATTGGCTTGGCATTCACCGCAGATGGTCGGCTCTGGCTCTCCACGGTCCAAGGCGATCTCTGGCAGGTCGACTCGGCCGATGCCTCCGTCACTTTGATCGGGAAATTCGGAGACGGGGTGCGCATCACAGGTCTCGTTTCGCGTGGCAACACGCTATTTGGGGCAGGCGCACAAGGTGACGAAAATGCCCTTTACCAGATCGATCTTGATACCGCGCATGCCACTCCGCTCAGCGCTTACTCTGGGGTTCCGTACGTGACCGCCGCTAGTCCGGCGTTTGGCAAAGACGGTGAGCTTTGGCTGCTGCTCGACTATGTTCCTCCATTGCGGGCTCCGACTCCGAATTGGAGTGATCTTGCGTCGAGGACAGCCGATGGGAATGTTCACCTGATCGGTAGCGTCACTGCGCCGCCACACACCAGCTCATATGACGAACTCGTACAAGTTGGATTGCGCGGTCTGGCACTCAGCGCCCCGGAAGGCATCACCGACATCTCTCCGGTGCCCACCCTCCGTCTGATCGGAAAGGTGGCGCTGTCGTTGCTGGTGTGCGGCGCCTCAGCGCTCTGGATTAGTCGGCACTTGCGCCATTCACCCACAGTCCTAAAGACGCAACTGTCGCACAACCCCAGTTCTGAGCGGAAAAATGCTCGAAGCATTTACGCGAGGATAGCGAGCTTCAGAGACGCGACACGGCTCGGGCCAGCTGCACGCGGACTAAAGCAGGGCCGATTGGCGAGTAGACAACCAGTTCTCGGCACTGGCACCCGACGAGCCGTTCAACCATCAATTCGCTGACGATACGGCGCCCTGTGCCGATCATTGGTAATACGTCGGACATATCGATTTGAATGGCGTCCGCTCAATACGGACCGAGCAAAATGCTGGCGCCTGCAAAACGTCTTGCGAAATGATTGAGCCAATAGATTGATCACGCCACGCGGTCTCGGACCTATCCTGCAGCCGTGCAGTGAGCATGCAGCCTGACGGCTATGTTCAAATCCACCGGGTCAAACGATCACGTTGCCGAACTATCTACGCAGAAGAGACGGAATACGCATCCTTGGCCACGGCGAAACTCAGGCACTCCTGCGGCGTGTTGTTCCTCTCGGTATTGACCGCCTGATCGCCCTGGGTACACGTCGCCGCACGCACGAACGACGCCATTGAACTGAACGTTGGGAAGTCGCCGCTGAAAACCACTGCGAGACTCGAAATGGAGGTCGCAGTGATCATGCAGGTGCCCCACACACCTTTTGCTCAGGCCGACAGGCACTTCTCCACTCGGGAGCAGGAGTTCAATGTCGCGTCACCCGCCGGCATCCACAGCGACGTACCGGCGACGATGACAACTGGTGCAGTGTTGGATCTAGAACAAGCTCGTAGCACCTACATGCCTAGAGAACGCAGTCGTCAACCCGAAAGGCGCAGCAAAGGTCACGTTATCGGTCACATTTGTACGTGCAATTGTACGTACGACCGGCTTATCCACAGCTGCGGCCGACATAAGTCATTGAAGGAGTTGGTGGGCCGTGCAGGACTTGAACCTGCGACCAACGGATTAAAAGTCCGCTGCTCTACCAACTGAGCTAACGGCCCGCGCTCCAAAACTCTGTCGCGCTTTGCGCGACTGTTGCTTCCTTCGCCAGAGGGGCGAACGCCGCGAACACGCTTGTTTCGCGGGCCGCGCAGTTTAGGCGTTGCAGCGCCGCTGGGCAAGCAAGATCAGGCGTAACGCGTCGGATCGGCCACGCCGGCGTCGCTGAAACCGCGTGCGCGCAGGCGGCAGGCGTCGCAATGGCCGCAGGCGCGCCCTTGCGCATCGGCCTGGTAGCACGACACGGTGGCGGCGAAGTCGACCTGCAGGCGCACGCCCTCGCGCACGATATCGGCCTTGCTCATCCGGATCAGCGGCGCATGGATGCGCAGCGCGGCGCCTTCGACGCCCGCCTTGGTGGCGAGGTTGGCCAGGCGTTCGAACGCGGCGATGAACTCGGGGCGGCAGTCCGGATAGCCGGAATAGTCGACTGCGTTGACGCCGCAGAAGATGTCGTTCGCGCCGAGCGTCTCGGCCCAGCCGAGCGCGATCGACAGCATGATCGTGTTGCGCGCCGGTACGTAGGTGATCGGGATGCCGCCCTGCGTTTCGATGGCGGTGTCCTCGGGCACGGCGATGTCCGCGGTGAGCGCGGAGCCGCCGATGCTGCGCAAATCCACTTGTACACGTTTATACTCGGCTGCGCCGAGCCGGCGTGCGACGAGTTCGCCTGCGGCAAGCTCCGAGTTGTGGCGCTGCCCGTAGGCGACGCTGAGCGCATGGCAGGCGAAGCCCTGCTCGCGCGCCAGCGCCAGCGTGACGGCCGAATCCATGCCGCCGGAAACGAGCACGACCGCGCGCCGTTGCGCCGTCACTTTCCAGGCTCCTCGCCCCACAGGATCTTGTGCAGTTGCACCTGCATGCGCACCGGCAGACGGTCGGCCAGGATCCACTCGGCAAGCTCGCGCGGCGCGAGCTTGCCGTACACCGGCGACATCAACACCTCGCAGCGCTGCGCAATCGCGTGCTCGTCGAGTGCGGCGCGCGCCCAATCGTAATCGGCGCGGTCGGCCAGCACGAACTTGATCTGGTCGCGCTGACCGAGCACGGCCAGGTTCGACCACAGATTGCGCGCGACCTCGCCGGAGCCCGGCGCCTTCAGATCGACGACGCGGCTGACGCGAGCATCAACGCCGCTTACGTCGAGCGCGCCGGAGGTCTCCAGCGACACGTCGAAACCGCGTTCGCACAGTTGCGCGAGCAGGTCGAGGCAGCGCTTCTGCGCCAGCGGCTCGCCGCCGGTGACGCAGACGTGGCGCGTTTTATACTTTGCCACTTCTTCCACAATATCGGCGATATCGCGCCACTCGCCGCCGTGGAACGAATAGGTCGTGTCGCACCAGACGCAGCGCAGCGGGCAGCCGGTCAGCCGCACGAACACGGTCGGACGGCCGACGTCGCGCGCCTCGCCTTGCAGCGAGTGGAAGATTTCGGTGATGCGCAACCGTGGTTGCGCCTGCTCGGCGGGTTCGGCGGACATGTTCTTGCTTGCATCGGCGCGCGTGCTCGCGCAGCGCGCTGCTGCGCCGCGCCGCAGGAGCGCGGCGCGACGATACGATCAGTGCTTGCCTTCGAGCTTCAGCGCGCGCAGGCGGCCTTGTGCCAAATTGGCGATCGTCGTGTTCGGGTACTTCTGCAGCACCTGGTTCAAGGTCGACTCGGCCTGATCCCACTGCTTCATCTCGTACTGGCAATAGCCGATCTTGAGCAACGCGTCCGGCGCCTTCTGGCTGTTCGGATACTGTGCAAGCAGCTTCTGGAACGTGTTGAGCGAGATCGGATAGTTCTGCGTCACGTAGTACGACTCACCGAGCCAGTAGTACGCGTTCGGCGTCAGTTCGCTTTGCGGGTACTGGTCGATGAACGCCTGGAAGCGGCGCGCGGCTTCGGCATAACGGCCGTCCTTGAGCGCGTTGAACGCCTGGTCGTAGGAGGATTTCTCGTCCGCCGGGTTGGCAGCCGGTGCGCTCGATGGCGGCGGCAGCGCGGTTGCCGCGGGTGGCGCGCCGGCATCCGGAGCGGCGCCCGGTCCACCGAGCGGTACGTCCTGCAGCTGGCCATTGTTGGCGTTGTTCGGCGTGGGGGCGGCACCGACTGGCGCGCCGCCGCCGCGGCCTTCCAGCCGGCCGATGCGCGAATCCAGGTCGATGTACTGTTCCTTGCTGCGGCTACGCATCTCTTCGAGTTGATGCCGCAGTTCCTCGACCTGCCCCTGCAGCATCTGCACCTGCGACTGCAGCGCGTTGATCTGGTTGACCAGCTCGATGTTGGCCTGCGCGCCGCTGCCACCCTGCGTCTGCTGTTCGAGCTTGGCGACGCGCTCGGCCAGACTCAGGCGCTGGGCCTGCGCCGGCGGCGCAAAAAAAGCAACGGCGGCCAGGAGGGCCGCCGCAAGCGAGAGAATTCTGGGATGAGTCATGTTGTCGACGCTCGAATTCAAACCGTCCGTGGTGCCGGTGACGATCGGCATCCGTGTCTCACCTAAGCGCGCAATGCGCGATGCGATTCACCGCATCGCGCAAGCTATGCGCGGTTATTGCTTGGACGTGTAGACGATTTCGACGCGGCGATTCTTCTGCCAGCAGCCTTCGCCGTGTTCCTTGCATACCGGACGCTCTTCGCCGTAGCTGACGACGTTGAGCTGGCTCGAGGACGCGCCGGCCGCGCCGACCGCGCTCGACACCGCATTGCCGCGGCGCTCGCCCAGGCCCATGTTGTACTCACGCGTGCCGCGCTCGTCGGCATTGCCTTCCAGCGTCACGCGCGCGCCCGGGAACTGGCGCAGATAGGCGGCGTGGCAGGCCACGGCGGCCTGGAATTCCGGACGGATTTCGCTGCGGTCGAAGTCGAAGTAAACGACGCGCTGACGCAGGCAGGAATCGGTGTCCAGGCTGTCGACGGTGTACTTGCCACCGTTGTTCTGGGTCTGCTGGTTGGTGGTGCTTTCGCCACCGCCAGTCGTCTGGTCGGGCTTGACCTTCTTGCCGGAGCAGGCAACCAGCGTCGCACTTGCAAATACCGCAGTCAGGAGAACGCGAATCGGGAGTTTCATTTTTATGACCTCTTCAGCTTTAAGGTTTCAGGAAAAATCGCACCGCCGCTTGGTACACGGATTCATTGTCCACGCTGACGATAAGGCGACCACGCCGGCTCTCGCACATCTCCATCGGCCAGGACCAGACGCTGTCGCACCCGTCCATCCGCCGATACCGCGTAGAGCACGCCGCGTGATCCTTCCGTCGCGGCATACAGGATCATGCTTCCATTCGGGGCGAAACTGGGGTGTTCGTCCAGATTTCCGGGCGAAATCGCCCTGCTTTCGCCGGTAGCACGATCCAAAACCGCAATACGATACACGTTTCCGCTGCCCTGCACCATAGCGATGCGCTTGCCATCCCAGGAAATCGAGGCGTTGGCGTTGTATTCGCCGGAAAACGTCACGCGCGTGGCGTCGCCGCCGCCGAGCGGCGCCTGATACAGCTGCGGCTTGCCGGAGCGGTCGGAAGTGAAGATCACGCTCTGTCCGTCCGGCATCCAGGTCGCCTCGGTGTCGATCGCGAAGTGCTTGGTGATCTGCGTGCTGTGGCGCGCGCCCAGATCCATGATGTAGATGTCCGGGTTGCCGCCGTAGGACAGGGTCAGCGCCAGCTTGCTGCCGTCCGGTGAAAACGCCGGCGCGCCGTTGATGCCCTTGTTCGCCGACACCACCTCGCGCGAGCCGGTGGCGATTTCCTGGATGTAGATCGAGGAATTGCCGCGCTCGAACGAGTTGTACGCGATCTTGCGGCTGTCCGGCGACCATGCCGGCGACAGCAGCGGCTCGCGCGACTTGACCACGGTCTGCGGATTGAAGCCGTCGGAATCGGCGACCATCAACGAATACTGGATGTTGTTGCCCACGCCGGTGGAGGTGATGTAGGCCACGCGCGTCCAGAACGCGCCACGCACGCCGGTGATCTTCTCGTACACCAGGTCGGCGATCTGGTGCGCGACGTCGCGCAGGCCGCTCTTCTGGCCGCTGATCGCAAGGCCGAGCAGCTGCTGCTGCTTGGCCACGTCGAACAATTCGAATTCCACGCGCACGTCGCCGTTCGGGCTCTCGATTTCGCGGCCGACGACGATGTACGCCTGCTTGAGCATGTTCCAGGTCGCGAACTTGATCTCGCCGCCGCGCGTGGGCAACTCGACGATGTCGTTTTTCGCCAGCGCGCGGAACTGCCCGCAGCGGTTCATGTCGTTGGTGACGACATCCGAAACGTCGGTCTCCGGCGGCAGGCCGGCGCCCTCGAAGCGGAATGGCACGATCACGATCGGCGTCGCGGTCGCGGTGCCGTTCTTGATGTCGATGGTCGGCACCTCGCTCTTCAGGCTCTGTGCGCACGCGGCGCCGGCGAGCAGGAACAGCGTGAGCAGGGCGAGGAGTCTTGCCGGAATCGATTTGTGCATATGCGTCTTAGGCCTTCATCCGTCGTAGGTGAAATTGAAATTGATGTCGCGCGAAAACACGTTCTCGTAGCCCTTGTAGGGCAACGGCGCGGCGCGCTTGACCGCTTGCTCGATCGAGGTGCGCGTCTGCGGATCGGCGTTGCATGGTGTGCCGATCTGCACACCGATCACGTCGCCGCCGGGGATCTGTACGATCCGCAGCATGCAACGCACGCCAGCCGGGGTATTGTCCGGCCGGAGCCAATTATTTGTCACCGCATTCTGAATCGCAGCGAAATACTGCGCTTGCAGGCTGTCGTCCTTGCCGGCCATTCCGGTGCGCGCCTGTTCGGCCTCGGGCACGTCCTGCTGCGTCACGGGCTTGACCGGCTTCTTCTGCAGATCCTGCAGCTGGGCCAGCTTCTCTTTTTCCAGTTTCAATTTCTTTTCCGCCTCGGCATGCTCGCGCTTGATCTGCTCGAGCTGCTTCTGACGTTCGCGCTCGAGCTTCTGCTGCTGTTCCAGCAATACCTGCTCCTGCTTGTGCCGCTCCTCTTCCGCGCGCTGCGCCTGTTCGGCCTTCTGCTGCGCCAGCTCGGCCACGCGCTCGCGTTCAAGCTGGTCGTTGCGCTGCGGCTGCGTCGGCGGCTGCGGTACGGGCTCGGGCGGTTTGACTTGCTCCGCCGGCGCGGGCTTTGGCGGTGCCGGCTTCGCGCGCGACGCGCGGGTCGGCTTGGGTGCCGCCGTGAGGCCGACCAGCTCAGCCTGGATGATCGGACCCGGCAGGCTGATCTGCGGCTGCGGCGGAACCGCGAACCAGCCGAGCAGCAGCAGGGCGAGCAGGCCCAGGTGCACCGCCGCTGCCAGCAGCCAGGCCCGCGCCTTGTCCGGCAGCGTTTCCTGCAGCGTGAGGGCGGCTGCGGTCAATGGCGCGGCTCCTCAGTCGGCTGGCTCATCAGGCCCACCTTCGGCACGCCGGACTGCTGCAGCAGCACCATGGCCTGGTAGATCTTGCCGTAGTCGACGCGCTCGTCGCCGCCGATCAGCACCGGTACCTGCGGGTTCTGGCGCACGAACGCGGAGACCTTGTTGACCAGCGTCTGCGCATCGATCGTCTCGCGCGGCGCCGCGCCGAGCGTAAGGTAATAGGTGCCGTCCTTGTCGACGCTGACCAAAATCGGTTCCTTGTCCGCCTGCACCGAACGCGCCGCCGATTGCGGCAGGTGGATGTCGACGCTCAGGTTGAGCAGCGGCGCGGTGGCCATGAAGATGATCAGCAGCACCAGCATCACGTCGATGTAGGGCACGACGTTGATCTCGGCCTTGAGCTTGCGGCGTTTGCGGCGTCCGGTGGCTTGCATGATGTTCGCTCTAACGTGTCGCGCCCGAACGTGGGGTTAGTGATCGGTGTCGTCGAGATGTGCCTGGCGTTGCAGGATCGAGGAAAACTCCTCGACGAAGGTGTCGTAGCGCGTGAGGATGCGCTCGACCTTGTTCGAATAGCGGTTGTAGGCCCACACCGCAGGGATCGCCGCGATCAGGCCCATCGCGGTGGCGATCAGCGCCTCGGAAATGCCCGGCGCGACCATCGCGATCGTCGCCTCCTTGACGTTGGCCAGGCCGATGAACGCGACCATGATGCCGGCGACCGTGCCGAGCAGCCCCACGTACGGGCTGATCGAGCCCACGTTGGCAAGGAATTCGAGGTTGTGTTCGAGCCGGTCGATCTCGCGCGTCAGTGCCACGCGCATGCCGCGCTGGGCGCCTTCCAGGATCGTGCGCGCGTCCATCTGGCGGCGCTGGCGCAGGCGTGCGAACTCGCGGAAGCCCGCTTCGAAGATGCTCTCGATGCCGCTGACCTGGTCGCCGCCAGCGGTGACTTCGCGGAACAGCCCGGCCAGGTCCGCGCCGGACCAGAAGCGTTCCTCGAATTCGTCCGCGCCCTTCATCGCGCGATTGAGCACGTTCATCTTGCGGAAGATGATCACCCAGGAGAAGAACGAGAACAGCAGCAGCACCACCATCACGACCTTGACGAACAGGCTCGCATCGAGGACGAGCTGGAGGACGTTGAGACCGCCGTTCATGCGCTTTGACTCTCCTGAAGAAGGTTCTCTGGGATCCGCCGCGGCTGCCAACTGGTCGCATCGATGCAGGCCGCGCGCACGCGCGCGCGCGTCAGCAGCGCGCCGTCCGCGCGGCGAAGTATACATTGTACGAACGTCAGCGAGGCCGAGCGCCGCTCGAAAGTTTCGATGGTTACGTCCAGTTCATCATCCAGGCGCGCCGCGGCGACGAATTCGATCGCCAGGTCGCGCACCACGAACAGCACGCCGGACTCGTCGCGCACCCGCTGCTGCTGTACGCCGCGCGCGCGCAACCATTCGCTGCGGCTGCGCTCCAGGAAGCGCAGGTAGCTGGCGTGATAGACCACGCCGCCGGCGTCGGTGTCTTCCCAGTAGACGCGCACCGGCCAGGTGAAAACGGGGTCAGAGTCCATTTTCCGGACCCGCCCCGAGGATGTCCGCCACGCCCAACCGGAAAATGGACTCTGACCCCATTTTCACGACGTGCCTCCCGTTTCCTGTTCCGCGTTGCCCGTTGCCTGCGCTTCGAACAAATCCTCGACCTGCGCGCGTCGCGGCGGCTTCAGGCCAAGATGCCGGTACGCCTTGTTCGTGACCATGCGGCCACGCGCGGTGCGCATCAGGAAGCCCTGCTGGATCAGGAACGGTTCGAGCACGTCCTCGATCGTGCCGCGCTCCTCGGACAGCGCCGCGGCCAGCGATTCGACGCCGACCGGCCCGCCGTCGAAGTTGTCGATGATCGTGCCGAGCAGGCGGCGGTCGAGCGCGTCGAAACCCTCGTCGTCCACTTTCAGCATCTGCATCGCCGCGGCGGCGACCGCGCGCGTGATCGCGCCGTCGGCCTTCACCTGGGCGAAGTCGCGCACGCGCCGCAGCAGGCGATTGGCGATGCGCGGCGTACCGCGCGCGCGGCGCGCGATTTCCGCCGCGCCATCGTCGGCGCAAGCGATATCCATGATGCGCGCCGAGCGCTTGACGATCGCGGCCAGTTCCGCTGGCGTATAGAACTCCAGGCGCTGCACGATGCCGAAACGATCGCGCAGCGGGCCGGTCAGCAGGCCGGCGCGCGTGGTCGCACCGACCAGGGTAAAAGGCGGCAGATCGAGCTTGATCGAACGCGCCGCCGGGCCTTCGCCGATCATGATGTCGATCTGGTTGTCCTCCATCGCCGGATAGAGGATTTCCTCGACCACCGGCGACAGGCGATGGATTTCGTCGACGAACAACACGTCGCGCGGTTGCAGGTTGGTCAGCAACGCGGCCAGGTCGCCGGCGCGCTCGATCACCGGGCCCGACGTGCTGCGCAGGTTCACGCCGAGCTCGTTGGCGATCACGTGCGACAGCGTGGTCTTGCCCAGGCCAGGCGGGCCGAAGATCAGCACGTGATCGAGCGCCTCGCCGCGGCGCCGGGCCGCCTCGATGTAGATACCGAGTTGCTCCTTCACCGCCTGCTGGCCGAGATAGTCGGCCAGCCGCTGCGGGCGGATCGACGCATCTACGGCGTCGTCTTCGCGGGTCGAGCTGGAGGAGATGACGCGGGGATCGGTCATTGCAGCGCAGGCACGCGGGGCGAGAGACGAGGGGCGAGAAAAAGGCTGCAGCGCATGCGGCATTATGACAGGGGACACCAGTCCCTGCCATACGTTACACATTTATACTTTGCGCGCCGGGCGACGCCGCGGCATAGCCTCTCGCCCCTGCTTCAATCAGATCTCCACCTGTGTGCCGAGTTCGATCAGGCGATTGCCGGGAATGCGGAAGAACGCCGTGGCCGAACTGGCGTTGCGGGCGAGGAACGCGAACAGCTTGTCGCGCCACAGCGGCATGCCGGGGCGGTCGGTGGCGACGACGGTCTCGCGGCTGATGAAGAACGTCGTGTCCATCATGTCGAAGTTCAGGCCCTTCGCCTCGCAGCGGTCGAGCGCCGCCGGGATGTCTGGATCCTCGGCGAAACCGAAACGCACCACGACGCGGAAGAATTCGTGGCCGAGCGCGGTGATCTCGGTGCGCTCGCCGTACTCGGCGATCGGCTGCTCCAGCGTCTCGACCGTCATCAGCACGTTGCGCTCGTGCAGCACCTTGTTGTGTTTGAGGTTGTGCAGCAACGCGTTCGGCACGCCGTGCGCGTTGGCGGTGAGGAAGATCGCCGTGCCGGGCACGCGCAGCGGCGGGTGCGAGGTGACGCTGGCGATGAACGGTTCGAGCGCGAGTCCCGATTGCTTGAGCTCGCGCAGCACCAGGTCGCGGCCGCGGCGCCACGTGCTCATGATCGTGAACATGGCCAGACCGAGGACGAGCGGCAGCCAACCACCATGCTCGACCTTGTCCGCGTTCGCGCCGAGGAATGCGCCGTCGACGAGCAGGAACAATCCGCCGAGCGCGATCACGCGCCACCAGACCCAGTTCCACAGCTTGCGAAACACGAACATCACCAGGATCGAGTCGATCGTCATCGTGCCGACCACGGCAATACCGTACGCGGCGGCGAGATTGGTCGAAGAACGGAACCCCAGCACGACGGACAACGTCAGCACCAGCAGCGCGCGGTTGATCCACGGCAGGTAGATCTGACCCATCGTTTCGGCTGAGGTGTGGCGCACTTCCATGCGCGGCAGATAGCCAAGCTGGATCGCCTCGCGAAACACCGAGAACGCGCCGGAAATCACCGCTTGCGAGGCGATGATCGCCGCCATCGTCGCCAGCACGGTCATCGGAATCACCAGCGCCTGAGGCAACATCTGATAGAACGGATTGCTGGCCGCGGCCGGGTTCGCGATCAGCAGCGCGCCCTGGCCGAAATAGTTGATCACCAGCGCCGGCAGCACGAAGCTGAACCAGGTCAGGCGGATCGGTCCCTTGCCGAAGTGCCCCATGTCGGCATACAGCGCCTCGGCGCCGGTGATGCACAACACGACCGTGCCGAGCGAGAAAAATGCGGTCCAGCCGTTGTCGCTGAAGTAGCGGATCGCGTAGTACGGCGACAGCGCCTGCATCACCGACGGATTGCGCGCGATGTGCAGCAGACCGAACACGATCAGGCTGCCGAACCACAGGATCATGACCGGACCGAACACTGCGCCGACCCTGCCGGTGCCGTGACTCTGGAAATAGAACAACAGCACGATGATGATTGCCGCAAGCGGCACCATCCAGTGCGACAGTTGCGGCGCGGCGACGCTGACACCTTCCACCGCAGACAGCACCGAGATCGCCGGCGTGATCACGCCATCGCCGAAGAACAGCGAGGCGCCGAACAGGCCGAGGATCATGATCACCCAGCGCGCGCGCGGATTGCCGCGCATCGTGCGCTGCGCCAGCGCGCTCAGCGCCATGATGCCGCCCTCGCCCTTGTTGTCGGCGCGCATGATGAAGCCGGCATACTTGAACGCGACGATCAGGATCAGCGACCAGAACACCAGCGACAGCACGCCGAGCACGTTGCCGGGGGTCGGTGCGATGCCGTGCTCACCGAACGTCTGCTGCATCGTGTACAGCGGACTGGTGCCGATGTCGCCGTAGACCACACCGAGCGCGCCCAGCGCGAGGCCAGCAAAAGCCTTGCGCCGCTCCGCCTGGGTGCCGGTGATGTTTGCCTCGTTCATCGTGCTTCCTATCGCAACGCCAGCTTCAGCGCCTTGCGGATGATGGTTTCGGCGCTGTCGCCGGGCTGCGCTGACTCTTTCACCAATCGTGCCACTTCGGCGGGTTTGTAACCGAGCTGTTGCAGCGCGACCGTGGCCTCGGCCTGCGGATCCTTCGACACGGCGCCATCGAGGCCGATGCCGGGCATGCTCAGCGCGTCGGCGGCGACGCGGTCGCGCAACTCGACCACGATGCGTTCGGCGGTCTTCTTGCCGATACCCGGAATGCGCGTCAGCGCCGCGATGTCGCCGGCATGCACCAGGCGCGCGAATTCGTCGACCGACGCGCCGGACAACACTGCTAGCGCGATCTTCGCGCCGATGCCGGTGACGCGCTGCAGGTTGCGGAACAGCGCACGTTCGCTTTCGCGCAGGAATCCGTACAGCGCGACCGTGTCTTCCTTGACCGCGTAGTGCGTGAACAGCGCGACTTCACGCCCGGTTTCGGGCAGGTCGAACAGGGTCGACATCGGCGCCTGCAACTCGTAACCGACGCCGCCGACATCCACGATCAGCCATGGCGGCTGCTTGGAAACCAGCGTTCCCTTCAAGCGGCCGATCATCGGCGTCGCCTCCATGCGCTGCGGGGAATGCCGATGCGTTCGATGCTGGCGCGCGTGTGCGCGTGCGTGAGCGCCACGGCGAGCGCATCGGCCGCGTCCGCCTGCAGCTTCTGCGAGATGTTGAGCAGCACGCCGACCATGTGCTGGATCTGCGTCTTGTCGGCGGCGCCGCCGCCGACCACGGCCTGCTTGATTTCCTTCGGCGCGTATTCGGTCACGCTCAGGCCCTTGTGCACGGCGGCGCAGATCGCCGCGCCGCGCGCCTGGCCGAGCTTGAGCGCGGAATCCGGATTGCGCGCCATGAACACGCGCTCGATCGCGACCTCGTCTGGCTTGTGCTCGTCGATCAACGCGCACAGTTCGTCGAAGATCTGCTTCAGGCGCAGCGGGAAGGTGTCGTTGTCGAGCAGCGCCAGCGCGGTGTGGAACACGTGACGATGACGCCCGGCGGCATCGGCGTCGATTACGCCGACGCCGGTTCGCTGCGAACCGGGATCGATGCCGAGGATACGCACGGAAGGCCTGGAACTAATGCCCGCGGACCGGAACTCGGCGGCGCTGCCGCCACGGAGCCGCAGGCGGCGACTGTGAAACATCACGCATGATTTTTCACGAATCAAGCTCGAATCGCGAAATTTTAGCACGCGGACGCAGCGTGTGCGTCGCACAAGCGCCGCCGGCGCGCCTGCTACACTGCGGACGCACAGGCGGAGCGCGGCTTGGATATCAAGGAAACGGGGATACTCGGGCCGGACCCGGGTGGCCACTGGTATTACCGCTCGAAGGCCGAGGCGGTCGAACGCTGCCTGCGCGGCGTCACCTGCACGACGTTGCTCGACGTCGGCGCGGGCTCGGGCTTCTTCAGCCGCCATCTGCTCACGCACACGGCACTGCGCACCGCATACTGCGTCGATCCCAACTACGAACGCGAATGGGGCGAGACGGTCGGCGGCAAGCCGTTGCATTTCCTGCAGCGCACCGACGGCGTCGATGCCGACTTGGTGTTGCTGATGGACGTCGTCGAGCACGTCGACGACGACGTGGCGCTGCTGCGCGAATATCGCGCCAAGGCGCGCGCCGATGCCGCCTTCCTGATCTCCGTGCCGGCATTCCAGTTCCTGTGGAGCGCGCACGACGTGTTCCTCGGCCACCGGCGCCGCTACACGTTGCACGGACTCGAAACCGCGGTGCGCAATGCGGGACTGCGCGTGGAGTTCGGAGGATATTTCTACGGCGCGGTTTTTCCGCTCGCCGTACTGGTCCGCCTGGCGCGGCGCCGCGCGCACGGTGCGGTGAGCTCCGATCTGCGCCCGCATCATCCGGCGATCAATGCGCTGCTGCTCGGCGTGTGCCGCGCCGAGCTGCCGCTGCTGCGCCACAACCGCCTGTTCGGCCTGACTGCGTTTTGTCTGGCACGGCGCGCATCCTAGTGCCGGAAACTGCCGCCGCGCAGGAATGCGATCGTGTGCTGCGCCGCTTCGTCCGAAAACAGCAAGCCGAAGTGCGTCGCCGCAACGACCGTATGGTCGTGCAACGCGGGCAGGTGTGTCTCCGCCACGCTGACCGTACCGTCGTGGGGCGAGGCGAGCGATCCGCTGAGCACGCCGATGCCGATCGGCAGCCGACCCGCGATTGCGCCCACCGCGCGCTGGAATGTCTGCTGCTGCAATCCGTCGCGCAACATGGCCGCGTTGCGGCCGAGCAGCAGGGATCCGCCGGGCAGGCGCGCCAAAGTGCGCGCCACTGCGCTGCCGCGCAACGGCGTGCCCAGGCACACGACGCGACCCGGCGGCAGATCGTCGGCCTGTTGCAGCGCCTGCAACGCGATCAATCCACCGAGGCTGTGGCCGACGTAATGCACTTCCGGCGCCGCCAGGCCGCGCACCAACGCCATCAATTGCGCCACGCTGGTCTGCGGATCGCGAAAGACACTCGAGTAGTCGAACAGCTCGACGCGGAAACCGGCCTGCTCCAGGCGCCGGCGCAACGCGGTCAGCGTGAATGCGCGCATCCATACGCCGTGCAGCAGCACGACGCGCGGCGTGTCGTCGCGCTGCACGTCCGCGGCGCTCATGTGCGCGCCTGCGCCGCCTTCGCATACACGCCGTGCAGCCAGCGCGCGATCCACGCCAGCGCGCTGAGTGCGAGCAGCACTTCGAACGCGCGATAGGGTATCGAATAGCGCGGCTCGGCCTGCAGCACGTCGTGCATCGCGGTCACATACGCCACCAGCCACGCGCTCGCGCCGAGCGCAAACGGCACACGCAGGCGCCACCCGGCAACGAGGCAAGGCAGCGCGGCGGCCAGTGCAAGCAGGAACAGCCAGGGATTCGCGGCGGCGAAAAACGCGCGCATGCCGCGCAACATCGCGATGCGCTCGAACGGTGAGTGGGTGGTTTCCAGAAAGTAGATGTCGCCCGCGCCGATGCGGATGCCCCAGTCCCACAGCAGGAACGGTTTGTCGAGCAGATACCAGCGCGTGTAGTACGCCGGATCGAGTGCCATGCGCGCATGCATCGCGGCGAATCCCGCGTCGCGATCGGCCAGGAAGGTGCGCTCCTCCTCGCCCTCCGCGGCGACGATCTGCGCGGAAATGTCGTTGTCGAAGCGCGTCGCCAGCGCGAGCAGGAACTGCGGCCACGATCCCTGTACGAAATTCTGCTCGGCGCGCTGCAGTGCGCCGTGCGTCGGCGCCGGCAGCGACGCGTTGCGCAGGCCCCAGCCGAGCGGCCCCAACGCAAACAGCGCCAGCAGCACCAACGCGCAACGGCGCGCACCGCGCCACGCCAGCAGCCACGCAGCGAGCAGCGGAAACAGCGCAATGATCGGATTGACCAGGTAGGCGCAGGCGAACGTGGCGCCCGCCAACGCCGCGAGTCCCGCGCGACGCGACTGCTCCGCGGCGGCCAGCAGCAGCACCGCCAGCAGCAGCAGGGTGCCGAACAGGGTTTCGCTGAGCAACGTCGCGCAGAACACGATCGCGTGCGGCCACAATGCGAGCAGCAGGCCGGCCGCGAGTGCGGCTCCGCGCGGCAGCCAGAAGCGCGCCAACAGAATGACGACTAGCACGCCGAGCGCGCCGCACACGGCCTGCAGCAGATACGCGATCGTGATCCAGCGCGGTGGTTCGAATGCCATTTCCAGGCGGCCGCGATCGGCTTCGCGCAAAACCAGACGCGTGTCTCCGGCCAGGCGCATCGCGCCGGCCAGCAGCAACGGATAACCCGGCCCGCGATAGCTGTCGGCTGCGACCGGGCCGGATCCCGGCAACGTCGAGGAAAACGTGCCGGCCGTATCGAGGTTCCAGGCATACAGCACGTAGTCGTTGCTGTCGCCGCGAATCGGTATTTTCACCTCGGCGTCGAATACGTAGAACACGCGCAACGCCAGCGCGAGCAGCACGATCGCGGTGCTCAGCCAGGCGAAGCGGCGCGCCGATGTGCGCGGCGCGCTGTCTGGCGCGGGCGCCGGCGCGTTCACGCCTTCAGCGGCTTCACCACGCGCACGTGCAGTTCCTGCAACTGCGCTTCCGGTACGTTCGACGGCGCCGCCGTCATCAGGTCCTGCGCACTGGCGGTCTTCGGGAAGGCGATCACGTCGCGGATCGATTCGGTGCCGGCCATCAATGCGGCAATGCGGTCGATGCCGAACGCGATGCCGCCGTGCGGCGGCGCGCCGTACTTGAGCGCCTCGAGCAGGAAGCCGAACTTCGCTTGCGCTTCCTCCGCGCCAATGCCGAGCAGTTCGAACACGGTGCTCTGCATCTCGGGGCGATGGATACGGATCGAGCCGCCGCCGATTTCGTTGCCGTTGAGCACCATATCGTAGCCGCGCGAGACGGCGCTGCCCGCATTGGCCTTCAAGTCGGCGATGTCGTCGACCTTCGGCGCAGTGAACGGGTGATGCAGGGCCACGTGGCGCTTCGCGTCGTGGTCGTACTCGAACATCGGGAAGTCGGTGACCCACAGCGGCTTCCACGCGTTCTCGACCAGACCGTTGTCGCGCGCGACCTTGATGCGCAGCGCGCCCATGAAGTCGCTGACCGTCTTGTACGGGCCCGCGCCGAAGAAGATCACGTCGCCGGTTGCAGCACCCACCGCGTCGAGTACGCCGTTGAGTGCCGTGTCGTCGAGGAACTTGAGGATCGGCGAGGTCATGCCCTCGCGGCCCTTGGCCAGATCGTCGATGCGGATCCAGGCGAGGCCCTTGGCGCCGTACTTGGCGACGTGCACGCCGAGATCGTCCAGGTACTTGCGCGGCTGCTTCGCGCCATCCGGCAGACGCAGCGCGACGACGCGGCCGCCCGGATCGTTCGCCGGACCGGAGAACACCTTGAACTCGACGTGTTTGACTTTTTCCGCAATGTCCACAAGTTCCAGATGTATACGCAAGTCCGGCTTGTCCGAACCGTAGCGGCGCATCGCCTCGGCATAAGTGATGCGCGGGAACGGCTGCTGCAGTTCCACGTCGACGACCTGCTTGAACACCGCGCGGATCATGTTCTCGACCGTGTCCTGCACGTCGCGCTCCTCGACGAACGCGAACTCCATGTCGAGCTGCGTGAATTCCGGCTGGCGATCGGCGCGCAGATCCTCGTCGCGGAAGCAACGCGCGATCTGGTAGTAGCGGTCCATGCCGGCCATCATCAGGATCTGCTTGAACAACTGCGGCGACTGCGGCAGCGCGTAGAACTCGCCGGCGTGCACGCGCGAGGGCACCAGATAGTCGCGCGCGCCTTCCGGCGTGGCCTTGGTCAGGATCGGCGTTTCGATGTCCTGGAAGCCGCGCGCATCCAAGTGATGACGCAACGCCGAGACCAGGCGCGTGCGCATGCGCAGTTTGCGCTGCATGTCGGGACGGCGGATGTCGAGATAGCGATAGCGCAGGCGCGCATCCTCGCCGACCGCGTCGTCGAGCATGAACGGCAGCGGCGCGGCGGCATTGAGCACTTCGACCGTCGTCGCGACGACTTCGATCTTACCGGTGCGCAAGCGGTCGTTGACCTGACTCGCCGGACGCGCGCGCACTTTGCCGGTGATGCGCAGGCAGTACTCGTAGCGCACGTTTTCGGCCGCAGCGAACGCGGTCGCGTTGTCCGGTTCGATCACGACCTGGACCACGCCTTCGTGGTCGCGCAGATCGATGAAGATCACGCCGCCGTGATCGCGGCGCGTGTCGGCCCAACCGCACAGGGTGACGTCACGGTCGGTCAGGGTCTCGTCGACGAGACCGCAGTAGTGGCTACGCATGCAGTAATCCCGCTTGATTTCATTTGGGTATCCGCCACGCGGCGCGCCGGGTTTGACCTCGGTGCGCCGTTCGAAGCGCGGAAAGACCCGCAATCCTACGGAGGATTTTGCTGCATCGCAAACAAAACGCCCGCCGGGAGGCGGGCGCTGCGCTTGAAGCGTGTGGCCGAAGCCGGCCGTTTGACGACTTTCGCCATCGGATCGATGGCTGGAATGAGGCCTAGCGCCAACGCCGATCGATCGTGAATACCCCGGCGCAGCCCTGCACGACCCAGATGCCGGCGCGGTTGAAGCCCCACGTGCGCCCTTCGACGCACGGCGAGCCTGAAGTCTGGCGCTCCAGATAGGCACGCCCGCCACCGCCGAGATCCACGCCGCAGAAGTTGTACTGGTAATCCTGACTGGCGCAGCTGATTGCGAAGCGCTGGTCCCAGCTCGGCTCCGGACGCCAGCCGCCTTCGTAGCCGTAGCCGCGATCGTCGTCGCGGTGATGCCGCCGACCGGCCTCGACGAAGGTACCGCCGCAGCCGCGATCAACCCACAAGCCGCGCCGGTCGATGCCCCAGTTCTGGCCGCGGATGCACTGCGTGCCGGACAGCTGGCGTACGATGCGCGCGTCGCGCCAATCGACATCGCAGCGCGTGTAGTTGTAGTTGCGACTCTGACAGTCGACCGATTCCTGCGCGCGCAGTCCGGCTACCGGCAGCATGAACAGGACCAACAGCGAAATTGCAGCGAACCATCGCATTGACATGATCTTCCTCCTCGTTGGCGGATACGGGCCGCCACGCTTGGAGTTTAATCGCAATCAACGCCCAAAAAAAATCGAAAACCGTGCAGTT
>Ga0157378_10000333_pt1 | contig 46410 bp, 44 predicted proteins | sample M65metaG_FD_115309 | JGI IMG/M metagenome (GOLD analysis project Ga0157378, IMG submission 115309) | Miscanthus rhizosphere microbial communities from Kellogg Biological Station, Michigan, USA - M6-5 metaG | ecosystem: Host-associated > Plants > Roots > Rhizosphere > Soil | place: USA: Michigan... | reverse complement strand
CGGACGCAACTTTCTTATATAAAATGGTTGATTTTAACGACTCAGAAGTTCTTGCAGCGTCTGCGGATGGACTATTATTAGTTAACAAAAATGATCTTACACACAAAGCCATTCCTTTGGTTATTCCTGGTAGGCAAGGAAAAGGGATAAGAGATATATTTATCACATCACCATCGGAAGTATTGCTTGCCTGTTCCGTGGGCCTCATCTATATTGATCCCCGCACCTGGAAGATAACAAAGTACACGCAGTCTTTTGCACGGGACAAGAAATATTCTTACGCGTATGTACATTGTATTTACAGGGACAGGTCAGGCAATTTATGGTTCGGTACTAATGGAGATGGCTTGAAAAAAATGACCGCACCCTATAAGAAATTCAGGTTCTATTCTTCTCACAGTGATAGTGGCAATATTGTAAAAGCGATCTATGCAGATAGGACACGTCTTTATGTCGGATATTATGGGAATAGCCTTGACGTATTTGATAGGAAAAATGGTTTTGTAAAGAATGTCGCGTTGCAATACTCATCTGTAGCACTGAAACATATTTACGCAATAACAGCTGCAGACAGCAGTACTTTATTACTTCATGCGGCGAACCAAAACATGATCTATTCATACCCGCTATCCGGCGGTAAGCCATCACCATTCTCGCCTGGTGTCAGTAATATTTTGCCTGGTTATGAACGTATAACGAATGTTTACCCGTTCTTTCTGAAGTCCGGCCATTTCGTTTATTCTGATCTGGCAGATTACCTTATTTCCTTTGATGTTTCTGCTGCAAAAGTAAAGCCTTTTATAGTGCACCAGTTTACCGGTGAGATGCTTACTTGTGCGTTTAAGGACAGTAAAAGGACAATGTGGGCAGGCAGCATCAATGGAGCTTTTTATTTAGATGGAAATGCATCACAGAAAGTAATGCTACCGGAAATAGTACAGGTCAAGTGTATTAACGAAGACAATAGCGGAAACGTTTGGATTGGAACAATAAAAGGCATTTATGTTATCGACAGCAATAAAAAAGTAGTGAAGCACTACACTGAAAGCAATGGTTTAAGCAACAGGTTCATCTACGGTATACTACGTGATGATGATGGTAATATGTGGATCAGCCATAACAAGGGAATAAGCGTATATAGGACGGCTTCAAATTCTTTCAGGCATTATACCAAAGAAGATGGCTTGCAATCTAATGAGTTCAATACAGGGGCATATTTTAAGGCAGAGGATGGGACGTTATTTTTTGGGGGCATTAATGGTACAAATGGTTTTTACCCCAAGGAAATTACTGACAATCCAAATAGGCCGGAAGTGAAGATCACCAACATTAAACTATTTGACCTACCAATGAAAACCGATGTTGCCTATTGGAATGTGCATACGATAACATTACCATACACAGGCAATAGCATCAGTTTTGAATTTGCAGCGCTCGAATATACCGATCCCGGAAAAAACGAATATGCGTACATGATGGAAGGATTGGATAAGGATTGGATAAATGCCGGAGATAAGCGATTTGCAAGGTATGCAGCAATCCTACCAGGGCAATATGTATTTAAAGTAAAAGCTTCTAATAATGACGGTAAGTGGCAGGAAACGCCAACGACAATTTTTATAACCATCATTCCTCCTTATTGGCAGCAGTTGTGGTTCAGGATATTGACTGTTTTATTTTTTATAGTGGCTATTGCGGGCACTATTGTAAGGATACAACGTCAAAGACACAAACGGCAAATACGCTCGTTAGAGTTGCAACAAAAGATACAGTTGGAACGAGAAAGAATATCCCGCGATCTACATGATACGGTGGGCACCCAGCTTAGCCTTATCAGTAACAATATAGACTGGGTGGCTCATCCTGTAAAAGAAATAACTGAAAATGAAAAAACTGAAAAGCTGCAGTTTGTTAATGAAGCTGCGCGTGATATAATAGCCACCCTTCGGGAAACGATATGGGCGCTCAATAAGGAGCAAATAAAGCTTCAGGAATTCTCCGATAAACTGAAAGGATTTGTGCAAAAGCAGCTGGCTATATATCCCCAGGTAAAACTGAATTTTAAAGAGGCAATAAATGCGACGGTTATCCTGGGACCATCAGAGGCGCTCAATCTTTTCAGGATATGCCAGGAAGCTATTGCCAATTCATTAAAATACGCAGGTGCCACTGAATTGAAAATAAAGATCGAAACTGCAAATGACAAATACAAAGTGAGTATTGCAGATAACGGAAAGGGGTTTGATCTGAACTCAATTGACCGATTACTTCAGAATGGAATAAAAAATATGAAGTACCGTGCGAAAGACATAGGAAGTGAAATTGAGGTGAAGACTGGAGAAAATGAAGGCACGAAAATAACCGTGACAAAAAAATAAGGTATATGCTGTATTTAGATTACTGGTGAGGGCAATTAATTTTGTTGTATGGTTTATAAGATCGCAATAGTAGACGATAAGTCGCAGAACCTGGTTTCTCTCTCTCAAAAGATCAATTATTCGGGAGAAGTTGAAGTAGTTTTCCTTGCCTGCGATGGAAATGATTTTTTGGAGCAGTTAAAGAGATTGCCGGCAAATAAACATCCACAACTGGTTCTCATGGACATTGATATGCCTGATATGAACGGCATAGAGGCGGTCAGAAATGCACATGAACTGTACGGAAATATGAAATTTGTTATGCTTACGGTATTTGATGACGATGATAAATTATTTGACGCAATTCAGGCTGGTGCAGACGGTTATCTGTTGAAGGAAGAAAGGATAGATGCGATAATCAATGCTATTAAAGAAGTTATTGAAAAACAAGGTGCACCAATGTCTCCGAGTATCGCGCGAAAGGCGCTGAACCTGCTTGTCGGTAATAAAAGAGACGGAAAGGAAACTCCTCAAACGGTCCTTAGCTCAAGGGAAATGGATATTCTCAAGGGATTAGTTGCCGGGGATGATTTTCGTAAAATAGCTGACGACTTATTTATTAGCCCACATACTGTTAAGACACACATTGCCCACATTTATGATAAGCTGCATGTAACATCAAAGGTACAAGCCGTAAAACTGGCCCTTAAGAACAAGTGGGTGTGAATCCTCTCCTCCGTGAAACGGAGACATCTTAACCGATAGCAGTGTGCAAACGTCTTTCAGTTTATTATTAATTTTCTTTATTTTCCTTCCTTAACCCCTCTCGTCCGTGAAAGAGAGGCGTCTTTACCGATAGCAACAGGATATCAATCGTGAAAAAAGCGAAGGCTCTTTTTCGGGAGCCCTGCCTAGAGTGGACAGGGGAAATGTCGAACCAAATCTTCGAAGATTTGATAAAAATTTATAAGGTGGCTATGAAACTGAAGATATAGATATATAGCTGTTTTTGTGTTCTGTGGATTATTCGGTGAAGTTATCAATTAAGATTTTGATGGCGGACTGAATGTCGACTAATTTGTTAATTGAGGCACCCAATGTTCCTCTTAACTGGTTTAGCCTCCAATCATCAGACTTTGTGGTTCCAAGCGTTTTTTTTTGCTTTTTATCCATCAATTTTAAAACATCAAAATTATGATTCAAACCCCTAAGATCATCTGCGACTTTGAATGTATCCATTCTCAACGCATTTGCCTTATTTGAAACATAGTTAACCAAGTCGCTTTGATTTTCTAAAGAAACTTCATAACCTGTAGCATAGTGTAGAAAAATCTCAATCCGAGATATTAGATCGAAACTCGGAACTTTTGGTGATCTATCATCAATAATATATTTTATAGTCATCCCATCAACACCTACCTTTTCACCAAATATAGCGGAACCCCTATGGCCGACAAATTTAGTTAAGCTTGGCCTTAGCCTTTCTACCTTCTCTTCCTTTGTTTTTAATAACTCTTTGTCTATATAATTCAATTTGTCTTTATTGGGCCAGTTATCAGAAAAAAGAAAATCGATATCCCCATAATTCAAACCAATTGTGTAAGCTAAAAATGGGCGCTTAATAATTTCCCCCTTTAACCTGAGCCATTTTGTCTTTTCGCTACCGTTAAGTTCCATAATGTAAGATTTGCACGACACTAAAATAAGAATATGATTACCATATTTCATTTTTTAAGGTTCACTTCATACATACAAATCGGATAGTCATATTACAATCAAAAATTCACTATATTTAGCGATGACTTTTTATGAACTTTCTTTGCAGTTTAAGACAGCGAAACCTTTGATTTTGCTGAGGGCAAAGAATGCGCCGTTTATGTTGTCATTTTTCTATAGGATTTTCACCGATTCACATATAACGACTGTTACCAATACTGAGCTTAGAAGTAAATTGGAGGGCTATCTCGAAGATTTAGAATACTTAGAGAATGATGAGGAGTTGGAAGCCTCTTCACTCTTTGATGATAATTCTCTAAAGGCAGCACAGTACATAGAAAAGTGGAGCAACGCTGGCTTTTTAAGAAAGTACCCAAACGATGAAGGAGAGGACCTGCATGAGCTTACCAGCGACACAATGAAAGCCATGAAGTGGATACAAGATTTGCAGCAAAGAGAATTTATCGGTACAAATAGTCGTTTTAGGGACATTTTTTATAAGCTTAAAGAAATAATCGAGCAGACAAATGAAAATACTGAGGCAAGAATTGAAGAATTGGAAAAAAGAAAATGGGAAATTGAAAATGAGATCAACTTACTGAAGCTCGGGAAAAAGCCATTGGTCTTTGACGATACAGAAATAAAGGAACAGTTCTATGAACTGAATAAGATGGCCAGAGAGTTATTAAGCGATTTCACCGAGGTTGAACAAAATTTTGAGCAAATACGCAAGGAAATTCAGCGAAAATATACCGAAAAGGATATCGTTAAGGGCTCTCTGTTAGTATTTGCATTGGACGCATTGGATGAAATTGAAGTTAAAGACCAAGGAAAAAGCTTTAAGGCCTTTTGGGAGTTCTTGATGGATGAAAGAAAACAAGAAGAGTATAGTCATTTGACAGAGCAGCTATATCGGTTGTTGAATGATCGGAATATCGAATACAACAACGACCGCTTTTTAAAAAACTTAAAAAGATATTTACACGCATCCGGCAAAAAGGTAATTGAATCTAACAAGAAACTCAGCGAGAAAATCAGCAGAGTTCTTTCCGAAAAAAATATTATGGAGAGGCGGCACGCTATTGAGCTTATAGGTGAGATAAAACAAATGGCTTATCTGCTTATAGATAAGTCAATAAGGGAAGACATAATTGAAGTCGAAGATGAACCAGCTATAAATCTATTTGATAGGTGGGAGTTAGGAGAGGAAAAAGATGATTCCCTACTTGTTCAATTTCCAGATGAAAATGGAGATGGTGTTGCTGATGTTGACTTTAAAATATTGTTTGACCAGTTTACAATTGACAAACGCAAATTGATAGGCCGGATAGATACCATGTTAAAAGAAAGTGATCAGGTGACACTTAAACAACTTACTGACCATTATGGTCTGGATAACGGCCTTAGTGAGCTTGTCGGTTATTTCTCGGTTGCATGTGACGAAAGCAGACACATCATTCTTGAAACTCCTGAACCGATAGTATTAAAGAATAAAAAGATTAATGTGCCAATGGTAATTTTTACAAAAGAAATATAGTAAATGGAATCGTCATCAACAACCGCTTTGTACGCGCATGTAATAATTAAGCTATTACAGGGGCCAATTTATGTAGATGAGAAAATCGTATGGAGAGACTTGCAAGCCTGGAAGTCTTCTATACAAGAATACTTTGGAAAAATTGGCATTGATCTCATAATTAATGAACCTGACGGTTTTGCAAGAATTGCTCAACCGGAGGCTGATGAAGAGACTGAAAACCCGCTACCAAGATTGATGCGGAAACAGACTATGAACTATGAAACAACCTTGCTCTGTGTGATATTAAGAGAGATACTGGAAGAATTTGATGTTGTAAGCGAAGGGACAAAACTGTTTCTCACCCAAAAAGAAATAAAAGAGAGGATTGAACTTTTCTACAAAGAACAAGCTAACAAAAGCAAATTGTGGAAGGAACTTTCAAAACCAATAAATAGTTTACAGAACATCGGTATTTTGAAACTAACTCGGGAAGACCCTGTAAACAAAGACAATAATCAATACGAGGTTAAGAGAATCATTAAGGCGCTGGTGAGTAACAAAAAATTAGAAGAGATTAGAGACAAGCTAAAAAACCATGTCAACTCTGTTCAACAATAATGTCTCAGAGAGCGGCTATCGCTTGCGCTATCTGGAGATATTCAACTGGGGCACCTTTCATGGAAAGGTATATCGTGTTGAGGCTAATAGCCGAACATCCCTATTAACAGGCGCAAATGGTAGCGGCAAGACAACGCTTATTGATGCTCTACTTACATTGTTAGTGCCAAGTAATAAGCGATTTTATAATCAGTCTTCCGGTGCTGAATTTAAAAAGGAGCGTGATGAACTCTCGTATTTTTGGGGATACTACGGTAAGACATACTCAGATTCAGATGAGAGGTCTCAAACTGAACAACTAAGAACTAAGTCAGACAACACGTATTCTGTCTTGCTTGCCTGTTTTCAAAATACCGGTACCCTACACACCATAACTCTTGCGCAGGTTCGTTGGTTTAACAATGGTGGTCTCAGGAAAGTGTTCATAGTATCCCCATACCAGCTAAATATCAATGAACATTTTGGTAAAGGTCGTTTCGATACTAAAGGGGAATGGAAAAAGAAACTAACAAAGCAATTTCCCAAAACCGACTTATTTGAGAGTTTTAAAGAATACTCTTCCCGTTTCAGCGAGATATTCGGTTTGAAGGAAAAGGCTCTTTCCCTTTTTAATCAGACTGTGGGAATAAAAGTGTTGGGTGATTTAACCACTTTTATCAGGCAGCAGATGTTGGAAGAGCCGGAAACTGAAGAACAGTTCAAAAATCTGCACGACCATTATACGGACTTATTGCTCGCTCATAAGGCCATCCAAAAAGATGAAAGGCAACTTGAATTACTTGACCCAGTCGTTCAAAACAAAAATGCTTTGACAGAGCTTTATGAGCATCGTTCTGTATTGAATTTTGTACACGAACAGTTGCCTTATTTTCTCAACAAGATAGAATACGATTTAATAGATGTCCATATAGATAATATTGCGAAGCAACTTGATTATTTCGAGAACGAGAAAAGAGGGTTGGACGATCAGATTAACAAGTTGTCGGAGGAACAGACACAGTTGATTACACAGAAAGCTTCATTGAATATTGATAGCCAAATACAACTATTACAAAAGGATATTTCGAGCGAAAAGGGAAAGCGAGACGAAAAAAAAGAAAATTGTGAGGTTTATTTAAGGTTTGCAAAAATCCTCGGATTGAAAACAAATCTCGACAATGAGGTTTTTCAAGAAAACAAGGTAATAGCTGATAAACTTAGTAATTCAATTGCAGAGGAATACGATAAGCTTGCCGAAGAAAGAACGGAATATAGAATAGACCGTGATGCCAAATCGAAGCAGATTGAATCTCTTCAAACCGAAATCAATTCCCTGCTGAACCGGAAAAACAGAATTCCTCGAGACTTGATTGAGGTCAGGCAAAGGCTTCTGAGCATTCTGGAAACCGGAGAGGATGAACTACCATTTGCGGGCGAACTGATTAAAGTGAAAGAAAGTGAGAAACATTGGGAAGATGCCATTGAAAGAGTATTGCATGGTTTTTCGATGAGGTTACTGGTGCCTGACCGTTTTAGCAAGTTGGCAAACCAATTCGCCCACTCGAATGATCTCGGTACAAAGTTGGTGTACGAAAAAATTGACAGACGCTCATTTGACACAATAGTCCGTTGGCCGAATGAATCACAAGCACTGATAAATAAAATTGAATTAAAAGACAGTGCATATAAAAAGTGGCTTGAAATACATCTATTAGAAAGGTTCAATTATCATTGTACCGATGATCTTGATGTATTCTATAATTCATCCAAAGCAGTTACATCGAACGGGTTGCTAAGGAATGTAAGCAGGCACGAAAAAGATGATCGTCCTGGAACTTGGAATAAATCAAAATACAGATTAGGTTGGGATAATAAAGAATCAATAAAATTCCTGCAGGATGAAAAGTACAAGTTGGAAGGTACTTGTAACCAATTGTCTCGAAAGCTTGAAAACATTGCTCCGACTATAAAATCTATTGAGGAACGAAAAACGGTTGTTGTTTTAATATCAAATGTCAAATCGTACAACGAGATTCACTGGCAACAACATGCTGAAAAAATTCAGACACTTGCTGCGCAGATCGAAGAACTAAAGAAATCATCAGATAAATATGAGACCATCTGCCTGCAACTTGATTCTGTAAATCAAGAATTAAAAATTAAGCGTGAAAAAAAGGAGGATGTCGCAAGTAGCCTAAAAAGTAGTAAACGTGAGCTTGACGAAAAGAATAAACGAAAGCTAAACATACAGTTTGATGGGCTGAAAGAGGAGGGCGTTTTGAGTATAGGAAAATATGTTAGTGATGAAAAAATAAGGAGCGCAAACCCTAACAATTTTGACCAGTTAGAAATCTTTAAAAAGGAAGTAGCTACCTCACTACGAATAAAGCAGGGGAATTTATCACAGACTGTTTCCAATAAGGAGTTTGACACTATAGGCTATATTAACGCATTCATTCACCCAGACGCTAAAATATTAAGGGAGTTTCCTGACTGGAGTGGGGATGTAATGAATATTGATGCAAACTTGAAAAGCCTCGAAGAATTGGAAGATTTACATAAGGCAATCAAAAACCAAAGGTTAGTAGAACACAAGCGACGCTTCAAGGAATACATGGATAAAAGTATGTTGGATGCTCTTACTAACTTTAGAACTTGGCTTATAAATGAAGAGGACAAAATAAAAGAGGTAATAGAAGAGCTGAACATACCATTAAGAAAGATAACATTCAACAAGCATCCGGATACTTATTTGCAACTTGAATACAGGACAACTAAGGAGCAGGAAATAAAACTGTTTAAAGAGCAGTTAAGTGCTACCATTCCAAATGCATTGGAATTTGCAACTCAAAAAGACGATACGTATAGAGAAGGTGTATTTCATAAAATAAAGGTATTGATTACCGATTTACAACAGGAGGAAGCATGGAGAAAAAAGGTTACCGATGTAAGGAATTGGCTTACTTTCAGTGCAAGAGAGTTTTCTGTTAATGAACATATGCCGGGTCAATTCCACGACAATACGGCGAGCTATTCCGGCGGACAAAAAGCACAATTCACCTATGCTATTTTAGGTGCCGCAATTGCACATCAATTTGGTGTTTTTCAGCCGGGCAAGCAGCATAAGAGTTTGCGTTTTATCACAGTTGATGAGGCATTTAGTAAGCTTGACCCAGAAAAAAGTCAGTTTTTAATGGAGTTTTGCGCACAGCTAAATCTACAAATATTGATTGTTACTCCCCTTGATAAGATAAATATTGCGGAACCCTTCATTAATGCTGTTCACTTTGTCGAAATAAAAAACAAGAACAACTCCATCGTTTACAATCTTACAATGGAGGAATACTATGAGAAGAAAGCTGAGTTTCAACAATTAGCCGAAAATATTGGATGATAACACCGAAAGAAATACGTCAAAAAGCAGAGAAATCCTTTTTTAAGATTGTGTCCTCGCAGTTACGTAGCGAAAGTCTCTTTCCGTGGTTAATACCGAGCAATAAGCAGATTACTGGTAATAATTATAGCGATTTAAAAAATGATCTTTTGCCATTATTTCAACAGTCGAAGCAAGTAAAGCCGAAGGGCTATACAGTTATTTGGAAGGAAAAAAAGATTAATGGTAGTGTGCAAAGTGTCCCCTCCAAAATTTACTTTGATAATCTTGATGACTTTCTTTTTTTTATCAACAAAGAGGGAGATTACAAAAAAATCATAGATGCTAAAGACAGAATTGTTGCTGAGTTTCCCAAAATTGAAGGATGGGTTAACGACAATTCTTCAATCTTACTTGAATTTTTTGAAGTATGGGATGACGTAATAAAAGTTTGCAAGTATTTCGTGGCGCATCCTTCGCCATACAACTATTATATTCGTGAACTGCCGATAGAGGTACATTCGAAGTTTATAGAGCAAAATTCCAGTTTGCTGACAAAGCTTCTCGACCGTTTGCTTCCGGATGAACAGGTAAACAGGAGAGCAACTGACTTTGCGACGAGATACGGCCTCCAGAAAGCAAATGTATACACACAAATAAGAATCCTTGACGAGGAGTTAAAATCCTCGCTTGGCTATGATGAGTGTTCACTTACTCTTGAGGACGCGGCCTGGTTACAATGGTTGCCCGAGAAAGTCTTTATAATAGAAAATCAGGTATGTTATTTGACGTTTCCGAAGGTGAAAAATTCTGTTGCAATATTTGGCTCCGGCTTCAAAAGCAGATTAAGTAAGCATTTGCCGTGGCTCGAAAATGCGAGGCTGATTTGCTGGTTCGATTTGGATACAGCGGGCTTTGAAATGTTGAACATGATCAGACAGCATTATCCAAAAGCGGAGAGCTTCTTTATGGATGAAGATACTTATTTCAATTTTAGAGATTTTGCGGTGACAAATAATTCAAAAAGAAAAGAGCTGCCGCTTCTTTTGCCCAGTGAACGGGAAATGTACGAATTCCTGCTTACAAATAATCGAAGATTAGAACAGGAACGGATTTCACAGCAGTTTATTTACAGGAGATTAGAGGGTGAGCTCATGATACGTTAAAACGGCAATTGATAAAACAGGCTTTTTTTACTCGATTTCAATAAAAAACGCTTAATCAAACAATCTGCTTATAATAAAAAAAACTATGCTAAGTTTGCTCTGAAATAAGGTTCTCTATGCTTAATTATAATGGTGAGTGGCGATATAGTAGTCCTGGAGCAATTCCATCGGCAGTAGATGTCGAATTTTCTCAATTGATAAAGCGAATTGCAAAGGATAAGCAAGCTGTTCTCGAACATTTTAAAAAGTATTTCGCATCTGCAGCAGGACAATCATCAGGGGAAAGTTCAAGCTTCAGTTGGGCTGCATCTGATCTGGACACTTACATGTCGAGTGCAGCAGAAAATGCTCCATTGTTTATTGAAGCCTTTTATGAGGCTTGGAGCTCATTGGGGAAGAGTTACCCTCCCATCAATATAAATGTCATTAACGGAATACTTGCGAAGCACAACAGTCGATATCAGATAAATGGAAATGATCTTGTTTATGATGGTCCACAAGTCGTAGCCTCTCCCGCCGTACCAAAATCTTTTCAAGAAAACGCAAGAGAAACAATCGAAAAATCGCTCGAAAAGGCAGACGAGCATTGGATGAACCTCGAATATAAGGCGGCGGTTCAGGAAATCCTTTGGTTACTTGAAACTATTACCACTGCATTCGACGGTGTTGACGCTGACGGAACGAAAATAGAAGGCAAATATTTTAACGACATAATCGGTAAACTGCGCAAGAGCAGCAGGGGGACAACCTTAAATCGAGTTATCGATTGGGTATTAGCATTACACGGATATTTATCAGCTCCATCTGGCGGCGGCATAAGACATGGTGTTCATCTTAGCCTTGGCGATGAAGTGACCGACAACGAAGCGCTCTTATATTACAACCTAATAAAAAGTTATATAGCCTACTTCATGGGAGAATATGAACGGCGACAATCTGCTGGAAAGGAAAAATCAGAACTTCCTTTTTAAAAGACCTCCTTCAGCTAAATATGTTCCTATTAAAATCTGAAGTCATTGAAGGTTTGTAAAAGCAATCACTGTTTTTTTTATAGTTGCAATGGTTCTTGAAATAGTTAGACGATTTTTTACCTAAGATGAATACCTTTGTTTATTGTGAAATTCATTGCCTGCATATTCTCAATCTACATACTGATCTTGTCCGGCATCCCTTGCTGCGCATTTGACAGTTGTAAATGCGTGGATGAAAAAACAGAGCAAAATACCCCGCCGGACAATCATCATGAGGAGAAAAAAGATGGCTGCAATAACTGCTCCCCGTTCTTTGCGTGTCATAATTGCTCAGGCTTTATTATTTCTGAGCCTTTTTTGCAAAAAATGCCTGAAGTCATCTACGAGGAAGTGGTGTATTATAGCTACCGTCAGGTTTTACAGTCTCAATATGAGCCGCACCTGTGGCAACCACCTGATTTAGCGTGAGCCTATTCTGATTTTAAAAGCGCAAAATATTTTGCGCTATTGGTTCACGTTAATAATTCACTCATAAAATGAAGTTGCTTTTTATGTTAGTAATGGCACTGGCTGCCACTACTAACTCGTATTCGCAAAACTCTTTCATCGCTTATATAAAGGCAGACAACTCGAAAGAGCCTTTAATCGGTGCCGTCATAAATATTCCCGGTACTGCAATAGGAGCTGTCGCTGACTTAAATGGCTTGGTCACACTGTCCAATGTACCAAACGGAAGTCAAATAGTCTATTACAAAGCTCTTGGTTATAAAGAACGATTTGATACGCTGTCTTTTCCATTAAGCAATGCCGATACTCTCGTCGTTTATCTTGAAGCAGAAGATAGCGAACTCGACGAAGTAGCAGTTAGCTCTACCCGAAGTAGCCGTACATTTCAGGATATACCAACTCGTATTGAATCGATCGGTGGAGAAGAACTTGATGAAAAAGGGAACATGAAGCCTGGAGATATTAGAATGCTGCTTAGTGAAAGTACCGGCATTCAGACGTTACAAACATCGGCAACATCTGGCAATTCCGATATACGAATACAGGGGATGGATGGCAGATACACGCAAATACTCAAAGACGGCTTCCCTCTTTACGCCGGATTTTCGGGTGGGTTAGGTTTGTTACAAACCCCTCCTTTGGACTTAAAGCGTGTTGAGATCATAAAAGGGTCGTCATCTACCCTATATGGCGGTGGGGCTATCGCAGGACTAATCAACCTTATCTCAAAAACACCTGCGAAAGAAAGGGAACTAAACTTTCTTATCAACGGCACATCAGCAAAGGGAATTGATATTAATGGCTTTTATGGGCAACGCTTTGGTAAAGTAGGAGTAACCTTATATACGGCCTATGATGCAAATGAGGCTTATGACCCTGCCTCAATAGTTTTTGCAGCTATCCCGAAATTTACCCGATACACATTTAACCCCAAACTATTCTTATATCCTACGAAAAACACGGACATAGTTATTGGATTGAATACTTCGTTTGAGAACAGGTTAGGAGGGGATATTTATTACATCCGGGGAACACATGATAGCCTTCATAGTTATTTTGAGGATAATAAATCTCAACGTATAAGTTCCGAATTAGAGGTTATCCATAGATTTAGTGAAGTAAGCCGATTAACTATAAAAAATAGTTTCGCTTATTTCAATCGAATAATAAATGCACCCGGTTATACTTTTAATGGTACGCAGAACAATTCATTTACCGAGGTTGTTTACTCAACTCACAAAAATAAATTGGAATGGGTCGCCGGCGCAAATCTATTTACCGATGGGTTCAAGGAAAGACAACTAACCATAACTCCTTTACGGGATTATCAAATTACCACTTATGGAGCGTTTGTGCAGAATACATGGGATATTAGCGAACGTTTTATTGCTGAGAGCGGCTTACGAGGCGACTATGTAATTGATTATGGGGCAATATTGCTACCACGCTTGTCACTGCTATACAAGGTCAATAAAAGCCTATCATCCCGTATTAGTGGCGGATTTGGATATAAGGCCCCAACTATATTTACCGAAGAAAGTGAACGGATTATTTACAAAAATGTGTTGCCGATAAGTAAGGACAGCAATAAACTTGAACATAGTTACGGAGGCAATGGTGATTTGAATTACAGAGCCTTATTTGGAGCCGGTAAAGTTAGTTTCAGCATCAACCAACTATTTTTTTATACGCATTTAAATACGCCGCTGATCCTAATGCCTGCTGGCGGCGGCATGTACCGCTTTGAAAACCTTGATGCTCATATTGATGCTTATGGCGCTGAAACAAACATAAAAATAGGCTATCGTGATTTCAAGTTATTTCTTGGCTACACCTATACTCATTCTCATATTCACAGTGGAACCGCCGTAACAGAGACGCCCCTTACTCCGAGGCATCACACCAATTCGGTGTTAGTATATGAAATAGAAGGAAAATGGAAAGTCGGGTTAGAAGGTTATTATTATAGTCCACAGAAGCTTAGTGACGGATCAACTGGAAGAGACTATTGGCTGTGTGGTGTAATGGCAGAGAAGATTTGGAAACATTTTTCGGTATTTGTCAATTTTGAGAACTTACTTGACAGCAGACAAACACGTTTCGGCACTATTTATACCGGAACAAATGAGAATCCGCAATTCACAGATATTTATGCCCCCTTAGATGGCTTTGTAATAAACGGCGGATTAAAGTTGAAACTCTGAAAAATCCCGAATTTGTGTTTCGTAGATGTAAACTTTTTGCAAAATCGGATAAGCGAAATTCCTTGAGATATTCTGACCTTTGCTGTCTAATATGAGTCAATCTTACCACTAAAAATGAACGCTATGAATTATCACGAAAACAAAAAATGTATTGAAGCATGTCTTGCCTGTGCGGCAATCTGTAATCATTGTGCATCTTCCTGTTTAAAAGAAGATGACGTTAAAATGATGGCAAGATGCATCCAACTGGATATGGAATGCGCTGCCCTTTGTTATGCGGCAGTTCAATTAATGAGTTTGGGAAGCGAAAAGGCGAAAGAATTATGCCGGTTGTGTGCCGAGGCCTGTGAAGCCTGCGCTAAAGAATGCGGCAAACATAATAATGAGCATTGTAAGGAATGTGCTGACGCTTGTAAAAAATGCGCCGAAGAATGCCGGAATATGGTTTGAGCAGATACAGGGACTATTCTGCGCGAATTATGTACCAATTAACTATAGTGAAAGACAATTAAGGACAATTAAAAGAACAGTCATGTTTTCGATTGATTTTGCATTATTTAGATAATATTTATACTTTTGCTAAACTGTTTTGAAGAAAATTATCTCCATAGCGCTATGCTTATTGATGTTACTCAACTTAACCGGGGTAACATTGAACGTAAGCTATTGCCCGATGAAGCACAAGACGACCTATTCGTTCAAGAAAGAAAGTTGCTGCTGCAAAAAAGCGAAAAAGGAAGAAGATGACAATTGCTGCAAAAACAAAAAAATTACTATTACCAAGTCCTTAGACAACTACAAGCAATCAAGCATACCCTCTATACAGAAACAGTTAGCTTTTGCCGACATCATACCTATACAATATGATTTTGAGTGTCAAGTACACCTAAAAAGCGTTGTTCCACAAACAACTTTGATCGTTAAGCCGCCAGGGCGATCTCTTGAGCGAACTATTCTTTATAGACAATTCCTGATTTGATTTCTCTTCTTATTAGCAAAGGCAATACTAATGCCTTTGAGCGACCATGCTATCGCTGGTCAGTTAATCCTTCAATTTTTTAAGGTTATTTAAAACCATTACGATGGTCGCGCTGGGATATTTCGCATCGCTGTTCATAGGTATATCATTAGGCATGATAGGTGGAGGAGGCTCCATCCTTACCATGCCCGTGTTGGTGTACTTATTCGGAATACCCCCTGTCTTAGCAACCTCGTATTCGCTGTTCATTGTAGGTGGTACAAGCTGTGTTGGAGCGGCAAGAAATATTATCAATAGGAATGCGAATGTCAAAACAGCGATATTTTTCGGTGCTGTGTCTATTAACACGGTGTTCTTGGTAAGGCAATACGTTGTTCATACAATACCCGAAAAGCTGATTACAATAAATGGAAACATAATCACTTATTCGCTTCTTACCCTAATCGTCTTTGGAGGTTTAATGGTTTTTGCGTCCACCAAAATGATCAGGAGCAAGGTAATTGCAGAAAGTGACAATGTAGATTCGGTATCAATACCCAAATTAATTATTACAGGGCTACTCGTGGGATTAATAACGGGATTTTTAGGTATTGGGGGAGGTTTCCTAATAATCCCTGCGCTTGTATTGGTTCTTAACCTGCCAATGAAACACGCGGTTGGTACGTCGTTAATTATTATTACACTAAATGCCTGTGCCGGCTTTTTGGGTGATATTGGTAAGGTAAAAATGGATTGGCAACTTTTAGTGCCGGTTACTTCCATTGCCATTATAGGTATGTTCATTGGTGGCTATCTAAATACCAAACTTTCATCTGGTATGCTCAAGAAAATATTTGGTTGGTTTATACTCTGCGTAGGCATTTATATTTTAATTAAAGAAGGTTTGCATTTGTCTTATTCAACATCAAAAACTAAATAAAATGGATAAACACTTGTTAGAAAATCCGATGACCTCTATTGTCGATGTTCGCACCGACGAAGAATTTAATGAAAGTCATTATCCGGGAGCAAAACATATCCCGCTCGATATGGTAGAGCAAAGAATAAATGAATTTAAGCAAATGTCCACCCCAATTATTCTCTATTGCCGCAGCGGAAACAGAAGTGGCAAAGCAATGGAAATTCTAAAACTTAATGGAATTACCGATGTGTATAACGGAGGAGGGCTAAATGATATGATTAATCAATAAAACAACCAATAAAAAACAAAGCAATGAAAGCAACGATCAAAATTTCAATGTTATTAGCGTTATGCTATTTCGTGTTCGGCATTTCAAATGTAAATGCCCAGGAAGCTACAAAAACGGAAACTTTTAAAGTGTATGGCAATTGTGAAATGTGCAAAGAGCATATCGAGGGTGCATTAAAAAAGAAGGACGGAGTATTGAAGAAGGAATGGAGCCCAAAAACAAAAATGCTAACAGTTACCTATGACCCGTCAAAAATTACTCTGACACAGATAAAACAGAAGATTGCTGACGTAGGATATGATACCGATGAAATACACGCAAAGGATGAAACTTACAGTAAGCTGCATAAATGCTGTCAATACGATAGGGCAAAAAAATAGCTATACAACATGGTAAGAAGGCTAATAGCATTATCATTTCAAAACCGATACATTGTCCTGTTATTCGGGCTTGGACTATTTGCATGGGGTATCTACTCCATGAATCAAAATCCTATTGATGCTATTCCAGACCTTTCAGAAAATCAGGTAATCGTTTTTACTGAATGGATGGGCAGAAGCCCACAGGTAATAGAAGATCAAATTACCTATCCGCTTGTATCAAATTTGCAGGGCATTCCTAAAATAAAGCACATCAGGGGCACATCAATGTTCGGGATGAGCTTTGTATATGTCGTGTTTGAAGACAATGTAGATATTTATTGGGCTCGCACCCGTGTGTTAGAAAGGCTCAACTATGCACAAAGGTTATTGCCCGAAGGAATAACTCCTACGCTTGGGCCTGACGGCACAGGCGTAGGACACGTTTTTTGGTACACGCTTGATGCTCCCGGCTACGACTTGGGCGAACAAAGAGCACTGCAGGACTGGTATATAAAATATGGCTTGCAGACTGTAAAAGGCGTAAGCGAAGTAGCTTCCTTCGGAGGTTTCCAAAAGCAATACCAAATCAATATTGATCCTAACAAGCTGAATTACTACAATATTTCGCTGAATGATGTATTGCATGCCGTAAAATCAAATAACAATGATGTAGGAGGGCGAAAGTTCGAGGTAAGCAATATGGGCTACATAGTGCGTGGACTTGGCTACATCAAAAACATGGAGGACGTAAAGAATATCCCAATTGGAAAAGACGGTACAACACCGATACACATAGCTGATGTGGCGACCGTTCAGATGGGTGGTGACTTACGTCTTGGGATTTTTGACGAAAATGGCGAAGGAGAGGTTGTGGGGGGCATAGTGGTAATGCGATACGGTGAAAATGCGGATGCGGTAATTAAAAACATCAAAATAAAACTCAATGACATTGCTAAGGGTTTGCCTCCGGGTGTAAAGTTCAAAACAGCTTATGATCGCAGCGAACTCATAGAGGCTGCTATTGCTTCTGTAAAGCGTAGTATTTGGGAAGAGATGATAGTAGTTTCAATTATCGTACTCATTTTCCTGTTTCACTGGCGTAGCGCCTTTATCATCATTATTCAGATACCTGTTTCTGTTGCAGCAAGTTTCATTTTGTTGCAGGCATTCGGCATATCATCAAATATCATGTCCATAACAGGGATTGCATTGGCAATAGGAGTTGTCGTTGATGATGGGATTATGATGGTGGAAAACGCTTACAGGCATTTAGCCGATGCCCAGGCACAAGAAAAATAGACTTATGAACGAGGAGAAAAAAATAAAGGAAGAAAAGCGATTGGGTATAATTGAAGCAGCTTGCCAGCAGATCGGTAAGGGAGCATTCTATTCTACCATTATCATCGTTGCATCCTTTCTTCCTGTCTTTATGCTTACGGGGCAGGAAGGGAAACTATTTTCCCCATTGGCATGGACAAAGACTTTTATCCTGTTTATTGATGCTTTTATTGCCGTAACGCTTGTTCCGGTTCTGATTTCATTTTTTCTGAAAGGAAAGTTCAAACCTGAATCTGCTAATCCTGTTAATAGGGGACTTCTGAAAATATACAGTCCTGTTGTGAAATTATGCCTCAAATGGAGGTGGCTGACTATTGCAGTAAATTTTGTTGCCCTTTGCATTGCAATCCCTATGATGCTTAGTCTTGGAACTGAATTCATGCCGCCGTTGGACGAAGGCAGCATTTTATTTATGCCTGTGACCCTGCCTGATGTTTCTAATTCGGAGGTTAAAAGAATATTACAGGTTCAGGACAAAATAATAAAAACTGTTCCTGAAGTAAAGAACGTACTCGGCAAGGCGGGCCGTGCAAGTACAGCAACCGATAATTCACCTATCAGTATGATTGAAACGATTGTACTGCTAAAACCTAAAAATGAATGGCGGGCAGGTATCTCTAAAGCGGATATAGTAAACGAGCTGAACGCCAAATTGCAAATTCCGGGTACGGTAAACGGCTGGACACAGCCAATTATTAACCGGATAAATATGCTTTCTACCGGTATCCGCACCGATGTGGGAGTAAAAATAATGGGTGATAATCTCGATACGCTCAATGCGCTTGCCCAGCGGATAAAGACAGAATTGACAGGTATGAACGGCGTGAAGGACTTGTATGCAGAGCCAATTACCGGAGGAAAATACCTTGATATTAAAATCAAAAAAGATGAAATCGGGCGCTATGGATTGAGCATAGATGATGTGAATATGGTAGTTGAATCGGCTCTTGGAGGCATGAAACTAACTACCACTATCGAGGGCAGGCAACGGTTTAGCGTTAATGCTCGTTTTGCAGAAGAATACCGGAATAGTATTGACAATATCAGGCGCACACTAATCAAAACTGCGGATTTCGGAACTATCCCCTTATCTGCTGTTGCCGACATCAGTATTTCAGACGGACCGCCAATGATACAGTCCGAAAATTCATTGCTGCGTGGGACCGTATTGTTTAATGTTCGAGGCAGAGATTTGGGAAGCACGGTAAAAGATGCGCAAAGAAAAATCAATGAAACGATCAATAGGCTTCCTCGCGGCTATTATATAGAATGGAGCGGACAATGGGAAAACCAGATAAGAGCGACAAAGACATTAAAGGTCATTATTCCAATTGTTGTACTGATTATCTTCTTAGTGCTGTACATGGTATATAAGTCCATTCGCGAAGCATTTTTCAGCCTTATAACAGTTCCATTCGCCCTTATTGGAGGAGTTTACATTGTTTACTTCTACCATGTCAATTTATCGGTTGCTGTCGCGGTGGGCTTTATTGCATTATTCGGAATTGCTGTTCAAACCGGGATATTCATGGTGATCTATTTGCATGAAGCAATGCACGAGTTGGTAAAATTAAAAGGCAATTCACGCGAAACTATTACGGACGAGGATTTAAGAGAGTATATATACAGAGGCGCATCCCAAAGGCTACGCCCTAAAGTTATGACAGTGTGTGTGGCGTTGTTTGGGCTGGTGCCAATTTTATGGAGCAATGGCGTAGGCAGCGATGTAATGATACCTATTGTGTTGCCGATGATAGGCGGTGTATTCACGTCGTCAATCCATGTGCTGCTCACTACACCTGTGGTATTTGAAATGGTTAAACAATATGAGTTGAATAAGTATGGGAAAATGGATATGGTCGAATCAGCAATAAAGCATTAGTAGATGACAGAGATTATTCTTTACAACAGGCAGTTTTTTAGGCGTTGCTTAGTAATAGCGACTGTTTTGCTGCTGCCAATCTATGTACAGGCGCAGAAATACACGCTAAACGATGTCTTGAATAAAATAGAGCAAAACAACCCATCCGTTCTTGCTTACCAAAACAGGATCAATGCGGCGAATGAAAATGCGAAAAGCGCACGGGCATGGGCTCCACCTAAAACCGCTGTGGAATGGGATATGCTCCCATACAACTTTGACTACAACAAAGGCAGTATGCTTCGACTGTCTGCAATGCAGGATTTTCCTAACGCTAAAAAGAACTACGCAAAAGAAGACTATATGAAATCAATGGCTGTTTCAGAAAAATATGCCGGTGAGTTTCATAAGGTGGAACTTTTTGCTGAAGCCAAAGAAGCCTTCTATAAAATCTACATCTCCCAGCGTAAAGTAGCCGTACTTCAGGAGAGCGGGAACGCCCTGAAGCTGATGATTGACTTGGGTACGAAGCAGATGGCCATAACGAAGGGTGAGTTAGCGCCTATTTACAGGCTTAAAGCACGACTGACTGAGAATGAAACTATGATTGTACATGAACAAAACATGCTGCTTTCTTTTCAGGCTACACTAAACTTCCTGATGAATGAAGACGTAAACCGAACGTTTGAAATTGATACTTCCGGGCTAATAAGAGACTATAGAGGACTAAACACCTTTTTGCAAATTGATTCATTGGATTGCAAGCGCAGTGACCTTATGAAAATGAATAGCGAGATAAATACTGCGAAGCTGAACCAAAGTTTTATCGCGCTTAGGAGCAAACCGGAATTCGGAATGAAGCTCGAACACTATCAACGGTTTGGAAGTATGCCAAATGCATTTGCTGTTACGGGAACTATGACGATCCCCTCCGCGCCCTGGAGTGCAAGAGGCTACAAAAGTGAAGTTCGGGCGTTGGACTATCGTATATCTGCTATGGAACAGGATAAAAAGAACATGGTGAACATGGCAATGCAGATGATAAAGATGTACTTGATAGAACTCGAATCGGAAAATAGAGAATTAGACAATTATTCCTTGAAGGTTATTCCGGCTTATAGAAAAAGCCTTGACGCCAACATTTTAGCCTACGGGCAAAATACAAATGATATGAACATGACTTTGATGGCATGGGATGACGTGCTTATGAGCCAGATGGAATATCTAAAGCATTTAGACACCTATTTTAGAATTCAGACAGAATATGAAAAAGAGCTTCAGATCAGATAGAATTTGGAAATCGGTCTTAGTTTTTTCGCGGAATGGCATTCTGCTGATATTCTTTTTGTTTTTCTCTTGCAATCAACACCCGGCAAAGGACACAAAACAAACCGCAGCAAAAAAGGAAATATATTATTGTCCTATGCATCCTGAAATACAGCAGGATCATCCGGGGCAATGCCCTAAGCCGGAATGTAAAGGAATGGAGTTGGTTAAAAAAGAACCACAGGACGAATTAGCCGCTGTTTTATCCGGAGTGAATTCATCTGTATTATCTGATGTAAAAACTATACACCCCGAAAATAAAGACGTGCCTATTTCCACTGAAATGCAAGGTTATATTGACTACGATGAACGTTCTGAGCATAACATAGCCTCGCGTTTCGATGGGCGTATTGAAAAGTTGTATATAAAGTACAATTACCAACCCATTCACAAAGGCGGCAGAGTGTTTGACATATACAGCCCGGAGCTGGTTACAGCACAGCAAAACCTTTTGTTTTTATTAAAGACGGATAAGGAATCAACAGACCTTATTGATGCTGCAAAACAAAAACTCAAAATTCTCGGAATGAATGATGAGCAATTGGATAAGTTGGCAATGAATCATAAGGTTCAAAATAGCGTTTCGGTCTTTAGCAAATGGGACGGCCATATACATGAAATGAAGAACGCTCCAAATGATAATTCTGCAATGGGTATGGAGCCAACCGGTACAAAGAGTATCTCTCAAACTCCAACCACCTCATCAACACCTCCTTTATCAGTAAAGGAAGGGATGTATGTAATGCGTGGGCAAACTGTGTTCAATGTCGTTGATGCACACAGAGTGGTTATAATGCTACAGGTCAAAACGCAGGATGTCCCAAATGTAAAAGTCAATCAGTCGGTCAGTTTGGAGATAGATGAAACGCCCAAGATGACGATGTCCGGTAAAATAGACTTTATTGAACCCGTGTTAAAAGCCGGATATAGAACAGTTATTGCAAGAGTATATATAGACAATAGTGAACACAAACACAAGGTAGGCACTTTGGTAAGAGGTTATATTAAGGGCGCAATGGTTAGTGGGTTATGGGTGCCTGCAAGCTCTGTGGTTGATTTAGGAAAGAACAAAGTAGTATGGGTAAAGAAGGAAGGCCATTTTATAGCCCGTAAAATTGAAATTGGAACTGTAACAAAGGATTGGGTTGAGATATTGGATGGTATTACTTCAAAGGATGAAGTTGCCCTTGAAGGACATTATTTAACCGATAGCGAGGGCTTCATTAAAACATCAGAGCAATGAGAAGTAGGAATTACATATTAGTGGTACGTTTCATTCTCCTGTTTTGCTTTTTGGCATTTTTCTCCTGCAAAAGCAAAAAGCAAGAACAAGTAAAGGAGAATGAATACTACGTGTGTTCGATGGATCCGCAGGTCATGGAGAAACAACCAGGCATGTGTCCTATTTGCAAAATGCCGCTTACCAAAGCGACTATAGACACCAAGCAAATGCAGGGTATTCAGATCAACGATGAGCAGGCAAAATTGGCAAACATAAAAGTAGAGCCTATCACACAATCTTCAATTGGCAGGAATACGGTGTTAAACGGGGTATTCGCTATTAACCAAAGTAAGACGGAACAAGTCAGCGCAAGAATAAAGGGAAGGATAGAACTGCTGTATTATAAAGTTTTAGGCACACGGGTGAATAAGGGTGACAAACTTTATGATTTGTATAGCCGGGAACTGCTGCAAGCGCAAGAAGAATATTTGTTGGCTATTGAGAAGGGCAAATTGCTAAAAACAGGTGGGCAGAATTTGGTGACGGCAGCAAGAAATAAACTTGAATTGTGGGGCTTAACCGAAGCTCAAATTGCCGCTTTGGAAAAGACGGGGCAACCTAAGATCACAAATACCGTCTATAGTAAAGTATCGGGCGTAATTACAGAAATACCACTTAAAGAAGGCGATTATGTGAATGAAGGTACAGAAGTGTATAAGGTCGCCGATCTTAGTTCGATTTGGGTAGAAGCACAACTATACACAAATGAACTTTCTTATTTGCGGGAAGGAAAAGAGGTTGAGATAACCCCTGCGCCGTACCCTGACGAACGAATAAAAGGAAACATCGTTTTCACTAATCCTGAATTGCAGCAGCAATCTAAAATTAACCTTATTCGGGTAGAAGTTAATAATGCTGCTTTCCGGTATAAGCCCGGTATGCAGGCATATGTATCCTTAAAATCAGAGGAAAAGAATGCACTTGTCCTGCCTGTTGATGCCGTGATACAAAATGCTAACAATTCATTGGTATGGGTTCAGACACAAAAAAACACTTTTGAGCCTCGAATAGTAACAACAGGTGTCCAAAACAGTGAGAAAATAGAAATCCTATCAGGATTAAAAGAAGGTGAGATGGTTGTAACGTCTGGTACTTATTTGCTTAATAGTGAGTATGTTTTTAAACGAGGTATGAACCCAATGGAAAATAAAAAAGAGGAAGCGCCAATGAATAACATGCCAAACATGAAAATGTAAATGGAACTGCAAACGCTACATATCAGGTATATGTGCTGTCAACGTTGTATAGAAGCGGTTGAGGCAGCACTTACATCTCTTGGGCTGCATATTGAAAGTGTGCAGCTTGGGGTGGCAGTTTTCTACACTCCGGATAACACCTTTAGTGAGCAAGTAAGACAAGCATTATCTAAAAAAGGTTTTGAAATTATAGTCTCTGAAGATGATCGTTTAACCGAGGAAATAAAGATAGCGTTGATAGAACTCATTCACCATTCTAAAAACAAAGAACATACTAATAAGACACTACCCGAATTCTTAGAGAAACAAACCCTTAAATCATTCAGGCTACTGAATAGAGTTTTTTTAAACCACACCAATATGACTATTCAGAAATACGCAACATTACAGCGTATTGAGAAGGTAAAGTCACTTATTGAGGAGGAGAAATCCAATTTTTCGGAGATAGCGTATGCTGCTGGCTATAAGACGCCTCAACATCTTTCAGCCCAGTTCAAAAAGATAGTTGGAGTAAGTATGCTGGAGTATAAAATGAAAAATATTAAGCAACGGAAACCGATTGACAAAATATAGCCTCTGTCATAGTATAAAAGGTAAGAAAAATGTAAAAATTGATAAAGTAAATTGACATAAAAACAGTAGGTTTGTGTGCTCACTTTTACATAAATTTCCGTTATATGAAAAAACTGATACTATCGGCATCATTTCTCCTGTTAAATGGCATTATGGCTATTGGTCAAACGACAGCTACCGATTTTACTGCTTCAGATTGCAGTTCAGGCAGCCACACATTATTCACTGAATTAAACTCCGGCAAAGTTGTTGTGCTTGTATGGGTAATGCCATGCAGTATGTGTATTAGCGATGCAAAGGCTGCTTATGACGCAGTACAGAGCTTTGCAACTTCAAACCCTGGGAAAGTAATATACTGGCTTTCAGATGATGCTGGCAATACTTCATGCTCTGCACTATCGAGCTGGGCAAGTACAAATGCAATTGGCACAACGGGGTCTGCATATTTTGGCAATACAGGCAACGCAATAGATGAGGCAAACTATGGCGGTTCGGGAATGCCGCATGTGGTAGTCATCAGCGGCGCAAGCCATACTATCTACTACAACCAAAAAAATGGCTCAAGTGATGGAGCCGCAATAACGAGCGCAATCAATAGTGCTATAACCGCTACAACGGGCGTTGGCAATGTTGCTAACTCGGTAGCTGTATTGTCATTGTTCCCCAATCCGGCGAAAGATAAAATATCAGTCAACTATGGTTTAGATAATTCAACTGCTGTTAACGTTGAAGTGTACGACGTCGTTGGCAAAAGTGTAAAAACAATCTCATTTGGCGAACAAGCGTCTGGACAGCATTCTTTCGACCTGAATTTTGATACTAAGTTATCTAACGGCGTTTATTTCCTGAAATTAAACATAGGTAATGCTTCTCAAACAGTAAAATTTACTATCGCTGACTAATTCTAAACGGGTGTGCATATGAGGGGGCTAATGTTGGCGATCTGTTTACTTACATTTTCAAATAACATTTTAGCGCAGGGCTGCTGTTCCGGAGGGAGTGGCAGCCCTGTTGCTGGTGGCACATCGCAGGGCGTACTTGCTGACAGGCAGGCTGAGATAGGAACAAGTTTTCAATACATTTATACAACTAAGTTTCTTACGGGTGATAAGCCAGCACCGGATTTTTTGCACAGCTTCAATACAAAATATCTTTACACACGTTTTGGATATGGCGTAACCAACCGCCTTACTATGAGCGTAGAAGTTGGTTATTTCTTTAATAAAACACAGGTCTCACTAAATGAGAAGGTAACTGACGAATCAAAAGGCGTCTCTGATCTCATCATCTTTCCGCGATATAAGGTTTACGAACACAATACTGAGGAAACACGAGATGAGATTACTGTCGGTTTAGGGTATAAAATGCCGATAGGTAAATATCTCGATTCTACTGTTGTTTATACGGATCCAAACGGAAAAAACCTTTATACTCCGCAGCCGCCAGCAGTTATGCCTACAACCGGTTCTAACGATTTCATCTTTTACGGTTTCGCATTTCGTGGCTATCCTGAGAAGAAATTCAGAATTTTTGCTAACGCTATATATATCCGAAAAGGATGGAACCCTATTGGCGAGAAATTTGGCGACTACGCCAGCGTTGGATTATTCGCTGGCAAGACCTTCTTGAAAAAATGGGGAGCTACGCTCCAGTTAAAAGGAGAATGGATTGGTGACTTTCATTCCGACAAGAGTGCCGATGACATGCTTGCATTTTACAACATTGACGTTAACTCTTTTGGCAGTAAGAAAATTGCCATTGCGCCGCAGATTAGCTATTTGTATAAGTCCCTGTCGCTTTATATTCTAACAGAATATCCACTATATCAGTACGTTAATGGCACTGCAATAGCATCGCAGTATATGTTTACCTTTGGTATGTCCTATCGCTTTTTCACGGTAAAACAAAATGGTTAAACCCGTTAATTATAGTTTATGAAAAAAATATTTACTTCTTTATTACTTCTTGCAGCCGTTGGTCAGAGTTTTGCTCAGGTAACTTGGTCAACACCTATTACCGTAGGTGGTGGATCAACTTATGGCAACCTTCATCCTCGTGTTTCGCTTAACAGGGCTGGTTATCCGATGGTTTTGTGGGGCAAACTTGATACAAGAGCCTATTTCTCTCGCTGGAACGGAACGGCATTTACAACACCAATGGCTGTGGGCAACACTGCAATAAATGTGTTTGCGCAATCATGGGCAGGCCCAGACATGGCGTCTTATGGTGATACCCTTTACGTGACTATGAAACGCACACCCGAAACTATGAGTATGAACCACATGTACATGGCTCATTCGTACGATGGGGGTATGACGTTTTCTGATACGGTCAAAATTGATAATATCGGAACAAACATGTCTCGGTTTCCTGTTGTGACTACAACAACTACCGGTAACCCGGTAGTTGCTTTTATGAAATTTACCCCTGCATTCACAACTGCGAGGTATGTAGTAGCACGCTCTACGGACTATGGGATGACTTTCTCCCCTGAAGTAGTGGCCAGCGCTTCCACAGATTCCGTTTGCGATTGCTGCCCGGCCTCTATCATTTCTTCCGGCTCTAACGTCATTATGCTGAATAGGGAGAATATCGGAAATATCAGGGACATGTGGGCTGGAGTATCGACTGATGGAGGTATGACTTTTCCGGGGCATATGGCTGTAGATACTACTAACTGGATGATTATGTCTTGTCCATCGAGCGGACCAGACGGTATTGTTATTGGAGATTCGATCTATAGCGTTTTCATGAGTACCGCATCAGGTACAGCGTTAGTGCATTTTGGGCGCGCATCAATAAGCGGGATGACAGCAAGGCATAGCCGAATTACAGGTATGTTTACGGGGCTATCTTCTCAAAATTATCCGCGCATTGCAAACTCTGGCAGTGCGGCAGTTGCTGTGTGGAAACAAAACACAACTTCAGGTAACTCTATTGCTTACTCCTTCACGAATAACATTTCAAGTGGGTTTTCAAGCTATAGTACCGTAACAGGGGCAACAGGTAGCGGTATAATGAATGCAGACGTGGCTATGGCTCCAGGTGTTGTTCATGTTGTTTGGGAAGATGACAATACGGGTAATGTAATGTATATGAAGGGCACTTACACTGTTACCACAGGCGTAGAGCCGATTTCAAATAGAGAAGTAATTGACTTATACCCCAACCCCGCTAATGAGGCATTTACCGTGTCTTTAAAGAACATCAATAATATCGCTTCTTGCTATCTCACAGATAATGTTGGCAGGAAAATAGACCTTGTTCCACATGAGGTTAAGGGTAAAGCTACTTTCTCATTACGCGGTATAGCAAAAGGTGGTTATTACTTTGTATTATGCGATGATGCCGGAAGAAATTATTATAGTAAGCTGATTGTTCAATAGACTTAACAGAGGTATAAAAAGTACGTTTATGAAAAGGGCTTTCGTGTTATTGATCTGTGTAGTATTTCAGGCGAACTTGTCTTATTGCCAGCTTGTGGACGGATCTACCGCACCTGACTTCAGTTTTACTGACATCAATGGTAATACGCAAAACCTGTATTCATACCTGAATGCGGGTAAGTATGTTGCGCTGGATATTTCGGCCACATGGTGCCACCCTTGCTGGTTGTATCATCAGACAAGGACATTTGATAGTCTTTACAATTTGCATGATATTCCGGGCGACCGGACATGGAAAGTCCTGTTTATTGAAGGTGACGGTAACACTACGCTTGCTGACTTACAAGGGACAGGAACAAATACACAAGGAGATTGGGTTACGAGCAGTTTGTTTCCGATAATGAACCCATCTGGTGTTACGCTAAATGATTTTATAAGCAATTACAACAACACTGCTTTTCCAACACTGTATTTGATTTGTCCCAATAAAAAGGTTTATCAGGATACGATAAACAAATTTCCGAGGGGTACTGTAAGCACTTGGGAATATGTTGCTTCAAATTTATGTGGCCCGGTGGGTATTGATGATCTGAAAGACACTAACCCTTTGACCATATTCCCTAATCCCGCAAAGGATTATACCACGCTTTATTTTTCATTGAATAATTCATCGGAATTAAACCTAAGTATAGCTAATATCTTAGGTCAAATTGTGGAACGAAAGAACTTTGGAATATTGCAGGCCGGAGATCAGTCTTTGAGATATGATTTAAGCAATCTTAAAGCGGGTATATATTTCTTAACTGTTTCAGACGGGAACAGTCGCCTTGTAAGGAAGAAAGTTGTTGTTCAATAATGATGTTACCAATTGGCAATGTCGGGAACAATTACCATATCCATTCCGCATATTGGGCAAGCTCCAGCATGGTCTTCCCTAACCTGATGGTGCATTGTGCAGCTATAAATTGTTTTGGCACTCCCTTTGGTTTGAGATTTCTTTCCTCCGCAACTTAAAATTGCCGAAACAAAAAGTAACCCGGCTATACTTAGAGCTTTTATTTTCATATTCAAAGGTTGTTAGTTGCTGATTTTAATCCGGTAAAACTGTGCCGTCAATATATCTTTCTTCTCATTTCTGGTATTAATTGCCCTTCATTATCTATCCATCCAGGGATGCAGTAGAAGTTTCCTCTTACCCCTTTCAGCTTGTAAGGAATTAATCGCTCATGTTTCATAGCTGTATTCAAAAACGCAGATACATACTTCTCCAAACTATCCTGTTTCTTTACAATTGAAGGTTCTTTTGCCTTGAGCAGCGGAATTATCTCTGATGAGCGCAAAGGTTTATCGGCTTTAGTAATCAGGAAGACGATTTTCGTAACCATGCTCCAGTGTTTATTGTAGCCGTCATTCGGTTTTTCGTATTTATTCAAGCGATCTTTAAGGGTTTGTATCTCTAAAAGCGCCTCTTTATACAATTCTTTCAGGTGAAAGTGCTCTTTTTCGAGTTTTTCGGCCCGATTTTGAGTGTTTTTTTCGGTGTTTTCCTGTGTTTCAGCCATAATAGCGACCGGATATTAATGATTGAGCATATTGTTTCCAATGTACCTTCATATCAAATCTAAGAGAATTCTATGACGTGACCATAGTGCAAACGATAAATTCTACGACAAGTCTAAGAAGTAAGCATTACGTTTTAAATATGCTTTGTCTGGTGGCGATAGGCTTTTGAACTCTATTAATCCTCAACTGATCAGTGATAACAATTGCAGCGTGCAAGTAATTGTGCTTAAATTAAAGTTGCCTATATTTAGGTAGAAGAATACGCGAAACATTTCGGGATGATTATAAAGCACCCCCCAAGGTAATTCCGGCTAACAAGGCTGATACGGCAGTTGATTGGCGAAATTAGCTTTGGATTTACAGGACGGTTTGACTTTGAATTCCCTGTGCGTTATCCAGTTCCAGATTTTTACGGAATGGTTATCAAGGCACCTCATTCTACAGACAATAACTACAGCGGAGCCAATAGTAAGCATCCCTATTAATAATATGGAGGTATTTAATCCAAATGCGTCTGCAACAACGCCAGTAATTATTGCACCAATCGCATATCCTAAATCCCGCCAGAACCTAAAAATGCCTAAGCTGTTTGCCCTGTCCGTAGGGTGGGTATTCTCAGCTATTGTTGCAAGAAAAGTAGGATATACCATTGCTGTTCCGATGCCGAGGGCAACCGATAAAATAACAAAATGAGCCACAGTAATCGCAAATGGTAAAACAATCAGTGTTATTCCCTGTAAGAGCATCCCAAGAAAAAGCAAGTCTTTCTTGCAAAAGTAGTCGGCCATCCGTCCGGTGAAAAGCTGTCCAATACCCCATACTGCAGGGTAAATAGCAGTTACAATTCCTATCTGCCCGATACTAAATCCTTTTGACGCAAGCAATACCGGGAGAATACCCCAAGCCATACCGTCATTCAGATTATTGATTAGCCCTGCTTGAGTTACTGAGCCGAGATTTTTATTCTTCCATGTCGTCTCCCAGAATACCTTATTTAGCTTCGGTACTGTGCTTGTTGCTGTTTCCTGCTCAACATGGTGCCTTGTATCTTTTACAAAAAGCCAGCTTGCAAAGAAGCCAGATAATGCTAATACTATACCGATATAGAACGGATAGGGCCGCAATCCATAATTTGCCGCAATCCATCCGGTGAGAAAAGCAACTACAGCAACTGCGATATAACCCGCGAATTCGTTTAAGCCCATAGCAAAGCCTCTTTGCTTTTCTCCTACGAGATCAATTTTCATCATTACCGTAGTGCTCCATGTTAAGCCTTGATTAATACCCAACAATACATTAGCTGCAACGATCCAGTTCCAGCTATCAGCATACATTAAAACAAACGGAACTGGAATACCGACCAGCCAGCCGATTGTCAGCAATTTTTTTCTGCCGATTTTATTTGCCCAGGCCCCCGTAAAGTAATTGGTGAACGCCTTTACGATCCCAAATACAATGATGAAAGAAAGAACAGCAGTTTTTGCAGCAATGTGAAATTCCACCTCGGCAATTCGGGGCAAAATGCTTCGTTCCAGCCCGATCATGCCGCCTACAAAGGCGTTGATGATGACAAGCAAGGTGAACTGCCTCCAGTTTTCTTTCAGTCCTAATTTTACTTGCTTCATTTTTTTTTTGTTAATCATAGGATTTTAAAATAATGCTACATATGGTTCCCATTATTTCATTACTCCAAATCTAACAGAAATCCGTTAGATAGCCATACGATTACTGAGTGTAAACAAAACAAATTACGTTTGGACTATCTTTGAAAACAAAACCATTGGCAATGCTAAATCAATATAACGATGAACTTCATGCTAAATTAATTCCCCTTAGTGCCGAAATACAAAGCCTTATTGAAGGCTGGTTAGGACTGAATGGCAATGGTCGGCTTGAAAATTATTTTACCCACTCGTCAAATGACCCATCGCTATTAGAGGACATGAAAAAACTGTTATTCCAAGGGTTCATAAGTCAGCAGGGGTATGACACGACCAAAAAAGCAATCAGAAAATATATAAAAGAGAACGTAGGAAAAGCCGAAGTGCTTGAAGATAGCTACTACGATTTAGTGTCTGATATGTATTCACAAATAGACCGGGCAATTGCAAATCAGAATGCACTGAAGCTGGGTTTAAATTATGCTATCTATGAAGGTGGTCTAACAAATACCTCGCGTGATTTTTGTAAAGATCATAATGGAAAGGTTTATACTCGCGACGAAATCATGGCGTTTAAACCTGAAACAAATCTTCCTAATTATAACCCAATTCAGGATATGGGTGGAATTGGCTGCAGGCATCATTTGAATTGGATACCACATACTGTTGCCGCGATTTTAAGACCTGACTTAAAAAGGTAAATGAACTCATAGTAAAAACACGATGGCGAAAGAAATAGAAAATAACGATCAGGATTATAAAATATGGTTTCCCTACGAAATATTCTATATTGAAAGTATGCTGACGGTTGCGCGCACTGCAATGGATGCACAAACCCAGCTTCAAATGATTATTGAAGAACTTGAGAAAGGCAAGCCTAATACAAAGGAAGATACTGACGATGTAATTGATTTGGTACAAACCATTTTAATTGGTGCCGCTTCGTTATCGAGATATTTTTGGGCTGTGAGATCAGGAATAATTCATCAGAAAAGAGCAGAGAGACTCAGAGAAGCGTTTGCGATTACAGAAGAGAACCCCCTCAAAAACAGGGATGTGCGGAATTTCATGGAGCATTTTGATGAAAAGTTAGATATTTTTCTGAGTCAAAATGTGGCCGGAACATTCATCCCAAGTTCTGTTGGCAGACGAACAAATGATGACCAAGGTACTTATCATTTTTTTAGGGCCTTTCATACAGACGATTGGACGTTCGAAGTTTTAAAAGTTGAAGTCAAAATTATCCCGATAATAGCTGAGATTATTAGAATATTTTTATTGCTGATGAAATTTAGAGATGAAGGGGGCCGATTGCCGAGAAGTATAAATGAATAGCTGCTTTTTTTCGTAAACTATCTTTGCGAAGAACCCATTGCTATAATAAGCTGCCAATTTTCGGGAAATCGCTTTTCATCCCATGCTTTATTGATGTTATCTCTTGTGGCTATCCCTGAATCTTCGATATAGAGAACAGCTATAAAATGCTCATAAAGCCTGTCGCCTTTATAGTTGTCTGCATCAACTTTTACCTGATCAATAAAGTCATCAATATTGCTGGCCTCCCTGATATATTTGTATTCGATTGCGGTATGAAGTTCCGGTATCAAAATGTCGGGGGAATAAGTTTTAAACTGACGTATAAACGATGCCCTGCCTTTATGCCTTGCGTCAGGATAATATAGGTCCAGTACCCATTTGACTTGCTTATAAATGTCTGATTCATTTGTAACCTTTGCGTTTGTCCTTTTAAGTATAAAATCGGTATGGCTGAGAATTTGATGTAATTTTTTACTTTTCTCAGTTTCATTGTAAGAATAGCTAAACTGCCAAAATATGGCCAAAAGCCTTCTGAAATCGTCAAGAATGATTAATTCGTGATCACCTTCAGGAAAGAGTATGCTGGCTGCGAGGAGATCGGTTTTATTTTCAATTCTACTTTCAAACTTTTTTTTGAACATCTCCAAATAATGTGGCATGCCGCATAATTCGATGAACGCAGCTATATGGTAATATAAGTCAACAATGCGGGTTTCAAGCCAGTTATCAGTCCATCCGTTATGTTCTTCATGATAATCAGGTTCATTTGCCTGCCCCATAAAATGTCTGAAATGATCACTATCAACAGATAAAAGAGTGCTTTTTATATTGGAAACGATGAACTCGATATTTTTCTGATTGTCCATTTTCGGTTTAAGATTAAACGCGCAAAATTTACGCGGGGCGCTTGCTTGTGGTCTTGAACTTGGTACCGGAAATAGCTCCCTTCCAATATTGTTCATTCAGATATAAAAGCAAATCCTTACACTCCTTTTTATTATTAGGAAAGCAAATTTTGGCATCGCCGTCCAGCGTGACTGTTATGCCGTATTCTCTTGCATCACGTCGAATGTGCCGGGTGTTCGCAGTATCAAGAACATTGCTTTTTTGCAAGAGAGTAATTTGTTTTCGTATGGCAGAATTGGTATTATCTAAGAACCATTCCTCATCAAGACTTACTTTATCACCTCCTCCAAATGTCCTTATCTCCTCGTCTGTAGCCTCTTTATAAAAATCTGCAAGACTGAAAATCTTGTTAGCATTTGCGTATGACAGGAAAAAGTATTTGTCGGCCTTGTAAACAGCATGAACAGCATTGTCAATGATCAAACCATCGTTATCCAGCAGGTTATAAGTTTGGTTGTCTAAAAATATGATTGACTTGTTGCGAAGCAGTTTGCGCTTGTCAAATGTTTGGAAATAATAAGAGTTACCTTCAAACCAAAAAAGCGCTCTGACATCATCCACAGCGGGGTTTAGGTTATGAACGCCTATCGGATTGCGGACAGCCAGCTCTATATTCTGTGGCAGTTGGAGCTCTACGTATAGAATTTCGTTCTCATCAATTTTGTAGTTGCCTGTAAACTCAATTTCTTCCACATCGTCAAACATTGCTTCTCCACCGTCCACAAATAGTGTCCGAATTTGAGGGATAACATTTTGCGTCAGGTCGATTTTCCTGACCTCATCGTTTGTCAGGATTGCAAAGAAGTTGCAAAGGGGTGCACGGCGCGGAGGCATATTAAATTTATTAGACGTTGATAATCATATGGTCGGTCAAAGATACATAAGCTTTCACATCTGATTTGTTTATAATTTTATTTTTTGAAAGCATAAGGAAGGCGATTTCATCTGTAGTCTCTACTTCATAATATCTGTAACCCAACAGGCGGACCATGACATTAAATTGATATCCGTTCATGGAAATAACAGCCAATATTATCCAGGCGACAAGAACGGCACATAGGTATATTGTGTCATGGCCATCCTTCCAAAAAAATTTAGCGAACGGCAAGACGCAGCTTATGACGATAGAAACAAAGTTGTAATCAATAGATTTGCTTTTCTTGATAGATATTGGACGGTGGGGTAACGTAGTCATTGCCGCGTAAATATTATAGTAGATTGTGCAGACGAAACAGGCAAAAGCAACCAAAGCCCAATTTGCTTTAAAAAACTCTTTCAAGCCATCTAAAAATGTTGTCGGAAAATAGACATGCAAATTACTCCAGTTTTGAACGGTTGACACGACCCACAAGGAAAACAGAATGGGGCTTAACGCCGATAGTGCGCTGAAGAATCTAAAGGACTTTGAGAACATCGGCTTGTCACTTTGAAGAGCTAATCTACTCGATAGATTTGACATTCTACAATGTCGCTGAAATTGAGACTTTGTCTAACCAATGAAAAACAGTTTCTCGAAAACGGGCCGGAATGGAGCCGGACTTGACAAGCGATAGTTTGTATGAGGTTGGTTACTTAGCAGCTATATGACATCTTTTCATGACAGCAGCATATCCTTTTGTCAACACAAAAATAAATATTCATTTCTGCCATTTGACTGCATTTTGCCTCGGTTTAGAAGCAATTTAGAGCCGAATTAGATTTCATTTGAAACGCCCCAAATGCCCTGTCAGCCTCACTTCTCCGGTGTGAAAATTGCAGTACATATAGCATGGACACGTACCCGAATTTTATGTCAGTCAATATGTTTACTACTCTACTATTCCAAAGCTTACTGTTTTTTAGTTCCAGCTAAATAAGTTAGTGTAATCAGGCATGTTTGGGGATTGTGGTGGATTAACTGTCCTGATTGACCCAAACGCGGAAAGTAGGGTTGTTGTTTTATCGTAGTTTCAAAGAATTGAACCCGCTTAACTCATGCAACTGTTTGTGAAAAAGTGCAATGATGTTTAACAAACGCCGGAAAACATCAAAATCGTAAAGGCTCCCTTCGCAGCCATAGTAGCTTTGCATTCTGATAGTCAAAGTACGGTAAAGTTTGCCCGTTTTAGGAATCTTTGCCTGATTGCTCCCGAAAGCTCCCGAAAGCGGTAAGTAGGTTTTCAAGCCGCCGTATGTTTGTGATTTTTTTGAAAAAACTGAGAATTATGATAGACACGTCTTGAGTAAAGCAAGTGGCAAAATGAGAAATAAGATTGATTAATGACAAAAAAAGGAGACAGTATGAGTATGATTGCGAAGAGTATCCAGTTTTGGGTTGAGCCAAATGGCGTACTACAGTTTGCAGAGTTGCTGGAAAAATCAGAACTGGCAAATTGCATGTTGGGAACTGACAGCGGGGCTGTAGTGGTAGAAGTGGACTATGATCCGGAAAATGCAAACGATACAGAGCATGTTACATCTCTGCATCAATTAGACATTGTCCAGCACCTGGAGTACGTTGATTAATGTGCAGCAGGGTAATAGTCAATGGCGACGAAAGGATTTGTTAATTGTGAAAGAGTAAACTAAAAGTATGGCAAAAGAGACTAAATTAGATTCATTAGACAGGACAGAAGACATAACGCCTGAAGAAGTAAGGCAGTTCGAGAAATTCAAAGACTTTACTGACGAAGAAGTAAAGAACATGGTTGACACCATTATCAAGCTATCGAACATCGCTTTCAACATCTATAAAAAGCGGAAGAAATCTGGCAAGGTAGTTGCATTAGAAATTGAAAACCAAACACAACAAGCAGCATGAGTAACATCAATCTTTTCAAGACGTTTGCGAAGGGTAATCAAAAATCAAAAATTAAGGGAAGCAATTGCGTTATATACACTCGCGTTTCAACAAAGGAGCAGGCCGATAATAATCTGAGCCTTGACACACAAAAGAAGGGCTGCGAGTTGTTTGCTAAGAAGGGTAACCTGCAAATTATGGGTTACTTCGGCGGAACTTATGAAAGTGCCAAGACAGACGAACGCAAAGAGTTCAACAACATGCAGTCGTTTTTGAAGAAAAGCCGGGAGAAAATCTCCTACATTATTGTTTACAGCGTTGACAGGTTCAGCCGTTCAGGAGCGAACGCCATCTATATAGCCGAGCAGCTAAAGAAGCAGGGTATAGTAGTTTGCTCTGTTACGCAACCTACAGACGCATCAACCGCAAGTGGCAGCCTTCAGCAGAACATTCAGTTTATCTTCAGCCAGTACGAAAACCAACAGCGTAAGGAGAAATGCATGGCAGGAGTAAAAGAAATGTTGTTGCGTGGCGAATGGTGTACTGCGCCGCCATTTGGATATGACATCGTAAAGGCAAATGGAGTGCGTAAAATTGTTGTAAATAGAGAAGGTAAATTACTTAGAAAGGCATTCTATTGGAAAGCAAAGGAAAAAGTGACAAGCGAGGAAATATTGAGAAGGTTGGCAGCCGAGGGGCTTAAGCTATACAACCAGCAATTATCGCGCCTGTTGAGAAATCCGTTTTATTGTGGATTGTTAGTTCATACTGCTCTCGAAGGGCAGATAATAAAGGGCAACCATGAGAAGCTAATATCCGAGGAATTATTCCTTGAAGTAAACGGCATTCTTGCCGAAAATGCGCAGGGATATAGGATTAAGCCGGAGAACGATGATCTTCCGCTTAAACGCTTCCTGAAATGTGAGTACTGCGGCAAGTATATGAGAGGCTATAAGGCCTACAAAAACCAAAAGCATTACTACAAATGCAACCATAAAGGCGGTGGCAACAATAAAAGGGCTGAGGAATTGCACAAGGTTTTTGGCAGGTTCATGGCAGATTTCAGTATCGAACTTTCGGATGAGACGAAGGAACTCGTAAAAAGGCAGCTTATAGCAAAGTATAATCAGCGTTGTGAGGAGAGGGAACAGACCGTCCAGAACATAGAAAAGGAAATTGCTGGTATAAATCAGAAGCTGGAACGTATAGAAGAACGTTTTATTCTTGAGGAAATAAGCAAGGAAATGCACGATAAGTACCGGGCTAAATTCATCGAAGAAAGGCAGGAAAAAGAGCGGGAATTGGCAAAAACGGGAACAAGGGTGTCGAACCTTGAAGAATACATCGATATAGCGTTCAGGGTAATACCGAAACTCGCACCAGAGTGGCATTCCGCCGATTATTGCGTTCGTCAGGAAATTCAATTTCTGCTATTTCCTGAAGGAATGTACTACGACAAGAAAAAAGACAAGTGTCGAACCCCAAGGGTAAATGACCTATTCCGCTACACCGCCTACAAACAGCGGCTTTCAGAGGGAAATAATAAAGGGAACTGTGACGGTATGTCGCAGTTCCCTCATTTGGTAGCGCGAACAGGGATCGAACTGAGCTTCCGGTTAAGAGCCCGGCACTAATGCTGCGATATTCAACGCAAAAGAGGAACCCGTTTTAGGAGATAGCCTCCTTTCGCACAGCCGGCTGCTTTGCTATTGAACCCGCCGCAAATAAAATCCATAAAAATTAATGAAAATGTATGTCGTAGTCTCTGACTTCAGTAATAATAAATAACTTTATTATAGGTTTCACAATTGGTGTATACAAAAGCACGAAATATTATGGAACAGATATACAGGAAAGTAGCGGAGCTGATAGCCAAAGGTGATTTTGAAAAATTGCCGCAGCTACCCATAAGCAAGCCGCAAAAGTTCAACTGGGTCAGTGAGGTATTCGAAGCGATACATGTAAAGGAACGGCCTGACAGTTGTGCGTTGTTATGGACTGATGGCGAAACGGTACAACGATATTCGTTCGCAACACTGGCAAAGCAAACCAACCAGCTTGTGAGCTTCCTGCGTAGCAAGGGCGTAAAGCAGAAAGATGTGATACTGATGCAGATGGCACTCCTGCCATCGAACTGGCTGTCGATACTCGCTACAATAAAGGGTGGTTTTTGCCTGGTACCGGCTGCAACAATTTTAGGCGTAAACGATATCGTATACCGGTTTGGTAAACTGATGCCTAAAGTAGTCGTTGCAGATGAAGAGAACGCGACCAAAATAGATGAGGCGGAACTTCTGTCAGGAAAATCGGTAGCCGTAAAATTATTGACGAAGGGAACAAAGGACGGCTGGTACACACTTAATGATGTAGATGCAGAAAGCACCGAAGCCCTACCTGCCGAAACACTTGCCGATGATCCATTGTTCCTTTTCTTTACTTCAGGCACTACCGGCATGCCCAAGGTTGTCGTCCATACACATCTCTCTTATCCGTTGGGGCATCTCACCACAGCATCGTGGGTGGGGTTGCAGGCCGGGGATATACATTATAACATCTCCCAGCCAGGCTGGGCGAAGTTCGCCTGGAGCAGTTTTTTTGCTCCGTGGAGCATAGGAGCTACCATCTTCGCTTATCATCAACCCGGCAGATTTAGTGCCAAAGCCACCCTTGACGCGATAGCCCGGCACAAGGTGACGACCTTTTGCGCTCCACCTACTGTGTTGCGTATGCTCATACTGGAAGACCTCAAAAAATACGACTTCAGTTTGCGGGAATGTGTGGCTGCCGGAGAACCGCTCAACCCGGAAGTGATAGAACAATGGCTGAGGGGTACCGGTATCACTATCCGGGATGGCTTTGGCCAAACGGAAAGCAGTTGTCTCGTAGGCAATTTGCCGGGCAGCAAACCACGGTATGGCTCAATGGGTAAATCGCTGTTCCTTTATGATGTAGTGATAGCAGATGATGCAGGCAACATATTACCGGACAATGAAGAAGGCAATATATGTGTACGTATGAATACCGGCAAACCCAATGGCATATTTACCGACTATTATGGTGAACCCGAAAAGAAGGAGTCTGTTTTCAGAAATGGACTATATTATACGGGTGATAAAGCCTACCGGGACACTGAAGGCTATATCTGGTTCGTGGGCAGGGACGACGACGTGATCAAGTCTTCCGATTACCGCGTAGGCCCCTTTGAGGTAGAAAGTGTGCTGCTGGAACATGAAATGGTACAGGAGTCTGCTGTAATCGGCAGTCCGCATACTATAAAGGGTTTTGAAGTGAAGGCTTTTGTAGTACTTAACAGCGGGTTTGCAGCAGGTCCTGAGATCGCACATCAGCTATTCGCTTTTGCGAACAAAAACCTGGCACCCTACAAGATGCCGCGGCTGATAGAGTTTGTGGCGGAATTGCCGAAGACGATCAGCGGCAAAATAAGAAGAGTGGAGTTGCGCGCGAAGGAAGCAGAAACCAAGGCCAGGGACATTGTGAACACACAGGAGTACAGGTACCAGTTGAGTAGAAAGCCTGAGGTATGAGCATCAGCTCAACTTTTTTCTATATCACAGGCCACCAATGTTAGCTGCTTTTTTTTCCGGTCATTTTGATTTTCAATTCTTTCGTAACCTGTTTTACAAATTTGTCCTTGTCTTTCTTCGCTTCTTTGATTGTCGCTTTTAGGTCCGCTGGCATTTCATAATATTTTTCTGACCAAATGTAAACCTCCATAATTACAGGCAATAAGTCAATTCCTTTTGGTGTCAGTCTGTACAAAATTTTTGCTTTACTGTCCGGGTGTTCTGATTTTTCAATAACGCCATTTTCTTCAAGTCCTTTCAGTCTTGATGCTAAAATATTGGTGGCAATACCTTCTGCCGATTTTAAAAAGTCGTTGTAGGTACACTTATTCCCGAACATCAGGTCCCGGATAATGAGTAATGACCACTTGTCGCCAAACACGTCAAGCGAAAAACTCAATGGGCAGTCAGACCTTTTTTTGTTTGCTTCCATAAATTAATTTAAAAATATTTTGAAAAACAACTTGCAATTTGAAAGTTGTCTGTATATTTGCACTTGCAATTTGCAAGCAAATTTACAAATTAAACAAGCAAAAATGAAGAAAAATATTTTAGTAACAGGGGCATCTTCGGGCTTTGGTTTGTTAGTCGCAAACGAGCTACACAGAAAGGGTTACAATGTAATTGGTACAAGTCGTAACCCCGAAAAGTATGTAGAAAAGTTTCCCTTCAAAATGATTGCATTGGACCTTGATTCAGAGCAATCAATAAACACTTTTTCAGAAAGAATTTTCAAGGAAATAGGTCAACTGGATATTCTTATCAACAATGCTGGCTTTTTAGTTTCTGGTATTGCAGAAGAAACGCCCATTGAGTTAGGAAGGCAACAATTGGAAACTAACTTTTGGGGTACTGTCAAGGTAACAAACGCTGTATTGCCATATTTTAGAAAACAAAAGTTTGGTAAAATAATTACTGTAGGTTCAATTGTTGGACTTGTGTCATTCCCCAATGCCGCTTACTATGCAGCCTCAAAACACGCATTGGAAGGGTATTTCAAATCACTACGTTATGAATTGAATGAGTTTAATATCAGTGTCTCTATGATCGAACCTTCTGCTTTTAAAACAAATATTTTAGATAATTCATCGTCAACATTAAAGAAAATCGAAGATTACAATACGTTAAGAGGGAAAATTGAAAAATTCACTAACGATTTAGTAGAACAAGCCGAAGATCCTGTAATTGTTACAGAAAAAGTGCTTAAGGTAGTTAAAGAGGATAAGCCTAAATTCAGAAACATTGTTGGCAAGGGCACTTCTGCCTTAATAAATCTTCAGCACTTTGCCTATAGAATATTAGAGAAAGGGGTGCTCAAAAAATTGAATAGTTTTTAGATAACACAAAAAAATATGGAAACATCGCAAAGAAATTTGAAAGGTGGCAAGTCCACAGAGAAAATAGGTCAAATCTATATCGAAAGCCATGGTTCGGTACTCGTTGCCCGTATCGACGGCGGACCTCATGCTTTGTTGTACGATACATTTGTAAAGCAATTAAAAGACCTGGTTGATCGTGCAGACCGAGACCCGAACATCCGTGCTGTTGTTTTCACAGGCACTCATCCAAATCGGTTCCTGAGCCACTCCGATGTTGTTTGGCTTCAACAGGGCGGTGTTGGATTCCCACCGATAAACACGACCATCGCTGGGGTTGTTTCTCGTATGGCCAGGTTTGTTAATAAAATACCGGTTGTCAGATCCTTAGCAAGTATGACAAAGCTAAAGACACTTTTGCAACTAGATAGTTTGCATGCCTCTTTCCTAAAAATGAACTCAAGTGGCACTATCTTCATTGCTGCTCTAAATGGCTCTGCTCTTGCAATAGGTGCGGAATTGGCTTGGGCTTGTGATCTCCGCATCCTGGCAGACGGGGATTTTGTAATCGGACTAACTGAAGTTCTACTAACTCTTACCCCGGGTGGTGGTGGCTCTCAAAGATTGCCTCGCTTAATTGGTATGCAGCAATCGCTAAAGGCTATTCTCGAAGGTAGACCATTTACACCAGCAGAGGCCCTTGCACTAGGGGCGGTTGATGAAATAGTTCCACAGAATAAAGTGGTTGAACGGGCAATTGAGCAGGCAGAATATTTGAGTCGCCGATCAAAGAAATCTCATGGGGCTATTAAACGATCTGTTTACTTCGGCAGCTCGATGTCACTAGCAGAGGGTTTGCAACTTGAACATGCTGAGTTTCTAGTAAGAGACCAATCAAAAGAAGCACAACATCTGATGCTCGATTACATTGCTACTACAGAAGCTACCGGCGAACTCCCATTAATGAATCAAGAGAAGTATGCTCAGGCACTGAAAACAGGTCATATAGGGAATTTTCCAACAAATAGATCGGACCAATAGTATAGGGAGACTAAAATAAATAGATGAAAAAGTAGTCAATAGCAGTATCGCTGATGATAGGATTTATCGGCAATTTATTTTCGCAAACAAGCAATCAAAATAATTCAATTATGACGTATCAAAATGTTATAACATGCACCGTAGATGTAAATGGCACAAAATTTCACTACCGGAAACTTGGTGAAAATAACGAAGGTGTACCTGTTATTTTTCTAAATCATTTAGGGGCGACTTTGGACAATTGCGACCCAAGAATTATGGATGGTATTGCTACAAAGCACCAAATAATTGCCTTTGATAATCGCGGCGTAGGCGCTACTGAAGGCAAAACACCTGTAACTATCTCTGAAATGGCAAAAGATGCGATCAGTTTTATAAAAGCATTGGGTTGTGAGAAAGTTGATATAGTTGGTTTTTCAATGGGTGCTTTTATTGCACAAGAGATATTATTGCAAGAGCCACAACTTGTACGCAAAGTAGTTTTGACAGGAACTGGGCCAGCTGGTGGCGCGGGAATAATAAATGTTACAAAAATCACTTACTTAGATATTTTTAGAGGTCTTTTGACTTTCAGAGACCCCAAATTCTATTTGTTTTTCAATACTAACAAAAACGGAAAGAAATCTGCAAAAGAATTTTTAGCCCGGATAAAAGAGCGTACAGAAAATCGGGATAAAAAAATCGGGATAAAGTCTTTCAGTAATCAGCTTAAAGCCATTCATAGCTGGGGTTTACAAAAGTCACAAGATTTGTCTGTGATAAAACAACCTGTACTCATTGCCAATGGCGACAATGATAGAATGGTGCCAAGTATCAATACCTATGATTTAGCAAAACGAATTTCGAACTCTGAATTAATTGTTTATAAAGATGCTGGACACGGTGGAATATTTCAAAATCACGAAGAATTTGTAAAAAGTGCCCTCGCATTTTTAGCTAAATAGTAAATCAATAAAAAATAGAGATAATGAAAGCATTCATAGTAAAAAGCTACGGCAAAAAGGAAAAATTACATTTAGCTGACTGGGTAGAGCCAACAGTAAATGAAAATGATGTTTTGGTCCAGATACATTCAGCTGGTGTGAACGTTTTAGATTCAAAAATCAGAAATGGAGAATTTAGACTCATTCTGCCATATAAAACACCTTTTATTCTAGGGCATGATGTGGCAGGTGTTGTGACAAAAGTTGGCTCAAAAGTCAATAAGTTCAAGGTAGGTGATGAAGTTTATTCAAGACCTGCTGACCATGCAGTAGGCACTTTCGCGGAATTCATTTCATTGAATGAAAAAGATGTGGCGCTGAAACCGAAAAATATTTCAATGGAAGAAGCTGCGTCAATTCCATTGGTTGGTTTAACTGCGTGGCAAGCTCTTGTTGAAAAAGCCAATTTGAAAAAGGGGCAAAAAGTTTTCATACAGGCAGGCTCTGGTGGTGTCGGAGCATTTGCTATTCAGTTGGCAAAACATTTGGGGGTTACTGTGGCTACTACTACAAGTGCAGCAAATGTTGATTTCGTAAAAAGTTTGGGTGCTGACATTGTCATTGATTATAGAAAAGATGATTTTGAAACTCTACTAAAAGATTACGATGTAGTATTGAATAGTCAAGATACTAAGACACTTGAAAAGTCGATGCGAATATTAAAACCAAACGGCATAGTTGTTTCTATCTCGGGTCCGCCCGACACGGATTTTGGGAAAGAAATTAATGCAAATTGGTTTTTGAAAATAGTGTTGAGCGTTTTGAGTGCTGGCATTCGGAAAAAGGCAAAACGACTTGGTGTGAAATTTTCTTTCCTTTTAATGAGGGCACAAGGTGAACAACTGAGTCGAATTACAAAATTAATAGAGTCGGGCATGATAAAACCTGTTATTGATAAAATTTTTCCATTTGAGCAAACGAATGAAGCTATGTCCTACATAGAAGCAGGTCGTGCAAAAGGTAAGGTGGTTGTAAAGGTGAGATAGAAATGCCATAATAAAACAAGTTGCACTTCGATCGTTTAGGGCGCATCAATGTTGGAAAATAATTCATTTCAAGATAACGCCGATAGAGCAATTCACCGGTTTATAAAATGGTAATGTGTTCGCAGAAGGGATGGCACTGATTTAAACAAAGAGGGTCCGTTGTTAATACCAAAGCAAGCTAAACATGAATCAAAATCAAGACTTAATTCAGTCATTCTATGAAATACTAAATAGTAATTCACCACTGCGCGATAAATTAGCGAATGAATCAAAATTCTTATTTCCGCTTTCTTTGCCTTATGGAGGGGTATATAAAGGGATCGAACAAGTTATGGACTCTTTAACAACGGTATTTACTTACCTTGGTTTTACCAAGCTTAATGTAACTGATTACTTGTTTGATGATGATTCAATAGTTTGCACGGGAACATTCAATATTGAATTTTTGGGGTTTGCTTTCGTGGATATTTTTACTGTAAGGGATGGAAAAATATTATGTAGGATACACTTTGTTGATAGTGCTCTAATACTTGATAATTTTAAAACCAAGTTCATCTAAATATCTCTCCGTATTTTCCATTAGTCCAGGCGTCCGCTTGGTCTCAGTATTTGCAAGCCCCGCTTGCAAAAAGCAAAAAAGACTCTCATATTGAATGTCTTTTTGTAGCGAGAACAGGGATCGAACTGAGCTTCCGGTTAAGAGCACGGCGCTAACGTTGCGATATTCAAAAGCAAAAGAGAACAGGGATCGAACTGAGCTTCGGGGGTATGGCGAAACCTTTTGACTCGCAATCCTCAGCCTTAAATCCATTGGGCAGCACATTCTTCTCATCCAAATAGATGCTCAGACCAAATTTATCATTTACCCGCATTAACGATATTGAAATACTCTAAAATACCCTTGGGTAGTAATCGGGATACCAATGCCCGGAAATTGTCGCTCAAGTCTCTTTTAAGCAGCAAAGCAACAATTTTGTTTTTCTTCCCCAACTTTTCAACTTGATCCGGTTTTCCACTCGACCGGAAATTAATTTTCTTTTCCAAAATATCGCTTCTTGATATTTTTTTAAATAAAAACATTTCCCTACCTTTGCAGTCCTTAAAAAATATGGCCAAACAATCACTGATTAAACAAGATGGTACGATAGTTGAAGCATTGTCGAATGCTATGTTTAGAGTGCGTTTGGAAAATGGGCATGAAATATTGGCAACGATCTCCGGAAAAATGCGGATGCATTACATCCGGATATTGCCAGGTGATAAAGTGGGAGTGGAGATGAGCCCTTACGATCTTAGTCGTGGCCGTATTATATACAGGTATAAGTAAAATGCCGCTTCGTGCGGCCAATAGCATTGTTTTAAAGCAAACAAATAATACATAGTCATGAAAGTAAGAGCAGCAATAAAAAAGCGTAGTGTAGATTGCAAAATCGTACGCCGTAAAGGTAAATTGTACATCATCAACAAAAAGAATCCACGCTTCAAACAACGGCAGGGATAATCTCGTCTGAAGTCGAAAGTGGTTAGATGAAACGGTTTTAGAACAGAAAAACATTTATAAACAATAAAATTCCCGCAGGGATTAAGATTTAATATGGCTCGTATAGCTGGTATTGACCTTCCGAAAAACAAACGTGGTGAGATAGCGCTCACCTATATTTACGGCATAGGTAGTAGTACTGCCAGGTACATTCTTGACAAGGCAGTGGTTAGTTATGACAAAAAAGCCGTTGAGTGGAACGACGAAGAGCAGACTGCTATTCGTAACATCATCAACGCTGAATTCAAAGTTGAAGGGCAGCTGCGCTCCGAGGTTCAGATGAACATCAAGCGCCTCATGGACATCGCCTGTTACCGTGGTCTCCGCCATCGTAAGGGCCTTCCGCTCCGTGGCCAGCGTACCCGTACCAACAGCCGCACCCGTAAAGGAAAGCGTAAGACAGTGGCAGGTAAGAAGAAAGCACCGAAGAAATAATCATTAGCCTCCGCCGGATCCCTGGTGCAGGGGGAGGGGAGGCAGTGGAAGCTAAGAGGGCAATCGGTTAAAGGGAAACTTATTAACCAATTACCCGGTTAACTTTTTATCAATCAATTGACTACCTTATTTAAAAACAAAAATGGCAAAAGCGCAACAGCAGGCATCCGCAAAAACCGTAGCGAAAAAGCGGATCGTTAAGATTGACACTCATGGTGATGTACATGTCAATGCAACATTCAACAACATCATCATCAGCATCACTAACAAGGCGGGCCAGGTTATCTCCTGGTCATCAGCCGGAAAGATGGGTTTCCGCGGCTCTAAGAAAAACACCCCTTATGCAGCTCAGACTGCCGCACAGGATTGTGCAAAGGTAGCTTCAGACGCCGGCAT